>OBLV0100000554.1_pt1 | contig 11356 bp, 8 predicted proteins | sample 1520071 | NCBI WGS metagenome assembly OBLV01 (sample SAMEA3888446, study PRJEB22518) | metagenome | reverse complement strand
CGACGAAGTCGAGGTGAAATGGCGCTCGAGACCCGGGTGCGGTGCCGGGACATGGTCAGCCAGCGCCACGTTGAGCACGTTGTAGGTGTGGTAACCAGTAGCGTCGCGCGAGTTGCAGTACCGCGCAGTCAGCACGTCGGTTGCCGCGGTGATCACACCCTCGGAGAGCAGGAACCCGTGCGCGAACTCGACGTCGGCGCCAGGAGTCCGCATCGTCACGGTGAGCGCGCGGCCACTGACGCGCAGCTCGAGTGGTTCCTCGACGGCCAGCGTGTCCGGTTGCCGGAGCGCTCCGGAGGGGCCGATCCGCAGGACAGAGCGCCGCACGGTGAGCCGTCCCATCAAGCCGGTCCAGGCAGTGGGTGCAACCGCGTGTAGCCGGACGGGGTGATGACGGCGAGCGCATCGGCGGCCGCCACACCGCGCAGCATGGCGCTGCGGGAGTGCGGCAGCGCCACGACCTCACCGCCGTGCATCACCCGGACCGGCACCAGGCGGGTGAGCCCGGGGGATCCGCGCAGCGGGCTTGCCGGCGCGAGCTCGGCCAGCGGCCGGCCGAGCAGGCCGGTGATCGCGGGGAGGGCCAGGGTCAGGTACGCGACGAACGCCGCCATCGGGTTGCCGGGCAGCCCGATCACCAGCTGGCCGCCGGGCAGCCGGGCCAGCGCCTGCGGGTGCCCCGGGCGGCAGGCCACGCCGTCGATGAGCAGCTCGGCGCGCACCGCCACCAGGGCGGTGCGCAGGTGGTCAGCCGGGCCACGGGACGAGGATCCGGACACCAGGACGATCTCGGCGTCGGCACCGCGCAGCGCCCCGATGAGCTGGGCGGCGGAGTCGACCAGCCGGACGGCACCCCCGAAGCTGCCCCCTGCCCAACTCACCAGGCCCGGGAGCATCGGCCCGATCGCATCCCGCACCTGCCCGGGAGCAGGGATCCCCACCTCCAGCACCTCGTTACCGGTGACGAGAGCATCCACTCGCGGTGCGCGCCGCACCGGCAGCTCGTCGTGCCCCAGCGTGGCTGCGAGACCGAGCGCCGCCGGCCCGAGCGCCACCCCTGCCGGGAGCACCTCGTCCCCGGCGGCGCACTCCTCGCCGGCCCACCGGACATGCCGGCTGGGGGTGACCCGCCCGCTGACCAGCTCACCAGCACGCCAGGCCTGCTCGTAAGGCAGCACCCCGCCGGTCCACGGCGGGACCGGCGCCCCCGTCGCCACCTCGCAGGCGGTGCCCGACCGCAGTGGCTCGGGTACCCCGTCCCCGGCGCGGACCTGGGCTACCACCGACCAGGGGGAGGGTCCGCACACCGCGTAGCCGTCCATCGCGGAACAGTCGACCGGTGGCACCGCGACGAGGGCGTGCAGCGGTTCGGCCAGCACCCGACCCAGCGTCTGCGCCAGACCCACCAGTTCCGGGGACAGCGCCGGGCCAGCACGGTGGGCTGCGGCACGGGCCTCATCCCAGGTCAGCGTACGGTCGGGGGCATGCACGTCGGTCTGCTCGGCGATGCGCTCACTATGGTCATGAACGAGCACGGGTCACATCCTCAGCCCTGGAAGCGCAGCAGTTCCGCGGTATCGCGGATGAGCGGATCGAACGGGGGCTCACCGTCGAGCGCCGAGAGCAGGGCCCGGCGCATCCGCGGGTCCCAGAACAAGCGGATGTGCTGAGCTACCGCAGCGGCGGCCTCGGCGGGCGACCGGTGCCGGAACTGCTCGGCGAGATCGCCTGCCAGGCGCAGAACCGGTTCAGTCACCGCTCACCACCGCGGGAACCTTGCCGCGGGCGACCCCGACCTGCGCGACGGCGAGCGCCACCTGGACCGCGGTGACCTTGTACTCCGGGCAGTTCGTAGCCCAGTCCGAATGTTCGGTGGTCACGACGTTCGCACCGGTGACCGGGTGATGGAAGGTCGTGTAGCAGACGCCCACCGGCATCCGGTCCGCGATGATCGCCCGCAGCGTCGTGCGCCCTACCCGGCTGGTGAGGGTCACCATGTCGCCGTCGTTGATGCCGCGCACCTCGGCGTCGTGCGGGTGGATCTCTAGCAGATCCTCCGGGTGCCAGGCGACGTTGGCGGTGCGCCGGGTCTGCGCGCCCACGTTGTACTGCGACAGTATCCGCCCGGTGGTGAGGATCAGCGGGTAGCGCCGGGTGCTCCGCTCGCGGGTGGGCACGTAGGTGGTCTCGACGAACCGGCCCTTGCCGCGCACGAACCCGTCCACGTGCATGATCGGGGTCCCGTTCGGGGCGGCGGCGGTGCACGGCCACTGCACGCTGCCAATCCGGTCGAGGTGGTCGAAGGACACCCCGGCGAACGTAGGTGTGGTCAGCGCGATCTCGTCCATGATCTGGCTCGCCGAGTCGTAGTGCATCGGGTACCCCATCGCCTGGGCGATCTCGCAGACGATCTGCCACTCCTGCTTGCCGGTGCGGGTAGCCATCACCGGGCGCACCCGGTTGATCCGGCGCTCGGCGTTGGTGAACGTGCCGTCCTTCTCCAGGAACGACGTGCCCGGCAGCAGCACGTGCGCGAACCGCGCGGTCTCGTTGACGAACAGGTCTTGGACGACGACCAGATCCAGCGCGGCCAGCGCACCCTGCACGTGCTGGGTGTTCGGGTCGGACTGGGCGATGTCCTCACCCTGCACGAACAGCGCGTGGAACGAGCCGTCCAGTGCGGCGTCGAACATGTTGGGGATGCGCAGGCCGGGCTCGTCGAGCACCGGCACCCCCCACAGCTGCTCGTAGACGGCTCGGACGGCGTCGTCGGAGACGTGCCGGTAGCCGGGCAGCTCGTGCGGGAACGACCCCATGTCGCACGATCCCTGCACATTGTTCTGCCCGCGCAGCGGGTTCACCCCCACCCCGGGCCGCCCGATGTTCCCGGTGGCCATCGCGAGGTTGGCCATGCCCATGACCATGGTGGAGCCCTGGCTGTGCTCGGTGACGCCCAGGCCGTAGTAGATGGCCGAGCTCGCCGCGCCGGCGTAGAGGCGGGCGGCGGCCCGCAGCTCGGTGGCGGGCACCCCGCTGATCGGCTCGATCGCCTCCGGGCTGTGCTCCGCACGCGTGATGAACTCTGCCCACCTGGCGTACTCCTCGCAGCGGGCGTCGACGAATTCCAGGTCGACCAGGCCCTCGGTCACCACGACGTGGGCCATCGCGTTGATCACGGCGACGTTCGTGCCGGGAGCGAGCTGCAGGTGGTGGGTAGCCTGGATGTGCGGGGAGCGCACCAGATCTATCCGCCTCGGGTCGAGCACGATGAGCTGCGCGCCCTGGCGCAGCCGGCGTTTCATCCGGGAGGCGAACACCGGGTGCCCATCGGTGGGATTCGCCCCGATCACCATGATCACGTCGGCTTGCTCGACGGATCGGAAGTCCTGGGTGCCCGCCGAGGTGCCGAAGGTCTGCTTGAGCCCGAACCCGGTGGGGGAGTGGCAGACCCGGGCGCAAGTGTCGACGTTGTTATTGCCGAACGCCGCGCGGACCATCTTCTGGACGACGTAGACCTCCTCGTTGGTGCATCGCGAGGAGGTGATGGCCCCGATAGCGCCGGATCCGTGTTCGGCCTGGATCTCGCGCAGCCGCCGCGCGGTGAAGGTGATGGCCTCCTCCCAGGAGACGGTGCGCCAGGGCTCGGCGATCGAGTCCCGCATCATCGGTGCGAGCACCCGGTCCGGGTGCGAGGCGTAGCCGAAGGCGAACCGGCCCTTCACGCATGAATGGCCCTCGTTCGCCCCGCCGTCCTTGTAGGGCACCATCCGCACCAGCTCGTCGCCGCGCAGCTCGGCTTTGAACGAGCAGCCGACCCCGCAGTACGCGCAGGTAGTGAGCACGGTGCGGGTGGGCATGCCGAGCTCGACGACGGACTTCTCCTGCAAGGTGGCGGTCGGGCAGGCCTGCACGCACGCGCCGCAGGACACGCAGTCCGACGCCATGAACGGCACGCCCGCGCCCGCGGCGACCTTCGAGTCGAAGCCCCGGCCCTCGATCGTGAGCGCGAGCGTGCCCTGCACCTCGTCGCAGGCCCGCACGCAGCGAGAACAGACGATGCACTTGGCGGCGTCGAAGGTGAAATAAGGGTTGGAATAATCTGGTGGCGCACCCAAGTGGTTGGCGCCCGCGTCGACCCCCGACCCGTAGCGCACCTCGCGCAGCCCGGTGACCCCCGCCATGTCCTGCAGCTCGCAGTCGCCGTTGGCCGCGCAGGTCAGGCAGTCCAGCGGGTGGTCGGAGATGTAGAGCTCCATGACGCCACGGCGCAGCTTCGCAACCCGTTCGGTCTGGGTGCGCACCACCATCCCGGGCGTAACCGGGGTGGTGCAGGACGCCGGGGTGCCCCGCGCGCCGTCGATCTCCACCACGCACAGCCGGCAGGAGCCGAAGGCCTCCAGGCTGTCGGTGGCGCACAGCTTGGGGATCTCGATCCCAGCCTGCCTGGCCGCGCGTAGCACTGACGTGCCAGGAGGCACCCTGACGACGACGTCGTCGACAGTTATCTCGACACTTGCCTCGCCGGGCCGCGCCGGAGTACCGAAGTCGGGTTCCTTGAGCAGGTTCATGGTGTCCCTCCGAAGTCCTCGGCAAAGTGCTGCACCGCGCTGCGCACCGGCATCGGGGTCAGCCCACCCATCGCGCACAGGGAGCCGTCGGTCATCAGCTCGCACAGGTCCTCGAGCAGCACGAGATTTGCTTTGCGGTCCTCGCCCGCCCGGATCCGGTCGATCGTCTCCACGCCGCGCACGGCACCGATGCGGCACGGGGTGCACCGCCCGCAGGACTCCTCGGCGCAGAACGCCATCGCGAACCGGGCCATCGCCGCCATGTCCACGGTGTCGTCGAAGACCACGATCCCGCCGTGGCCGACCATGGCCCCAGCCGCGGCGAAGGCTTCGTAGTCCATCGGCAGGTCGAACCGTTCCACCGGCAGGTAAGCCCCCAACGGACCACCCACCTGCACCGCACGCACCGGGCGCCCGGACGCGGTGCCACCACCGAAGCCCTCCACCAGCTCACCGAGGCTGATCCCGAACGCGGTCTCGACGATCCCGCCGCGCGCGACGTTGCCGCCGAGCTGGAAGACCTGGGTCCCTCGGGAGCGACCGACCCCGAGCGCGGCGAAGGATTCCGCGCCCCCGGCGAGGATTGCCGGGACGGTGCCTAGGGTGAGCACGTTGTTGACCACGGTCGGCCGGCCGAACAATCCGGCCAGGGCCGGGATCGGTGGTTTGGGCCGCGCCACGCCGCGCTTTCCCTCCAGGCTCTCCAGCATGGAGGTCTCCTCGCCGCAGATGTAGGCGCCGGCGCCCACCCGGATGTGCAGGTCGAAGTGCAGATCGGAGCCCAGCACCCGCTGTCCCAGCCAGCCATGGGCATGGCTGGCCTCGATCGCGGCGCGCAGGGTGGCGATCGCGTCCGGGTATTCGGAACGGAGGTAGACATACCCTTCGGTCGCCCCGACCGCGTGCGCAGCGATCGTCATCCCGGTGATCAGCGTGAACGGGTCACCTTCGATTAGCATCCGGTCAGCGAAAGTGCCGCTGTCGCCCTCGTCGGCGTTGCAGCACACGAACTTCTCCCCGGCGCCGGCCTGCAGCACGGTCTTCCATTTGACGCCGGCCGGGAACCCGGCACCGCCCCGCCCGCGCAACCCGGAGTCGGTCACCTCGGCGACCACGTCCTCCGGGGTCAGCGCCAACGCCCGCCGCAGCCCGTCGAGCCCGCCGTGCGAGACGTGGTCGTCGGCCGAATACGGGTCCACCACGCCCACCCGGGCGAAGGTCACCCGGTGCTGGGCGCGCATCCAGGGCAGGTCCTCGACCGGCCCGAGCGCCAGGTCATGCCCGGCCCCGTCCAGCATCCCGGCGGCGATCAGACCGTCGACGTCCTCTGCGCGCACCGGGCCGTAGCCGAACCGGCCCGCGGGCGTGTCCACCTCGACGAGGGGTTCGAGCCATAACATCCCGCGCGAGCCGGTGCGGACCACCGTGACCTGGTCCCCCGCCGCGCCCGACAAGGCGACGATCCGCTCGGCCACCTCATCGGCGCCGACCGATCGGGCGGCCGAGTCCCGGGGGACGAATACCCTCATCGCGGCTCTCCGAGCAGCGCATCCAGTCGGTCCGTGCTCACCCGGCCGTGCAGCCGGCCATCGACCTGCACGGCCGGGCCGAGCGCGCAGTTGCCCAGGCAGAACACCTCGTCCAGGGTCACGGAGCCCTCAGGAGTGGTGGCGCCAAAGGCGACGCCGAGCCGGGCCTGCGCGTGCTCGGCGAGCGCGTCGGCGCCGACGGCCTGGCATGCCTCCGCCCGGCAGATCCGTACGACTGTGCGGCCGGGCCGGGCACGGCGGAAGTCCCGATAGAACGTGATGACGCCGTGCACCTCGGCGGTGGACAGGTTGAGCGCGTGGGCGAGGACCGGCACGATCGCCGGGTCGAGATAACCGAACTCGGCTTGCACCGCGTGCAGGATCGGCATCAGGGCACCCCGTTGTTCCTGATGGGCGGCCACGATCACCCGGACCCGTTCCGCCTCGGGTAGGCCGAGCTCCGATGTCACGGGGGTCACCGTCCGTTCTTCGCTACGGCAGGTCCAAGACACTCTTTCTTTAGCGCGACACGCTCGGCCCCGGAAAGTGCCGCAGCGAGCACCGCAGCTCGCGCAGCGGCAGACCAGGCCATGTAAGCCACCGAGAAGGCCGATGGCTGGGAGTCGACGGGTGCCGCAAACGATAGGTTCATCAATTCCCCATCGAACGTGGAGCGTGGGCGAAAATAGTACAAATGGTAGGAGTGGCGGAGGTGGATGAACACCCGTCCACACAACATATTTCTTGTCCCCGTTCTTGTGCTTGCACCACAAGGCAGCGGCGGAGAACGGGCGCGTCGATCGCCGCAGCAAGGCAAGCGTGAGCTAGCGTTCCGCCTGGTCCGCGAGCCGCGATGGCACCCGAACATGCTAATCACGATTGGTAGACCTGCACGTCTTGATCGCAAACTCGATGCGATTTGTGGTTCATCCACAAATTTTTGGCTAACGATTTTGTGTCAGGGCCCGGTTGTTTCGCGTGCAGCCCCCCCGTTCACTACTGTCACGTGGTCCACCTCACAGGAGGAGACATTGTGGTGCCAGTAAGGGCGAGTTAGATCCACAGCGGTGGGCGCTCCAGCTGCACCGCCTACAGCGCATAGGAGCGCTGAGTTTTTACACTCCTGGCAAACGACATGGAGGCTATAGGGCCGTTTTCCTAGCTTGCTGACCTGGAGTGCGCGCACGAGGCGACCCTGGTGGCCGCGTTTTCGAATGTGACGCAGCGGACAACTAGCTCAGTGGTCTCGTATCGACACCACAACCGTTCACTCGGTGGATCCCGGAGGTGCGCCGTGGCCAACCTCGTCCCGTTCAACAGTGATCTCACCGCGCACGAAGCTGCACACCGTTCCGTCCGGTGCGCTATCCGACTGGCCAGAAGTACGAGATGATGCTCGGCTCCGAGGCCGGCTCTGCCCGGGGCACCCGAACCAGGCGTGACAAATGCCGAGGTTGATCGGCGATCCGCGCTTGGGTTGTAGCGCCTCCTGCCAGAGGGTCGGAGTTGTCGCATATGTCGCCGTTCACGGGTCGACAGCTAGCAAGGTCACTTGCACCCCCAGCCGAGTGCACCAGTGGGGTGGGTCATGATTCTGCCTGAGACCGCGGATCCGCCCGTTCAGCCTGACGGGATTACCGGTGAACGCTCCGCGGATGCGCGTCGGTCTCCTCAGACGATCACCGGGCTCTCACGGCAGCACTCGGCATATAGGCGAATAATCCGCATCTGCGAGGATGTCGCAGGAGCCGCTTTGCACGGTGCTGATGTTGGAGAGCTGACCTCCATACTCGCGCGGATCACCATGAAGACCATCGTGCTCTTGAACCCGGCATTAGAGCTCCGCTGCCACGCCGTCGGCCATGGCTCCTCCCCGGGCAACCCTGAGTGGGACCCCGGTGACCGAGTCATCGCCCGGCTACTTGATTCCCTGGCGACCGAACACCTGCCGCTTCGTGTGCCGGCCATTCCTGACTCGATTCTCACCCATGGTTGCCTTGCAACACCGATCACGTTCGGTGAGACCACGCTGGGATACCTGTTGGTCATGGGGAGCGGCGACTCGCGCGACGCCGACGACGTCAACTTGGTCATCGCAAGTTATGTTGCAACACTCTTCGCGCTGACTCTGGCGCACGAACGAACCAGCACCGACCTTGGGCGACGCTACCAGGCCGCCACCGTCGACTCGCTGGTCTCTGGTCACTTTCTCGACCTTGCGGATGCCCGGCGTAAGACACATATTCTCGGACTCGCCGGCAATCAGCGGTACCGGGTTGCCGTGATCCGCACCCAAGTCGAACAGCAGCGGTCACGTTCGCTCACTTCAGGTGAGGTTGATGAACTGATCGAAGCGGTTACCGGATCGGTAGTCGGTGCAGTTGGTGCTGCACGAGAGTCAAGCCTAGTCCTGATCTTGCCCGAAGGTTTGGACGGAACCACGCATCAAGATCACGTTGTGGCTGGGATGCGAGCTGCGATGACCAGGCTCAAGGCGCGGCAGTCATGGGCAAGCGGCACCGCGCTGACGTGTGGGGTAAGCGAATCAACTCGGTGGCCCGACCGGGCGCCACTGCTACTCCAACAGGCTGAGACCGCCATCGAGATCGGCACCCGGATCGGTCGTGCGGGACAGGTCGTCCCTTACGACTCGTTAGGAATTTACAAGCTTCTGCTTCAGATCGGTGATATCCAGCAGCTGCGTCAGTTTGCCGAGGAGGTACTCGGAACGCTCATCAATTACGACGCCAGCCACAAAGTTGATCTAGTGCGCACACTGTCGGTCTATCTCGACCAACGCGAAAGCCTCAAACGCACTGCGCGCAGGCTGCAAGTACACACGAACACCGTGTCCTACCGGCTACAACGAATTGAGCAACTCAGCCGACTCGACCTGACCGACCCGGACGACCAGCTTCTTGCTCACATCTCAATCAAGATTATCGAGGCTCAGCGGACTAATACCCGACGGCATGATCAGCTAAGCGATGTCGGCTGTCAGTGAGTTGACAATATGTCGGTCCCGTCGGCCCACGCGTTGCTCGGCGTAGTGTTGCTCGATCTCACGATAATTGTGGTGCTGGCCCGGTCGGTTGGTACGCTGTTCACTCGGATCGGTCAGCCACGAGTCGTGGGCGAGATCGTCGCGGGTGTGCTGCTGGGACCAACGTTACTGGGTCCCGCACTCTGGCCGCAGTTCGCCGCGCCAGCATTCCTGTACTGCATGATCCCACCGGGGATCCCGCAGAGTCCCACCTCGTTCCTGTTCCCGGCCGCAGCCCGTGCGGTGATCGGCCAGCTGGGTCAGCTCGGATTGTTGCTGTTCAGCTTCCTCACCGCGGTAGAACTGGACCGTGCGCTGCTAAGGAATCGGATTTCAGGTATCGCGCTGATCGGCTCGGGCTCGGTACTGCTGCCGATCGCGTTCGTGATCCCACTGGGGCCGGTGCTTGTGACTCCGGTATTCAAGCCGGCGTCGTCGTCCACGCTCGGGTTCACACTGTTCGTCGGCGTGATGATGGCGGCTACTGCGCTGCCGGTGATGGTGCGGGTTTTACAGGAACTGGGGCTTGTGCGATCCCCGTGGGGGTGCACTGGCATCGCCGCCTCTGCAGTCGCGACCGTCGGCTTGTTCGTTATGGCGTCGATCGCCTTATCGATGGCTGGTACAGCTCGCGCAACCGGCATGAACGGCACGGCCGGGGCAGGTTCAGGGGGTGCTGGCGCCGTCCTGTGGGCGATGGGGTTGGCCCTCGGCGACCTCGGTTTGATGCTGCTGATGGTGCGACCGCTGCTGCTCAGGGTCGCTAGCCGACCCAGTCGGGGGCGCGACTCCGGGGGCGTAGGGACGTTCGTCGCGGTGCTCGTGCTGCTCCTTATTTCAGGCTTGGCCGCGCACCTCGCCGGGCTAACGGTGGTCGTCGGCGGCTTCCTGGCCGGCCTGGTACTGCCGGCCCAGACGGCGGCGCACTGCGCGCTGGAACAGCGGCTGGGCGAGCTCACCCGGTCGGTGCTGCTACCGGTCTTCCTTGCCTCCTCCGGCTTGCAGACAGACCTGACGGCGGTGCCGGTCACGGCATACGGCGGTCTGGTCCTGCTACTGGCCTGCGGAATGGTGAGCAAATGGGGCGGTGGAGCAGTCCTGGCCCGCGTATCAGGGCTGTCCTGGGCAGAAAGCAACGTGCTGGGCATACTGATGAACTGCCCCGGAGTGATTGTGCTAGTGGTGGCCCTGCTCGGAGTACAAAACGGGGTGATCACACCCGCCATGCAGGCCGGAGTCGTCGTCGTGGCGATGATCGCCACCGCGATGACCGGCCCGCTACTCAATGCCTTCCTCACCCGGCCGCTCACTGCGTCGCTGGTTTCCGCGCCACTGAGCCGCCCGAGTGATGGCATCGATCTGCGGTGAGCCTTAAGGTCCGGCTAGCGCCGCCAATAGTCAACGGGCTACTAGCTGGCAACGCCAGAGCGGTAGGAGTGGCTGGCTTCTTGGGCCATCCGATCCAGCTGCACTCCCGGCGGAGCACGACTATCCTAATATCACAAGCGAGCTGGTGCCATGATTACGTATCATTTCACGAGCTGCTGCTGATCACGGCTACCGCCTTGGCAGCCGCGTCAGCGGCTCGGCTCGCGCGTTCAATGTGATCGCCGCCGAGGTTACCGAGTTCGACGTTGAGCCGGACGAGTTCGGCGGCCGATCGCGCCGCTGCGGCGGCTAAGGTCGCTGCCGTGAAGGCGTCAACGCGCAGGTTGGGGTTGCCCCGCTCGGCGACCTCGATCGCCTCGGTGGCAACCTCGGTGGCTGCCTCGGCGATCTCGGCCGGTACCTGTGCGGCTCGATCCAGGGTGCGCTGGATCTGCCGGCGCCGTTCCTGCGGATCGGGCTCACGGGGCAGCGCGAAGGCGGCGAGCACGGCCTGGTACGCCTCGGCGTCCTGCTGGGCGAGGGCCGCGACCCGGGCCCGTACCCGGTCGGCGTAGGCGGCCCGGCTGGCTGAGTCGATCAGCTGCGCGGTGGAGAACCGGGCGGCCATCGCGAGCAGCCCAGCGGCCATCGCGGCGGTGATCGCCGCGGCGCCACCACCTCCGGGTGTGGGCTGTTTGGCGGCGAACCGGTCGAGTAGCTCGGCGACCGAGCAGTCGAGCAGTGGTGTGCTGCGCAGCGGTATCACGACAACCCGACGATCTCACCGTGGGTGTCGATGTCGATCCGGGTCGCGGCGGGACTACCGCTCAGACCCGGCATGGTGCGCA
>OBLV0100000553.1_pt1 | contig 11361 bp, 12 predicted proteins | sample 1520071 | NCBI WGS metagenome assembly OBLV01 (sample SAMEA3888446, study PRJEB22518) | metagenome | reverse complement strand
GAGGAACGTATCCGGGAGGTGCTCACCGACCGGCGGTACCTGCAGGACAAGATGCACGCCGTGGGTGGGCCCCGGGCCGAGCTGGTGTCCTGGGAGCGGGACGAGACCGGTGTCACCCTCGTACTGGCTCAGGCGGTGCCCGAGGACGCGATGCCCTCATTCCTGCGCTCGGTCCTGCCCGATGGTCTGACCATCCGCCGCACCGAGATCTGGAACGCGGCCGGTGGCAGCGTGCACGCGGTGGTGGACGGGGCGCCGGGAACGATCAACGGGACGATGCGCTTCGAACCCGATCCCGATGGGTGCGTGCTCGGCGCCCAGCTCACAGCTGAGGTATCGCTGCCGCTGATCGGCGGCAAGGTGGAGCAGATCATCACCGACAGCGTCGCCAACCTGATGGACACCGAGCACCAGTTCACCCTGGAGTGGCTGCGCAACTCTCGGGCTTAGGCTGGCTGACCGTGGAACTCGCGGACTACCAGTCCCGGATCGCGGCGCAGGCCCGCCTGCTCCGGTCAGCTGCGGTGTCCGTGGCGGCGGAAACACCGGTCCCGACCTGCCCCGGCTGGACCGTCCAGCAGCTGCTCCGGCACGTCGGCCGGGTCTTCGACATGGTGATCAGAGTGGTGCAGACCGCCGATCCACAGGTTCCGCCACCCCGCCTCGAGCCGGCCGGCGGCGATGCGCTCGCGGCGCTCGACGATCGGCTGGCCACCATGCTCGACGTACTCGCCCGCACCGATCCGGCCACCCCGGCCTGGCACTTCACCCCGACTGCACCCAAGACCGCCGCGTTCTGGTCCCGCCGGATGGCACACGAGGTCACGGTGCACCGGATCGACGCGCAGGCCGCCGCAGGAACCAGCACCGAGGTGGACCCGGACCTCGCCGCCGACGGGGTGGACGAGCTGCTGACCCGGTTGATCGCCCGGGACCCCAGACCCGGCCGACGTCCACAGCCCAGCACGCTGGGCGGCAGCGTGGTCTACCGGGCAGTGGACGTCGGCCGGGTCTGGACCGTGCACTTGGCCGCCGGGCAACTCCCGCAGACCACGCAGGGGGAGGTCACCAGGGCGGACGCGTCGGTGACCGGCCCGGCCGATGCGGTGTACCGCGCCGGCTGGGGCCGGCCTTCCGACGCGGTGATCACGGGAGATCTCGCCTTGGTGGATGCCATCCGGGCCGCAAAGAACTAGCAGGTGTGCTCGTGGCCGGCGTGATCGTCGTGCTCGACCTGCAGCGTGCTGTGGACCAGCCCGAAGTGCTGGCGCAGCGCGTCCGCGGCGGCATCGAGTACGGAGGCATCCCCGCAGTGCAGGGAACGGGTCTGCTCCACCACCAGGTGCGCGGAGACCGCGTGCCGTCCCGAGGTGATCGTCCACAGGTGCAGGTCGTGCACGTCACGAACCCCGGGCACCGTCCGCAGCACCCGATCCACGTCGGAGGTGTCCATTCCCCGGGGAGTGCCCTCCAGGAGCACATGCGCCGCTTCCCGCAGGAGCCCCAACGCCCGCGGCACGATCAACGCGGCGATCATCAGCGAGGCGACCGGGTCGGCCTGGCGCCAGCCGGTGCTGAGTATGACCAGCGCGGCGGCCAGGACAGCGACCGAGCCGAGCGCGTCGCCGAGCACCTCCAGCACCGCTCCACGCAGGTTGAGACTGCGCTCACCGGACCCGCGGTAACTGAGCACCGCCAGCGCGGCCAGGTTGCCGACCAGTCCGAACGCCCCGATCACCAGCAGCGGGATCCCGGCCACCGGTGGCGGATCGGCCAGCCGCCGGACCGCCTCGATCGCCACCACCACACTGACCGTCAGGAGCACCAGCGCGTTGAGCGCCGCGGCGAGAACCTCGGCACGGCCCAGCCCGTAGGTCCGTTGACGGCTCGGCGGCCGCTGGGCAAGCACGGTGGCGACCAGGGCGACCGCCAGGCCCAGCACGTCGGTGGCCAGGTGTCCGGCGTCGGCCAGCAGCGCCAGCGAGCCGGTGACCACAGCCCCGACGACCTCGGCCAGGAGCACCACCGAGATGATCACCAGCGCCCCGCTCAGCCGCCGGCGGTCCGAGGCCCCTGCACCGCGACCATGCCCGTGACCGTGATCACCCATGCGGCTCACCATACATGCATGATTACGCATGAGTCAGCCCCCTACAGCGCTCTGGCGCCCCGCGCCGGCGCGCTATTCCGCGAGACCGTCGAGGATCTCAGCGCCGGGCAACGCGGCCAGCACGGCACCCGGCAACAGCAGCTTGCTGCGCCGCAGCCCGGACCCCACCACCACCTGTTCGGCGGCGGCCACCGCTGCATCGATCAGTACCGGCCACCCGGCGGGGAGCCCCAGTGGGGTGATGCCGCCGTATTCCATCCCGGTGTGCTCGATCGTCTCGTCCTGCGCGGCGAAGGACGCCTTGCGCACGTCCAGCCGGCGCCGGACCACACCGTTGACGTCAGCTCTGGTGGTCGCGAGCACCACGCATGCCGCCCAGCGCTGCGCCCCGGCCCGCTTGCCCGTGATCACCACGCAGTTCGCGGAGGCGTGCAGCGGAACCCCGTAGTGCTCGCACAGCGCGGCGGTATCGGCCAGCGCGGGATCGATCTCCGCGACCGCACAGCGGGCTGCCTGCTCGGGCGCCAGTGCGGTCAGCGCCACCCGGACCGGCTCAGCCAGGAGGGCCGGGACATCCAGAGCGGGCCGGATCCGCAGCCGTCCCGCGACGTGACCCGGCGAGGTCACCAGCGCGGACCGCGCTGCACCTCGGTCACCGCCGGCTTGACGTCCACCAGGTAGACCAGCACCGCCACCAAGCCGATCAGCCAGAACATCAGCCATCCCGCGGGGTTGAACAGGATCAGCGCGACGGTGCCGCCACCGGTGATGCCCAGCCATGCCGGCTTGGTCAGCTTGTCCGTGGCGGTATAGGCATCGGCTCGCTGCAGCGCCGCGTGGATGAATGCGAAAAGCCCAACCGGGATCGCGACGGCATACAGGATCAGGAACACCCAGAGATCCAGCGACTGCAGCAGCACCCGCCCAGGATACGCAACAACCCCCGCACCCGACATGGAGCCATATCGGGGTCCGGCCGGGGCCGCTCACCCCGATATGTCTCCATGTCGGGATGCGGGGTCAGAGGAGGAATTGGGAGAGGGCGTGGATGGCCAGGCCGGCCAGGGCGCCGACCACGGTGCCGTTGATCCGGATGAACTGCAGGTCCCGGCCGACCTGGAGCTCCACTTTGCGGGAGGTCTCCTCGGCATCCCAACGCTGCACCGTATCGGTGATCAAGGTGGTGATCTCGCCGCGGTAGTTGGCGATCACGTAGCGCGCCACGTCCTGGCACCAGTTATCCACCTTGGAGCGCAGCTCAGCGTCCTCGGTCAGCCGCGCACCCAGGGCCACCAACCCGTCGCGCACCCGGCGGCGCAACTCCGATGAGGGGTCCTCAGCAGCGTCGAGGAGCATCTTCTTGGCGGTCCCCCACGCCGACCCGAGCACGATTTGAACTTCAGGGTGCTCCAGTACCTGTAGCTTGACCGACTCGGCGCGTTCGATCGTCGCCGGATCCGTGCGCAGGTCCTGCGCGAACTCCATCAGAAAGGTGTCCACCGCCTTGCGCATGGGGTGCTCGGGATCGCTGCGCACCGCCCAGGCGAAGGCCAGCACCTCCCCATAGAACTTGTCGGCGACCAGATCGTCGACGAATCTCGGGGACCACCCCGGCAACCGCTTGCTGACCACGCGCACGACCGAACCGTGGTTGTCGCGGACCCACTCATACGCCCGCTCGGTCAACAGGTCGACAAGCTTGTGATGCGCACCATCGGCGAGCAGCTGACCCAGCAACCGCCCCAACGGGGGCCCCCACGGCTTCTCGATGAGGCGCCTGACCAGGGCGTTCTCCAGCACCGCTTGAACGTCCTCATCACGGAGCACGGTTACCGCGGCGCGCACGGCGGTGGAGAGCTCGGCGGTGACCCGCTCGGCGTTGTGGGGCTGCGCCAGCCAGCTCCCCAGCCGGTTGCCGATCCCCACCCGTTGCAGCTTGTCGGCCACAGCCCCCTCGGAGAGGAAGTTGGCACCCACGAAGTCACCCAGGTTCTCCCCGAGCGCGTCCTTCTTCCGCTGGATGATCGCGGTGTGCGGGATGGGAAGGCCCAGCGGGTGGCGGAACAGCGCGGTCACCGCGAACCAGTCAGCCAGCGCGCCCACCATGCTGGCCTCGGCCATCGTCTCCAGATACCCGACCCACGCACCAGTGGCGCCGCCCTGCGCGCCCTCGTAAAGCCGGGCCACCACGTACAGCACGGCGGCACCCAGCAGGAACGCCAGCGCGACCGCCTTCATCCGGCGCAGCGCCCGCTGCTTCTCCCGCTCGTTGCTGGTCAGCTCCACGCTGCCGATTGTGCCCCGGCCGCGGCGCCGATGGATCGAGGGCAGCCCCGGGGATGGAGCAGGATGGCTGCCGTGCGACCCCATGGACTAGTCCCCCGGCTGCAGCCGTTCACCTCGACGATCTTCGCGGAGATGACCGCGCTGGCCGCGCGCACCGGTGCGGTGAACCTCGGCCAGGGCTTCCCGGACACCGACGGCCCGGACGGCATGCTGGAGGTGGCCCGCTCAGCTATCGCCCGGGGGCACAACCAGTACCCGCCCGGGCCGGGGACCTTCGCGCTGCGCAGCGCGGTCGCCGAGCATCAGCTGGCTCGGTACGGGCTGAGGTTCGACCCGGACTCCGAGGTGCTGATCACCGTCGGCGCCACCGAAGCGATCAGTGCCGCACTGCTGGCGCTGGTCGATCCAGGCGAGGAGGTGCTGCTCGTCGAGCCCTACTACGACTCCTACGCCGCCGCGGTGGCGCTGGCCGGCGCGACCCGGCGATGCGTCCCCCTGGTCGCTGATGCGGACCGGTTCGCGCTGGATACCGAGGCGCTGGCCGGCGCGATCACGCCCGCCACCCGGGCACTGTTGATCAACAGCCCGCACAATCCCACCGGCACGGTGCTGCGATCGGCGGAGTTGGAGGCGGTAGCCGCCATCGCGGTCGAACACGACCTGCTGGTGATCACCGATGAGGTGTACGAACATCTGGTGTTCGACGGAGCGCAACATCTTCCCCTTGCCGCCTTGCCCGGAATGGCGCAGCGCACCCTTTCTGTCTCCAGCGCCGGAAAGACCTTCAGCGTGACCGGCTGGAAGATCGGCTGGGTATGCGGGCCCGCACATCTGGTGGGCGCGGTGCGAGCGGCCAAGCAGTTCCTCACCTTCGTGGGTGGGGCCCCCTTCCAGCCGGCCGTGGCCCACGCGCTGCGCGCGGAGCACGGTTGGGTGCAGGCGCATCGCGCGGCATTGCAGGACAAGCAACACCGGCTGGCCACCGGACTGCGCGAAGCGGGTTTCGGCGTTCGCCGATCGGAGGGGACCTACTTCATCTGCGCAGACATCCGGCCACTCGGCTATGCCGACGGCGTGGAGTTCTGCCGCGAGCTCCCCACCCGCGCCGGTGTGGTGGCGGTGCCGGTGCAGGTCTTCGCGGATCGCTCGCAGCAGTGGCGGCACCTGGTGCGTTTCGCGTTCTGCAAGCGCGACGAGGTCCTCGACGAGGCGATCGTCCGGCTCACCTCAGCCGGGCTGTGAGGCCCGGGATGCCCAGATCCCGCGATCAATCGGGATATTACGCTCAGTGGTCGTAGCGTGTACCCTGTGGTGACGACTGTCCGGCAGGTCCGGATCGGACTCAGGTTTGTCGGACTCAAGATTTGTCGGACACAGGTTTGTCGGACGCAGGGTTGAGGGGGAACCGGTGGCCGCTATCCCCGCCGCAGAGTGCGCGAGTGGCGCGCACCGCGGGGTGATGCGCGCGCTGTGCCGGGTTGCCGTACTCAGTGGCCTGGTCATCGCGGGATGGCTAGTAGGAGCCGGGATCAGCCATGCGGACGAAGATCCCGGTGGGCCGCGTGGTGGTTTGAGTCAGGTCGCCGACGCCACGCCATCCGGTGACGGTTCGACCGGCTCGTTCGACGTCGGTAGGATGATCAAGTCGACGGTAGGGGCAGCGCTGGCCCCCAATCCGATGTCACGGGTGCCCCTCCATCCGCCGGCGGTCAACCGTGGGGTGCTCACGCCTCTGCACCGACCCCTCACCGCCGTGATGAAGTCGGTCAGCATTCCCCAGCGGCTGACTCCCGTGCTGACCCCGGTGAACCGCATCCTGCCGGTGCCTGCGCAACACAGCCCTGCACCCCAGCCTCCCGCGCCGGTGGGCACACCGGTGGCGGCGCCGGCACCGCAGGCTGCTCCCACCGTCCGGCCGGCGATCGAGAAGCCACCCGCGCCGGTACTCATCCCGGACACTCGCACCGGACCCCGCACCATCACGGCCTGCGCGCCTGCTCCACCGGCCGCCCAGCACGCCGCCCGCCCGCCCGCCCTGCACGATGCATACCCTGCTCCGGATCCGTCTGCCCCGCCGGACGACCCGCTGGTGACATGCATGATCGGCAGCACCGGAGGCAGCGCCGGCACCAGAGGCGCCCCGGATGTCACGCAGGCCGGCAGCCGGATGGGGACGAGGCTCGTCCCCATCCACACCCTGCGGTATACCGGCGCGAGCGATCTCCCTCGATCGCTCGCTGCGCGGCCCTCCACCTCACCGGACTGATCTCGCGACACCAGGGCAGTTCGCCGTCCATCGGCGACTGGTCCCGCGGGCCCCAGCCAAATCCCAGGCCGGCCCTGCCGCTATAAGCCCCCGATCTGTCCGACCGCGCCCGGGCGGATCGGGTTTATGGCCCCGGTGTCGCGTTGCCCCCGTGACGCCGGGGCCCCTTTATGCCGTAAGCGCAGGTCGCAATGCGGGCACGGGAGCATGCGGGTGGCGTCGGCGGGTGGTGGCTAGGTGTCCGCGCCTACGCGGTGGCTGCTCGACCGCCGCGGAGGCCGCGCAGCAGGCCGGTGCCGAACAGTAGCGTGACCACAGCTGTCGCGAGGTGCAGATAGTTGTCTGGAGTTGTGCCGCTGCTGACGGCCAACGCCGCGAGATAGCCCAGGAATCCCAGCACTGTCGCCAGCGCCCAGAAGCTGCCGATCGCGAGGTTCAGACCCTCCGTCCCGGAAGCGGTGAGCACGAACGCGCCCAGCAGCCACAGCACGCCCACTGTGAGGTGGACGGTGTTATGCAAGGGGTTCACCATAAAGATCCCGAACAGCATCTGATGCATCATGTCGGTACCGCTGCCGGATCCGGTCCGGAAAAACCCGATCACTCCGAGGGCTAGGTAAAAGACGCCAGCGACGAATGAATACTGCTGTGCCAGGGTCTTGGGTCCCCACCTGGTGTGGTTCTTGGTACCGAACGTCGCCTCTGGATCAACCCTCATGTCATCCCCTTCCGAAGATGATCACAATCTCCGGGTCCGCATTGCGCAGACCCGCAAGGGTTGTTCGTCCCAGCCCCCGGATCAGTTCTTGAACGTCCAGGACTGCTCACGTGTCGTCAGCGTGCTCACCTGGTTCATCCACCACCTCATCCCACAGGTTACGGTCGCCGGCCTAGCGCACCTGCCCGCCAGCGATCGAGGCCCAGGCATCAGCGGCCGGCAGCCACAGCGTTTCGCTATCAGTGGCGGGGTCGGTTTCGAAGACCGCGCGGCAGGCGTGACGATCACGCCGCCAGGTTGGTCTGTACCCAGCCGGTGCGCCAGCAGTGCAGAGTTGTAGCCGCTGCCGGTGCCGATCTCCAACACCCGGTGGCCCGGGGTGGGCGGCCAGCGCGATCATCCACTACGGCCTGTCCCGCGGATCTTCGCGCTCTCGGTGCGCCGAGTTCGACAGGGTGGTTGTCGGTGTGGCTTGACAGACAGCCGTGCTGTCCAACTCGGCGACGACAGGGTTAGTCGCAACTCAAAGATCCGGCAGGAGGATGGGGGGACCAGGTAGCGAGCCAGGTGGGAGAGGCGATCGCGGGGAGCAGCAGGGCCCAGGCCTCGTCGACCCGTTGCCGGAGGCTGTCCTGATCACCCAGCGCCTCACAGATCTGCCGGTGACCAGCGATCATCGCGACGATCTGCCGGGCGAGAGGTGCGGGTTCGATCCCGTCCCGGAGCAGGCCGGCGTGGGCGGCCTGCTCGAGCAGCTCGCGGGTGTCCCGCTCGCTGAAGACGTAGTGCTCCCGCGCAGCCTGCGCATGGAGGGGCAGGTCATTGAGCAATCGCATGCCGCCACGGGCGATCGGGTTCTCGATCAGCCGGATAACCGCCTCGTCGGCCAGCGCCAGCAACGTCGAGAGGGGGTCCAGCCCACGACTACCGACCTGCACCCGAAGTTCTCCCCATCGCTGCATCATCACACTGATCACGGCACGGGCGAGGGCCTCCTTGGAGGCGAAGTGGAAGTAGAGGGCCCCCTTGGTGCCACCGCTGTCGGCCAGCACGCTATCCAGCGAGGTGGCGTAGTAGCCGTAGCGGGCGAAGCGCTCAGCGGCGGCCGTGAGAATCGCCTGCCGGGTGGCCTGAGCTCGCGGCTGCAGCGTGGCCTGCCTCGCGCGAGCTCCGCTCCCGCCCGCGCCAGTTCTGCGAGGACCGGTGCTGGTCATGACGTTTCGAAGCTACTCGCATATAACACACTGAGCGGCGTTCAATCTTTGGGTGGCCAGACAAACACACCCACTGGTATGTTTCGTGCGGGGCATAGCCGCCGCGACGAGTAACACGCGGTAGGGCTTAACTCGTGTGGGGGTCCCGCGGGGGGTGTGGTGACCCGGGTCGGTAGGGACGACCGCCCCGGGTCACCACAACCGCCGGAAGTCACCGCTAGGAAGCATGTAGCCAGCGGTGCCCGCCGTAGCGAACCGCTGTGTTTGAATCAGCGATCGTGATGCCCAGACCGGATCGCCGGGAGGTGGCAGCGGTCTTCGCCGGTGGCGCCATCGGCACACTGTGCCGGGGTCTGCTGGGTGAGGGCTACCCCGCTGCGGCGGCGAGTTGGCCGTGGGCGACCTTCGCGGTGAACCTGGCCGGGGCCTTCTTGCTGGGCTATTTCGCCACCCGGTTGCAGGAGCGCCTGCCGCTGTCCAGCTACCGGCGACCGCTGCTGGGCACGGGCCTGTGCGGAGGGCTCACCACGTTCTCGACCATGCAGGTGGAATTGCTCAAGATGATCGAGGTACGGCACTACGGGCTCGCCGCCGGTTACGCATCGGCGAGCGTGATAGGCGGTTACGCAGCGGTCCACCTTGCCACCGCCCTGGTGCGGCGAGTCCGGATCCGGGCATGACCGTGCTGGTGTGGGTCGGCGTGGTGCTGATCGGTGGTGCGGGTTCGGTCCTGCGCTTCCTCGTCGACGGTGCGATCGCCTCTCGAACGGGCCGCTCGTTCCCCTACGGCACGCTGGTGGTCAACCTCTCCGGCGCGGTGCTGCTCGGCCTGGTCACAGGGCTGGTGCTGAACCGCGACGGGGCCCTGCTGGCCGGCACCGCCGCGGTGGGCTCGTACACGACCTTCTCGACCTGGATGTTCGAGACGCAACGCCTCGCCGAGGATCGTCAAGTACCGGGCCTGGCGGCGAACGTGGTGGTGAGCCTGGTCGCCGGCGTCGTTGCGGCGGCACTCGGCAAGATGATCGGAAGCTACTTGTGATCGAAGACTGCCTGAAGCTGACCAGCTACTTCGGTGAACGAAACCGGACCGGTCGCACCTTTCTAGCGGACTCCCAGCTGGATCTATTCGGACGCCGGGAGATCCCCATCAGCGTCCTGCTTCGCGGTGCTGAGGGGTTCGGGCTCAAGCACCACCTGCGGACCGATCGGTTACTCACGCTGTCGGAGGACCTACCGATCGTCTCCGTCGCCGTCGACGCCCGCGCCAGGATCGAGACGCTGCTGGACGATCTCCGCTCGTTCGAGCATCGCGGCCTGGTGACCCTGGAGCGGGCGCGGATGCTGCGTGGCGACATCGGCCCGTTACAACTACCTGACGATCTGCATGAGGCGACCAAAATGACTGTCTACGTCGGCCGGCAAGAACGCATCTACCGGGTTCCGGCCTTCGCCGCAGTCTGCGATCTCCTGCACCGCCGCGGTATCGCCGGAGCGACCGTGCTGCTGGGAGTCGACGGGACGGCGCACGGCCAGCGAACCCGCGCCCGGTTCATCGGACGCAATGCCGACGTGCCGATGATGATCATTGCGGTCGGCTCCGGTGAACGCATCGCCCGGGTCCTGCCCGAGCTCGGCGGCCTGCTGCGCCGGCCACTGATAACCCTCGAACGGGTCCAGGTGTGCAAGCAAGACGGCGAGCTCATCGAGCTGCCACACGCGTTGCCGGCCGTCGATGGGACCGGGATGGCGGTGTGGCAGAAACTGATGGTCTACACCTCAGAACGGGCGCTGCATGACGGGCAGCCGGTGCACCGGGAGCTGGTGCGGCGGCTGCGGAGCTCCGGCGCTCGGGGCGCGACCGCGCTGCGCGGGATGTGGGGCTTCCACGGCGAGACGCCCCCGCACGGCGATCGACTGCTGCAGCTGGGACGCCGCGTCCCGGTGGTGACGATCATCATCGACACTCCGGACCGGATCGGCGCCTCCTTCGATATCGTCGACGAACTCACCGCCGAGCACGGGGTGGTCACCAGCGAGATGGTGCCGGCCACGGCAATGATCGCCGGTGACCACCGCGACGGTGACCTGCGCCTCGCCCCGCACCGCCTAGCTCGCTGACCACCTCGTAGACTTGCGCCAGCTGACGATCACCAGCCAGACTTCAGCTACGGCGATGAGGCTCGCCGAAACCGCGGACCGACCGGACCGCTAACAGTCTCTACCGCAGCACCAGGCGCATGTGCGCTGGTCGACGGTAGAGGAGGTCCGGGGTTGGTCGAAGGGCACTGCACGCGCCGGCCTGCTGATCTGCGGTGCCGGCGATGACTTTTCCGATCCCCGTGGTACAGGTACTGCAGGTGCTCACGGTGCTGGTCGCAGCGCCGGGGATCAACGGCGTGATCGCCCGGATCGAAGCCCGGTTGCAGGGTCGGCGTGGGCCCCGCGTCCTGCAGCCCTACTTCGACATCGCCAAGCTGTTCCGCAAGGAGGCGCTGGCACCGACCGGTTCCAGCTGGGTCTTCCTGGCCGCACCGCTCATCGCCATGACGTGCTACCTCACCGTGCCCTTGCTCATTCCGGTGCTCACCACGTTCCCGCTGCCCTTCGGCTACATGGGCGACATCCTCGGCGGCGGGTTCATCCTCGCGCTGGCGAGCTTCGTCATCGCCATCGCCGCTGCCAGCACCGGATCGCCTTACGCCCAGCTGGGCGCCAGCCGCGCCAAGACCTTCGCGGCGATCACCGAGCCGGTGGTGCTGTTCGT
>OBLV0100000552.1_pt1 | contig 11363 bp, 11 predicted proteins | sample 1520071 | NCBI WGS metagenome assembly OBLV01 (sample SAMEA3888446, study PRJEB22518) | metagenome | reverse complement strand
CGCTCGAGGGCATCGAGAAACTGCGCAACAACGTCGACACCCTGATCATCGTCCCGAACGAGAAGCTTCTGCAGGCGGTCGAGCGGCGGACCTCGGTGCTGGAGGCGTTCCGCCAGGCCGACGACATCCTCCGCCAGGGCGTCCAGGGGATCACCGACCTGATCACGATCCCCGGCCTGATCAACCTCGACTTCGCCGACGTGCGCACGATCATGCGCGACGCCGGCTCGGCCCTGATGGGCGTCGGCTCGGCCTCGGGCGAGGCCCGCGCCCTCGACGCCGCCAAGGCGGCGATCACCTCGCCGCTGATCGAGGAGTCGATCAAGGGCGCGACCGGGATGCTGCTGAACATCACCGGCCCCGAGGACCTCGGCCTGTTCGAGGTCAACGAGGCGGCGCAGCTGGTCCAGGCCGAGGCAGACGACAACGCCAACATCATCTTCGGCTCCGTCGTCGACCAGTCGATGAAGGACGAGGTCCGGGTCACCGTGATCGCGACCGGGTTCGAGGGCTTCGAGCTGCTGGCGCGCTCGCCGCAGCGGGTCCGCCGCCGTTACGAGAGCCGGCCGCGGGTCTCCGCCGAGGACACCGACATCCGCAAACTTCGGGTTTCGGATGACGACATCGACGTGCCCGGCTTCCTCAAGGAGTAGGTCGCCCGGCCTTCAATAGATTGGGGTCGTGACCGAGACGACCCTGCGCCGCACGCCGCTGCACGACCTCCACGCGGAGCGCGGCGCCAAGCTGGTCCCGTTCGCCGGCTGGGAGATGCCGGTGTCGTATGAGGGGATCCGCGAGGAGCACTCGGCGGTGCGCACGCACGCCGGCATGTTCGACGTCTCGCACATGGGCCAGGTCGAGGTCGAGGGCCCGGGCGCGCTCGCCTTCCTGCAGCTGGTGCTGTCCAGCGATGTCGCCAGGATCGCCGTCGGCGGCGCCCAGTACTCGTGCCTCTGCGACGAGTCCGGCGGGGTGATCGACGACCTCTTCGCCTACCGGCTCGGCGGCGACCGCTACCTCGTCGTCACCAACGCCGCCAACCACGAGATCGACCTCGCCTGGCTCGGGCGCTGGAGCCGCCGCCACGACGTCTCCGTGCGCGACGTCGCCGACCGTTACGCGATGCTCGCCGTCCAGGGGCCGCACGCGCGGGCGGTCCTCTCCGGTGCCCTGGGGATCGAGCTGCCGGCCCGGCTCCACGTCTCCCATCCCCGCGTCGGCGGCCGCCCGGCGCTGGTCTGCGGCACCGGCTACACCGGCGAGGATGGGGTCGAGATCCTGCTCGATCCGGAGATCGCGCCGGCGATCTGGGCCGAGCTGCTCGACGCCGGGGTCGTTCCCTGCGGGCTCGGCGCCCGCGACACCTTGCGGCTCGAGGTCTGTTACCCGCTTCACGGCAACGAGCTGAGCACCGAGCGCAACCCGATCGAGGCCGGCCTCGGCTGGTGCTGCGCCGAGGCGACGGGCTTCATCGGCTCGGAGGCGGTAGCCCGCGCCCGCGCCGAGGGCACCGCCGAGCGGCTCGCCCCCTTCCTGATCGAGGGCGCCGGCATCGCCCGCGACGGCAACGAGATCTTCGCCGGCGAGGAGCGGGTCGGGGTCGTCAGCTCCGGCACCTTCGCGCCCTCGCTCGAGCGGGGCGCCGGGATGGCCTACCTGCGCTCCGACCTGGCCGAGCCGGGGACCGAGCTGGAGGCCGACGTCCGCGGCAAGCGTCGCCCGCTGCGGGTAGCTTCCAAGCCCCTCTACCGAAGGAGCTGACCTTGGCCGACGCGAGCTACCCCGACGACCTGCGCTACCACGAGGAGCACGATTGGGCGCGGATCGAGGGCGACGTCGCCACCTTCGGGATCACCTGGTACGCCCAGGACTCGCTCGGCGAGGTCGTCTTCTACGACCCGCCCGAGGCCGGCGCCGCGATCGCCAGGGGCGAGTCCTACGCCGAGGTCGAGTCGGTGAAGGCGGTCTCCGACGTGATCGCGCCGCTCTCCGGCGAGATCGTCGAGGTCAACTCCGAGCTCGAGCAGAGCCCGGAGCGGATCAACGAGGACCCCTACGGCGGGGGCTGGCTGGTCAAGGTGCGGCTGAGCGACCCGAGCGAGGCCGAGGGCCTGCTCGGCGCCGACGATTACCGCAAGCTGCTGGAAAACGAGTAGCCGGGCCCCGCTGCGCGCTTGCGTAGCCTTTCCAGCGTGACCCGCTACACCTCAGCCACGCCCGCCGACCGGTCCGAGATGCTGGCCGCGATCGGCGTCGACTCGGTCGACGAGCTGTTCGCGCAGGTCCCTGGGTCGCTGCGCCTCGGCCGGCCGCTGCGGCTGCCGGCGGGGATCGGCGAGGCCGAGGTCTTCGAGCGGCTGGCGGAGCTGGCCGGGCGCAACGCCGACGCCGAAGCCGAGGTCTGCTTCGTCGGCGCCGGCATGTACGACCACTACGTGCCGGCGATCGTCGACGCGATCGCCTCGCGCTCGGAGTTCCTCACCCCGTACACGCCATACCAGCCGGAGATCTCGCAGGGCGGCCTGCAGGTGATGTTCGAGTTCCAGACGGCGATGTCGGAGCTGACCGGGCTGCCGGTCTCCAACGCCGGCCTCTACGAGGGGCCGTCGTCGGTCGCCTCGGCGGGCTACCTGGCGATCGGCGCCACCAAGCGCCGCCGCTTCGTCGTCTCCCGCGGCCTGCACCCGCACAGCCGCGAGACCCTGCGCACCTACTCGGTCGGCTACGGAGCCGAGGTGGTCGAGGTCGGGATCGAGGACGGGCTGACCGACGCCGCGGCGCTGGCCACGGCGGTCGACGGCGAGACCGCGGCCGTCTTCCTCCAGAGCCCGAACTTCCTCGGCGCGGTCGAGGACGTCGAGGCGCTCGGCGCGGCGGCGAAGGAGCACGGGGCGCTGCTGGTCGTCGCCTGCGACCCGATTGCGCTCGGCATCCTCAAGCCGCCCGGCGAGCAGGGCGCGGACATCGCCCTCGGCGAGGGCCAGCCGCTCGGCAACCGCCTCGACTTCGGCGGCCCCTCGTTCGGCTTCTTCTGCGCGACCGAGGCCCAGATCCGCCGCATGCCGGGCCGGATCGCGGGGGAGACCGAGGACGTCGACGGCCGCCGCGGCTTCGTGCTGGCGCTGCAGACGCGCGAGCAGCACATCCGCCGCGAGAAGGCGACCAACAACATCTGCACCGCCCAGGCGCTCAACGCGCTGGGGGCGATGGTCCACCTCGCCTGGCTCGGCCGCCAGGGCTTCCGCGAGCTCGGCGAGCTGCTGGCCCGCCGCACCGCCTACGCGCGCGAGCGCCTGGCCGCGATCGAGGGTGTCGAGCTCCTGCACGAGGCGCCGGTCGTGCGCGAGTTCGCGGTCCGGCTCGACGCCCCGGTCGGCGCCGTGCTCGAGCGCTGCGCCGAGCAGGGGATCGCCGCGGGCTACCCGCTCGGCGCCGAGTACCCGGAGTACGGCGACGGCCTGCTCGTGGCGATCACCGAGCGGCGGACCCGCGCCCAGATCGACGCCTTGGCTGAGGCTCTGGGGGCGGCCGTCGCGGCCGAGCGCGAGGCCTACCCGGGCAGCCCCGAGCGTGGAGCTGTGGTCGGCCATGGCCCGGGTAAAGCTCCACACCCGGAGAGCGTGCGATGAGCGGCGCGGCCGAAGGGACGACCAGCGCTCAACTGACCGAGACGCCGATGCAGCGCGAACGGGCGACGACGATCTACGAGAAGTCGAAGCCCGGCCGCCGCGCCGCGGCGCTGCCCGCGACCGAAGTCCCGGAGGCGCCGCTCGCGGAGCTGATCCCAACGCACCTGCTGCGCGAGGAGCCGCCGCGGCTGCCCGAGGTCGCCGAGCCGGAGATCGTCCGTCACTACAACCGGCTCTCGCGCCGCAACTTCGACCTCGACAGCGGCTTCTACCCGCTCGGCTCCTGCACGATGAAGCACAACCCGCGGCTGAACGAGCGGGTGGCGGCGCTGCCCGGCCACGCCCGCCTGCACCCGGCCCAGGATCCCCTGCGCGCGCAGGGGGCGCTGGAGCTGATGTGGCTGCTGCAGGGCTCGCTGGCGGAGATCTGCGGCCTGCCGCATGTCAGCCTCCAGCCCTCGGCCGGCTCCCACGGCGAGCTCGCCGGCCTGCTGCTGACCCGTGCCTACCACGCCGATCGCGGCGAAACGCGGACCCGGGTCCTGGCCCCCGACACCTCGCACGGGACCAACCCGGCCTCGGTGACGATGGCCGGCTACGAGGTGGTCAAGGTCGCGACCAACGAGCGCGGCGGGGTCGAGATGGATGACCTGCGGGCGAGGATCGAGGAGGCGCCGGACCAGGTCGCCTGCCTGATGCTGACCAACCCGAACACGCTCGGCCTCTTCGACGAGAAGATCGAGGAGATCGCGGCGCTGATCCACGCCGCCGGCGGCACCCTCTACTACGACGGCGCCAACCTCAACGCGGTGATGGGCCAGTCGCGCCCGGGCGACATGGGCTTCGACATCGTCCACGTCAACCTCCACAAGTCGTTCAGCCAGCCGCACGGCGGCGGCGGCCCCGGCGCGGGCCCGATCGCCGTCTCCGACCGGATCGAGCCGTTCCTGCCGCGGCCGCAGGTGGTCCGCCGCGAACCCGACGGCCGTGGCCCGGTCTTCGACCTCGACCACGATCGCCCGAAGTCGATCGGCCGCCTGCGCGGCTTCCAGGGCAACTTCGGCGTCTTCGTCCGCTCCTACGCCTACATCCTCAGCCTCGGCGCCGACGGCCTCGCCGAGGCCTCGGAGACCGCGGTCCTCAACGCCAACTACCTGAAGGCGCGCCTCGCCGAGGGCCGCGCGGGCAGTTACGCGCCGGTCGCCTTCGACCGCCACTGCATGCACGAGTTCGTCCTCTCCGGCAAGCCGATGAAGCGCGAGCTGGGGATCGCCACCCTCGACCTCGCCAAGCGCCTGCTCGACTTCGGCTTCCACCCGCCGACCGTCTACTTCCCGCTGCTCGTCGACGAGGCGCTGATGGTCGAGCCGACCGAGACCGAGACCAAGGAGAGCCTCGACGCCTTCGCCGACGCGGTCGAGCGGATCCTCGCCGAGGCCGAGTCCGACCCCGAGCTCGCCAGGCAGGCGCCGTACACGACCCCGGTTCGCCGCCTCGACGAGGTCCGGGCGACGCGCCAGCCGCGCGTCCGCCAGCCGCTCTAGCCATGGCCGCCCCGCAACCGCCGGGGGCCGATGCTCGGGTCGCGACCGCCACCGACCGCGGGGCACTGACGGAGACGCTGGCACGGGCGTTTCACGCCGACCCGATCTGGGCCTGGGTGTTCCCGGACCCCGGGCGGCGACTGGCACAGCACCGGGCGGTCTGGGGCCTGCTGGTCGCCGGCGCGATCCCCCACGGTTGGGTGTGGGCCGCTCCGGGCGCCGCGGCGGCGGCGGTCTGGATCCCGCCGGGAGTACCGGAGCTCTCGCCGGCGGACGCGGAGCGCCTCGACGTTCTCGTCGGCGAGCTGCTCGGGTCCGGCGCGGCGCGGGCTCGCGACACTTTCGAGCGCTTCGAGCGCGCCCATCCCACCGATCGCGGCGACCACTTCTACCTCAGCCTCCTCGGCACCCATCCCGACCACGCCGGCCGCGGCCTCGGGATGGGATTGCTCGCCGCCAACCTTGCCCGGATCGACGCCCTCGGCACCGCTGCCTACCTCGAGTCCTCGAACCCGGCCAACGACGCCCGCTACGAACGCCTCGGCTTCGCGCCCTGCGGCTGCTTCGAGCTCGGCGAAGACGGGCCTCGGGTCACCCAGATGTGGCGCGACCCGGCCTGACTCGCCACGCGCTCGCGCGGACCGGCGCTCAGAGCTCCGGCAGCTCCTGTTCGAGCTCCAGCACCGGCGCAAAGAGGTCGCCTTGCTGCTCGACCCGCTCCAGCACGTCGCCGGCCTCGAAGACCAGCGGCGAGCCGTCGCCGGAGTCGGCGCAGGTCTCGACCTCCTCCCACCTCAGCGGCGTCGAGCAGGTGGGGCGGGCGCGGGCCCGCAGCGAGTAGGCCGCGATCGTCGTTTTGCTGCGGTGGTTCTGGGACCAGTCGACGAAGACCTTGCCCTCGCGTTCGACCTTCTTCATCTTCGAGACGACCTTCTCCGGCGTCTGCTTTTCCAGCAGCTGGGCGATCGCTTTGGCGAACGGTTTGGTGACGTCGTAGTCGACGTCCTTGCGGTTCAGCGGCACGTAGACCTGCATCCCCTTCGAGCCCGAGGTCTTCGGGAACGACTGGACGCCGAAGTGGCCGAACATGTCGCGCAGGCGCAGCGCCACGTGGCAGCAGTCGACGACGTCGGCGGGCGGGCCGGGGTCGAGGTCGAAGGCGAGCACGGTCGGCCGCGCCGGCGCCCGCCCGAGCGAGAGCGAGGGGTGCAGCTCGATCGCCGCCAGCTGCGCCATCCAGATCAGCGTCGGCAGCGAGTCGCAGACGCAGAAGTCGATGTTGCCGGCATGGGGGCCGGCGCGGACGTTGGTCGTCTTCACCCAGGTCGGCCGGTGCTTCGGGCAGCGCTTCTCGAAGAAGGCCGAGTCGAGGTCGTCGACCCCTTCGGGGAACCGCCGCAGCGTCACCGCGCGCCCGCTCAGGTGCGGCACCATCGCCGCCGCCACCCGGGCGTAGTAGTCGACCATCTCGCCCTTGGTGAAGCCGGCCTCGGGGTAGAGGACCTTGTCGAGGTTGGTGAGCTTCAGCTCACGCCCGTCGACCTCGACGACTCGGCTCGTGGCCACGGCCTATTTCGAGGCTTTGGCTTTCGAGCGCGAGCTCTTCGCCCGCGAGCTGCCGGCTTTGGCGGCCGCGCCTTTTTTGGCGGCGGCTTTCTTCGCCTTCGGCTTGGCTTTGGCTTTCGGCGTCGATTTGCCCTCGCCGCCCGCTTCGCCCTTGACCGCGGCGATGCTCTGCTCCAGCGCCGCCATCAGGTCCGGGGCCTTGGTCGCCTGCGGCTCCTCGGCCTCGGGGGCGACGATCTCCTTGCCTTCGGCCTTGCGTTCGATCAGCGCCAGCAGCTGCTCGCGGTACTCGTCGCGGTAGGCGGAGGGGTCGAACTTGGCGCTCAGCGAGTCGATCAGCTGCTCCGCCATCTCCTGCTCGCGCTTGTTCACCTTCGGCGCCTTCTCGGGGACGACGTCGCCGAGCTCGGCGACCGGCACGACCTCGTCGGCGAAGCGCATCGTGGTCAGCGTCAGGACCCCGCCCGCCGCCCGCAGCGCCGCCAGGCTCTCCTTGTTGCGGAGGACGAAGCGGGCGATCGCGACCTTGCCGGAGGCCTCCATCGCCTTCGCCAGCAGTGCGTACGCTTTCTCCGCGCCCTGGGCGGGGCCGAGGTAATAGGGGCTGTCGAAGTAGATCGGGTCGATCTGCTCGAGATCGACGAAGTCCTGGACTTCGATCGCCTTCGTCTTCTCCGGCGCCAGCGCCGCCATCTCGTCTTTGCTCAGCGGCACGTACTGGCCGGGGGTGATCTCGTAGGCCTTGACGATGTTCTCGTAGGGGACCTCTTCGTCGGTCCCCTCGGCGACGCGCCGGTGTTTGATCCGGGCGCTGTCGGAGTCGCGGATCTCGCGCAGGGCGATGCTGCGCCGCGAGACGGCGCTGTAGAGGCGCACGGGCACGTTCAGCAGTCCGAAGCTGATCGAGCCGGTCCAGATTGCCCTAGCCATGGCTGGTCACCTACCCGCGATTGTTCCAAGCGAGTCGCGTCGTGGCGAATTTCGCACTGGCGACGGGAGCCATCTTGCGCGGTTGTCTCATCTCCCGGTGGGATCATGCCGCGGTGCTGTTCGAGTTGCGAGACGTCGTGCTCAGCCGCGGGGGCCGGCGTGTCCTCGACTCGGTCAGCGCCGGGCTGCCGGCCGGGGCGACGGCGATCGTCGGCCCCTCGGGCAGCGGCAAGTCGACCCTGCTGCGGCTGCTGAACCGGCTCGGCGACCCCGACAGCGGCGAGATCTCCTACCGCGAGCGCCCGCTGGCCTCCTACGAGCCGCTGGCGCTGCGGCGCGAGGTGGCGCTGGTGCCGCAGCTGCCGGCGCTGCTGGAGGGGAGCGTCGAGTCGAATCTCCGCTACGCCGCCGGCCTCGCCGGGCGCGAGCCCGACGTCGTCGACTGCCTCCGGCTCGCCGGCCTCGACGCCGAGTTCGCCGGCCGCGACGTCTCCCGGCTCTCGGTCGGCGAGCAGCAGCGGGCGATGCTGGCGCGAGCGCTCGCGCAGCGGCCGCGGGTGCTGCTGCTCGACGAGCCGACCTCGGCCCTCGACCACGCCGCCCGCGACGCGATCGAGGCGGCGCTGGCGGAGCTGCGCCGCGAGCTCGAGATCTCGCTCGTCCTCGTCAGCCACGACCCCGAGCAGGCCCGCCGCCTCGCCGACTGGGTGGTGCGGATCGACGCCGGCCGGATCGCCCGCTGCGGGCCGCTGGCTGAGGTGCTGGCGTGACCGCGGCGGCGCTCGGCGTTTCGACGGCGGCGCTCAGCACCTCGATCCACGTCTCGCTCGGCCAGGTCGCCGCCTCGCTGGCCCTGGTCGCCCTCGCCGCCGTCGTCTCCTACTGGTGGAAAGCCGACCTCGAGCGCGACATCGGCATCGCCACCGTGCGCTCGCTGGTCCAGCTGACCCTGGTCGGCTACGCGATCAAGCTGATCTTCGAGGCCGACACGATCTGGCTCGTCCTGCTGCTGCTGGCGGTGATGGTCGTCTTCGGCGCGATCACCGCCCGCCACCGTGCCGACAAGGTCCCGGAATCGTTCCGACCGCTGCTGATCGCCTTGGCCCTGGCCGGCGCCAGCACCCTCGGCCTCGTCGTCGCCCTCGGCATCTTCGAACCGACGCCGCGCTACCTGGTCCCGGTCGGCGGCATGGTGATCGGCAACGCGATGACCGCCGCCGCGGTGGCGCTGAACCGCCTCGGCGACGAGATGGCCGACTCGCGGGCGCGGATCGAGGCGACGCTCGCGCTCGGCGCCACCGCCCGCGAAGCGGCGCTGCCGACCGTCCGCCGCGCCCTGCGCTCGGGGATGATCACGCTGGTCGACTCGACCAAGACCACCGGCCTGATCTTCTTCCCGGGGACGATGGTCGGGATGCTCCTGGCCGGGGCCAACCCGACCGATGCCGTCCGCCTGCAGCTGATCCTCCTCTACACCCTGCTCGGCAGCGTCTCGATCGCGGCGCTGGTGGCGACGGGCCTGGCCTACCGGAATTTTTTCACCTCAGCTCAGCAGCTGCGCGACCTTGAGGCGGATTTCGCCGACCCCGCTTAGTGCCGGCAGCACCAGCCTTCGACCTGGGGGAAGCTGGACGTGAAAGCGGCGGAGATGTCCGCCACCGCGCTCGCCTGGCCGCGGCCGAGTGGCAGGAAGAGCCACTCGTTGGCGCCGGGCCAGGGGACCAGCAGGCGCTTGCCGTCGGGCGACCAGGTGATGTCGTGGCCGAGGCTCCCCGGCGCTTTGAGAAGCAGCCGCGGCTTGTTCCCGGGCCCGTAGACGAGCACCGTGCTGTAGGTCCCATGGCGCTTCCAATAGGTGAGCACCACGGCGGCGAGCGGGCGCTGTGGCGCCAGCGCCGCGCCGACCACGGTTGCGTCCTTCGCGATCGGCAGCCGGTGAGCGCGCCCGAGCCGCGGCCGTTTTCCCCGCACCGATCGCACCCGAACCTGTGACGGCGAGGCGTCGAGGATCTCCTTGCCGCCGGCACCCCATTCGATCCAGGTGACGTCACCCCGTGCGGGCGCTTGCGCGAGGTCGATGCCGCTCTTGCCGTCGACGATCCGAATCTGTCCGTCGCCGGTGAGATAGGCCAAGGCGTCGTCGTCGTCCGGCGACCAGGAGGGGGCGATCAGCGCGGGGGGAGCGGCAGAGGTTGGGCCGGCCAAAAGGCGGTCTTCGGTGCCGTCGCCGGCGATCGTGCGCAGTTCGTCCCCGGACCGGTAGGCGATCCGTTCGCCGGAAGCAGACCAGCGCGGCGCCCCGGTGCGCGCCTGGGCGACGATCGACCAGCGGAGGCTGCCGTCGGGCTCCAGCGCGCTCAGCCTCCGCTTCCTGGCGGCGGCGACGAAGAGGCCGTGCGGCGACCAGGTCGCTTCGTCGTATTCGCCGAGTCGGTGCCGCGAGCCGTCTGGTTGGACCACCCAGGGCCCGTCGCCGCTCTGGACCAGCAGCCGCCCACCGCCGGGGATCTGCCCGAGGGTCGGTTCCGGGTGGGGCGGAGAGGCAACCAGGGCGTCGCCGACCCAATCGCGCACCGCCGCTCCCGCCGGCGTCAGCAGCAGCCCGGCGAGCAGCGCCGCCAGCGAGCTGGCGGTCGCGAGGCGCGCCAGGGGGCGGCGATGCCTGCGGCGCCCGGGTTCGAAGGTCGCGGCGGTGGGCCCGTCCTCTTGCCTGGTGCCGGCGGCCCCACCAATCGCGGCTCCGTCCCGTCGCTCGGCGTGGGCGGCCACGACGATCCGCCGGCCGCGAGCCTCGGCATCGGCGGGCTCCGGGATCGGCGCCTCCCAGAGCGCCTGTCCGAGCTTGCCGGGGCTCATCGCCGACCCTCCGCGGCCATCTCCGCCTCGGCCACCCCGCGCAGGCGGTCGAGCCCGCGCCGCAGGCGCGAGTTCACCGTCCCCCGCGGCAGGTCGAGCATGCGGGCGATCTCTCCCGGCGTGTACTCGAGCAGGTGCCGCAGCACGACGACGGCGCGCTGCTCCGCCGGCAGCTCCTTCAGCGCCGCGATCATCGCCTCGCCGACCTCCATCGGCGGGGCGAGTGGCTCGAAGACCGACTCGGCCACGTCCACCTTGCGGCGCAGCGCCTCGCGCCGGGCCCAGTCGAGCGCCCGGTTGACGACGATCCGATGCAGCCAGGGGCGGAAGGGGCGGCGCCGGTCGAAGCGGTCGAGGGCCTCGACCGCGGCGAGGAAGCCGTCCTGGGCGATGTCCTCGGCCGCGGCCGCGTCGTGGACGACGAGGTAGGCGGCTCGATAGGCGCCGCGCCAGTGCAGCGAGTAGAGCTTCGCCATCGCCGCGCTCGAGCCGTCCTGGGCTTCGCGCACGAGCCGCCGCTCATCCGGACCGTCCTCAGCTCGCAAGTTCGACTCCCATCCCGCATCTCACTCTGCCTGGAATACGGATGAGCGGCCGCGAGAGGTCCCAGCCCCGCCGAAGCGCGTGCCTAGACTCGCCGGGTGTCCCGCCAGCAGCGCCTGACCCTTGTCGCGACGATCCTCGGCTCGACCGTCGTCTTCCTCGACGCGACCGTGATCAACGTCGCCCTGCCCTCGATCAGCGACGGCCTCCACGCCGGCCTCGCCGGCCAGCAGTGGGTGGTCGAGGCCTACATGCTGACGATGGTCTCGCTGCTGCTGGTCGGCGGCAGCCTCGG
>OBLV0100000551.1_pt1 | contig 11370 bp, 9 predicted proteins | sample 1520071 | NCBI WGS metagenome assembly OBLV01 (sample SAMEA3888446, study PRJEB22518) | metagenome | reverse complement strand
TGCCCAGTTCGGGCCCCGGCCGCATCCTGTACACAGACGCCCCGCTCGGTGTCTACTACTTGGTCGCCTGCCTCACCGCCGCCAGTTAGCTGAGTCCGGCGTGTCCTAAGCTGCCCCTGGCACGGCGCCGAGCCGGCGCCGTGCCGCTGGGCACATCCTGACCCCGAAGAGCGATCAGCCGAGATTGCCCATGCCCGTCCTGAGACCCGAGCTGGAAGTGCTGGAGGCTCGGCGCGACGTTCCTGAAGGCTCCGCTGGCGTGGACCGACGCTGTGTCGCGCTGGCTGCACAACATCGGCGCCTGACCGGCGCAGCGGCCGGTCTCCGCCAGCGACGCTTCGCTCTACGTCTCGATCTGGCCCTGCGGCGTGTACCGCAGGAGCGCGAAATGTTCCACGCTGAGCACGAACTCGCAGATCAGGCTGGTTGACTAGGATGGATAAATACCAGACAATGGCCGTACATTGTTGGTACAAAGCTGGCGCAGCGACGAGCCGAGCGAGCAGACCAGGCGGTGGCCGATGGGGCAGGTTGAACACGAGCAGGCGGTGGTTCAGGCAACCTCCACAGCAGTGGCGAGGCGGCTGCATGTGGTTCACTCACGCGACGCCGACGTGTCAGTGCAAGATGATCATGAGCGACTGGAGGCGAAGCTCGACTACGACGAGCTCGCTAGAGCTCTGCTACGCCATGTCCTGCGCTGCCTGCAGACATCATGAACCGGCCCCGGAGTTGCAGTACTGCCTGCGTCGGCTGGCTCGCCGGGTTGCGGTCGTCTGCTCAGTTACTGAACGCGTGCTTAGTTACTTAAAAGATAGAACTGAGGTAAGTTAGAGTTTGTTTGCCGGTCAGTTGTCAGAAGATGGACTGACCCGTGCCTCTAGCGAACCGGACGAGCCCATGAATCGGCCCATAGCCCACAAAGAGCTGTCGAACAGGCTCCGTACGATGCTCCTGGAGCGCCCCTTCAGCCCAGACGAGCGGCTGCCCACCGAGGCCGAGCTGTCGCGCGATCTGGGGCTTAGCCGCCAGACCGTGCGGAAGGCCTTGTCCGATCTTGTCTCAGAGGGTCTGGTGTACCGAGTGCGTGGCAGAGGAACCTTCGCGGTCCAGGGCGGCCAGGATGGCCGCTACCTGCGGGCATTCGGACCCGTCGACGACATCCTGGCGCTGACCAACGACTCCGACCTCGAGGTGCTGCACCCGCTCACCCGGACGGTCGACATCGAGGCAGCCGGGCGCATGCGGCAGGACACCGATGAGGTCTACGCGGGGCTTTTCCGCCGGGAGCACACCGCGGGGCCTTTCATGATCACCCGCATCTGCGTGCCGCTGGATCTGGGCCAGGGACTGGCCGAGCATGACTCGTTCGCCAAGCCCGGCGGCCGCAGTCCGGCGACCATGATCGAGCACCTGGAGCGCGATATGGGCATCAGCGTCGCCGGCACGCTGCAGAGCATTACCGCCGAGACGGCGACGGCTGAGCTTTGTAATTACCTGGAGTGTGCGCCAGACAGCCCAGTGCTCAGGATCGACCGGCTGTTCTTCGATGTCACTGGCCGCTTTGTAGAGCTGACAATCAATCATTTCAACCCCAGCCGGTACACCTACCGGGTCGAGGTTCGGCGTACGCAGGCCACATAAGGATGCCGGTTCCGTTGCGCCCTACCATAGTGATCACAGCGTCTCGCGGTATATTAAGATCGCAGTAGACGTTCGGACGGTATCTAGAGAGGACACGACAGTGCCGGGTCATCTCAACCGCGATCGAATCCGCGATTTCCTGACCGCGGCCGGGCCGGTCGACGACGCCGGCGGGCAGGCCACGGCGATTCTCCGGGACGCGGTGAGCTACGAGGGCTCGGACGTGGGCTTCTCGCAGCTGCTGTCGGCTATGGAGCAGCGGGGCGAGATAGTGCGCGAGATCCGTGGCAAGCGCACGTACCGGATTGCGGCCGTCGACGCCGAGCCCGCGCCCGTCACAGCCGAGCCCGCAGGCCGAGGTCGCCGCCGCGAGCGCCGGTCGGCTGGCGCGCGGTCGGGCCCGGCGGCGTCCGCCGCTGAGATCACCTCTGACTCGGTCATCGATTACGAGGCGCTGGCCGCTGCGCTGCTGGACCGGGTCCTCGCCGTCGTCGCAGCCCGCAAGCCGGCCGATCAGGCAGTCGACGCCCTGCTCGGCGATCTGCGGCAAGTCACGGAGGAACGCGATCAGCTGCGCGCCCAAGTGCACGACTTCGAGGATCGCCTGACCCGGGCGGACCGCAACACGGCGATCCTGCTCCGCCTGATGAACCCGAAGTCGGTGCCGGAATCACGTGACGACGCCGCCTCCGGCCCGGCGGGCGGTAACGACATGATCGAGGCGCTGCTCGGCGCGCTCATGCAGCCTGAGGGGACGAGCCGACCCGACAAGTCAGCTCAGGCCAGCTAGCCAGCGTGGCCTGCCATTCCTCGCGCGGGCCTGACTTCAGCGTGTCGCCGCCACGCCGTCCTCCTGCCATTCCATGAAGGCGAGGCCGCCGCCGGAGCCCGCCTCGGTCCGGTAGACCGGCACGTAGTCGATGAGCCTCGGCGCGAGCCGGGCTGCTGCCATTACACCGCCGAGCGTTACCCAGTTCAGCGACTCCGACGTGCCGGAATACAGGCGATGGCGAGGCAGCGAGCGCAGTCCCTCGCCATCGCCATCCTGCAGCGCCCGCAGCAGCTGACGATCGATTTCCTCGTCGACGATCCAGTGACTGAGCCCGCCCGACCCGACGACCGCGACCCGCACGTCCTCGGGCCAGGCCGCCACAGCCTCCGCAATGGCGAGCCCGAAGTCATAGCATCGGGCCGGGCGGACGTTGTTCGGCGGATAGCACGTGTTCTGGATGACCGGCACGATTGGCGACGGCTTGTTGCCGAACAGCCGCTTGACGACGAACGAAAATCCGTGCGGCAGCCCCTGTCGGTGCGGCTGGGTCTTCTGGGTGTGGGTCCATTCGCCGGTCGCGCTCGGATACCGCCGCGCGACCTGGCCCCCGTACTCCTCTTCCACGTAGCTCATGTGGGCCAGATCGAACCCGCCGTCCATGAGGGCCTCGATGAGGTGGCGGGCGAGTCCCGACGCCACCGGTACCTCAAGCGAGACGTCCCCGTACCCGCTCCAGGCCTGGCGCGTCACCGCGGAGGAGCCAGGCGGCAGTTCCACCGGGTGCAGCGGCACGCTGTCACCCCAGTAGACGGCGAACGCCGGCATGTTGCTGTCGTAGAACCACTCGTCCTGGTCGTCGCTGATGATGACTGTGATGTCGGGAGCGGCAGCGGCCAGCAGCCGGGCCAGCTGGTCGAGCGCGCGCTGACAGCGATCGAACTGCTCGGCGTGCACCCAGGTATCGCCGACGCGGTCCTGGATTGCCTGGGGAACGTGGCCGCGGAGCGCCTCGTCGAACGAGATCCGGATTCCCTCGGGCGGGAAGATGAGCTCCTCCCGGACCCGGTCGCGATCGCCGTAAGACTGCCAGTGCTGACCCGGAAGGCTGAGGACGGTCGAGTGCGATGTTCCGATGCCGAGAACGATCCGGGCCATGCAGAGCTCCTTCGCGCGCGTCCTCGAGGACGGACTTCCTGACGAGCGCGACAGGGGCCGGTCTCGCCAATGGTGTTAGCTAATATACCTCCGTTGTCTCTAATATAGAAGGAGGCTCCTTGGTTGCCGCCGCGGAACTGAGCCAGCGTCGGTTGCAGCCCCCGTAAGCGCTGCTGAGCTGGGTATCTGAGTAAGGGAGCTCTTTCCGCCGGCGAGATCTCAGGTTTGTTTCAGTTGCTTGACGCGCAGGCTTCGGCTATGTAAAGCTTCCTGCTACTAAGCAAGAACCCGCTGGTGACATACGTACCATGCCACGGAAGTAGCGCTGTCGTCGTCAGCGAGTTAGGTCCGCGGCGACATTCGTCGATCGTCCGAGCGTTGCAGTCCCGTCGACAGGCGCCCAGTCCGTGGCCGCCACGTCGGCAGGCTTAAGAAGGGGTGTACGAGTGCCCATCTCAGATCATCTGCCTGCTGCTAGCGCGCGGAAGGATGGTGCACTCCTGCCGCGCCAACGTCCTGCTGCTGGACGAGCCCTCGTCGGGGCCCGGCCGTATCTGAAAAGTCCAGTTCATAGCCATCGTTCGTGATGCCCTGCCAGAGCGCGGATGCGGAGTAAATGCTGATGGAGCACGACGCCGTCGCGGAAGGAGCGGACCATTGAGCGCAACCGAGGCCGAGACAGGTCTCCTGGTCGAGTGCCTGCGCCGCATGTACCGGATCCGGATTTTCGACACAACGCTCAGCCAGCGTGACGATCTGCCATCGGTGGGCCACATGTCCGTCGGCATGGAAGCGTCGATCGTCGGAGCGTGCATGGCGCTGGAACCAGACGACTACATGGTTGGTACGCACCGCTCGCACGGGCACCCGATCGGCAAGGGCGCCGACATCCGGCCGCTGGCCGCGGAGATGCTCGGCAAGAGAACGGGTGTCAACCAGGGCAAGGGCGGCTCGATGCACTTGTCCGACTTCAGCGTCGGCAGCCTCGGTGAGACGAGCATCGTCGGATCGGGCCTGCCGGTGGCCACCGGGGCCGGCCTGGGCATCAAGATGAAGGGTGAGTCGCGGGTCTCCCTGTGCTTCTTCGGTGACGGCGCAGCTAACGAGGGCACGTTCCACGAGAGCCTGAATCTGGCCTCGATCTGGCACCTGCCGGTCGTCTACGTCTGCGAAAACAACCAGTACGGCGAGTTCACTGCGCACACAGACGCGTGCGCCGTCCGTCGGATCTCCGACCGCGCCGCGGGCTACAGCATGCCGGGGGAGACGGTCGACGGCATGGATGTGACCGCCGTATACGCGGCGGTCAAGGGAGCCGTCGATCGCGCCCGGGCTGGGGGTGGCCCGAGCCTGGTCGAGACCGACACCTACCGCTTCTTCGGTCATGCCGGCGGGGCGGACCGCAGCGAGCTCTACCGTACCCGCGCCGAGGTCGACCGGTGGCGAGAACGCGACCCACTCGACCTGCTCCGGGCCCGGCTGCTGGCGGCCGGAATCGGCGAGCAAGACGTCGATGCCATCGAGGCGGCGGAACGAGTGCGGGTCGACGAGGCGTGGGAGTTCGCGCTCGCGAGTCCGCTGCCCGACCCGCAGGACGCTTACCTTCACGTGTTCGCGGACCCGATCCCGCTGAGCTGAGACGAGAGGGGAGCAGCACCGGTGGCCAGACGTTCGTATTTGGACTGCATCAACGCGGCGATGCGCGAGGAGATGGATCGCGATCCGTCCGTCTTCCTAATGGGGGAGGACGTCTCCTTCAACTTCATGGGCAGCACGAAGGGCCTGGCCGAGCAGTTCGGGCCCGAGCGCATCCGGAACACCCCGATCTCGGAGGCCGGATTCCTCGGCGCCGCCGCTGGAGCGGCGATGGTCGGCATGCGGCCGATCGTCGACATGATGATCGCCCCGTTCATCTACCCGGCATTCGACCAGCTCGTGAGCATCATCGCGAAGTCGACCTACCTGTACGGGGGGCAGACCCACATCCCGGTTGTCATCCGGGCGGCGATGTTCTACGGCATCGGCACGGCGGCACAGCACAGCGATCGTCCCATCGCGACCGTTATGACCATCCCCGGCATCAAGGTCGTCGTCCCCGCGTCGCCCTCGGACGCCAAGGGCCTGCTCAAGACCGCGATCCGCGATAACGACCCCGTGATTGTGTTCGAGGATCGCTCGTTCTGGGGTGTGAGCGAGGACGTGCCGGATGAGGAGTACTTGATTCCGTTCGGACAGGCGGCGGTCCGGGAGACCGGGACCGATGCCACCATCGTCGGCATCGCGGGCGGGGTCACCGTGGCACTGCAGGCCAGCGAGCGCCTGCGCGCCCGCGGCATCTCGGCCGAGGTCATCGACCCCCGCACGGTGGTGCCGCTCGACCTTGACGCGATCCTGTGCTCGGTGGCGAAGACCGGCAGGCTGGTGGTCGTCGACATCTGCCACGACACCTGCAGCGTGGCCAGCCAGATCGCCGCGCTGGTCGCCGAGCGCGGGTTCGACAGCCTGCGCGGGCCGATCGTCCGGGTGACGACGCCGCAGATCCCGATCCCGTTCAGCCCGGCCCTGGAACGCCCGCTCTTTCCCAGCGCGGACCGTGTTGAGGAAGCAGTCGTCAAGCTGGTAAGCCGTTGACCGCCCGGGCCCGAACCGAGCCCGGGCTTAGGCCTCGCTGTCGATCACGGCGAGCAGTGACCGGACCGGGACGGTCTCGCCCTCGGCGACGGCCAGCTGGCTGATCACGCCCGTCACGGGCGCCTCCAGGATCATGATGGCCTTCTCGGCCTCGATCTCGGCGAGTTCCTCGCCCTCCTGGACCACGTCGCCAACGCGCTTGAACCAAGTCGACACGGTCCCCTCGGCCATCCCCATGCTCCATTGCGGCAGGCGGACTTCGGTCGGCATCTGATCGTCCTTTCCGCCGGGCGGGCCGTGTCTGCGATTCAAGTAAACTATATAGTATGAGGCCCGCGGCTGCCTTAAGTGCTGGGAAAACGTCTGAGAACCTCTAGCCTTACTAACCTTCTGAGGTTTATTGTAGTAGGCACTGGAGCGTGTCCCCGGACAGGCAGGAGCATTAGTGGCAAACGGAGCGCAAGAGATCCTCCGCGTGCTGGAGGAAGCCGGCGTCGACTGCGTCATCGGCATCCCGGGCAGCTCTACCGTCCTCATCTTCTCGGAGACGGCGGGCCGGCCGTTCCGGGTGATCCTGGCCCGCCAGGAGCACTACGCCGCGGTGATGGCCGACGCGTATGCGCGGGCCTGCGGCCGGCCGGCCGTCCTGCTGGGCCAGGGCGCATTCGTATGCACGAACGGCTCTTTCGGGGTAACCGAGGCGTTCGCCAGCAGTTCGCCGATGCTGGTCCTGGCTGACCTTACGGATTTCGGCAGCGGAGCCCGGCCGGGCCACCAGTCGGTGACCGGAGAGTACGGCACGCCCGACATGCCGGCGCTGATGCGAGCGATCACGAAGTTCACTGCCGTCGCCACCGATCCGAACGAGGCCGTCGTGGCGACGCAGCTGGCGGTCAAGCACGCCCTGGCCGGCAGCCCGGGTCCGAGCGCCGTCCTGATGCACACGCGCGCGATCATGGAAACGGCCGACCTGGCCGCCTATCCGCACCCCGCCGCCGGGACCGGGTACCTGATCTCGTCGCGGCCGGTCGCCAGTCCGGCCGACGTGGACCGGGTGGTCGGCCTGATCCGCGGCGCCGAACGTCCGGTGATCGTGGCCGGCAAGGGTGTCCACAACTCCGCCGCGCACGCGGAGCTCCGGCGTTTCGCCGAGCTGTGGGAGATCCCGGTCGTCACCTCGTACACGGGCAAGAGCGCGATCGAGGAGACCCACCCGCTGAGCCTGGGGATGATCGGCAACATCGGGCGGCGGAGCGCGAACGAGTGGCTGGCCGAGGCCGACCTCGTGCTCGTGATCGGGTCCAAGCTCGCCTCGAGCGAGACTCTGAGCGAGAGCCCCGACCTGATCGACCCTTCCCGGCAGCAGATCGTGCAGATCGACATCGAGCCGCGCAACTGCGGCTGGGCGTTCCCGGTCGCCGCTGGGCTCGTCGGTGACGCCAGGGCGGTGCTCGAGCAGCTGCTGGCCGCCGGCTCTCCGGCCGGCCGGCCGGGGGAACGGCTGGCACAGGTGCAGCGGAGCAAGGCGGCCGACCCCGCGCTGGCCGATCCGGCCAGCCACACGGATTCCGCGCCGATCCTCCCGCAGCGATTCGTCTCGGTGCTCCAGGAGACGATCGACCCGGCCAGCAACATCACCCTCGACGCGGGCTACAACCGCATGTGGATGAGTCACTTCTACCGGACCCAGCGGCCGCACTCGCTCTTCGCGCCGGGCGGGATCGTGGGGATGGGCTGGGCGCTCCCGGCCGCGCTCGGGGTCAAGCTGGCCCGGCCGTCCGAGCCGGTCGTCGCGGTCATGGGGGACGGCGGCTTCATGATGTCGGTCCAGGCGATCGCTACAGCGGTGGAGTCCGGCCTGCCCTTCACCGGGATCGTGCTCAACGACTCGGGCCTCGGCATGGTCCGCCACCATCAGCAGCAGTGGGACAAGGTCGTCGCCTCCCGGTTCAGCCTGACCGACTGCGCCGCCATCGCCCGCGGCTTCGGGATCCAGGGCATCCGGGTCGCCGACAGCGCGGAGCTGGGGGACGCAATCAAGTTCGCCCAGGCCAGTAACGAGCCCGTGATCCTGGACGTGATCATCGACGACACGGTCGTCCCGGACAAGTACTTCGCCCGCACGCGCCGGGACTCAGAGACGTGACCAGCCTGACCATCGCGCTGCAGGACCGCCCGCACACGCGCCCGCTGCTGGCCGGCGATGTGGCTGTGGCGGGGTTCACCCTGCGGCCCGCGCACGACGGCCCGATCGTCGGCGCATTCCGGAGGATGGTGCGCGAGCTGGCGTTCGACGTGTGCGAGCTGGCCCTCACCACTTACCTGTGCGCCCGGAGGTTCGGCGCGGAGTTCACCGCGATCCCGGTCTTCCCGTTCCGCGACTTTCCCCAGCCGGCCATCCGCGTCCGGCGAGAGACGGCGGAGCGCGGGCCGCGGGCGCTGACTGGCCAGCGCATTGGCGTCCGGGCCTACACGGTGACGACCGGGGTCTGGGGTCGCGCCGTGCTGGCCGATCAGCTCGGACTCGACCCGGACGCGATCACGTGGGTGGTCGCGGACGAGGAGCACGTCACGCAGTACCCGCTGCCCCCGAACGTCGAGGTCGCGCTCGGCGCCGACCTGAACGCGATGCTCGTGGGCGGCGACCTGGCTGCGACCATCGGCATCGCCTCGGCCAGCCCGGATACCGTTCCCCTCCTCGCGGCCAGCGCGGCGGAGCTGGAACAGGCCTGGCTGCAGCGGGGGGTGTATCCAATCAATCACACGGTCGTGGTGCGCACCGCGCTGCTGCGCCAGCACCCAGACCTTGCGCGCCGCCTGTACGACGCGTTCGCGCAGGCCAAACGGCAGGTTCTGGACCGGCTGGACGCCAGTGGCGATCCAGCCGATGCGGCCGAACGGTCGCTGGCGGAGCGGGCTCGCTTCGTCGGCGGCGACCCGCTGCCGTATGGCCTGGATCCGAACCGGCCCACGCTGGATGCGCTGGCCGGGCACGCGCTCGCGCAGCGCATCCTGGCCGGACCGGCCGACCTCGATGCCCTGTTTGCCCCCTGCCCCGCTGACTAGGAGCCACACCCCGACTAGGAGCCCCGGACTAGGAGCCACTGTGTACAACGGAGTCAAGGTTCTCGATCTGCACGCGCATGTGTCGATGCCGACCTCCACGACCGCCTATCTGGCCACGCTGCTCGCTTTCAACACCGGGACCCGCAACCCGCTGACCGCGGCGGGCCCGATGACGGCGACGACGGCCGAGGAGACGCAGGCGGCCGCGGCCAAACACATTGCCTACATCGACGAGCGTCAGATCGACGTCCAGATCATCGGCCCGCGGCCGTACCTCATGCTCGGCTGGATGCCGCCGCACCTGCTGCCGTACTGGACTCAGGTGGTCAACGACGCGATCGCCGCGCAGGTGGCGTGCTACCCCGGCCGGTTCCTGGGCGCATGCCAGCTGCCGATCAATTCCGACGCCCCCGACACCCGGCACGTGCTGCCCGAGCTAGACCGGTGCATTGGTGCCCTGGGGTTCGTGGCGGCCTACCTGGCACCCGACCCCAAGGGCCAGCGGACAACGCCCGGCGTCGACGCCGAGTTCTGGTCCCCGCTGTACGCGCGCTGCCAGGAACTGAACGTGCCGCTCATCGTGCACGGCACCAACTGCCTCGACCCGCGGTTCACGCCGCTGTACGGCAACAACCAGCTGGGATTCGCGATGGAGCAGTTCCTGGCCACACAGCTGTTCTCCCGGACCGACGTCTTCGACCGGTTCCCGCAGCTGCGGGTCATGATCTGCCACTGCGGCGGTGCGCTCGACCGCTTCATCAGGTCCGACCCGCACGTCGGCCAGAAGGACCTGCGGGACAACCTGTTCTTCGACACCTGTGCCCACGACCTGGACTACCTGACCGCCGCCATCCGGCAGCGCACCGTGCCGCAGACGGTGTTCGGAACCGAGGCTCCCGGCTCGGGTGCCGCCGTCCGGCCCGCCGAAGAGCCGGGGAAGACCGGCGACGACCTCGTCCCGGTGATCTCGTCCTTCGGCTGGCTCAGCGAGGATGACCGGCTGGATATCTTCCACCGCAATCCGATCCGCGTTGTCCCGCAGCTCGCGAAGGTGTAGACGTGGCGGCGCTCAGTACCGTCCGTGGCGAGATCGACACCGCCGCCGTCGGCGCGTGCCTCATGCACGAGCACGTGTTCATCCTGACCCCCGAGCTCAGCTCCGACTATCCGGAGATCACCGGCTGGGACGAGGAGGCCAAGGCCGCGGACGCGATCGCCAGGCTCACCGCCCTCAAGGCGGCTGGCGTCGACACGATCGTGGACATGACCGTCCTCGGCATGGGACGCGACGTACAGCGCCTGCAGCGCATCAACGCCGCCGTCGACATCAACATCGTGGTCGCGACCGGCCTCTACACCTTCGACAAGCTGCCCGGTTACCTGAGCCACGTCGGGCCGGGCGGCATGGTCGGCACGGACCGCGAGCCCATGATCGACATGTTCGTCCAGGACGTCACCAGAGGCATCGCCGGCACCGGCATCAAGGCAAGCCTGCTCAAGTGCTGCACCGATGCGCCGGGCGTGACTCCGGGGGTCGAGCGTGTGATCCGCGCCGTGGCGCGGGCGCACCGGGCGACAGGCGCGCCGATCGCGACCCACGCCGACGCCTTCACTCGGCGGGGCCTGGAGCAGCAGGAGATCCTGGCCCAGGAGGGCGTCGACCTGTCGCGAGTGCTCATCGGGCACTGCGGCGACACCACCGACCTGGACTACCTCCAGGCACTGCTCGACCGGGGCTCGTTCATCGGCATGGACCGGTTCGGCCTGTACGGCGGCCGGCACATGAGCTTCGACGAGCGGGTCGGCGTCGTCGCGGAACTGTGTGCGCGGGGGTACGCCCGGCAGCTGGTGCTGTCCCACGACCTCGCGTGCTGGCAGGACTGGATTCCGCTTGAGCTGCGCCCCGCCGCTGGCATGGAACAGCCCGACTGGCACTGGCTGCACATCACCGAGAAGGTCGTGCCCGCGCTGCGGGAGAAGGGCGTGCCCGATGCGGACATTACCAGCATGCTGACGGAAAACCCGCGACGTGTGTTCGAGACCACCGGCCAGCCTTACAGATCGGAAGAGCACACGTCTGAACTCCAGTCACATCACGATCT
>OBLV0100000550.1_pt1 | contig 11372 bp, 7 predicted proteins | sample 1520071 | NCBI WGS metagenome assembly OBLV01 (sample SAMEA3888446, study PRJEB22518) | metagenome | reverse complement strand
TCGCGCGCTGGCGGTGTCCCGTCCCCCGGGCCGGCGGTGTCCCGTTCGCACCGACCCGGCGGTCCATCGATCCGCCCGCGCGCCGGCGGTGTCCCGTCCCCGACCCGACGGCCCATCGATCCGCTCGCGCGCTGGCGGTGTCCCGTCCCCCGGGCCGGCGGTGTCCCGTTCGCACCGACACGGCGGTCCATCGATCCGCCCGCGCGCCCGCGGTCCATCGGCGCGTCCCCGCGCCGACGCTGCACCGACCGTCCGGGCATCGGCGGTCTCGCGTCCCTCGCCACCCGGCGGTCTCCCGTTGCTCGCCACCCGGCGGTCCATCGATCGTCTCCCGTGCCGGCGGTCCGACCCGTTCCCGCGGCCATTCACCCAGGCGCCGGCAACGCGCCCCATGCATTTCGCCCGAAACCACCTCGGCCTCCCACGCCGTCGGGACATAAGCATGCCCCCGATGCTTATGTCCCGCTAGCGCCGCAGCGGAGACCTGGTTTCGGGACTTATGCATGGGCAGGTCGCCCGCGCGGCGACCGGCCGCCCGCCACGCGCAATGCGCTCCGACCCCCCCCGGCGAGCCGCCGAGCGTCCCCGACGCCGACAGCCGACCCAGCGCCCCCAACGCCGACAGCCGACCGATCGCCGACACGCCGGCGGCCCGACCAACCCACACGCCGCCAGCCGACCAACCCCCGCCCCGGCAGCCAGTCCGCGGACTCCAGCCCGCCCTCATCCCCTCCCCACACGATCGCAAGTCGAGGCTCAAGCTCGCACCTCGCATCGCCGATAATTAGTTTGACGCTGAAATATTTTACTGCTAAACTTTCGTTACCAAATGAACTCGACAACTTCTTCCCCCTCCTCCTCTCTTCTCCGCCTCCGGTCGCCCCGGAAGACGCAGCCGGCAGACCCGGTGGCGTCGCCGCAGCCGGCCCCGGAGCCGCGGATCGAACCGCACGTGATGCGGGTCGCGATCGTGGTGATCCTCGGCGCGATCATGTCCGTGCTCGACACGACGATCGTCAACGTCGCCCTTCACGACCTGTCGATCGACCTCCATGCCTCGCTCGGTGGGATCCAGTGGGTCATCACCGGTTATCTGCTTTCTCTCGCCGCCGTGATTCCGGTCACGGGCTGGGCGGTGCGCCGCTACAGCGCGCGCCGTCTCTACCTGATCGCGCTGGTGGTGTTCACCCTCGGCTCCGGCCTCTGTGCACTCGCCGCCAACAGCGGTGAGCTGATCGCGTTCCGCGTGATCCAGGGCGTCGGCGGCGGCATGCTGACTCCGATCGGCCAGATGATCCTCGTCAAGGCCGCCGGCCCTCGCAACCTTCCCAAGGTCATGAGCCTGATCGGCATTCCGATCGTGCTCGCGCCTGTGTTCGGCCCCACCCTCGGCGGACTGCTGCTGCAGTCGGTGGGGTGGGAGTGGATCTTCATGATCAACGTGCCGATCGGCGCGGTCGCTTTGATGGCGGCGTGGCGACTGTTGCCGCACGACGCCGCGGGCTCGAGCGAAGCCGGCCGGCTCGACGTGGTCGGCCTCGGCCTTGCCGCCGCCGGCGTGGTCGGTCTCACCTACGGCCTGTCCGAGAGCGAGACCGCCGGCACGTTGACCTCCCCGTCTGTGCTCGTCCCCGCGCTCGCCGGCCTGGCCCTCCTGGGTCTGTTTGTGGCTCGCTCGCAACGGATCGAGCGCCCGTTGCTCGACCTCAAGCTGTTCGCCAACCCGGCCTTCCGGGCCGCGTCCATCGTGACCTTCTGTCTCGGCGCCGCGTTGTTCGGCGCGATGATTCTCATGCCTCTCTACTTCCAGACGGTCCGCGGGATGGATGCGATCCAGACTGGCCTGTTGCTGATCCCGCAAGGCATCGGCGGAGGCCTCGGCATGTTCCTCTCCGGTCGCCTGACCGAGCGGCTCGGCGCTGGGCGCACCTCGTTCCTCGGGGCGGCGATCCTCGGAGTGGCGACGATCCCGTTCCTGCTCGTGACCGCGACGACGCCGTACGCGACGATCGGCACCGCCATGTTGTTCCGCGGCATCGGCGTCGGCCTTTCGATCATGCCGGCCATGACAGCCGCGTTCTCGGTGCTGTCGCGCGAGCAGGTGAACGACGCCAGCCCGCAGTTGACGGTGCTGCAGCGGGTGGGCGGATCGCTTGGAACGGCGGTCATCGCGGTCGTCCTCCAGGGCCAGCTCCAGGATGCCCATACCGCCGCGGCCGCTGCCTCAGGTTTCGGCCACACCTACTGGTGGGTCATGGGCGTGACGTTGCTGGCGCTGGTTCCGACGCTAGTGTTGGCGCGGATCGAGCGGCGGACCAAGGCCGCCGACACGAGTGCGATCCCCGTCGCGATCCCCGCCGAGGAGCCCCTGCTGGAGGCAGCGTGAGTCAAACCGCTTCACCCGCCACCGAACCGGACGCCACGCTCGAAGAGTTCCGAACGGCGCTCAACCAGCTGCTCGCCGCCGATCGCCGGCTGCGCGGGCGCGACCACAGTCGGCCCGGCGAGCTGACCTTCGCGCAGATTCGAACGATCGCCGCGCTCGGCCGCGGGCACGAGATGACCGCCGGCCAGCTGGCGAGGAGCGCTGAGCTGACGCCGGCCACGATCACCTCGATCCTCGATCAGCTCGAGGCCGCGAACATCGTCGAGCGCCGCCGCAGCACCGAGGACCGGCGCGTATGCAACGTCGCGCTGACCCCGGAGGGCTGGGAGCTCCTCGAGCGGAAGCTAGAGGTCTGGAACGGCCTCTGGGCCGAGCGGATGTCCGGCTTTAGTGACAAGGAGATCGCGACCGCGGCCGCCATTCTCCACGAGGTCACCGGCATCCTCGACACGGTCGCGAGCTCGCTCGACCCCGCCGAGGCCAAGACCTCCTCCTGAACGCGGCCACCACTCACGGTCAGAGTTCTAACCGTGAGTGGCCTGAACGTCCACCGATGGCGGGTCCGAGACTTCGGATTCCGGGGCTTTGGGCCGATATCCCGACGGTGGTCTCATCTCTAGAAGACATCCGTTCCAACCGAAAGGTGATGGCGTATACGGCGTCGGCGATGTACGGCGCCGCTGCGCTCGACGGCGCGGTCGAGGGCTTCCTGCCCGGCGATCCCAAGTTCGCGCTCCTTCCGGTGGTCGTCGTCTTTGTCCTGTTCGTTGCGCTGCTCGCGGTCGGCCCACGGCTCCCGCGCTGGGCCCTGGCCATGCTCGGCCCGGTCGGCGTCGCGTTGATCGCGTACGCACTCGCGACGTCCCCCGGGCCTGGCGACGGCGCGATCCTTTATTCGCTGCCGGTCCTCTGGACCACGATCTTCTTCGGGCTCGGCGGGGCAGTCACAATCGTCGCGTGCGTCGCGGTCGGAGAGGCCGTCGCATTGCTGCTCCTACCCGCCGCCAGCGCGTACCCCGGACGCTGGGTCGACGTGATGGTGTCGACCTCAGCGATCGCGATCGTCGCTCATGTGCTCGAGTGCCGGAGCCAGCTTCTACTTGAGCGACTGCGCGGGGAGGCGCGAACCGATCCGCTCACCGGCCTGCTCAACCGGCGCGGGTTCGACGAGCACGCATCGCGCGAGCTTGCCCACGCCGGCCGCGACAGCAGGCCGATCGCTCTCGCAACGTTCGACATCGACCATTTCAAGCTGATCAACGACGAGCACGGGCATGTGGTCGGGGACCGCGTCCTGGCTCACATCGCTCGGCTGCTCTCGGACGAGGCCAGGGGAATCGATGTCGCGGCCCGGCTCGGCGGCGAGGAGTTCGCTGTGCTGATGCCCGGGAGCGACCGGGCCGGCGCCGAGGCATTCGCCGAGCGCGTCCGCCGGGCGCTCACGAATGGCGCGAGTGCCGGGCTGCCCGAGGTGCGCGTGAGCGCGGGAGTCACCGCCACGACGGTGCCAATCGAGCTCGAGTTGATGCTGGACCGGGTCGATCGGGCCCTCTACGCCGCCAAGCGTGCCGGCCGTAACCGGACCGTCGCCTTCGATGCAGTCCCAGCTTCGATCGCAGCTTAACGTGGGCCGTTAGACGGCCGCCGCCTGCGGCGCACTCGGAAGCTCAGCGGCAGCCACCACAGCCGCCCGGCCAAGGACGACCACCGCGAGGTCATCGCTGCATAGGTCAGAGTCCGACTCAGTCCGCTCGACAATCGCCCGAGCGCTCAGCCCCTGTTCGACGAGTGATCTCAGGTGCGCGCGCCCCAGGTACTCGCCGCGGCGGCGCGCTTCGACGAGGCCATCGGTGAACAGGCAGACACGCTCACCGGGCGCGAGCGAGCGTGAGAACTGCGGCCACGTATCGCCAAGCCCGAACCCGAGCGGGGTCGCCGCCTGCTCCTCGGGTTCAGGCTGGCCCGCGATGATCGGTGGCTCGTGTCCCGCCTTCGCCCAGGTGAGCTCCCCGGTCGCGTGCTCGTAGCAGCAGACGATGACGGTGGCAAAGCCGTCGCCGAGCTCGCCTGTGAGATACCGGTCCGCCCGCGCAAGCACCTCCGGTAGCGGGTGCCCTTCTCCCATCAAGGTGCGCAGTGTGTAGCGGACGAGCGCGGCATGGATGAGCGACTCGCGCCCATGGCCTGACACGTCGCCGATGATGATTCCCGTCCTCTCTGCCGAAAGCGTGAACACGTCGAAGAAATCGCCTCCGGCGGCAAGCCCTTGCGCCGGCCGGTAAGCCACCGATACTTCGAGGTCGTCGAGTTTCTCCGGTACAGCGGGCAGAAGCGCGGCCTGGAGCACTCCGACATCTGAGAGGAGCGCGGCCCGCTGATTGGCCAACGATTTCGCGCGCCTGCGTTGCAGGTAGGCGTTCAGCGCCATCGCGGCAGCGATGACCGCGAACGCGAGCAGCGCGACCAGCACGGCCGTGGGCAGTTCCTTGACCAATCGGTTGAACGGACCGCTGGAATGCGTCGCGGCGTCCGTGCCGGTCGACCCACGCGGGGTGGCGCTCGTCGGTCCGGTGCGCCCTGCGGGCGACGCGGACGCGGCCGCGGCGCCGGCGCCGCCTGGCGGCGTGTGCCCGAGTTGTCCGGACGCACCGGAGCGCGCGCCCCCAGCGACCGCGTTAGCGCCAGTCCGGCGGGTCGAACCAGCTGTCGCTCGCGCCTGTGTGCCGAATGCGGAGCCTGCTGCCACCGTCGGAGCTCCTGATTGCGACGCCGACCCAGCTGACGCCGCCGATGCCGTCCCAGTCCGTGACGGCTCAGCCGCGTGTGTTCCCAGCGGCGTGCTCACCGTCGGAGTCCGGACCGGGGCGCTCGGGAGCGACGGTGTGCTGACGGACGGGGTCGTGAGGCTGGGCGTGCTCACCTGCGGGCTGGTGACCGGCCCGACGGTGACGGGCGGCACGGTGACCGACGGAACGCTGAGGGTGGGGACGCTGACCGTTGGATTGGTTGCGGTGGGGATGCTCACCGTCGGAACGCTCACGGTAGGAACGCTCACCGTCGGGACGGACAGGGTTTGCCTCGATGCAGCCGCGACCGATGGCGCCGATGCAGCAAGGACCCCGCACGCCGTGAGCAGGGCCAGCCCCGCCCGGCTCGTGTGCCGAGTCGCCACCCGCGTCGAAGTTGCACACCGACCTACCACCGGCCTCGTCCACTCGACCGGAAAACCGCCTGCTCAAGAACTGCCTGCGCGAGATTACACCAGGGCCGTATCCCCGCGGGCCACTGCGTTGATCGCGTCCTCGATCGTGTGGCAGCGGCGGTCCCCCCCGAGCCGGTTGGCCAGGGTGGCGGGTCGCTGCTGCCGACGAGCGTCTTGATGTGGTCGCGAATGGGCGTGGCGTTCGCGTAGAGCAGCGGCGCCGTGCAGGGATGGGACGGCCGGCGTCGGCAGTCCACTCGGGACGCGCCCGACGATCTTCACCTCGTGCGAAGACAGGCTGAAGATCGAGCTGACGGCGTCGCCCGCTCGTGTTCCCAGGTGCCCGATCGGGTGGATGAGCTGCTTGATGGTGTCGTCGGAGCCCTTCTCGATCCCGAACAGCTTCGGCAGCTGGCTGACGGTGACAAAGATCGCCAGACCCGAACACGAACCCCTCCATCTCCGGCCGCGATCGGACTGCGCGATGAACCCCAATCGCAGGAACCCCGCGACCCGATGCCGGCTTGTGCCGAAGATCGCGTAGGCGGCCAGCGTCGCGAGCAGCGTGTACAGGCCGGCCTGCGGCGGAAGCCCCGCCAGTCGGGAGTACGCAATCGACTCCGAAACCAGCAAACCCCCACACCGTCGCGCCGGCGATCACGTCGAACCGCAGCCACTCGCGATCGTATTTCGGCAGCCCACTGGAGGACGGGCACAAAGCGCCGGATCCCCGACGGCTTCGGCGCTGCCCAACTTCGCGGGTCGACCAGAGGTTTCGCGCTCATCGTGATTCCACCTGAACGAGCAAGGTCTCGCCTATGGGGCCATGGCGGGCATCACCTGTTTGGGGCGACTCGACTCGTGTGTCCCTGCCGCGTCCTGGGCAATCAAGCCGAATCCCGACGAGCGTCCGGGCAGATCGGAATGGCGAGCTCCTGCTTCGGACACGAGGGCAGCATGCTTGAGCGGCTCGCCGTTCATCGCGCAAATTACGCCGTGTGTCGTCAGTGCACCGCCGCTGAACGATCTTGACTTGTGACGATCCGTCGTCCCAGGAAACTGTAGGTCGAGAACGCGGTTAGCGGTGCCGTCGATTTACGTAGAGAAGAGGATGAGAGCCGAGTGACTCTGGCGATCGCGGTGTGTCAGTTGCCGCGCCACCGGCTGGCTGCGAACTCCCGTGCACCGCCTCGGCAGCCCTGCGTTTCCGGCCGAGCTCCGCATTGGAACATGGAATGTCACCCAGGAGTTTGTGAGAGCTGGCAATCACAGAGGCTGCGCACCGGGGTGCGGCATAGACACTAACGAAAGGTAGTCAGAGCTAATGAAGGTTCCTCGACTTACCGTGAGGTGGGTAGGTGTCGGCACCGGGCTGGCGGCGTTTATCGCGATCGCTGCGCTGGTCGCGTCGGCTGGAGTCGGAGCGCGAACGGCACGAGCCGCCTCATCCAGTACAGCTTGTGCTCCAGGTACGGACGTGACAATCAACACAGGCCCGATCTGCGGCCTGAGCGTCAACGGCACCAATGAGTGGTTTGGTATCCCGTATGCGGCTCCGCCCGTCGGCGCTTTGCGTTGGCAGCCTCCTCAGCCTGCGTCGCCTTGGACGACCACGCTTCAAGCGACGCAGTTTGGAAGCGAGTGCACGCAGTCATTCGGTACCACGACGCTCCTCGGGAGCGAGGATTGCTTGTTCGTCAACGTCTGGGCTCCGGCAGACGGGGCGACCGGCCTTCCAGTGCTGCTTCACATCCACGGGGGTGGATTCGTCTTTGGCAGTGGCAACGGCGACAACAGCCTCCTGTCCTCGACCGGGGACGAGGTCGTCGTGTCGTTCAATTACCGCCTCGGGATCTTCGGGTTCCTGGCCGACAAGGCGCTCGGGCCGAACTCGGGCGACTACGGCTTGCAGGATCAGCAGGCGGCGATGCGATGGGTCCAAAGCAACATCGGGCAGTTCGGTGGCGATCCGTCGAACGTGACGATCTACGGCGAGTCAGCCGGCGGATCGAGCGTGTGTGACGAGATCGCATCGCCCACCGCCAAGGGACTGTTCGAGCGCGGGATCAGCGTGAGCGGCGAGTACAACACGTTGCTTGGCTCGCCCAACTCGCTGCAGCAGCAGGATTGCAAGTCGCAGATCCCGACCAAGGCTCAGGCGTTCGCTGCGGGCAAGAACTTCGCGGCGGCCGCTGGCTGCGGGGCGGGCACCGCCGACGTGGCCTCGTGCCTGCGGAATCTCTCACCGACGAGCGCCCAATCGGTTGCCGGCGGAGGCGTCGTCGGCGGGTTCTTCCCCGTGGGCTATCAGGACGGGGGGCAGGGTACGGTCGGTCCGACGATCAACGGGACGACACTCACGATGACGCTGCGACAAGCCCTCGCGTCGGGGAATGTCAACAAGGTCGACGTCATCGCGGGTACCGACAGAGACGAGAATCTGGTCGGTACAGCGGCGACAGCCGCCCAGTACCAGAACCTCGTCGATACGCAGTACGGCGCGTTTGCGTCGCAGGTGCTCGCGAAGTATCCGCTCAGCCACTTCGACAACCCAGGAGTGGCCTGGCGGACGGTGGCGGCCGACTCGGACACCGTGTGCCCGTCGATCGAAACCGCTCAGGATCTGGCGTCACGCATGCCGACCCGCGAGTACGAGATCGACGACAACGACATCCCGCCATACCAGGCCGCCGGCACCGGTGTTGTCGCGCCCGGCGCGTCTCACGTCGGAGCATGGTTCCTGACCCCGGTGACCCCGGCTCTGGACGCGAACCAGCAGGTCCTCCAGGACAACGAACTCGCGTTCGTCACGGCCTTCGCCCGCAACGGGAACCCGAACACCAACGGCGTTCCGTCGTGGCCGAAGTTGAACGACACGGGCGATGTGATGTCGCTCCAGCCGGCAGGCGACAGTGAGCTGGTCACCACCGCCGAGATGGCGGTGCAGCACAACTGCGCCTTCTGGGATCGCGTAGCCAAGAGCGCACCGTAGTCGAGGAAAGTTGGCGCGGGGCAACCCCCGCGCCAACGCCCTCGGCGTGAGCGTCGAGGAGACGACACCTAACGGACCAGAAGGACCCCTCCGAGCCCTGTAGTCGGACTCCGAATGTCCTGATCACCAGGGCTTCAGGCGATGGCGAGACCCGGACTTGAACCGGGGACACCACGATTTTCAGTCGTGTGCTCTACCAACTGAGCTATCTCGCCGTGGCGGAGCGATCGTAGCGAGTCGCGGGCCAGCTTCAGCGTTTGCGCCGCCCCAGGGTGGAGAATGGCGTCACCATGCCTCAGGTCAAGCGGCTGTTCATCCTCCGCCACGCGAAGTCGAGCTGGGACGACCCGGGACTCGACGACCACGAACGGCCACTCGCCCCCCGCGGCCAGCGTGCCTGCAAGGTCATGGCCGAGCACCTGCGGGCGAATGCAATCGAGCCGGAGCTAGTGCTGTGCTCGAGCGCGCGACGCACGCGCGAGACGCTCGAGGGAGTCGCTCCCGCGGGCGAGCACGTGATCGAAGCCGAGCTCTATTCGGCGTCCACCGGAGATCTCGTCGAGCGCCTCCGCCGGGTTCCCGCGAACGTCGGCTCGGTGATGTTGATCGGGCACAACCCGTCGGTCCAGATGCTCGCGCTGCGGCTCGCGCGGCGCGACGGGGATGCGGCCGAGCGCGCCGCGCTGGAGCGGAAATTCCCTACCGGCGCGCTGGCGACGCTGACGTTCGACTGCGACTGGAGTGAGCTGGGACCGGGGTGCGCGCGGTTGGCAGCATTCCTGACCCCGAAGGCGCTCACTCCGAACTCTGGAGCCGGCGCAGCAACTCCAGGGCACCCCGCTTAGACAGCGGCTCGTTGAGGTTCCCGCACTTTGGCGACTGCACGCAGGAGGGGCAGCCGGACTTGCACGGGCATTCGCCGATCAGACGCTGCGCATCGCCGACGAGACGGTCGAACTCGTCGTAGCCCCGACGCGTGATCCCGACCCCACCGGGGTGGCCGTCGTAGATGAAGATCGTGGGCACGCCGGTCTGGGGATGGGCATTGGTCGACAGTCCTCCGATGTCCCATCGGTCGCACATCGCGATCAGCGGAAGTACCGCGATCTGTGCGTGCTCGAGCGCGTGCAGGGCCCCGAGCAGCTCATGTGGCGGGAACGACTCGGCGGCGATCAGCTCGTCGAGCTCGTACCAGAGGGCGCGGGTCGAGAATTCCACCGTCGGCAGATCAAGGCCCTGGAAGTCGATCACCTCGTGATCCTGCAGCCGCTTGCGCTGGTAGCCGAGAACGGTCTCCGCGTAGACGATCTCGCCGAACGACAGCGTCACGCCGCGGGTCTCGCGTTGCCCCTGCATCCGCGTGATGTAGATCATGCTCTCGCGCTTGGCCTGGGTGAAGTAGTCCCCGCTGAACGGCTCGAGCAGCGCGCGGCGTGCGGCTAGATCCAGCTCAAGCACGTGGTAGGAGCGCCCCATGTGCAGGTACACGGCTCCCTCGTGGACTGTCCCATACGCGCGCGCGAGCTCGACCGTCCCGAACAGCTCTCCCGAGCTCCCGTCGATCAGCGCGAAGCTGTCCCTCGAGGCCGAGCGGAGCGCGGTCCGCGCGGCCGGGTAATCGTCCGCGCGGCGCGGCACGAAGCCGGTGGCGCGCTCACGCAGGAAGCCGGCCTCCGCCAGGTCCTCTGCGTACGATCGCCAGTCGGGACCGAGCACGTCGGCGTCGGCGTCGGTCAGCGGGGCTTCGTGAGCCGCGCATAACACGTGCTCACCGAAGATCTCGGGGCTGTGCGGGTCGAGGATCGCGGCCTCCACGGCCCGACCGAGGAACTCCTCGGGGTGCCGGCAGAAGAACTGATCGAGCGCGTCCTCGCCGGCGATGTATACGGCGAGGCCGCGCTCGCGACGGCCGGCGCGGCCCCACATCTGCCTGAGGCTCGCCACTGTTCCCGGAAACGTCACGCAGATCGCGGCGTCAAGGTCACCGATGTCGATCCCCAGCTCCAGCGCATCGGTCGCGACGACCCCCAGCAGCTCGCCGGCGCTCAACCGGCGCTGGATCTCCTGTCGCTGCTGGGGCGTGTAGCCGCCGCGGTACGGCGCGATCCGCTCGGCGAGCTCGGGCTCGAGCCGGTCCAGTGAGTGCCGCAGGATCAACTCGATGCCCTTGCGCGACTTCATGAAGCAGATCGTGCGGGCGCCGCTCGACACGAGTTCGGTAAATACCTCGGCCGCTTCGTACAGCGCCGAGGCGCGGATACCGAGGTCTTCGTCGAGCAGCGGTGGATTCCACATCGCGACGCGCCGGCTCGCCTGCGGCGCCGCATCTCGGTCGACGAGCTTGAAGCCGGTCAGACCGGTCAGGCGCTCGGCTAGCTCCACCGGATTGGCGATCGTCGCGCTCGTCAGCAGGAACCGCGGCTGGCTTCCGTGGATCGCGGCGACGCGTCGTAGCCGCCTGAGCACGTTCGCAACATGAGACCCGAAGACGCCGCGGTAGACGTGCGCCTCGTCGACGACCACGAACGCCAGGTTCGCGAACAGCTCGCCCCAGGCGGGGTGATGCGGCAGGATCCCGACGTGGAGCATGTCGGGGTTGGTGAGGATCAGGTTCGAGCGCTTTCGGATCGCCGACCGTTCGGCGCGTGGGGTGTCTCCGTCATAAATCGCCGGCCGGACCTGCTTGTGCAAACCAAAGGCATGCAGGGCTCGCGCCTGGTCCTGTGCCAGTGCCTTAGTCGGGTAGAGATAGAGCGCCCGCGCGGTTCGGTCCGAGGTCAGCACCTCGAGCG
>OBLV0100000549.1_pt1 | contig 11389 bp, 11 predicted proteins | sample 1520071 | NCBI WGS metagenome assembly OBLV01 (sample SAMEA3888446, study PRJEB22518) | metagenome | reverse complement strand
ACGACGAAAAGCCCCAACGGCCGGCGACGACGACGTAGCTGATATGCACCGACGAGCGCGCCGGGGGTACGACCGGCGTCGGCGCATCCGGGTTCGGCACTGCCGTCAGGGCGTCGATCGTCGCCGTCCGGACGTCGTCCTGAACCGCCGCCTGCGCCGGCAACGCCGCGGCGGCGAGAGCGAAGAGCACGGCGAACGCGCCGGGCCCCAACGGGTTCCTCATGTCGTTCACGATCCTCGCCGGCTGCCGCTCCCGGTCGTCGACAGCCCTGAACCGGTTCCATTGGCGAAACGGCAGCCTGAGTCCCGGCGAAATGACGGGACGCCTGGATTCGCTGCGACGGACCCGATCAGCCGCGTGGAGCGGCGCTCAGCTGCGCTCGACTTGCCACCCGTTGCCGCGGTTCACGAGCACCAAGGTCGAGATGTTGTTGGTGTCGCCGACGGCGTAGAGCGTGCCCTTCGCATCGACCGCCAAGCCGTGCAGCGAGCTGCCCTTTGTCGCCGTGCAGGTCGGCGACGGGCTCTCGACCGTCTGCCACTCACCATTGACGAAGTGCATGGTCAGCGTATGCTGGCACGCGGCGTCGGTAGAGAATCCCGCCGCCCAGGCCGTACCGTCGGGCGCGACGACGACGGCTTCCAGCCCCGCGCCCGTCGCCGACGCCGCCGTCGGCGACGGCACGATCGACCAGCCGTGACCGTCAGAACGCAACGTCAGCGTCCGCTGATGGTTCGACGTGTCGGTGTAGCGGCCGGCGGCCCAAACCGCTCCGCCGCCGCCGGCGACCGACACCAGATCGGTCCCGGCGATGACGGTCGTCGGCGGGCTGGGCGACGGAATCACCTGCCAGCCTGACGCTGCGTCGGACGACAGCACCAGCGTCTTGTGGGTAATCGTTGCCGGATCGGCAGAATGACCGACCGCCCACAGCCGTCCGTCGGGCGCTGCGGCGACCGCGTTGAGCGCGCTGTTCGAACCCGGCGACGGGCTCGGAACGACGCGCCAGCCGCTGCCGGCGTTCTGTTCGACCAGCGTCTTGGTCGCGCCGATCGCCAGACCGCTCGACGCTTCTTGATACGCGCCAACCGCAACCGCCGTCCCGTTCGGTAACACGACGATGCCGCCCAGTCCCGACGCGCGTCCCGGACTCGGGCACGGCACGATCGTCCACGCATGCCCGTCGTAGTGCTCGGTGAACGCATGCGAGACGCCGTTGCTCAGATACTGCCCGACCGCCCACGCGCCGCCGTGACCGTCGGCGGCCACGGCGTTGAGGCCCGAGCATCCCGGCGGCGTCGGAGGATGCACAGCCGTCCACGTGCCCGTGCCGCCGCTCTCGGCCAGGCCGTGTTGGCACAGCGGCTCGCGGGTGCTGCCGACGGCGATCGCGCCGCCCGGCGTCGCCGCCACCGCCGATAACGTCCCCAACGTTCCGGCGTCGGCCGCCCCAGCCGTCGACCCGAGCACGATCAGCAATCCCACTGCGATCGCAAGCCCGCCGAACGATCCACCCTTTGCCATCCGGTACAAGTGAGCGACCCGTCCGCGACGGTCCTGTCGCGGGCAGCAGCGTCGCGCCGGCTGGGAGCGGTGCCGAACAATTCATGCGGCCGGCTCCCGACGCGGCCACCCCAGGCGGTAGTGAATCCTACGGTCAGATCAGCTGACGATGTGGATGACGGCGGTATTCGACGTCACCGTGAACGGACGATGCCGGCGCGGGACCACGAACCTCGAGAAGGCAACGCGTACGTCGTACGTTCCAGCTCTGCCGAAATCGAAATAGTCGCTGATCACGATCGATTGCAGCCACGATTGTCCCGGATCCACTGGCACATTCGCTCCCATGAACGAATAGATGTCTTGTCCTGATATGCGCGGGTGCGGCTGAAGCGGCACAGGCGTCCCCGTTGCTTCGTCAATGGCGACGAAATCATAGCTCGTTCCGTACTGAGGGAAATCAATGTGAATTTCTTGATTCGACCCATTTCGAATCTCAACAAGTAGGGTGATCGAACCTCCGAGTGAGATCGTCGAGGGCTCGGCTGTGACGGCGAGAGCCACGCCGTTCACCGGCGGACCCGCGTCTGCAGACCGCGCCGGGAAAACGCCCGCGTGCGCGCTGCCAGCGGTAAGGACGATCCCGAGAGCGAACGCCGCCGCGACGATCGACGGCCTTTCGAGATCAAGGCGTAACATCAACGACGGCCGCGTTCGACGTTACGTTCAGCGGCAGCCGCGTATCGATACAGACGACACGCGACGCGGTAGCACGGATATCGTACTCCCCTGGTTTGCTGAAATCGAAGTACGTGCTGATCGTAACCGGCTCGAGCCACGATTCCCCCGGTTCCAATCGCATGCCACCGCCGAAGATTGAGTAGATACTGTTGCCGCTCACGAAATGTATCGACTTCTTGAGAACAGCAATACCCGTTTCGTGATCCAATGCGACAAAATCGTAGTTCGCTCCGACGTTGGGATAATCGACGCGAATCTCATGGTTCGATACATTTCGGACCTCGACGAGCACGATCACCGGCGTTCCCAGCCGAACGGTCGGGGACGCCGCCTTCAGTGAAAGCGCCACACCATTAACAGGCACACCCGCTTCAGTCGCGCGAGAGGATATGACCCCGGCAATAGCGCTGGACAGCTGCAACAACATTCCCAACGTCGTGACGACGGCGAAGACGAGGGATCGCATCAACTCGTCAACCTCCTAGAACGGTCCGCTCGGACGATGCGGCGTACTTCCAGAAGCGCGCTTCCATTATTCGGTGATGTGGAGGACCACGGTGTTCGACGTCACTGTGAACGGGCGATGCCGACGCGGGAGCACGAACCTCGAGAAAGCAACGTGTATGTCGTACGTTCCGGGCTGGCCGAAGTTGAAATAGTCGCTGATCACGACTTGTTGCAGCCACGACTGCCCGGGCTCCAACGGCGAATTTGCACCGAACAAATCGTAGATGTCGTGACCGGGCAACACCGCAATGGCTTGCTTTGGCACAGGTTGTCCGGTTGCCTCATCAACAGCCGTAAAGTCATAGCTGGTCCCGAGATTGGGATAGTCGATGCGTATCTCGTGCGTTGAGACGTTTCGCACCTCGACGAACAAGACCACCGTCTTCCCGAGCGAAATCGTCGCCGGTGCGGCGGCGACCGAAAGGGCTACCCCGTTTACCGGAGGACCGGCATCCGTAAACCGAGACTGGATACGGTCCGCCTGCGCGCTGCCGCGCGTCAGCAGAATTCCCAGCACGATCGTAGCAACCGCAACAACGGTCGGCGGCTTCGGTCCGACCCTCGGTACCCATCGCTTCACCTTGCGGAAAAGCTAGCACCGGTCGGGCGTGGGGTCAAGGCCGAGTTAGGCGGCGGGTGCGGTCTCGAAGAGGGCTCGGGTGAAGGCGGCGGGGTCGAACGGGGCGAGGGCGTCTTGGCTCTCGCCGATCCCGACGAACTTGACCGGGACGACGAGCTGGTCGACGATGCCGACGAGGACGCCGCCCTTCGCGGTCGAGTCGAGCTTGGTGACGATCACGCCAGTCAGCTGGGTGGCTTCGTTGAAGAGGCGCGCTTGCGAGAGGGCGTTCTGGCCGGTCGTGCCGTCGACGACCAGCAAGGTCTCGGCCGGCGGCGTCCCGCTTTCGCGCTCGATGATGCGCCGCATCTTCTTGAGCTCTTCCATCAGGTTGGTCTTGGTTTGCAGGCGGCCGGCGGTGTCGATCAGTACGACGTCGGCGCCACGTGCCTTGGCGGCGTTCATGCCGTCGAACACGACCGACGACGGATCCGAGCCCTCGGCGCCGCGCACGTAGTCGGCGCCGGCGCGCTTGGCCCACACCTCGAGCTGCTCGGCGGCGGCGGCGCGGAACGTGTCGGCCGCGACGACCATCACGCGCTTGCGCTGGGCGCGTAACATCGCGGCCAGCTTGCCGATCGTCGTGGTCTTGCCGCTGCCGTTGACGCCGACGATCAGAACGACGGCCGGCTTGGCCCCGAGCTGCAGCTCCATCCCCGGCAGCGTGAGAAAGTTCTCGACGTCGCGGCGGAAGCGCGCGACGACACGATCGCTGGTCTCGTAACGATCCTGCTTGGCGACGCCGCGCAGCGCGTCGACGATCTTGGTCGTCGTCGGCACGCCGAAGTCGGCGCGCAAGAGAATCTCTTCGAGGTCGTCCCACAGCGCGTCGTCGACCGGCCGGCGAGCGAGCGCCATCTCTTCGAGCTCGCCGCCGAACGCTTCGCGCGTGCGGGTCAGCGCTGCTTTGAACTTTCCGAACCAGCTCACCGGTCTCGCGGGTTCGCCGAAGGTGGGTACAGGGCCCCCATGATTCCGCAACGCGAGCTCGCGCCCGGCGTCGCCGTCTCGGCGATCGGCTTCGGCGGCTACCACCTCGGCATGCTCGAGGACGAAGCCGAAGCGATCCGGCTCCTGCACGCCGCGATCGACGCCGGCATCACGTTTCTCGACAACGCCTGGGAGTACAACGAGCACGTCAGCGAGGAGCGGATGGGCAAGGCGCTCGCCGACGGCAACCTGCGCGGCCGCGTCTTTCTCATGACGAAGGTCTGCACGCACGGGCGCGGCGCGGACGTTGCGATGCAGCAGCTCGAGGAGTCGCTGCGACGCCTGCGCACCGACCACCTCGACCTGTGGCAGGTGCACGAATGCGTCTACGACGACGACCCGACGCGTCACTACGCCAAGGGCGGCGTCATTGAAGCGCTCGACCGCGCCAAGCGCGACGGTAAGGTGCGCTTCGTCGGCTTCACCGGCCACAAGCACCCCGGAATCCACCGCGAGATGATCGAGCGCGGCTACCCGTTCGACACCGTCCAGATGCCGCTCAACGTGATGGATGCGAACTACCGCAGCTTCGAGCGCAACGTGCTGCCGCTCGCGCGCGAGCGCGGGATCAAGGCGCTCGGCATGAAGGCCTTCGCCGAGGGCCGGCTGCTCGAGGCCGGCAAGGTCGACCCCGACGACGCACTGCGCTACGCGATGTCGCTGCCCGGCGTGCTCACCACTATCACCGGGATCGACTCACGCAAGGTGCTCGACCATCACGTCCGGATCGCCGACGGCTTCATCCCGCTCGACGAGGTCGCGCTGCAGGGCCTGCGCGACAAGTACCACGACCGCGCGACCGACGGTCACCTCGAGCTCTACAAGTCGACCGCCAAGAACGACGCCGACGAGGGCCGCGCCCAGCACGGCTTCCCTCCGATGGAGAAGCTCGCGATGTAGCGCGGCCCGCGCGCTACTTCATCGCTGCGCCGTAGAATGTCCGGAGGTCGGTCCGGAACTGGATGAGCGCGTCGTGGTTGAGGTACACCTCGTGGCCGCTCGGGAAGTACGCGAACGTCACCCGACGGCTCTCGGCCGGCGACAGGTCCATGTGGTGCAACAGGTACTCGGTGCCGTAGAAGCCGGTCGCGAGGTCGTAGTAGCCGTTGGCCGACAGCACGTGCAGGTACGGGTTGTCGACGATCGCAGACCGGAGGTCGGCGACGACCGTAACCGCGTTGCCGTCCTGCTGGCGCTGGTACTTCCAGGAGCGGTTCACCTGACCGGAGATCACCTCGTAGGGTCGTTCTTCGGCGTAGTGCAGCACGTCGTGCGCGTAGTGGTAGAAGCCGGCCACGTACGCGGCCGACGTCATCGTGTCCGAGAAGTCGTCGCTGGGGTACGTCGCGTTGCGGTCGACTTCAGGCCCCGAGTAGCGCCCGTCGTAGCGGCCGACGCTGCGGCCCTCTGAGCGCAGCAGCTCGTCGCGGAACCGGTCGGGGCTGATCCGCAGATCGGCGCGCTCGATGTAGTCGGTCGAGAGCCCCGTGTACGCGTGCAGCCTTGCGACGATCTGCCCGCGCACGCGCGGATCGAGCGCGTCGCCCGCCATCAGCGCCGCCGCGTACGGACCGCCCGCGAAGGCGCGCACTTCGGCGACGAAGCTCGCCAGGTCGCGCGCGCCGCCGGTCGTCTTGTGGTGATACCACGCGACGGCGGCTTCGGTCGGCAGGTAGCCGATGTAGACGTAGTCGTTCCCCGGCCCTTGGCCGAGCGGCAAGAAGTTGTAGTCGAGCGCCGACGACAGCAGCACCACGCCGTTGACCGCCATGCCGTCCTGCTGCAGCACGTTGACGACGTTGGCGGCGCGCGTCGTGCCATACGACTCGCCGAACAAGAACTTCGGTGACTCCCAGCGCGAATTGATGGTCGCCCAGTGTTCGATGAACTGCGAGAAGGCGCGAGCATCTTCGTCGACGCCGTAGAAGTCGCTGGGCTTGGCGTGACCGACGATCCTGCTCCAACCGGTCCCGACCGCGTCGATGAAGACGAGATCGCTCGCGTCGAGCAGCGACGACTCGTTGCTGACCAGCGGCGCGGTACCATGCGGTTGCGTGCCGTCCTTGGGCACGGCGACTCGCACCGGCCCGAACGAGCCCATGTGCAGCCAAATCGTCGACGAGCCCGGACCGCCGTTCCAGAAGAACGTGACCGGACGCTGACGCGCCGTGCGGTGGTCGGCCGTGTACGCGACGTAGAACACGCTGGCCGTCGGCGCGCCGCCGGCGTCGTGCAGCAGCAGGCGTCCGGCCCGCGCGGTGTACGCGATCGTCTTGCCGCCGAGCACGATCGTGTGGCGGGTCACCGCGTCGCGCGTGCGCGGGATCGGGGCGAACGTCGGCGACGGCACGGCGGGCGCCGGCCGCATCTGCGCGCCGGCGCGCTGCGGGGTGCCGGCGGCGACGGCGATCGCCGCGGCAGCGGCGACCAACAGAACGGGGACGATGCGCCGCGTCATCGCGCCATCGCCTGGGCGTAGAAGCGCGTCAGATCCGCCTTGAACGCGCGGCGAGCTTCATCGTTGAGATACACCATGTGTCCTGACGGATAAAAGCCGTACTCGATGTGCGAGCGCACCGAGGCCGGCAGCTGCAGATGCCCGAGCGTGTACTCGGTGCCGTAGAACGGCGTGGCGAGATCGTAGTAGCCGTTGGCCGAGAACACCCGCAGGTACGGGTTCTCGATCAGCGCGTTGCGCAAGTGTCCCGCGACGTTGGCTGTCAGGATCGAGTTGCGGAGCCGCTGATTCCAATGGGCGCCGACGACCGGATAGTTCGTGCCGAGATACGGCCGGTCGGCGCGATAGTCGAGATCATCGCGCAGGTACGCGCTGAATCCCGAAACGATCGCATCGGTGAGGTCGCTGTCGCTGGTGGGATCGTAGCGCGTCGCGTCGGCGGTCTTGTCCATGGTCGGACCCTGGTAGCGCCCGTCGAGCCGGCCGGTCGTGAGACCCTGGGCTGCCAGCACCTCGTGCTCGAACCGGCCGGGATCGATCCGCAGGTCGGCCCGGTCGATGTAGCGCGGGTCGAGCCCGGTGAAGGCGTGGATGCGAGCGACGATCGAGCGCCGCGTCGCCGGGTCGAGCTGGTCGCCGCGCTGCAGCGCGGCGGCGTACGCGCCGCCCGCGAACGCGCGTGCCTCGGCCATGAAACGAGCGAGGTCCGGCGGATTCCCCGGCACGGCGTGGTGGTACCACGCGACCGCGGCTTCGGTCGGCAAGAACGCGACGTACCCGTAGTCCTCACCGGGACCGCCGCCGTTGTCGATCACGTTGAAGTCGAGCACTGACGACAGCAGCACGACGCCGTCGATCGCCATTCCGTGACCTTGGAGCCGGTCGACCACGTCGGCGGCGCGCGTCGTCCCGTAGGACTCGCCGAACAAGAACTTCGGTGACGCCCAGCGGTCGTTGCGCGTCGTCCACTCGCGGATGATGTTGTCGAACGCGTCAGCGTCCTCGTCGATCCCGAAGAACATCGCCGGCGTGCCCTTGCCGACGATGCGGCTGTAGCCGGTCCCGACCGCGTCGATGAACACCAGGTCGGTGATGTCGAGCAGCGTGTCGGGATTCGGGCCGTACGGCGTGCCGGGCGCGGGCGGCGTCGCGTTCGACGGAATCTGAACGCGCACCGGGCCGAACGACGCCATGTGCAGCCACATCGTCGACGAGCCGGGGCCGCCGTTCCACACGAACGTCACCGGGCGCGTGCGCTTGTCGGTGCCGTCGAGCGTGTACGCGACCGAGAACACCTGCGCCGTCTCCTCGCCGGCCGCGTTGCGCAGCGCGATCGTACCGGCGCGCGCCGTGTAGGCCAGCGTTCGACCGCCGACCTCGACGGTGTGGTGCGTTACCGCGTCCGGGATCATCGCCTCGCGCGCGCTCGGTTCGCGTCCGGTCGCGACGGAGGGCGACGGGACGGGTGCGGCCGGGATCGAGGCCGGCGTCGGCATGGCCGACGGCGCCGGTGTCGGACGCGCCGGCGGGGTGCGCTGCTGCGCGGACGCGGTGCTCGCGGCACAAACGAACAACGCCGCGGCTAGGAGCGCCGCGATTCTCCGTATTCTCACGGACTGCCCCGTTCGGCGCCCGGGCTCAACCTCCGTTCGGCGCCGCTTGCGCGTCGACCGAATAGACGAAGGCCAGCACCTCGGCGACCACCGCGTACAGTTCGCGCGGGAGGCTGCGACCGATTTCGAGCTTGGCGAGCGCCTCGACCAGCCCCGCGTCCTGGTGGACGGGGACGTCGTGCTCGCGCGCGACCCGCACGATGTCTTCAGCCGTGAGCCCGCGGCCGAGCGCCACGATCTCGGGCGGCTCCGGCCCGACCGGATCGTACGCCAGCGCCGCCGCGGCCGGCCGGGCCGGCGGGTTGCGCCGCGCGTCGTAGTAGCGCGCGTTCATGCCGAGCGGTCGAGCATCGCATCGGGGTCGACCGGACGCGACGGCGGCGTGTCGATCGCTATCGTCGACGTGGTGCCGACCGACGCGCCGGCCGACGCGACGTGATAGCGCAGCGACTCGAGCCGCGCGGTGAGCCCGCCGAGCGCGTCGCGAAAGGCGCGCATCGCGGGAGCGGCCTCGGTTCGGACGTCGACCGTCACCTCCCGTCCTACCGTCACCAGGTCGATCGCGACGGTCCCGCAGTGCGCGGTGTCGAGGACGAACGCAATGCGAAAGTTGGCGGGGTCGACGGGCGCGCCGCGCTCGCGTTCGACGTCGCGTTGCACGCTGATACGCGCCGTCGCCGCACCGTGCTCGGTGACGAGCGGCAGCGTAAACGCGATGCCGTTGGGATTCGCAGCGAGCGCCTGCGCCGCGTTCAACTGCACCGCGGTCAGCGCCGTCAGCGCGCCGGCGAGCGCGGGGCCCGCGGCGGCCGGGGTGGCGGGATCGACCGCCACGTTGACCAGCGTTTGCTTGAGGTCGACGCTCACCGCCGCCGCGCGCTCGACCGCGACCGCCGCGGGGACCGTTCGCGGCACGGTCGTCACAGCCGGCGTAGGCGACGGTACTGTCTGAGCCGACGCCGTTGGCATCGTCGGAGTCGCAGTCGTTGGCGTCGCCGGAGCCGGCATCGTTACGGCCGTTGCCGGCGTCGCCGTCGACGTCGCCGGCGCCGGATCGGACGGAGCAGCGGCGCGAAGCGCGGCGAGCAGCGTGACGAGCTTTGGTTCGGTGCCGTCGACGACGTGGTCGACGTAGGCGGCGATCTGCGTGGCGAGCACCGGCGAGCGCGGGTCGATCCGACCGACGAATGCCAGCAGCGTGCGCAGCGTCGCGATCTGCGGATCCTCGGGCGCGACAGGGAGCGCGCGTTCGAGCGCGGCCAGTGCCGACGAGAGTCGTTCCGGCCGTTCCAGCGCGGTCTGCGCCGCGGCGACGTTGGAGGCCGTCACCGGCAGCCGCAGTGCGCGCAGCAGCGCGACCGGTTCGGTGTACGCCGACAAGCCCGACGCCCGCGGACCGAGCGTGCGCGTGACGATCTGCGCCGCGTTGATCACCGCCGGCTGCAGCACCGGACGCGGCGCGGTCGTGCGCATCGAGAGTATCGACGATAGCGAGGTATTCGCGCCGGCAACCGTCGCGCGCGCCGTCGCCATGCGCGCTTCGATCGACGTCCGCTCGGGCGCGACCAGCGCAGGCCCGCGCGGCGCGGCGGTCTCCGGTCCGCGTGGCAAAAGCGGCGCAACGTTGGCGCGCAAGACCGCCGCTGCGAACTCCGGGCTCGGCGGCGGCACTGGCGGCGCCGCAACCGGCAGCTCCTCAACCGCGAGCGCCGTCGCGATAGCCGGCTGCGGCGCCGCGATCGTTGGTTCCGGCGCCGGATTCGGCGCGGCCGTGTGCGCGACCGCAATCCACGCCGGCGCGTTCGCCGCCTGCGCGGCAGGTATCGGCGGTACGGTCGGCATCGGCGGCGCGGCAGGGAGCGGCGGCGGCGCGAACGACCGCGTTGCGCTTTCGGCGGCGGCGTCGCCGGCGGTTCCGACGATCTGCAAGAGGATGCGATCGCCGTCGAAGCCGGTCACCTGTACCGCCAGCACGTCGCCGGGACGAACCGTCGGCGGAAGCGACGCGGCGACGCGCCGCCCGGCGATCTCGAGCAGGTCGGTCAACCCGTTCGACGCCAGCACGCGCGCGGTGACGACCGCGTTCTCCACCAGCAGCGCACGCAGGGCCTGCGCTTCGCTCGCGAGCTGCACGATCTCGGCGTCGAGCAGCGCAGCCAGCTCAGCGTTACCGATGACCGGCGCCGGCGGTTGAACGATCATCAGGCGGTGACGTCGATCAGGTGCAGCGGCTCGTCGCCCGCCTCGTCGCCGGCGCCGAATCCGTCGCGCGGCCGCCCGTCGGGCGACTCGTAGCCGTCGCCACCCGAACGGCGTTCGGCGTTGGGGTCTACCCGGTTGCCGAGCACCTCGCCCGCGCCGTCGACGCGCTCTTCGCGCTCCTGGACCTGGGCGGCGAAGCTGGCTTGGGCGGCTTGCTGTGCCGCGCGCGACGCGTCCTCGGCACGCTGAATCAGAGGCGCCGTCTGTGACGCCTGCCAGATCGCTCCTTGAAGATCGGTCGGCCGGATTGCCATCGGGGACTCTCCCCGCGAGGGCTATCCCCGGGCGCCGACGTCCCCCGCCGATGCACCGGAGGCGTTCCGGCGGGTGTACTTTTGCTTCACCGTCGGATCGCCCTCACGATAACCCAGATCGGCGCGCAGCGCCCGAAGCTTAGTCCGGAGGTGGATCACCGCCTGGGCGTGGATCTGGGAGACCCGCGACTCCGAGACGTTGAGGGCGCCCTTGATCTCCTTGAGGGTCAGACCCTCGAAGTAGTACAGCGAGATGACGGTCCGCTCTTGGGGCGGCAGCTCGTCGACGGCGCGCACCAGCGACGCCTTGATCTCCCGCGCTTCGACCGCGCTGGTCACCTCGGTGCCGTCGTCGCGCAGCGTGTCGAGCAGCGGGATCTCGTAGCCACGCTCGTTGGGGAGGAACTCTTCGAGCGACAGGACCGAGGTGCCGCGGATCTT
>OBLV0100000548.1_pt1 | contig 11407 bp, 13 predicted proteins | sample 1520071 | NCBI WGS metagenome assembly OBLV01 (sample SAMEA3888446, study PRJEB22518) | metagenome | reverse complement strand
ACGCCTTGTGAAGGCGTGCACAAGGCGCTTCCGCGGAGACGCCCTCTTCTGCTGATACGTGCCGCGGGAGATGCAAGCCTGGGGGTAGCTTCAGCTCATGGGAACCGCGCCTAGCTACCGCCATGTGGCCCGGCCGTTCTGACTGAGCATGCCAGGCCGGGGCCCGGCGTGATCACTGTGACATCGCGGGTCGGTAGGCTTGCCGCCGTGCAAGCCGACGATCTGCCCGTCGCGGAGTTTGCTTTCCCAGGACCGTTGCGCGATCAGCTTGTCGCCGCGATCCTGGCGGGTGAAAAGACCACGACGACCGGGCTGGTCGCAGACTACGAGCACGAGAACGAGCCGCTGCCGGGCCCGGGATTGCGCCAGGCTGTGGTCGACTCGGCCGGCTGCCCGGTCGCGGTTATCGAGACGAGTGCGGTGCGGGTGATCCGCCTGGCCGATGTGGACCTGAACCACGCGCTGGGCGAGGGCGAGGGATATACCTCGGTCGCGGAGTGGCGGGCGGGACATGAGCAGTTCTGGCACTCGGCCGAGCTGCGCCATGCTCTGGGCGATCCCGGTTTCACGGTCGGCGACGACACCCTTGTCGTGGCGCAGGAATTCCGGCTCATAGACGACTGAGCCCTGTAAGGTCAGCTGCGGTAGGGGTTGGGTATGTCGGTGCCCACGGTCAGCTGCGCGATGCCGTCCGGCTCAACCAGCACCGGTTCTGGTGACGTGCCACTGGCGAGATCGAGTGACACGATCCCGCACCGCTTTGCTCCCAGCGTCGGCTGCACCTGGTCCGGGAGAACCGCCCATGTGCTGGGTGCCCACAGGTGATCGGTGCCGTCGAGGCGGAGCAGGCGGTACTGGTGCACATGCCCGCTCATCACCAGGGCCAGCGGCGTTTGCCCGGGCCGGTCCCGTAGACGGTCACGGGCTGACGGGGGCAGGAACCGGTAGGCCGGTGAGCCGGCCAGCTCCTCCTCGGTCGCGGTCACCGGCTTGTGCGTGATGAGCGCGACGCGCTGGTTCTCGCTGAGCCCGCTGAGTTGCTCCTCGAGCCACGACCATTGCCCGGCCTCGGCCTCGAGGCCGGATCCGGGGAGCTGCGCGTTGATCGCGAGCAAAGTCCAGCCGTTCATCGCCACCGACCAGTGGTCGGTGCCGACGATATCCAGCCACCGCTGGCACCGCTCGGCATCCACGGTAAAGTCCCCTAGCGCGCCGGGCCATGGGTTGTCGCCGATGTCGTGGTTGCCGGGAATCACGTGCCATGGCACGGGCAGCCGGTCAAGCTGCCGACGGCCGTAGCGCAGGTCGTCAGCGTTATGCGCTCCGTCGAGGGTGAGATCGCCGAGGTGGATGACGACGTCGGGGGCGTTCGCGCCGACGTAGCGGAGCACGGCATCCCAGTTCGCTTCCGCTTCCGGCGCGGCCGGCGATAGGTGAGTGTCCGACACCAGGATCACACGCATCGCAGTCACACCTGCACCGTACCGGCGGTTCGGGCCATCAGCCGGACGCGATGCTGAATCACGCCCACGGTCTTCCGCTGCCGAGCGCGGCGCGGTGGAATTGCTTGGTGGATGAAGAGCTGAGGCGGGAACTGCTGGCCCGGCGTGACGAAGATCAGCGGATCCGCAATCTGGTGTCTTCGCAGCCGGGGTATATGGTCCGGCTCCCTGACGAGCTGGCCGCGGAGTGGCAGCGCATCGATGAGGAAAACACGCGGTGGCTCGCGGACGTCCTCAGCGCCCAGGGCTGGCCGGGGGAGACGCTGGTCGGTGAGGACGGCGCCGGGGCGGCATGGCTGCTGGCCCAGCACGCTGACCACGATCCCGTCCAGCAGCGGGCCTTCCTGCATGCCCTGCGCAGCGCAGTCGCCCAGGGGCAGGCGTCGCGGGCCCACCTGGCCTACCTGGAGGACAGGGTGCGGGTTAATGCCGGCCAGCCTCAGCTGTACGGCACCCAGTTCACCGTCACCGACGGTGAACTCGGGCCTTCCCCGATTGAGGACCGGGAACGGCTGGACGAGCGGCGCGCCGAAGCCGGACTTGAGCCGTTCGCTGACTACGAAGCGCGAATGCGAGACCGGTCATAGCCATCCCGGCGCCAGCGAACGCGGGCGGCCCGGCCAGGATAGGGTCATGAAGCCTCTGGCGGCGAGTCCCGTACGTATCGCCCGGCCGAGTCATGACCTGCGGGCGGCCGAACGTTTCTGGGTCGGGGGCCTCGGGCTCGACATCTTGTTCCGGGCCGATGACTCCGCCGAAGGCGGCCATGCGCTGCTGATGGTCGGCTGGCCCGGCGCCGCCTGGCATCTCGAGCTCGTCGGCGATCCCGAGGACGCGACACCAGCCGCGCCTACCGGGGAAGACCTGCTCGTCCTCTACCTCGGCGGCGAGGTTGATGAGGATCTGGTCCGCCGCCTGATCGACGCGGGCGGCACCCGGGTGTCGGCCCGCAACCCGTACTGGGACCGCTGGGGTATCACGATCGCAGATCCGGACGGCTACCGGCTCGTCCTGTCCACGCTCTCCTGGCCCTGAACGAGCGCGGGCCTACCGCGAGGTGGCGGGCTTATTCCTGCGGCTGCGCGAGCGCGTACACATTCAGCCGCTCCAGCTCGTCCGCGTAGATGGCCCGCATCACCCTGGGCGCGAACATCCGCTCGAAGAAGCCCCCGATCCCCCCGGCACCGTCCCAGGTCGTGCGGATCTGCACGAGCGAGTTGCCGTCCTGGGGGGAGACCGTGGTCGTGGTGACCAGGCTGGAGCCGGTATCGGACTCGGTCAGGACCCGGCCCGGTTCGGGCTCGTCCACCTTCATCCGGTACTCGCGAGTCCGGCCGCCCGCGGTCACCGTGAACCGCGTGATGGTGCCGGCGCCCGTGCCACCGGATTCCACCCGGAAATCCGAGAACTCCGGAGGCAGGAAACGCGGGTGATGATCGCGCATATCGGCGACATAGTGGTAGACCGTATCCGCAGGCGCATCGACCACGCGTTCGGCGGAGACCACGATTTTCCCCATGCAGGCCTGTTTATCACGACAGGCCTGCGCACTCACACTCGCTTCGAATGAGTCTCCTGTCAGGTGGCTTCGGCCCGGCGCCGTTCCCACCATGCGGTGAGCAATTCGGCGAGCCGCATGTCCCGGGCGTCGTCCGGTCCGACCCCGAAATGAGATGTCCGTTCGCGGCTGATCCAGTCGGCCAGCGAGCGAGTGTCCGCGCCCTCGAACAGGCGGTGCAGCAGCGGACTGATCATGCAGTCGTATTCATCGGCTGCCTCGGGAATGCCAGACACGCCGATCAGGTCCCACTCCATGAGCAGGCCGCGGACCTGACGCCCGGATTCCCGGGTCCGGTCCCGGTTCCTGGGACTGCCCGGATCCCACGCGTCGGGTTCGCCCATGCCGTCCAGTATCCCTGCCGCCTAGCCCCGCCGGCCGCGTAGGCCGCCCGGTGCGGTCGGCGTTGGCGGCGGTCCCCGTACGTCCCGCCCACACCATCAGCACCACAGTAAGGATGCGCCCGGCCAGCCAGAGCGCCATGAAACCCCGGATCCAATGCGCTCTGACGCCGTGGAATCCTGGATCCAGGATGTCCGGCCGCCACCAGCAGTGTCGGCGGAGTAGCTTGGCGCCGTGGATGCCTCGGTGGCGGTGCGGTCGGCGACGGTGCGGGCGAACGGTCTTCAGTTCGGGGTGCTCGAGGCTGGATCGGGCCCGCTGGCTCTGTGCCTGCATGGATTTCCTGACGCCGCCTATACCTGGCGGCATCTGCTGCCGGTCCTGGCCGGAGCCGGGTTCCACGCGGTGGCCCCGTTCATGCGCGGTTACGCTCCCACCGCGGTCCCCGCCGACGGTGCTTATCACCTCGGCGCGCTGGTCGCCGATGCGGTGGCCTTGCATGAGGTTCTGGGCGGGGACGCGAATGCGGTATTGATCGGGCACGACTGGGGGGCCGAAGCCGCCTACGGGGCGGCCGCCTTCGCTCCAGACCGGTGGCGGCGGCTCGTGACCCTCGCAGTACCGCCCGCGGCCCTGGATGAGATGCTGTTCAGTGACTACGAGCAGCTCAAGCGCTTCTTCTACCTGTTGATGTTCAGGGATCCGGCCGGATTCGCCGAGATGGTGGTGGCCCGCGATGACCTGGCGTTCCTGGACAAGCTGTGGCGTGACTGGTCGCCGGGGTTCCAGCCCGGTGAACATCTGGCCCGGGTCAAGGACTGCCTACGGCAGCCGGCCAACCTGGCCGCCGCGCTCGGCTACTACCGCGCGGCGGCTGACCAGGAAGCGGCCGGACGTCAGGCCCCCCAGCCCACGCTGTACCTGCACGGAGCCCGTGACGGCTGCATCGGCGTGGACCTGGTCCGCGGTGCCGAACGCCTGCTGGCCCCTTCGTCGCGCATGCTCGTGATCGATGAGGCGGGCCATTTCCTGCACCTGGAAGAACCCGGCCAGGTCAACGGTCACATCCTCGGCTGGGTCACCTAGCCCGCGGCCCCGGTCAGCCCTGGTCAGCCGTGGTCCTGGCCGGGCACGACCAGGCCCGATTCGTAGGCGGCGACCACAGCCTGGGTCCGGTCACGCAGGCCGAGCTTGGCCAGGATGCGGCTGACGTGCGTCTTCACTGTTTCCTCGGTGACGACGAGGTGGCGCGCGATCTCCGGGTTGGACATCCCCTCGGCGACCAGCCGCAGCACCTCGGTCTCGCGCGGGGTGAGCGTGCCGAGGACGGCCGAGGGCAGGGCGCCGGAAACCGGCCGCAACCGGGTGAACTCGCTGATCAGGCGGCGGGTGACCGCCGGTGCGAGCAACGCCTCGCCGGCCGCGATGACGCGTACCGCGTCGAACAGCCGCTCGGCGGTGACGTCCTTGAGCAGGAAGCCGCTGGCCCCGGCGCGCAGCGCGTCGAAGACGTACTCGTCTAGGTCGAACGTGGTGAGGATCAGCACCCGCGGGCCCGGATCGTCGGCGCCGGCCAGCTGCCTGGTCGCCTCGATCCCGTCCAGGCTGGGCATCCGGACGTCCATCAGCACCACGTCGGGGCGCAGCTCACGGCACACGCGCACCGCCTCGCCACCGTCGCACGCGGTACCGAGCACGGTGAAGTCCGGCTGCGTGTCCAGCAGGGCGGCGAAGCCGGCCCGCACCACCTCGTGGTCGTCGGCGACGACGATGCCGATGCTCACTGGTACGTCCTCTCCGGCCGCGGGCCGGTCATGGCGTCCGGGGCCTTGGCGGGCAGCTCGGCCTCGACGCAGAAACCGCCGCCGCGCGCGTCGCCCGTCTGCAGGGACCCGCCGACCGCGGCGGCCCGTTCGCGCATCCCGAGCAGGCCGTGACCGGCGCGATAACGGGCCGCCTGGCCTGGCCCGTTGTCGCGGATCCGCAGCCGCAGGGCGTCGTCGGCGTAGCGCAGCTCGACGTCGACGGCCGCGCCGGGTGCGTGCCGCCGCGCGTTGGTGAGGGCCTCCTGCACGATACGGTAGGCGGCCAGCTCCACGCCTGGATCCAGCCGGTCCGGCCGGCCGGACATGATGAGCCTGACCGCGCCGCCCGATGCTCCGCGCGCGTCGTCCACCAGGTTGCCCAGCTGCGGCAAGCCCGGCTGCGGACGCCGGTCAGCGCCAGGGCGGGCCGGCGGCGGGGCCGGCTCGGATGCCGTGTCCGGCTCGGATGCCGCGTCCTGCTCGGCGTCCTCGCGGAGCACGCCGAGCAGGCGGCGCATCTCGGTCAGCCCGGCCCGGGCGGTGTCGCCGATCGCGGCGAACCGCTGTGCGCCCGCGGCGGGCAGCCCCGGCGTGGTCAGCCGGCCGGTCTCCGCCTGCACCGCGATCATCGAGATGTGGTGCGCGACCACGTCGTGCAGCTCGCGGGCGATCCTGGCCCGCTCCCCGCGCGCCAGGTGATCGGCGAGCATTCCCTCGGTGACCTCGCGGGCGGCGCTGTGGCTCTGGCTCTGCTCGCGCGCTCCCCGCGCCATCGCGGCCACCGTCGCGAGCGGGATCGCCGACGCCAGCAGAACCGCGAGCACCCGGGTCTCGGTGGCCGCCGCGGCCAGGCCGGACGCGGCCGGCATCCACGTGCTCCCCGAGGCGGTACCGGCCAGGATCAGCGCGAGCGCGAGGAACGGTGCCCCCAGCGCGACGGCGAGGGCCAGTGACCCGGCTCGCGCCAGCCGGTACGCGGCCACCAGCAGCGCCGCCGCGCCCGCGATCGTCACCAGATCGAACAGCGCCAGCGACAGGGCGGCCGCCAGGTACACCGTGACCGCCGCGGGGACCGGGCGGAGCAGTCCCGTCGGCACGGTGGCCAGCAGGCAGAACGCGCACATCAGCAGCGCGGTCGGCACGGTCACCCCGGCATGGCCGGCCAGTGCGGCCAGCCCGGCGCGCACGGTTGAGCTGGCGCTGAGCCGGGAGACCAGCTCGGCCACGGCGAGCAGCCCGAGCAGCGCGCTCAGCGCCAGTGGCGCCCTTGGCCGCGGAGCCGAATCCATGCTCCCATTGTCGCCGCTGGTCAGCACGGCCGCATCGGACTGGGAGGTGGTCCCGCCGTCCCCCGTGCGGGGGATGCGGCCGGACCCGCCGTCCCACCAGGCAGCGAGCCCTAAGACGGCTCCGTCGCGGGACGACCGCCGGGTACCCGGTTCCCTAACCTTCTGCACATGGAGGCAACCATCGAAGTCGACGGGCTGCGCAAGCGGTTCGGGCCGGCCCTTGCCCTCGACGGCATGACGTTCACCGTCTCACCCGGCCAGGTCACCGGGTTCGTCGGGCCGAACGGCGCGGGCAAGTCCACTACCATGCGGGTCATCCTCGGCCTCGATGCGGCCGACGCCGGGACGGCGACCGTCGGCGGCCGTCCGTACGCCAGCCTGCGCCACCCGCTCAGCCAGGTCGGCTCGCTGCTCGACGCGGGCGCGCTGCAGCCCAGCCGGTCCGCACGCAATCACCTGCTCTGGCTGGCCCACTCGCAGGGCCTGGGGGCCACGCGGGCCGATGAGGTCATCGAGCGGGCCGGCCTGGGGCAGGCGGCCAGGCGGAAGGCGGGCGGGTTCTCCCTCGGCATGCGGCAGCGGCTCGGGATCGCCGCCGCGCTGCTCGGCGACCCGCCGGTGCTGATGTTCGACGAGCCATTCAACGGCATGGACCCGGAGGGCATCGTCTGGATGCGCGGCTTCCTGAGATCCCTGGCCGCGCAGGGCCGCGCCGTGCTGGTCTCGAGTCACCTGATGAGCGAGCTGCAGGACGCCGCGGATCACCTGGTCGTGGTCGGCCGCGGCCGGGTGATCGCCGACGCAAGCGTGGCCGAGCTCATCGCCGCGGCTTCCGCCGACCGGGTGACGGTGCGCACCGCAGCGCGCGACGAGGCGATGACGGTGCTGGCCCGAGCCGGGGCCGAGCCCGCGGCCACGGCTCGCGACGTCATCACCGTCGCTGGCATGACTCCCGAACGGGTGGTGAAACTGCTGTCAGAAAGCTCGGTGCCATTCACCGAGCTGTCGGCCCACCGGGCGTCCCTGGAAGAGGCCTACATGGAGCTGACCAGGGACGCGGTCGAGTTCCGTGCGGAGGTCACGCCATGAGCGTGATGACGCCATACCGATCCGAACTAGACGCCAGGCACGACGGGTTCGCCCAGCTCTTGCGGGCCGAGTGGACCAAGTTCCGGACGGTGCGCGGCTGGGTCATCGGCATGGCTGTCGCGGCGCTGCTCGTGGTGGGGATCGGCGCGCTGACCGGGGCGAACAGTGAGTGCGGCATCCAGTTGACGCCGACGAGTCCCAGCTTGGCCTGCCCGGCGCCTCCCACGGGGCCCGGCGGGCAGTGGGTGACCGACAGCTTCTACTTCGTCCGCCAGCCGCTGGCCGGGGACGGCAGCCTCACAGTCCGGCTGACCTCCCTGACCGGGCTGTACTCACCGGGCGGCGGCATCGCGGCCGGCCAGAACCCGACGGCGGGCATGACGCCCGGCGTGCAGCCGTGGTCCAAGGCCGGGATCATCATCAAGGCGGCCACCACCCAGGGATCGGCGTACGCGGCGATGATGATGACCGGAACCCACGGCGTGCGGATGCAGTGGAACTACGTCAACGACACCCCAGGCCTGAGCGGGACCGTGTCAGCGGCGTCGCCGCGGTGGCTGCGGCTGACCCGCTCCGGCGACGTGATCACCGGCTACGACTCGGCTGACGGGGCGCACTGGGTCAAGGTCGGTACGGTGACGCTGGCTGGGTTGCCGTCTACCGCGCAGGCGGGCTTGTTCGCCGCCTCGCCCGGTCACTCGGTGACCACCACCTCCCTGGGCGGGGGGTCCTCGACGGGTGGTCCCACCCTGGCCACCGCCGCCTTCGACCATGTGAGCCGGCAGGGCGCCTGGCCGTCCACCCGGTGGACCGGCGGCGCGATAGGGCTCGGTAACCTCGGCGGGCCGCCGGCGCTGCCCGCCTCGACGCAGGGATTCCGGCAGGGCGACGGCACCTTCACCGTGTCGGGGTCCGGCGACATCGCCCCGGACAACAATGACGTCGACGCCATCCAGAAGACGCTGTCGGGCACGTTCGCGGCACTGATCGCGATGGTGGTGATCGGCGTCATGTTCGTGACCGCGGAGTACCGGCGCGGGATGATTCGCACCACGTTCACCGCCAGCCCGCGCCGCGGCCGGGTACTGGCCGCTAAGGCGATCGTGCTGGCCGCAGTCACGTTCGTGACCGGTCTGATCGCGGCCGCGGTCGCGATCCCGCTGGGCGAGCACCTGCTGCACGCCAGCGGCAACCCGATCTTTCCGGTACCGGCGCTGACCTGGCTGCGGATCGTGGCCGGCACCGCGGCGCTGCTCGCCGTGGCGGCCGTGCTGGCCCTGGCCATCGGCACCCTGCTGCGGCGCAGCGCCGGCGCGGTGACCGCGGTGATCGCGGGCATCGTGCTGCCGTACATGCTGGCGACGATCCCCGGCATCCTGCCGGCCGGCGCCGAGGAGTGGCTGGTACGCGTCACCCCGGCGGCCGCGTTCGCCCTCCAGCAGAGCACGCCGCAGTACGCGCAGGTCGCCGGGAACTACAACCCCGGCACCAAGTACTTCCCGCTAGCGCCGTGGGCCGGGTTCGCGGTGCTCTGCGCCTGGGCCGCGGCTGCGCTCGTCCTCGCGCTGTTCCTGCTCCGCCGGAGGGACGCGTGACGGACGCGGCGCACGCGGAGTGGACGAAGCTGCGCACCCTGCCGGGCACCGGCTGGCTGCTGCTGGCCGCGGCCGCGCTGACCGTGGCGGTCGGCGCGATCGCGGCGAACTCGGTGACCTGCCCGGCCGGGGGCTGCCACCTCGATCCGGCCAAGATCAGCCTCACCGGAGTCGACCTTGGCCAGGCCATCGTCGCCATCGTGGCCGTGACCGTGGTCAGCGGGGAGTACAGCACGGGGATGATCCGCCTCACGCTGGCCGCCACGCCCCGCCGGTGGCTGGTACTGGCCGCCAAGGCTGCCGTCGTCAGCGCCGTGACCCTGGCCACGGGGGCGGTCGCGGTGCTGGCCTCGGTGCTGGCCGGGGGGCTGCTGCTGGGCCGGCACGGGATCACCGCCGCGCACGGCTACGAGGCCCTGTCGCTGGGGAACGGGCCCGTGCTGCGCGCCGCCGCCGGGTCGGTGCTCTACCTGGCGCTGATCGCGCTGTTCAGCCTCGGCGTGGCCGCCGTGGTCCGGGATTCCGCGGTGGCGATCGGGGTGGTCCTGGCGCTGCTCTTCCTGTTCCCCATCTTGTCGAGCGTGATCACCAGCCCGGGCTGGCACCGGCACCTGGAGGAGCTCAGCCCGATGACGGCTGGCCTGTACATTCAAGCCACCACCAACGTGCGCTCGCTGCCGCTCACCCCGTGGCAGGGCCTCGGCGTGCTGGCCGCCTGGGCCGCCGGGGCCATGCTGGCCGGGGCCCTGGTGCTGCGGTTTCGGGACGCCTGACTACGGGTTATACGAGCCGGGTGCCCAGGCGCGGGTGCTGACGCCGATGGCGTTCCAGGCGTTGATGGTGACGATGAGGCTGACCAGCGCCGCGACCTGAAGCGCGCTGAACTCCGCGGCCACGTCCTGGTACGCCTGTTCGGGGACGTGCGTCTCGGACAGTCGCGTCACGGTCTCGGTGAACGCCAGCGCGGCGCGCTCGCGCGCGGTGAAGTACGGGGTCTCCCGCCAGGCGGCCAGCCCGTAGATGCGCTGCTCGGTCTCGCCGATCGCGCGCGCGTCCCTGGTGTGCATGTCGATGCAGTAGGCGCAGCCGTTGAGCTGCGAGGCGCGGATCCGGATCAGCTCGCGGAGCCGGGGATCGATCTCGGCCTTGTCGAGTTCCTTGGTCGCGGCGTGGTCCAGGTGGCCCATGGCGCGCGAGTACCCGGCGGCGAGGGAATCGAAGTCCAGCCGGACGGGGATCGGCGCGGTGTCGCTCGTCGTCGTCATGACACCACGCTATGAGCTGAAGCGGCCCAGGGTAAGGTCCACTTCTGTGGGAGAAACATGGGCCAAGGAACTTGTGGGCGCCGTGGACCTGCACCTGGACCTGTCTGGGACCAGGGTGCGGGCCGGTCTGGAAGGCGCGCTGCGCGACGCCATCCGGGCCGGCCGCCTCCGTACGGGAACCCGGCTGCCGTCATCACGCGCGCTGGCCGCGGATCTGGGCGTCGCCCGCAACACCGTCGCCGAGGTCTACAGCCAGCTGATCGCCGAGGGATGGCTGACCGCCCGCACCGGGTCGGGGACCTCGGTCGCCCCGCACCGGGCGCCCGCGCCCGGCGTGCCGGTCACGGCCCGGCCCGAGCAGGCGGTGCCCCGCTACGATCTGCGTGCCGGAGCACCCGACCTGTCGGCGTTCCCGCGCCGCGCCTGGCTCGCGACGGCCCGCAAGGTCCTCGCCAATGCCCCCGATTACCTGCTCGGGTACCCCGATCCACGCGGGCTGCCGCAGCTGCGAGCCGCCCTGGCCGACTACCTGGCCCGGGCGCGGGGCGTGACCGCCGATCCGGCGCACATCGTCATCTGCGCCGGCTTCGCGCACGGCCTGGCCGGCATCAGCCGCGCGCTGCGCGCAACGGGCTCGGCCACCCTCGCGGTGGAGGCCTACGGCCACCAGGTCCACCGCGACATCGCGGCCGGGCAGGGCCTGCGGCTTCGGCCGCTGCCGGTCGACGGCATGGGCGCCGTGATCGGCCGGGCCGCCGGGGCGGAGGCGATGCTGCTGACCCCGGGGCACCAGTTCCCGCTGGGCGTTACGCTGCATCCGCGGCGCCGCCGGGAGGTGGCCGACTGGGGCGGCGTGGTGATCGAGGACGACTACGACGGGGAGTTCCGCTACGACCGCCAGCCGGTAGGCGCGCTGCAGACGCTCGCGCCCGACCACGTCATCTACGCCGGGACGGCCAGCA
>OBLV0100000547.1_pt1 | contig 11414 bp, 10 predicted proteins | sample 1520071 | NCBI WGS metagenome assembly OBLV01 (sample SAMEA3888446, study PRJEB22518) | metagenome | reverse complement strand
TCGTACAGGGCGCGGCCGGCGGGATCTTCCCGCTCGCATTCGGGATCATCCGTGACGAGTTCCCGCGCGAACGGGTCGCGGGGGCGGTCGGTGTGATGTCGGCGCTGCTCGGCGTGGGCGGCGGCGCCGGCGTCGTGCTCGCCGGACCAATCGTCCAGAACCTGTCGATCCACTACCTGTTCTGGTTGCCGCTGGTGTTGCTCGTGCCCGCCACGATCGCCGTGCACCTGTTCGTTCCGGAGTCGCCCGTACGGGTACCCGGCCGCGTGAACTGGGGCGGGGCGGCGCTCATGTCCGGAGGACTTGCCGCGGTCCTGCTCGCGGTGAGCGAGGCGCCGGTGTGGGGCTGGCTGTCGGCGAAGACCGTGATCGTGTTCGTCGTCGGCATCGTGTTCCTGGTGGCTTGGGTCCGAAGCGAGTCGCGCAGTCCAAACCCGCTGGTCGACATGCGCATGATGCGGATCCGCGGCGTGTGGACGACCAACTCCGTGGCGGCGCTGCTCGGGTTCGGCATGTACGCGTCGTTCATCCTGCTGCCCGAATACGTCGAAACGCCCATGCGCGCGGGCTACGGATTCGGAGCCTCGGTCAGCGGGGCGGGCCTGTTCCTCGTGCCCTCGACGATCGCGATGCTGCTCGCCGGCGCCCAGACGGGGCGGCTGGAGAAGCGGTTCGGATCGAAGCCGCCGCTGCTGGCGGGCGCGGCGCTCACGTGCGCGGCGTACGTCCTGCTCGCGGTGGGACGGACGGAGCGTTGGGAGATCTACCTCGCGGCGCTCCTGCTCGGCGCGGGCATCGGGTTCGCGTTCGCGTCGATGGTGAACCTCATCATCGAGAACGTCGGGCCGACCGAGACCGGCGTCGCGACCGGAATGAACACCGTGACGCGGACCGTCGGCGGCGCGTTCGGCGGCGCGGCGGTGGCCTCGATCCTCGCGTCGACCGTCGGGGCAGGCGGATACCCGTCGGCAGACGGATTCACGATCGCGTTCGCGTCGTGCGCGCTTGCGCTCGCGCTCGGGTTCGTGGCGGGGCTCGCGATCCCGCCCCGACGCCCCGCCGACGCGTTTGCGCCGCACGAGGCCGGCGACCTCGCGGCGGTGGCGTCACGGGAGAGCCGCGAGTCGGCGCCGACGTTGAGTCGCTGAAGCCGACGAGATTCGCCCGATCTCACGCTTCGACGTCCCCGGTCGTTTCTATCCTCGATGACGATGGTTTTGTTCGAGACGAAGATCGGAACGTGCGGCGTGAGGTGGTCCGAGGCCGGGATCAAGGAGGTCGTGATGCCGCGCAGCCGGGGTCTGACCGGCGAGCGGGTCGAGGCCTCGAGCGATGTCCCCGAGAGGGTCCGGGACGCAATCGCGGACATGGTGGCACTGCTCGACGGCGAGCGACGAGACCTGCGCTGGGTCGCGCTCGACGATCGCCACGTCGACGCATTCCGCCGCCGGGTCTACGCCGCGACCCGTGAGGTCGGGCCGGGCGCGACCGCGAGCTACGGCGAGGTAGCGCGGGCGATCGGTGAGCCGCGCGCGGCGCGAGAGGTCGGCGTTGCGCTGGCCCAGAATCCGTTTCCGATCATCGTGCCCTGTCATCGCGTGCTCTCGGCCAGTGGGGCGCTGCATGGGTTCTCCGCGCCGGGTGGCATTGCGACCAAGCGCCGGATGCTCGAGATCGAAGGGGCGCCGGGCTTCACCCAGGAAGCGCTGTTCGCGTAAGAGCGCGCGCGGGTACGATTCCCGTCGGTGTTCGACTTCGTGTTGAAGCCTGTCCGGTCCGCCGTTCGCGCGGTGAATACGGACGCACTCCGCCCGCTTGAGCAGACCGAGCGCGACACGCTCGAGGGCGTCCAGGCGCTCGAGCGCGCGACCGCGTCGATCGAGCGCCACGTCGAGGTGATCGAGTCACTGGCCACATCGGTCGGCCCGTTGACCGACTCAGTCGACCGGCTCACCGACACGATGCAGGATCTGGTGAAGATGCTCGAGCCGATCGCCGCGATGGAGCACGACATGGGGCGCGCCGAGCACGGGGTGCAGGAGGCCGAGCACTTCTTCGGTTTCCGGCGTCACAAGAAGCAGGTTGAGCCAGGAGAGGGCCCGACGGAGACCGGGGGCGGGCGCGATGCGCAAGCCGGGCCCGGAGGCTGACCGGGGCCTGATCGGCGCGCCGCCGGCGGACGTCCGGGTGACCGTGAGCCCCGGTCCTCGGGGGCGGACCGCGACGCAGCGGATCGCGGCCGTGCGCAGGCGGCTCAGTGCTCGGACGATCGCGGGTGTGACGGCCGTTGCGATTGCGACCGCGGGAGTCGGCGGGATCGTTCTGGGGAGCGGCGGAGGCGGCCCCGGCCAGGTTCAGCGCGGCCGGTCGATCAATCCGGCCCCGGCCCGTGTCGCATCCGCGTCGGTCCCGGCGGAGTGCGTGGGGGTGGCGCTTCACGATCCGAGGTTCGGGCGCGCGAGCTTCGACCGCAGATTTCCATGCCTCCGTGGACCCGTCAGGCCGGTCCATTCGTCGGCCGGGCACGCGGTACACCGTCATACGTAGACGCGTCGTAGGATGCGCGGCTGACTGTGTCGCCGATCGCAGAAGAGCGAACGAGGGGTCTCGCCCGGCTCGCGGTCCATCTGGGCGCGAACGTCGCCTCGGGCCAGGACGTGGTGGTCCTGGCCTTCGACATCGGGCACGCGGGGCTCGCGCGCGAGGTCGCCGACGTCGCCTACCGAGCCGGCGCTCACTATGTGAGCGTCGTGTACTGGGACCAGCACGTGAAGCGATCGCGGTTGCTGCACGCCGATCCGGACTCGCTCGGGTACACCCCGGGGTGGTGGGACCGCCACGTCCAGGAGTTGATCGAGGGGCGTGGCGCCCACATCGTCCTGTGGGGTGATCCCAACGTCGACCTGCTCGACGACGTCGATCCCGCGCGCGCCGGCCACGACACGATGCCGCTGACCGGCGCGATGCACGCGATGCACGGCGGTGGCGAGGTCAACTGGACGTTCGTCCCGGCGCCTACGAGCGCCGCTGCCGAGCGGATCGTCGGCACCGACGATGTCGACGCGCTCTGGGACGTGCTGACGCCAATCCTCCGTCTCGACGCGGACGATCCCGAGGATGCGTGGCGCCGGCACATGGATCGCCTGGCCGCCCGCGCGGACGCGCTCAACGAGCGTTCATTCGCGGCGCTCCGGTTCCAGGGGCCGGGAACGAACCTGAAGGTGGGTCTGATGCGGGGCGCGCTGTGGTTCTCGGCGCGGTTCGCCACCACCTGGGGCCGGTCGATGATCGCGAACATGCCGACCGAGGAGGTGTTCACGACGCCAGACAACCGGATCGCCGAGGGCACGGTGACGGCGACCCGGCCGATTCCACTGGTCGGCGGCGCGACCGTGGAAGCGCTCCGGCTTCGCTTCGAGAATGGCCGGGTGGTTTCGGTAGATGCGGACCGCAACGCGGACGCGCTTCGCTCGGCGCTCGGGTCAGACCGGGGGGCGGCCCGCCTCGGAGAGGTGGCGCTCGTCGATGGGACCTCGCCGGTGGGGCGCAGCGGACGTGTGTTCAACGACATCCTGCTCGACGAGAACGCCACCTGCCACATCGCGCTGGGCAACGGCTACCCGTTCACCGTGCCCGACCTTCCCGCCGACGCCGGCGGCCGCGCGGCGCGCGGGTTCAACATGTCCGGCATCCACCAGGACACGATGATCGGCGGTCCGGAGATCGCCGTGGACGGACTCGACGCCGCCGGCAACGGGACGCCGATTCTCCGCGACGACGTCTGGGTTCTCTGAACGGGCGCCGCCGCGGACGAGGGTGCCACGCCGCGGCGCTAGCTGCGCGGCGTCGCGGGCAGGAGGCGGGTGAGGGCCGCTACCCCGAGCAGAAGCGCCCCAAGCTCGGCGAGGCTCAACTCCAGCGCGTGCGCGTAGCCGCCGTGCAGCGCGCCGAAGAAAATCACGCCGGTGATCGCCACGCCGAGCGCGCCGCCGACGTTCTGAACGGTGGTGACCGCGCCAGAGGCGCCGCCGGCATACCGGGTGTCGACGCTCGAGAGGATCGTCGTCGTGAGCGGCACCAGGACCAGGCCCATGCCGGCGCCGATCAGCGCGAGGCCCGGCATGAGTTCGACGATCGACCCGCCGACGCCGATGTGCGCCACCGCCGCGAGGAGCAACCCGTGGCCCGACGCGAGCACGAGTGCGCCGATCGTCAGCAGGCGCCGCCCATAGTGCATCAGGAGTGCGGGAGCCTGCGCGGACGCCGCCACGTACGTCACCGCCATGATCGTGAACACGAGCCCGGCGTCGAGCGCGCTCAAGCCACGGCCCTGCTGCAGGTACAGCGCGAGCACGAGGAAGAACGACGCCTGTCCGCACCAGAACGCGAGCTGGGTCATCAGCCCGGCGTTGAACGAGCGGGCCCGGAACATTGCGGGTGGCAGCAAAGGCTCGCTGCCGCGGCGGGCGAGGCGGCGCTGCCCAGCCACGAAGCCCAGCAGCAGCAGTGGCGCGACGCCGAACGAGATCCAGGTCCACGCGGGCCAGCCGTGCTGTCGGCCCTGGACGAGCGGAAGCACGACCGCGATCAGGCCGGCGGTGAGCAGGAGCGTCCCGAGCACGTCGAGCCGCGGGCGGCGCTCGGAACGGGACTCGGGAACGAACCGCGGAGCGAGCGCGAGCGCCGCGATCCCGACGGGCACGTTGATGAGAAAGCACGCGCGCCAGCCCGAGCCGGCGATGTTGGCCTGGATCAGCCCGCCGCCGATCAGCTGCCCACAGGCGGCGGCCAGGCCCATCACGAGCCCGTAGATGCCCAGCGCGCGGGGAAGATCCTCTCCGCGGTAGGTCACGTTGATGATCGACAGGACGCTCGGCATCACCAGCGCCGCGCCGACGCCCTGCGCGAGCCGCGCGGCCACGAGCACGGTCGGGGTACCCGCAGCCCCACAGGCCGCGGAGGCCAGCGTGAACACGCCGAGGCCGATCGAGAACATCCGCCGCCGGCCGAGCCGGTCGCCGAGTCTCGCCGCGGTGATCAGGAACACCGCCGAGGTCAGCGCGAACCCGGCGACGACCCACTCGATCGCGCCCGTTCCGGCGTGCAGTTCGCGCTGCATCGAGGGAAGCGCGACGTTGACGATGAAGAAGTCGAGGACGACCATGAAGGTGCCGGTCAGGAGCACCGGAAGTGCCGCCCAGCGAGTGGCCTCCGCGGGCAAGGCACGGCGGCCCGCCGGGACCGCCAGTGTGGATGAATTGGATTGCGTAGTCATGTCGGCCACGGTGACGGCCGGCGTGCGGACTGTCGATTACCCGGCGGGTAATGCCGTTACCTCGGGGGTAAGCGCCATGGTTACGGCGGTAGCTCTCGCTCAGGGTTGCTCGTCCATCGTGGGCATCGTCCCCTGAGCCGTTACGGTGGGCACTGTGAGCGTCTACGTGGATAACGCGTTTGCGGTCGGCGACTGGGGGCGATGGAGCGGCGGCGGCCACCTCCAGGCCGACACGGTCGAGGAGCTGCACGCGTTCGCGGAGCGGCTTGGCTTGCGGCGGGAGTGGTTTCAGTGCAAGCCCGGGCGCCCGGAGAACGACCACTACGACATCGGGCGGAGGGGGCGCGAGCGCGCGCTTGAGCTCGGCGCGATCGACGAGGAAAGAGCCGCCGGCACCCGGCGGCGCCAGGCTATCCGGCGCGCTCGCCGTGGGAGAGCGAGCGGGGCGGCGGTCGGCAGCATCGTGGACCAGCCTGCGAAATGAGTCGATTTCCGGCGGCGACGAGGGCGTAGGGATCCTGCAAGACCGGCGGCGATCGGCACGGTGGCGCCGGTTGGGGTGCGCATGTGCTCGCGCTCAAACCCGGCCGCCGTTGGGGAGCGCCGGCAAGGATGGCTGTCGAAGCCTGCACGTCGGCGCTCGCGGCGCGGGATTTTGGGCGAATCCGTGTTGCGGAGGCATGTACAACGTCCGTCAACGGGTACGTCCGCGGCCGCCGGCGGGACATAAGCATCTCCGAGATGCTCATGTCCCGGGGTGGGTCCGGGTGGGGGGGTTTCGGCAGAAATACATAGGGGTTCGGCGCCGGCGCCGTCCCGACGTGCTCGGCCGTGATGTTGCGCCGCGCGGGCGGCGCTCAGTCGGCGACCCCGAGCCCCCAGCCGCCGTCGATCACGATCTCCTGCCCGGTGATGTACTCGCACGCGGGTGAGGCGAGGAATAGCGCCAGCGTCTTGATGTCGTCCGGGAAGCCGACGCGATGCATGGGGATGTCCTTGGCGAGCGCCGCCTGCACGTCGGGGCTGTGGGCGTGACCGCCGCCGATGTTCGTGACGAAGAAGCCGGGCGCGATCGCGTTGACCGTGATGCCGTAGCCGGCGAGTTCGAGCGCGAGACAGTGCATGAAGTGCCGGGCGCCGGCCTTCGCCGCCATGTATGCCGAGCCGATTGCGCCCTCGGTCACGGTCGCCGCCAGCGACGTCGTCACGATGATCCTCCCGAACCGGCGCGGGCGCATGTGGCGTGCCGCCGCGCGCGTCGTGGCGAAGATCCCGTTCAGGTTGATGTCGATCACCCGGTTCCAGCGCTCGTCGGTGTAGAGCTCGATCGCGCCCTCCTCGACACGCGGTCGCGTACCCCCGGCCCAGGCGCCGACGAACCCGACCCCGGGATCGATGCCGGCGTTGGCGAAGGCAACGTCGAGACGGCCATAGGTCTCCGCGGCCTCGTCGATCGCACGATCGAGGGCGGCGTGGTCGGTCACGTCCGCGACCGTGCCGCGGACGTCGAGGCCATCGCCCTGGAGGCGGGCCGCGTGCGTCTGCACCGCCTCTCGGTCGACGTCGATCAAGGTGACTCGCGCGCCGTGGGCGGCGAGCACCTCGCCGTAGGCGAGTCCAAGGCCGCTGGCGCCGCCGGTGACGATCACGCCGAACCCGGTCACGTCGAACCTCGAGGAAACGTTCACGATCATCGCTCCTGATCTCGTTGGCGGCGGCAGCCTATAAGGTCACCGCACGATGGCTCGGCTTCCATATCTCGACCCGGACGACGCCGAACCGCACGTCGCCGCCGTGCTGCGCAGGTCGCCCGGCCTCGGCATCTTCCGCATGGTCGCCAACGCCCAGGGAGCGTTCCCGGCATGGATGCGGTTCGGCGGCACGCTGTTCGACGGCGACGAGCTCGACCCCCTGCTGCGCGAGCTCGCGATCATGCGCGTCGCGGCGATGACCCCGGGCGCCGATTACGAATGGGTCCAGCACGCGGCGATCACGCTCGCCGTGGGCGGGACGAAGGAGCAGCTCGACGCGGTCCAGCGGGGCGACCTGGAGGCGTCGGTCCTCGGGGACGACGGGCGGCTCGTCGTCCGGTTCACGACCCAGGTCGTGCGCGACTCCGCCCCGGACGAGGAGACGTTCGCCGCGATGACCGCGCGGTTCACGCCGCGGGAGATCATGCACCTCCTGCTGGTGATCGGGCAGTACATGATGGTCGGCCGGATCATGGCCACGACGCAACTCGACCTCGAGCCGGCGCTGGCGGGCGAGCTGCTCGAGACCGCGAACGAGGCGAAGGCCAGGCGCGCCGCGAAGCCCGAGCCCGACTGAACGCGGTCAGAGGTCGAGCGCGACGTCGGTTCGCGGCTGCGAGCAGCAGACGAGCACGCGGCCGGCCTCGGGGAGCTCCAGCGGTTCGGGCCGGTAGTCGACTTCGCCGCTTACGAGCCCGCTCTCGCACTGGTGACAGACGCCGGTGCGGCACCCGAAGCCGACCGGCACGTCGCACGCGTCGGCGAGATCGAGCATGTTCCCGAACGACGGGTCCCACCTGACCGAGAGGTTGCTCCGGCCGAACAGGACCAGTGGCCCGCTTCCCTGCGCGCCTTCGGGTGGGTGCGGCGCCCGCTTCTGGAGGCCGACGATTCCCGACCGGTAGACGTCGCTCGGTCCGAACACCTCGGTCCTGACGCGATCCGGCGCGACCCCATTCGCGGTCAGTGCCGCGGCGATGTCGTGCATGAACGCGCCAGGCCCGCAGACGTAGAAGTTGGCGTCGATCGGCACACCGGCGTGAGCCAGCACCGCGCCGCTGAGACGGCCCGTCACGTCGAAGTCGGCGGCGGGCCGGTCCCCGGGCCCGGGCGCGCTGTAGGCGACGAGCCGGTGGGCGTTCGGGAGGTCCTCGAGAAGGCTTTCGGCCTCGTCGCGGAACGAGTGCTGGGCGCGGTTGCGGGTGCCGTGGACCCACCACACCTCGCTATTGGAACGCTCGGCCGCAAGCGCATGGAGCATCGCTAACACGGGCGTCGCTCCCACGCCGGCGCTGATCAGGACGACCGGACGCTCGCCGTTTTGGAGCGTGAACGAGCCCCTCGGCGCGGCGACTTCGATGAGGTCCCCCACGGCGAGCGCGTTGTGCAGGTAACCGCTGGCAACCCCGTGGGGCTCGCGCTTGACGCTGATGCGATAGCTACCGGCTTCGGGGAGCCCGGACAGCGAGTAGTTCCGGGTCACCGGCGCCTGGCCCCGGTCGGGGCGGAGGCGCAGCGTCAGGAACTGCCCGGGGGCCGCGGCCGGCGCGATGTCCGAGTCGGTCGGGCTGAGGGTGATCGAGATCACGTCGATGCTCTCGGCGACGATCGAGTCGACCCGCAGCGCGTGGAATCCGGCCCACGCGGGCGGCGGGCTCTTTGGCGCATCGCCGTCGTCGGATCCTGACTCCGTCTCCCGCTCGAGTAATTCCTGGAACGATCCCTTCCAACCCTGGCTGAGCGCCGGGATGTTCAGCGCCCGGACGAGGTTGTGCCGCCGACGGCCCGGCAGGTACAACAGTGCGTCGATGTCGGCGACGGTCATCGCCTCGGGGCCCGCGGTCACCTTGACAATTTCCTGGCCGGCCTCTACCACGCCCTCCTCGAGCACGCGCATGTAGAAGCCGGGACGCCGGTGGGATACCAGCAGCGCCGGCATCCGCGGCTCGTCCATGCGGATGCCGACGCGGTAGCACGTGACGCGGGGCTGTGTGACCTCGAACAGCGCGCCGCCGATCCGGTAGCGGTCCCCGATGCAGACCTCGTCGTCGGCAAGCCCCTCGACCGTGAAGTTCTCGCCGAACTGTCCGCACGTGAAGTCGCCGCGGCCGAGCTCCTCCTCCCAGTAGCGGTAGGACTCGATCTGGTAAACGAACACAGCCCGGTGTTCACCGCCGTGCGCCAGCCGGTCGGCCTGGTCGTCACCCTCGATGTTGATCCGGCCGACGAACCGCGGGCCGGCGACGGGATCCTTGAAGATCGCGGTCCGCACCTCGCGGCCCTGCCACGCCACCGTCCGCGGGGTTCCGACGTTGACCGACAGCAGCTTCACGCTCGGTCGGGTCCCATCATGTCCGCTCGGATTTGGTTGGCGGGTTGAGCCGGGACGGCTCGATCAGGTCCCAGCGCGCGGACATCGCGCCGGCTCGCTCGTGGACTGCCTCCACCGAGATCCGCACCAGTCGCTCGGCGCCGGGCCACGCGTCGACCTCGTTCTCGTCCCAGACGATCTCGGCGCGGCCCGTCAGCTGGAGCGCGGCGCCGGACTCCCAGTCGAGGAACAGGAGGCCCGCGCGAGCGTCCGCGGTCAGGTTGCCGAGGGTCTGGAACATGCGGTTGCCGGGGTAGTCGGGGAATGCGAGCTCGCGGCCCCCGCACGACACCTCGACGAATCCCGGCCGGCCGCCGCGATGCGACGCGTCTGCCCCGCGCTCGGGGTGCGCGCTCGCAATGAAGAATGTGTCGGCGCGGGCGACAGTTCTTACCTGTTCGGCGTCGAGTGCGGTCCCGAATTTGTGCCGCGGCGTGCCTGTGGGCTCGAACGCGCTGGTCGGGAGCCGGCGTTGAATGAACTTGGGGCAGTTGCCGAATGCCTCCTCGACCGTGAGCACGATCCCGTCCGGCGTGCGCTCCGCGACGCCGTTCAGGCGGATCCTCAGTCGCGTGGCGAACTCGATCGCGAGGACGCCGATCCGGGCATGCCCAAGCGCTGCTTCGAGCGGATCGCCGGCCGGTGGATCGGCCGCGAGGATCACGCGGCTCTCGTCCAGGGCGTGGGCAAATCCGATGCCGCCCGCGAGCGGCGAAGCCCACACACGCTCGTCGCCGTCCGCGCCCGCGATCACCACGAACGGCTGACGGGCGAGGAACTCTCCGAACTCGGGTGGGATCCACGGGGTGATGTTGTGGCGAGCGACCTGCTCCGCCACGAGCTCTACTCCGGCCCGGCGCTGGACCTCTCGCTCACCCGTGTGGAACATTTGTTTAGCGATCGTTCAAGAACGTGGCCGAAAAGAGGCGGCTCGAGCAGCCGCCTGCTTGGTGGATCATAACAGAACGATCGCTCAATAACTGCTTGGCGCGGGAAACATGGTGTCACCTCACCCGATATCGGCGAATGCGCCGTCGACGATCGTCTCCAGCACCTTGCGCCCCGGGTCGGTCTTGCCGACGACCATGAGTCCCATACCAGTCGCCATCAGCTGCGTCGCCTTGGCGCGTGGGTTCACACCGGCCGGGATCTCGCCCCTGCGCTTGGCGTTCCGCAGCGCGCGCTCGGCGTTCCGCTCCAGGCGTGACATATGCCCGCGCACGAGCTCTCCGACCTCCGAGTCCTCGGCCGCCAGTTCCACCGCCGAGTTCACCATCAGGCAGCCGATCCGTCCTTCGGGCGTGCTGAGGTCGCGGACCAGCCCATCGAAGTACGCGCGCAACTCGGGGAGGCCGGCGCCGGAGCGCTCGAGCGCGCCCAGTTTCTCGGGTACCACGAGGTTCGAGTAGCGGTGCAGCGTCTCCAGGAACAGCCCGCGCTTGCCGCCGGGGAACGCGTTGTAGAGGCTGCCCGGGCGCACGCCCGTGACGCGCACGAGGTCGTCGACCGAGGTGTCGCGATATCCGCGCTCCCAGAACTCGTACATCGAGCGATCGATCACTTCGTCTGGATCGAACTGTCGCGGTCGCGCCATCGGGCCCGAGCATAGCCGAACGATCGCTCAAAAATGGCCCCGCGCTAAGGTCACCCGATGCAGCTACGGGTGGCCAGGCACACGCAGCGACTCGGTGAACTCGTCCGGTTCTACCGTGACGGCCTCGGCTTGAAGGAGATCGGCGGCTTCAGCGATCACGACGGCTACGACGGCGTGTTCCTCGAGGTGCCGGGCACCGGCGCTCACCTCGAGCTGACCTCGGGCGGCGCTCACGGCGCTCCGGTGCCCCATCCGGAATCGCTGATCGTGCTGTACCTCGGCGACGAGGCCACGGTGCGTGCCACGTGGGCTCGGCTCGGCGTCGAGCCGGTTGCGCCCGCCAACCCGTACTGGGTTGAGCACGGCCTGACGTTCGAGGATCCCGATGGTTTCCGCGTCGTGCTCGTGCCCGGGCCGTGGGGG
>OBLV0100000546.1_pt1 | contig 11445 bp, 12 predicted proteins | sample 1520071 | NCBI WGS metagenome assembly OBLV01 (sample SAMEA3888446, study PRJEB22518) | metagenome | reverse complement strand
TCGCTTCCGCGCCGCCGGCGATGGTCCCGTCCGACGCGAACGCGATCCAACTCGGGCTCGACGCGTTCGAGCGCGCGCTCGGCGTGCGACCGCTGTTGATCCGGTCCGGCGGCTCACTGCCGATCGTCGCCGCGTTCGCGGACAAGCGGATCGCGACCGTGATCACCGGCTTCACGCTGCCGAACTCGAACCTGCACTCGCCCAACGAGCGCATCCTGGCCGAATACGTGCCGCGGGGAACCGCTGCGGCGCGGGCGCTGTTCGAGGAGTTCGCGGCGCTCTGATAGGGGTCGCAGGCCGGCGTTCGCACCGTAGGTTGTTTGTCGGCGGGGGTAAGGGCGGGCGACTGAGGGTGGGGTGCGGCGTCCCAGGTCCGTTCCGCGGCGCCGCGAGCATGCGTGACATGACATTCGCGGCCCCCAGCCTGGACCGTGGCATACCGCGCACGCCCCACATGCGTGATGTGCCAAGGTCAACCGGGATCACGTCAATTGGCATGTTTTGCAGGCTCGGGACTCACGATTCGCGGGCAGCGGACGCGTTGGGCGAGTTGCTCACGGCCCGGCTCGGCGGCGATTTGCCTCAGGGGCGGCGTTCGGCTGAGCCCGCCACAGCGCCCTCCAGGTGCCAGCCGTTAAGAAACCCGATCCGCCCCACGACCGCTGTGGAGCCCGCGACCGCCGGGCACGGACGCCCGGCGGAACGGCCCCAGGGATGTCGAGCGCAGCGAGACCCAGAATCAGGCCGACGGCGCCCGCGCGGCCGCCACAATCAACTCGACGCAGGTCGGCAGCGCCACCACGGTCGAGTCGAGCACCATGTGATAGTGGCGCGGATCTCGCGCGTCGGCGCGGTAGAAGTGCTTGACGTAGTCGGTCCGCGCGCGATCGGAGTTGCGCTGCCGACGACGAGCCTCCTCCTCGTCGATCTCCTCGACGCGCATCCCCTGGAACACGCGCGCCTCCGCGGGACCGTCGAGTCGGACGTGGAGGGCGCCGGGCCGGTCGCCGAGCACGATCGCGCCGGCGCGTCCGAGCACGACGACGTCGCCCGCGTCGGCCGCCTCGATCAACAGACGCTCGGTCTCGCGGCAGAACGCGTCCGTGGTGGCTTCGGGCACGACCACGCCGCTCGTGTTGGGCAGGCGAGCCAGCAGCCGCGTGAACCGCGGCGCGGCGGCTTCGTCGTGGACCTCCGCGTGCTGGACCGGCACGTCGAGGCGCTGGGCCACCTGCACCGGTATCGCCCGATCGATGAACCGCCACCCGAGCCGCTCCGCCACCTCCGGCCCGACCCAGCTGCCGCCGGCGCCGTAGGAGGCGGAGATCGTGACGACCCGGCTCACACCGCCACCGCCGGTTGAGCCTCACCGGCCACGACCGTCGTCGTGCCCGGTCGAAGCAAGGTCCCCGAGACAATGGCACCCAGGAGGAAGATCCCCGCCGCCCACCAGAACGCGACCGTGTAGCCGTGCACGGCGGCCTGCGCCGCCACCGCGGGAGTGGGCGCCTTGCCGACGAGGTAGCTCGTCACGGCGGTTGTGGCGATCGTGTTCAGGAACGCGGTACCGATCGAGCCGCCCACCTGCTGGCAGCTGTTCACGGTCGCCGAAGCGACGCCGGCGTCGTCTTGACTCACGCCGAGCGTCGCCGTGTTGATCGACGGCGCGAAGATCAATCCGAGACCGAGCCCGATGATCAGCAGCGCCGGCAGGATGTGCGCCGCGTAGGTCGAGTGGACGCCGAGTTGCGCCAGCAGCACCATCCCAAGCGTGGCCAGCAGCATGCCGGTCGGGACGAGCGGCTTCGGCCCAAAGCGTGGGAGCAGCACGGCATTCGAGGTCGTCGAGCCGAGGACGATCATCCCCACCATCGGCAGGAACGCCAGACCCGTGACCACGGGGCTGTAGAGCAGCGTCTTCTGGAGGTAGTAAGTGAGGAACAGGAACACTCCAAACAGGCCGGCGCCGGAGATCAGGACCGACAGGTAGGAGCCGCCGCGGTTGCGGTCGAGCACGATCCGCAGGGGTAGCAGCGGATGAGCGACGCGCCGTTCGATCACCACGAAAGCGACCAGGATGATCGCGCCGGCGATCAGCGATCCCAGCGTCTCCCAGTCCGTCCATCCGCGCGGCTCGGCCTGCGAGAAGCCGAACACGATCAGGAACAGTCCGAGCGAGACCGCGACCGCGCCGGGCACGTCGAGCTTCGGACGCTCGGCCGGAACCTGGTTGGTGAGCAGCACGAACGCGGCGAACACGGCCGGGACAGCGATCGCCACGTTCACGTACAGGCACCAGCGCCACGACAGGTACTCGGTCAGCACGCCGCCGAGCAGCAAGCCCACCGCTCCGCCGGCCCCCGCGATCGCGCCGTAGATCCCGAACGCGATCCCCCGCTCCCGCGGCTCGACGAACGTCGTCGTCAGCAGCGACAGGGCCGACGGCGCCAGCAGCGCGCCGGCCGCGCCCTGGAATGCGCGGGCGGTAACGAGCATCCCGAAGCTCTGCGCCGCGCCGCCGATCGCCGAGACGACGCCGAAGGCGACCAGCCCGATCATCAGCGTGCGCTTGCGCCCCCACAGGTCGCCGACGCGGCCGAACAGCAGCAGCAGGCTGCCGAACGTGAGCGAGTACGCGGTGACGATCCACTGCCGATTTGAGTCGGAGAAATTCAGCGCCTTCTGCGCCGACGGGAGCGCGATGTTCACGACCGTCGCATCGAGCACCACCATCAGCTGAGCGGTCCCGAGCAGCGCGAGGATCAGCCACCGCCGCTCGTGGTGAGGATTGTCGGGAACTGCGGGAGTTTCGATCGTCTCCGTCGCTGTCACGGCGAGGTCTCACCTTACCGGTCGCGCCCCATGCCGACGCGACCGGGGGTGCAATTGTTCAGGCGAGCGCCGGCGCCTCTGGCAGGCTCGCGAGCGCGGCGGCCAGGTCGTCCTCGGAGAACTCGGGATCCTCGAGCCGGCCGGCCAGGTACGCGTCGTACGCGCTCAGGTCGAAGTGGCCGTGGCCGCACAGTCCGAACAGGATCACGCGCTCCTCACCGGCCTGTTTCGCGGCCTCAGCTTCCTCGAGCACGGCGCGGATCGCGTGCGCCGGCTCCGGCGCCGGAATGATGCCCTCCGTCCGGGCGAACCGGACCGCCGCCTCGAACGTCTCATTCTGGCGGTAGGCGCGCGGCTCGACGAGGCCCTGCTTGACCAGGCCGCAAACGAGCGGGGCGTCGCCGTGGTAGCGCAGCCCGCCGGCGTGCACGGGCGGCGGCACGAAGCCGTGGCCGAGCGTGTACATCGGCATCAGCGGCGTCATCCCGACGGTGTCGCCGAAGTCGTACGCGTACACGCCGCGCGTGAGCGTCGGGCAGGCGGCCGGCTCGGCCGCGATGAACTTGGTATTGGCCTGGCCGCGGATGACGCGGCGCAGGAACGGGAACGTCAGCCCGCCGAAATTCGAGCCGCCGCCGACGCAGGCGATCACGGTGTCGGGCTCCTCGCCGGCCATCGCCATCTGCGCCAGCGCCTCCTGCCCGATCACGGTTTGGTGGAGCAGCACGTGGTTGAGCACCGACCCGAGCGAGTAGTTCGTGTCCGCGTTCTGCGCCGCCACCTCGACCGCCTCGGATATCGCGATGCCGAGCGAACCCGTCGTGTGCGCGCTCTGCGACCGGCCCGCCTCGGTCACGTCCGACGGCGAGCGATGGACGGTCGCCCCCCACGTCTCCATCATCGAGCGGCGGTAGGGCTTCTGGTCGTAGCTCGAGCCGACCATCCACACCTCGCACTCGAGCCCAAACAGCCGGCACGCGAACGCGAGCGCCGATCCCCACTGTCCGGCGCCAGTCTCGGTCGTGAGCTTCTTGATCCCGGCCTGAGCGTTCTCGTACGCCTGAGGCACGGCCGTGTTCGGCTTGTGGGACCCGGGCGGCGATACGCCCTCGTACTTGTAGTAGATATGAGCGGGCGTATCGAGCTCACGCTCGAGCCGCCGCGCACGGTACAGCGGGGTCGGGCGCCACAGCTTGTAGGCCTCGCGGACGGGCTCGGGAATCTCGATCTCGGGCTCCGCGGAGACCTCCTGGAGGATCAGCGCCATCGGGAAGATTGGCGTCAGGTCGTCGGGGCCCGCGGGCTGCTTGGTGCCCGGATGTAGCGGCGGCGGCGCGTCACCCGGCAGATCGGCCATCAGGTTGACCCAGTGAGTCGGGATCTCCGGCTCGTCCAGTACGAACTTGACCCGTTCCTCGCTCATTGCCTCTCCTTTGCTTGCTCGTCGCTGCGGGCGCAAGGCTAATCCATCGATGCCGCTCAGCGGCGAAGCAGCTCGGCCTGCAGCTCGCGGAGCTCGGGGGCCGGAGCCGCGCCGAGGTCATCGCGCAGCCGTTCACGGAGCGCTTCGTAGACACGCAGGGCCTCGGCGCCGTTGCCGCGTGCGGCGAGGATCCGCATCAGCAGCGCGTGCGCGCGTTCGCGGTACGGAGCGTCGGCGACCAGCTCGCGCGCCGCCCGCTCTCCGGGCGCGAGCTCACTGCCGCCGACGCCGAGCGCCACCGCGGAGTAGCACTCCAGCGCGGCGATCCGGATGTCCTCGAGACGCCGCCGGTAGTCCTCGGCCCACGGGAGGTCCTCGCCGGGCAGGAAGCCGCGGCGGGCGGTGAACAACGCCACGAGCGAGGGTCCCCACCCGCGGGCCCAGTCGTCTTGCGCGACAGCCGCCTCGGCACGGTGGATCGCCTCCTCGGCGGCCTCGAGGTCGATCCAGGCGTCGTCCGGGAGCTGCAAGCTGACCTCGCTGCGCCCGACGAGCACGTCGGCGCCGAGCGCGCTCCGGAGGCGAGACAGAAGCGCGCTCAAGGACGCCTCGGCTCCATCGGGCGCGCGCCACGGCCACAGCGCTTCGATCATCTGCTCGCGCCTGGCCGGCAGCGCCCGGTGCACGGTCAGGTACGTGAACAGGACGCGCGCCTGGCCCCCGGGCACTTTCGATGTCAAGTCGCGGCCGGCGAGCTCGACCGCCAGCCGGCCGCACAGCTGGATCCGGGTCGGTCCCTTGTCAGTCAAGTTTGGTGCAAGGAGAATCGAAGGACTCTGCAAACCGCCGGTCGTATCGTCGCGCCCGTCATCAAAGGAGACAAGTCATGGCGAAGGTCATCCGGTGCCAGTGCGGATTTCTCGGACGGGGTCAGACCGTCGAGGAGGCGGCGACGGCGATCGAGGCGCACATGCGCTCCGATCACCCGGAGCTGGTCGGCAAGGTCACCCGAGAGGACCTGATCGCGATGGCTGAAGAAGCGTAGGCGACCGCCGGTTGATTGGGCCCGCGCCCACCCGGCGGCGCGCGAAAGGAGACCTCATGTCAATGCCGCCCGATTTGCAGCTTCCAGAGGGTCCGCTCGTCACAGCCGACTGGCTCGAGCGTTATGTCGAGCATCCGAACGTACGTGTGCTGGACGTGCGGGGTCGCCACCCGAGCTCCGCGTTGCCGCACGCGAAGACGGCCGAGTACTCGGCCGGACACATCCCGGGAGCGATGTTCGTCGACTGGGAGCACGACTTCATCGACGTGGGTGACCCGGTGCCGGTTCAGGTCGCCCCCGCCAACGCGTTCGCCGCGCGGGCCGGGGAGCTCGGGATCGGTGACGACGATCTCGTCGTCACCTACGACGATTACTACGGCATCTTCGCCGCCCGTGTCGCGTGGGCGTTCCGCTACTACGGCGCCGAGACTCGAGTGCTCGACGGCGGGTGGCTGACCTGGAAGGAAGAGGGTCGACCGGTCACCGACGCGGTCGCAGATTGTTTGCCGGCGACGTTCACCGCGCGGGTGAGGCCGCGACTACGGCGGACTCTGGCCGACGTGGTGGACGCCCGCGATCGGGGCGCGATGCTCGTCGATGCGAGGCCGCGCCACTTGTTTCTCGGGGAGCAGGGCCTCGCCAACACCGGGCACATCCCAGGCGCGCGGTGCCTGCCCTACCAGGAGCTAGTGGACGGCGCGACCGGGCTGTGGGCAGCACCAGCCGCCGTGGCCAGGCTCGCCCGCGACGCCGGTATCGACCCCGACCGACCGCCATGCGAGCTGATCGCAACGTGCGGCAGCGGTGTCTCGGCGACCGTCGCGATGCTCGCGCTCGAGCGGATCGGAGTGCACTGCGACGGCGTCTACGACGGCTCGTTCAACGAATGGGGCGCAGATCGGGATCGGCCCGTCGAGTACGGCGCACCGGCGTAGTTGTCCCCGAGCTTCGGACTGGTCCGGTCGGTCGCGGTCGACCTGCCATGCCGATCGACGACATCGACGTCGACGCGTCAGGGTGCTGGGCGCCTCGCCGGCAACCGATCGCCTTGACTCGGGCGGACGCCCGCGAATATGTTCGGGGGCAGTGAGCGAACCCGCCGCTCCGCCAGGTCCGGATACCACGACCGGCACAGACCCTGCCAACGTCGACGGCCAGGCCATCGCGATCACCGTGTTCAGCACGGTGAAGTGGTTCGGGCGGCTGTGGCTGCCGCTCGTGTTCTGGATCGCCACGACGTTCCCTCGGGCGAGTGGAACGCTGGGGAAGCTGTCGTTCATCCACTTCGCGCGGTGGTCGTTGGTGCGCCGGATTCCCCACAACGGCGCACCACAGCGTCAGGAGAAGCTGAACTACCCACACCTGTACTTCGAGAGCAACTTCAACGGCGGCTGGGAGGAGTACATCGACGCCTTCTCCCACATCCTGACGCGCGGCATGAAGTTCTTCTGGGGGACCTCGTACGGGTTCCCCCAGCCGCTGCCGACTGGACCGTTCAAGGCTTACATCAGGCGCAACGAGATCGTGGCCAGCCACTTCTACGGGGCGTACCCGGAGGCCACCACGACGATGGTCCTGTCCGCGCTCGAGCTCGCCCCTAAACTCGACGCGTTCAAGATGCGCGCCGGGAACATGAGCGCCGAGGCGTTCGTGGAGCAGTGGCGCTTGTTCCTCGCCGATGTGCAGGATTGCCTGTGAGCAATACCTCGGGCCAGGCCACGGCGTTCATGGCGCTGACGCCGATCCGTCCGGACTCCGAATCGGAGCTCCGGGCGTATCTCGAGGCGCTGCCCCGGACGGGAAGCCCGCTGGCCCGGCTGGGCGGCACGCACTTCGCGCGTTGGGTGATCTTGGACGACTGGGTGAACGATCCGTCGCAGGGACGACAGGACCTTCTCGCGAGCCGCTATTTGATCTTCACTAGCAATTTCGACGGCCCGCTCGACCCCTACCTCGACGAGCTGTGCGTGAAGCTGGCGCCCGAGGCGAAGGAGATCTGGGGACGGTGCGTGGGCTGCCCGCCCGACGCCGCCGGCCCGCGGCTGAAGGCGTACCTGCTCCACAACAAGATCGACACCGGTTTCTTCGTCGCCGCCTACCCGCACGCCACCGTCCCACAGGTTAAGGCCGCGCTGTCGGCGCGGGAGCAGCTGATCGCGTTTGCGATGCGGGCGCAGGAGATGCGCGCGGAAGATCTCCAGCGCGCTTTCCTCGAGGAGTTCTGATGGCCGTCGACCGTTCGGACATTCAGGGGAATGTTCTCCGCGCGTACGGGAGCGGCTATCCGTGCACGGCGTACGTGTTCATCGCGGTGGCGGACGTCGCCGGCGGCAGGTCATGGCTGGAGGAGACCGCCGACCTCGTCTCGAGCGATGAGGAATGGCGCGGCGACAGGCCCCGCTCGCACCGGAACGTCGCGTTGACATGCACCGGGCTCCGCGCGCTCGGCGTCCCGGAGGCGGTGATCGGCACGTTCTCTGACGAGTTCCGGCAGGGCATGGCCGCCCGGAGCCAGATGCTGGGCGATCTCGGGGTCAATAGCCCTGAGCGCTGGGACACCGGCCTCGGCACGGGCGCCGCCCATGTCTTGGTGACACTGAATGCACGCTCCCGGGACGAGATCGACGCGGAGCTCGCGAGCCTGCGCGACGAGATCGAGCACGCGCCGGGCGTGTCGCTCGTGCACGAGCAGGACGCGGAGCTGTTGACGGCCCCGGCCGGCGACCCGGCGGCCGCGCCCCGCGAGCAGTTCGGGTTCGCGGACGGCGCCGCCCAGCCGGCGATCGCGGGTGTGTCCGACGGCGGGGCGGCCGGTGGCGGGGTGCCGCTGGCGGATGGCACCTGGCGCGCGCTCGCTCTCGGGGAGTTCGTGCTTGGCTATCCCGACGAGGACACGCTCGTCGATCCACAGAAGCGACTGCCGAGCGCGCCGGCGGACCCGCTCGGCCGCTCCGGGACGTACATGGTCTACCGGAAGCTCCGCCAGGACGTGGCGTTGTTCCGGCGGGTTCTGCGCGATGCGGCGGCGCGGTTCGCGGCGGGCGACGAGGAGTTGCTCGCGGCCAAGGTCGTCGGGCGGTGGCGGAACGGCACGCCGCTCGTCAAGTCGCAGGACCGCCCCGATCCGGGGTTTTCGGCGGCAGCGCCCGGGAGCAACTCGTTCCGGTATCTCGACGTCGACGTCGACGGCCGACGATGCCCGCTCGGCGCCCACATCCGCCGGTCAAACCCGCGTGACGCGCTGGGGTGGCCGGGGCTCGACGACGCGGGGCTCTTGAGCTTCCGCCACCGGATCATCCGCCGCGGGGTGCCGTACGGACCGCCTCTGCCGGCGGACGTCTTCGAGGACGACGGCGTCGATCGCGGGCTCGTGTTCGTGTGCTTCAACGCGAGCATCTCGCGGCAGTTCGAGAGCGTTCAGCTGCAGTGGCTGAACGACGGCAACGGGTTCCATCTGGGGCACGACAGCGACTTCCTGCTCGGCAGCCCGCTCGGGACCGGCAAGATGACGGTCCCGGGCGATCCTCCGTTCATGCTCGGGCCTCAGGGGCCGTTCGTGACCACCCGCGGGGGCGAGTACCTGTTCATGCCGGGCATCGCCGCGCTCCGGGCGCTCGCTCGAGGGGTCGGGGCGTAGGCCGGGGTGGGTCATATCCGCTCACTCGGCGACCTGCCGGGCGCGAGTGAGTCCGAATGACCCGTATGCGTAGCTGAATCGACGTTCATCGACGGGCGGCGGTCGAGTGTGGCGTCATGACCCACCGAAGCTGCCGGCCCGACGCAAGCGCCGGCGCCCCGACCCCGTTCCTCCCGTACCTAGACTGGAGGGATCCATGAGCCTGGAACTGCTTTCCGCTCACCAGACCGACGAGGGACTGGCGGTCACGTTCGGTACCGAGCACGGCATCGAGCAACTGGTGGGCCGCCCCGATGAGATGGCCCGTCTCGCGCGCTCGATGCAGCAGGTGGCCGCGCTCGGGCAGGCGAACGACCACGACAGCGTGTGGCTGGACGCGGTGCCCGTCGGGGACGCGATCGTCAAGCTCGGAATCAGCCCCGGAGGACAGGCACGGGTACTGATCCTGCGCCCTTAGGCTCCTGCGAGCTACTGCGGACTCCTCGGCTGGTGCTACGCCCGTGGGTCGACGACGACGCGCCGGCGTTCCTCGACATCTACAGCCGCGACGAGGTCATCCGCTGGCTGGGGCCGCATCCGCGACGCGTCACCGTGACCACACTCGAGACAGCCCACGAGCGGCTGCGGTTCCGGCACGAGCGGGTGGCAGGGTTGTCGCCGCCGATGGGGCTTTGGGCGATCGTGCCGATCGAGACCGACAGACCCGAGCCGATCGGCACGCTCCTGCTGATGCCGCTCGAGGACGCCGCCGGTCCCACCGACCAGGTCGAGATCGGGTGGCACCTCCACCCCGACCACCAGCGCCGGGGGTACGCGACCGAGGCCGCCAAGGCTGTTCTTGACGCGGCGGCAGCCGCCGGCATCGAGGAGGTGCTCGCGCTCACCGATCTCGACAACGAGCCGTCACAGCGAGTCGCGCTGCGGCTCGGGATGACCGATGAGGGCGCCACCGAGCGCTGGTTCGGGATGTCGTTACGCCAATACCGCAAGGCGCTCCGTCGAAGCGGTTAGATCTCGAGTCGGGCTGCTCGAGGTCGAGTCCCTGGATCACGCGGTCCTTCGTCTCGTTCGAGGTCGTCCCGTGTGCGTGACGGCCGTCTGAAACTGAGACCATCTCCTCGGTGCTGCGGCTGCCGGACGACTGGGTGTGGGACAGCTGGATCGCGGACGACGGCGACCGCTACCACTTGTTCTTCCTGAAGGCGCCGCGCGCGCTCGGCGACGCCAGGCTTCGCCACACGGCGGCGCGAATCGGCCACGCGACATCGACGGATCTCACGCATTGGGACGTGCACGACGACGCGCTCGTGCCGGCCGCCGGCCGCTGGGACGACCTGGCGCTGTGGACCGGGTCGGTGGCGCGCGGCGACGATGGGATGTGGCGTCTTTACTACAGCGGGCTGTCGACCTCGCGCGGGCTCGACGTGCGCGATCAGCGGATCGGCATGGCCGAGTCAGACGATCTGTTCACGTGGCGGCGGGTCGGCGACGGACCGGTGATCACGCCCGATCCGCGCCGGTATCGGACGCTCGACGAACATCCCGGTGCGAGCGAGACGTGGCGTGACCCGTTCGTGTTCAAGGACCCCGGCGGCGACGGCTGGCACATGCTGATCACCGCCCGCGCCACCGGGGCGCCGCGATTCCGCGACGGGGTCCTCGGCCACGCCCGCAGCGCGGACATGCGCGCCTGGGAGCTCTCGCCGCCGATCTCCGAGCCCGGGACGGGGTTCGGCGAGCTCGAGGTCTCGCAGGTCCGGCTCGTCGAGGGCCGGCCGTTGCTGGTGTTCACCTGCCATCCCGACCAGCAAAGCGCCGAGCAGCTGTCGCGGTTCGGCCGCTTCTGCACGTGGTCGGCGGTTGGCGAGTCGCTCGCCGGCCCGTGGGATCTGGAGCGCGCCCGCCCGTTTCGCAGCGAGCCGACGCTCACCGCCGCCCCGCTCGTCCTCCGGCGCGACGGAGGCTGGGCGTTGCTCGGGTTCCGGAACCTCGAGCCGGACGTGCCGGCCCAGCTCGAGATCCTCGATCCGATCCCGGTCGCGTTGCGCGAGGGTGAGCTGATCGAGCTCAGGTAGCGTCGTGGAAGATCACACCGAGGGCGGTGCGTTGCCCCCGGGTGACGGTCGAGACGCCGTGCCGCATCCCGATCCGGTGATAGCCGTTCTTGCCGCGGTTCGGCCGCGTGGCGGTGGGGAAGATCACGAACGCCCCTCGAGCGGGCTCGAGCACGTGCGCCCGGCTCTGCGCGCGGGGGCGCTGCTCGAGCAGGACGAACTGCCCGCCGTCGAAGTCCTCGCCGGGACGCGCCAGGATCGTGAGCACCTGGAACGGGAAGAACACCTCCCCATAGAGGTCCTGGTGCAGAGCGTTCCAGTCGCCCTCGCCGTAGCGCAGGATCAGCGGCGTCGGCCGCAGCTGGCCGGCGGCATGGCAACGGCGTAGGAGCTCCGCGTGCTCGAGCGGGAAGGTCGGGCCACCGCCGCCCAGCAGCTCGGCCCAGTGGTTGGC
>OBLV0100000545.1_pt1 | contig 11455 bp, 8 predicted proteins | sample 1520071 | NCBI WGS metagenome assembly OBLV01 (sample SAMEA3888446, study PRJEB22518) | metagenome | reverse complement strand
GGTAGCTCGAGTAGCCCGCCCGGTCCGCGATCGCGGACGCGTCGGTGAGCTGCTGTATCGCGTCGATGACCTGCCACGCGCCGCGCTGCTGCAGCATGCTGGTGATCAGCGACTTGTACTGCTGGGCCAGTTCGTCGGCGCGCGGCCCGAGGTTGGTTTCCTCGATCACCGTGCCCTCGACCCACAGCGCCGCACCGGGGCCGGTGGTACCAGAACCGATCTTGACCCTGGCGATGCCGCGCACGACCGCGCCGGGCTGTCCGCCGGGCAGCCGCCCGACCTGCTCGACCGCGGCGAGCGTACCGACGCCCGCGAGCCCGCGGTCGGCCAGTCGCGGCACGACCAGCACCCGGGCCTTAGTCTCCGAACGCATGCCGGGAACCTGCCGTGACGGCATCCGGGCCGCGTCGATGGCGGCGCCGACTTCCGGCTGTGACGTCTCGAGCGGCACCACCATCCCCGGCAGCACCACCTCGTCATCGAGGGGCAGCACCGGCAGCGTGAGTGTTTCACTCATTGATGGCCTCCAAAGCTTGAGTCATACACACTCAAGAAAGAAGAGCCCCGATAAATTTCCGCAGGGTGTTCGCCCGCAGCGATACGCCCGGGGGTACCGGCCCGCAGGCGCCCCGGCGGCCTCGCTTCGCGCCGCATCGGGCTCCGCGCGCCCCGGTCGACCCCGCTCCGCACGCCCCGGTCGACCCCGCTCAGCCTCCGGCACAGCGGCCCGGCCGCCGACAGCGGATTCCTCATGATCCCGAAGGCTTTTAGTCAGCCGAGACTAAAAAGCCTTCACGATCATGGCGAACGCTCCCATCCATGGCGGAATTTCATGATCATGAAGGATCTGGCACCGCAGCGGCTCTGGCGCATATCGCGTGATGTTTGCGGCGGGCCTGACCCGCCGGGTAACGGGGTGAAGGGGCCCTTGCCCTCGTTAGATGGGGGCAATGGCCCCTTCACCCCGCGAGGGGGCGCGTCAGATGGGCTAAGGGGCCCTGGGCGCGTGACGGGTGTCGTGCGGGTGACTGCTGGTTTCTGTGAGGTATGTGAGGCGATCATCGGTTTTGGCCGCTATTGTCACCAGCCCTGAATACGCACCAGAGCCGTAGCGAGGATTCAGGGGCCGGTGAGGAGGATGTGGAGGTTGCGCGGGCCGTGCACGCCCTCCACCCGGATCAGCTCGATGTCGCTGGTGGCGGACGGGCCGGAGATCAGGGTGTGCGGCCGGGCCGGGTCGAGCCGGGCGAACGCGTCGGCCAGGTCGGCGGCGATCTGGTCCTCGCGCACGACGACCAGGTGGAAGTCGGGCACCAGGGTAAGCGCGCGGCGCCCCTGGCCGGGGCCGTGGTCCAGGATGATCGTGCCAGTCTCGGCGACCGCGACCGCGCAGCCCGTGACGACGCCGCTCATCCGGTCGAGTTCGGCCGCGGCGAGCGGGGGCTCGTCGCGGGCCAGCGTGATCCCGCCGGGTAGTTCGGCCAGCCATTCGGCGGGGAGCCCGTCTGGTACTGCGAACGGGCCGGGAACAGCGGCGGCGCGGGTGGCCAGGATGCCGGCGATGGCCGGGGCGAGGGCGGCGGGCCCGGGCTCTGGGACGCGTTCCACGATGGCGCGGTAGTCGGCGGCGCGTTCGGCGAACAGGGCGGCGATATCGTGCCCGGCGGGGTCGTGGTGGGCGCGCAGGTACCGGCGGGACAGCGCGGCGTACGCCGCGTCGGCGTCGGCATCGCGGTCCGCGGGCCGACCGGCCGCGAGGCTGCTGGAGCCACTAGGGCCACTGGAGCCACTTGGGCCACTAGGGCCACTAGGGTCGGCGCCGGGGTGGGCCGCGGCGCGGTTGGCGGCGCGGATCCGGGCCAGGATCTGGTCTCGGGCGGTGCCGCTCATGACCGGGTCCTTGACCACCAGGCGCGGAACGATTCCGGTGGCGGGGCGGGGGCGTCCCTGGTCTCGGTCCAGCCGGCCAGCGGCGGCGGCAGCCGCCTGATCCGGCCCGACCTGGCCACGAGCCGGCCGCTCAAAGAGGCGGCCCGCTGCGCGGCGGCGAGCAGCCGGGGCGAGCGAAGCACCCGTCCGGAGAGCGAGAACACCGCCCGTTCGGGGGAAAAGTTCTTCTCTCTCTTGCTGTCCACCACCTTGGCCCTCAGGTGCACCAGCGCCTCGGGAATGTTGATCGCCACCGGGCACACCTCATAGCAGGCGCCGCACAGGGTGGAGGCGAACGGCAGCGACGCGTCGACCGGGGAGCCGACGCCGCGCAGCTGCGGGGAGATGATCGCGCCGATCGGGCCCGGGTACGGCGAGCCGTAGGCGTGGCCGCCCGCCCGCTCGTAGACCGGGCACACGTTCAGGCAGGCCGAGCACCGGATGCAGCGCAGCGCCTGGCGGCCGGTGCGGTCGGCCAGCGCCGAGGTGCGGCCGTTGTCCAGCAGCACCAGGTGGAAGTTCTCCGGCCCGTCCCCGGGGGTGATCCCGGTCCAGGTCGAGGTGTACGGGTTCATCCGCTCGGCGGTCGAGGACCTGGGCAGCAGCGCGAGGAACACCTCGAGGTCCCGCCAGGACGGCAGGATCTTCTCGATGCCGACCACCGAGATCAGCGTCCGCGGCAGGGTCACGCACATCCGGCCGTTGCCCTCGGACTCCACCACCACCAGCGAGCCGGTCTCGGCGATCGCGAAGTTGGCGCCGGACACGCCCACCTCGGCGGACAGGAACGCCTGTCGCAGGTGGGCCCGCGCGGCGGCGGCCAGGGCCTGCGGGTCGTCGGTCAGCCCAGCCGGCGCATCGGGCATCCGGGTGCGGAAGATCTCCCTGATCTCGGCCCGGTTCCGGTGGATGGCCGGGACCAGGATGTGGCTGGGCCGGTCGTGACCGAGCTGGACGATGAGCTCGGCCAGGTCGGTCTCCAGCGCGGTGATGCCGTCGGCGGCTAGCGCCTCGTTCAGCCCGGTCTCCTGAGTGGCCATGCTCTTGACCTTGACGATTCCGTCGGCGCCGGCGCCGCGGACCAGGCCGGCCACGATCGCGTTCGCCTCGTCCGCGCCGGCCGCCCAGTGCACGTGACCGCCCGCCCGGGTGACGTTGGCCTCCAGCCGGAGCAGGTAGGTGTCCAGGTGAGCCAGGGTGTGGTCCTTGATCGCCTTGGCCGCCTGGCGCAGCTCCTCCCAGTCGGACAGTTCGGCGACCGCGCCGGCGCGCTTGGCCCGGATCGCGTGCGTGGCGTGCGTCAGGTTGGCCCGCAGCTGGGAATCGGCCACGGCGGTCCTGGCCGCCGTGGGGAACGACGGCATACCGAGGTAGGTGGGCATCTGCCCGGCCGCCTGGGGCGCGGTCACCGGGACGGCCCGTCGGTCCGGGCCAGGATCTCGGCCAGGTGCATGACCGCCACCCCGGACCGCTGCCGGTCCAGCGCCCCGCCGATGTGCATCAGGCACGAGTTGTCCGCCGCGCAGAGCACCTCGGCACCGCTCATCCGGACCGCCGCCACCTTGTCCGCGCAGATCGCCGCCGACACGTCGGGGTTCTTCACCGCGAACGTGCCGCCGAACCCGCAGCACGCCTCGGCGTCCGGCAGGTCGGCCAGGGTCAGGCCGCGGACCGCGCGCAGCAGCCGCAGCGGGGCGTCCCCCACCTTGAGCATCCGCAGCCCATGGCAGGTCGGATGGTAGGTCACCTTGTGCGGGAAGTAGGCGCCCACGTCGGTCACGCCCAGCACGTCGGCCAGGAACACGGAGAGCTCGTGCGTCCGGGGCGCGACCTCGGCCACCGCCCGGGCCAGCTCGTTATCGCCCGCCTCTTCCGCCAGCACCGGGAAATACTCCCGGACCATGGAGGCGCACGAGGCCGACGGGGTGACCACCGCCTCGAAGCCGCCGAACGCCGCGGCGAACCCGCGCGCCATGGGGACCGCTTCCCGGCGGTAGCCGGTGTTGAAGTGCATCTGGCCGCAGCACGACTGGGCCGCCGGGAAATCCACCTGATGGCCGAGCCGCTCCAGCACCGTCACCACGGCCTTGCCGGTGTCCGGGAACAGCGTGTCGGTCAGGCACGTCACGAACAACCCGATACGCATCAGCCGCCTCCGCCCGCCACGCTACACAACGCGGCCGCGGCTCAGCTCCGCGAGCAGCGCCGAACCATCCCTGGCCCGTACCGCCTCGCAGCGGCCGATGACCGCGAGCGCCGCCACGTACCCGGGGTCCGTAGCCAGGTCGCGCAGGGATACGTCCCGCGGGGACCGCGGATACGGCCAGGACTCCACCCGGGGCGGTCCGGCGTCCGCGGCCACGACCACCTCGCTGAAGGTGGCGCGTATCCCGTCCCCGGTCGCCTTGGTCACGGCTTCCTTCCTGGTCCAGGCGACGAGGAAGGCGCGGGCCCGGCCGCCGGCCGGGACCGAGGCCAGCGCGGCCTGTTCGGGCCCGGACAGCACCAGGCGCCCCAGCGCCTCGGGATCGCCGTCACCGCCGAGCAGATGCGGGCGTCCCTCGGCCTGCTCGACGTCCACGCCGACCGGCGCCCGCGCCACCGCCACCGCGATCAGGTCGCCCGAGTGCGCGACCGAATGCCCGGGTCCGCCGCCCGCGATGACCGGCTTGCCGTGCGGCTCGCCGCACGCCGCGCAGGTCCGGTCGAAGCGCACGTCCGCGGGGGACCGGCCGGTGTACCCCGCGAGCGCCGCCTTGGCCAGCGCGCAGCCGACCAGGAACCGCTCGCGGTCCTCCGGGCGCCGGTAGGCCGCCCAGCGCCGCCGCTCGGTCTCGTCGAGCACCGCGGCGAGCCGGTCCGAGGCGTCCTTCCGGCGCGCCCACCAGACGTCGGCGGTCCCGTCCGGCAACGGGTCCGGGTCCGCCTGTTCAGCCACGCCGTCAGCCTAACGGCCAGGTCCGCCCTGTCCCCCGCCGACCGCGCGTCAATGCACCCAGGCCGGCCATCAGGCGCCGACGTTCTCCGCGGCCGGCGGCCGCCACGGCGTCAGCATCGACCTCCAGGTCGGGTACCGGGCGCGCACCGGCAGCGGCGGCTTCACCGGCCGCATCCGGTAGGCGAGCAGCGCCTCGAGCAGGAAGAACCGCTTGAGCAGCTCGAAGGGGACCCACAGCAGCACCCAGGGCAGCAACCGCAGCCTGCGGTAGTACGCCAGGACGAGGAACTTCGGCACCAGGGCCAGGGCCTGTGCGCAGAGCAGGAACCCGACCCACTTCCCCAGGTTGTGGTGCGCGTCCGGCCGGATCAGCGCGTACTCCAGGCTCATCAGCAACAGGAAGACATGCGCGGGCACCATCATGTGCGTGCCGGCGCCCCGGGTCATCTGGAACCAGAACCGCGGACCCGGCGCACCGACGTCCCGGTTGAATGGCACGAAGCGCGTGTAGACCAGCCTGCCGCCGATGCCCCACCGGAACCGCTGCACCCGGAGCTGGCGGACCGTGGTCGGCACGTCCTCGTAGGAGACCACCCGCGTGTCGATGGCGGCCCGGTACCCCAGGCGCACGATGCCGCAGGTGAAGTCGGCGTCCTCGCCGTACATCCCGGTCACGAAGCCGCCGATGGCCAGGGCCGCCTCGCGCCGGAAGGCGCAGAAGCTGCCCGGGATGCACGGCACCGAGTCCACCTGCGACTGGGCCACGCGCAGGAAGCCGAACGAGTAGAACAGCTCGAAGGCCCGCATCCGGTGGATCCAGGTGACGTAGGGTTCCTTCGGCATGTGCAGCGCTCCGACCAGGCCGACCCGCGGGTCGGCGAGGAACCGTGCCACCGAGTAGACGAAGGCGTCCTGATCGATGGCACAGTCCGCGTCGAGCCGGTAGACGAAATCGGCGGTGCAACGCTCGAGGGCCAGGTTGAGCGCCTTGGACTTGCCGGCGTGCTCGCCCTGGATCACGATGCCGGTGGCATGGCTGAATGAGGCCATCACGGCCTCGGCGATGGCTGTGGTGTCGTCCGTCGATCCGTCGTCGCACATGATCACCCGCACCGGGCCTCCGTACCGGCCGGCCGCGCGGTCGATCGACCGCAGCTGGCGCTCGATGCAGACCGACTCGTTGAAGGCCGGGATGATGACGTCCAGCGGTGGCCGCTCCGCGGGCGGGCCCGGCAGCCGGCCGCCCGCCCGCCGGACCAGGATGAGGAACATCGCCAGCAGGTCGATGACGCCGAGCTGGACGGGGATCAGGATGATCGAGCCGAGCACCGTGCTGACGCCGATCATCCGGTACAGCGCGAGCGTCACGGCGAAGACGACACAGGTGGCGCTGACCACGCACAGGATAAGGGTGAGATTGTCGCTCAGGTCGCCGCGTCGCAGCCGCGGCACCGAGGTCAGCTTCGGCAGCTGGTGGCTGGTGAAGAAGAGCCGGAACACGACGAGATATCCAACGAAGTACTGCAGGTACATGCTGATCAGCGGGGACGGCCAGGGCCGCACGTGCAGCGCGGTCACGGCCAGCGCGAGGAGGCAGTCGGTGAGCAGCGACGCGGCGATGAACAGGGGCGCGTGCAGCAGGATCATGAGCCGGCGTCCGGCCGTGGCAGGCATGACGATCGCCGCGGTGACCAGATAGCCAACGAAGGCGGCGGGCACGAGCGGCACCAGCTGGCGGGCGTAGGCATTGACCAGCGACGGGTCCCGGATCAGCCAGTTGAGCAGCCGCTGCAGCGCCTGGTGGTACAGCTCGGTGAGCGCGGGATGACGGTCGATGACCACGAGCGTGCCCACCGCGACCGCCACGAGCAGGAAGATGCCCACCCGGGGCAGCGACTGGCGGCCGAAGGGAGGTAGCTTCACGACAGTGCCCCGGCCCTGGTCCGAGTCATCGAAGCGGCGGGACAAGGGCTGGAGGACGATGACGGCCAGGACGACGCCGTCGGCGAGCAGCAGCGCCAGCGCGTCGTAGTTGTACATGGGCGGCCGGCTCAGGTCCCGGCGCAGGTCGCCGCGCTGGCTGAAGCGGACGATGGGATGGTGCGGAGGAACTGGTCGGCGAGCACGGGCGGGCCCGGCTGATCGTGCCGCGGGATGTTGAGCCAGTAACCGTCCACCAGGTTACGAGTGGCCTCATAGTCCTGGAGCAGCTGCGCGGCGTTGCTCACCCGTTGCGTGGACAGCCCCGCGTAGATCACGACCCTCGGGTTGGCCGCGCGGGCCTGGGCGGCCGCGGCCGCGACGAAACTCGCGTAGGCGTGCCGCAGCCGGTAGACGGTCATCTCGTACGGCTGAGCCTGGATCTCGTAGATGTCCGCCGCGCGGGCCGATGCGGTGGCGAGCCCCATGGACAGGTAGGACGGCCAGACCGCCTGGCCGCTGCGGAAGCTGTTCTTGTCGAAGCCCGGCACGAGATCCTGCGCCGGGGCCAGGATGACCCTGTATCCCTGCCGGTGGGCCAGCCGGGCGAAGAGCTGCTCGTAGCGAACTGGGTCGGCCTGCTCGTCGGCCGGCGTCAACGACCACTGCTCGTTGTCGTACATCACCCAGTGGATGCTGGCCGGGATCGCTCCTTGCCTGATCATCTTCTTGAGCTCGGCGTAGCTGCGGAAGTCCGCCACCTGCTGCCCAGCCGTGCTGGTCTGGCCACGCAGCAGGAGCACGAACAGGTGAGCCGGGCTGACCGCGTACCGCACGGACGACGTGCCGGCGGACTGCGCGGCGGCAAGCTCGCCACTGCCCATGATCCAGTTCTCGGCGCCGGCGACCCCGGCGTGACACGACCCCGCCGGGGTCGGGGCTGGGGCCGGCCGGAGACCCGGGCCCGAGCACGCCGTGGCTAGCGTCGCGACCAGTACCGCCGAGGCGGCGGTGGCCGGAACCTTGCGCAAACGGATCATTGCGGCGTGATGTTCACCGTCATGCCGGCCATCAGCTGAGGGCCCTGCGCCTCGATCTGGCAGATCACGGTGTAGCCGACCGCAGTCTGCGACTGGCTCGCGATCTGGTTGACCTGGACCACCTTGCCCGGAAGGCTCAGATGGAGCGGCTGGATATCGAGCGTCACCGGCTGCCCGACCCGGACCTCCCCGATCGCGGTGCCCGGCAGGTGTGCAGACACGATCAGCGGGCCGCTGTCGACCGTCAGCACCGGGTTGTGCACGCTACCGTCGGAGATGTTGTCTCCGGCCGCCGCCGAGACGGCGCCGACGGTGCCGACCGCGGGCGCGATGACCGATGTGCCCTTAAGGGCGATCTCATCTTGAGCCACCGTCACCTTGGCCGCCGCCAGCCGCTGCCTGGCCTGGTCCAGCGTCACGCTCACGCCACTGGCTTGCGACTGGACCTGCTGCAGGGCCGCCTGACGTTCGCTGAGCCGGCTCTGCGCCGCCTGCTCCTGCTGCTGGCCAGCCTGGCGATCCGCTGTCGCGGCGGTCTGCGCCTGAGTCAGTCTCTGCTGTGCCGTGCTGAGCTTGGCGGCCAGAGCCTGGCAGGTCGCCGATGTGGTGGCGGTACCGCACTGGCTGGCCAGCGCCGCCCTGTCCAGGGTGACGGCTTGCTGACGCTGGCTGATGATCGCTTTATCGCGGCCGTCCGCGGCCGACGCGCGAGCGGCGGCGCCGGTCAGGGAGGTCTGCGCCGCTGCGACCGCGCCCTGTTCCCTGGTGACGTTGGACTGCTGCGGGTGCTCGTCGGCGTACAGCGCCGCCGCGGCCGCGGCCTCGGCATCCCTGGCCGCCTGCAGGTTGGCCCGGGCCAGGCCGTTGTCCTGGGTGGCGAGCACCTGGCCCGCGCTGACGTGGTCGCCGGCGTCCACTTTGACCGCCGTGATCGTGCCCGCCGCCCCGAAGCCGAGCGCGTACACGTGAGTCGGCACGACCTCGCCGCTGAACGATACCGAGCCGGTGGCCAGGCTCTTATAGGTCAGCGCGCCCGCCGCGAGGCCGATGATCGCCACCACCACGGCCAGGACCATCTGGCGCGGCCGGGCGGGCTGGCGTGCGGGCGCCATCTCGCCCACACCGGCCACGCCGGTCTCCAGGGCCGCGTTCATGCCGCGGACCCGCTCCCGTGGCCTGCTGACGGTGCCGTTCTGCGGTACGGCCGGGATGACGCGCCCCTGGCGGGCCGCGGGCAGGTTCCTCCCGTTGGGGACGGGAACCTGGACGCTTTCCTGATAGACGACCGGCGGATAGCTCAGCGGGCGGGAGGGAGCCGGCGGGCGGGGCGGCGAGCCGGCGAGCCAGTAGTCGTCGTAGCGGTCAGGCGGCTCGGCAGTGGCCGACCTGGCCGGGGCGCCGTATGGGAGCGGGGGATCGCGCCGTACCGGAGCCTGCTCTTCGTATCCGGGGTAACCCCAGAGGGTCGCGCGCGCGGGCGGGGCGCCGCGCCCGCCACGGTGGCGGCCGTGCCGGAGGTCGGAACCGCTGGAAACACCGGCACGATCGGGATCTCCGGCCGCGGACGGGTCGCCATAGCGAACATCCGGGTCGTCGTAGCGAACCGGCTCGTTCAGCTGACCGCGACCGTTCAGGTAGCCGCGTTCGCCCGGGTGATCACGCTGGTCGCCGTGCCGTCCCCACCCAGGACCGCGACCCGGCCCCGTCGCGGTCTCATGAGGTCCGGACCTGCGCCCGTCACCCTCCACGTGAAATTCCGCATCGCGCCATTACCCACCGTCATTCGCTTTCCCAGGCCGAAAGCTTGCAGTTGAAGAATATCCGGAGGCATGTGGGGACTTCGGAAACTTCCGATAAAACGAACAAACCGCGGGGCGGGCGCATCAGTAATTCGTCCGATGACGACGCCCAGGCGCTCACCTCGCTGGACGCACTGCTCGGCATCGAGGCGGACCTGCCGCCTCATCAGACCCTCGGGTAACAGCTGTCGCCCGCATCACGACTCGGGCCAGCGGCCTGACGGGAGTTACCCGCCTAGTCCGTCGCGAGCGAGTCGGGCTGGATGCGGGGGCGGGGTTCGGGGGCGGCGAGGGCGATGCGGGCGGCGACGCCGTCCAGGACGCAGTCCAGGCTGAACTGGAAGCGCTCGTCTCTGGTGGCCGGGTCGTCCGGGTCGATGCCGGCCTTCATCAGCCGGGCGATGTGCGGGTACTGGCCCGAGGACTCGAACCAGTCGCGGAAGCGCTCGTGCTCGGCCTGGACTTCCGCCGCGGTCATGCTGGCCTCGACCCGCTCCTGCTCGGCCTGGAAGCGCACCTCCTGGGCCTCGCGGATCACCGCGCCGATGACGAAGGTGGCAACGGTCATGAAGATGCCCATGACCACCTGGTAGTCGTCCACGCCGATCCCGTCGAGCAGGCTGAGCAGGCGCTCGAGGTTCCGCACGTCGTTCGGCCCGGACGGCGGCCTGGTGCCGATGAACTCCACCGCCCACTGGTGCTGGCGCAGCGCGGCGCGGGTCCGGTGGGCGAACGCGCCGAGGTCGGCGCGCCAGTCACCGGTCGGCTCGGGCACCTCGATCTCCGCCTCGATCGCGTCCAGCATCAGGTCGAGCAGTTCCTCCTTGGACGCGACGTGCCAGTACAGGGACATCGCCCCGGCCCCGACCTCCCGCGCGATGCGGCGCATGCTGATCGCGTCAGGACCTTCGGCATCGGCCACGGCGATGGCGGCGCTGACGATCTCGTCCCGGGACAGCCCGCGGTCACGGCGCGGCGGCTGCGCTCCCCGCGCCCTGTGCCGCTGGACGTGCCCGGCGATCCTCTCATCCCGGGCCGCCTCCCGGGCCGCCCGCGGGGAGCCCGGGTACTCACGCGGGTACCGGAAGAACGGCCACTGCTCCTCGTCGCGCTCGCCCGCGCCGTCCGCCCTGCCCGCCCCCTCCTGCTCGCTCACTGCTGCTCCTTTCGCCGCCCAGCATGCCCGAACCAGGGGGTCCAGTCACGCCCCGGCGACGACAGATTAAGAACTTGCTTCCTCGTACACCGTACTGCTATGGTACACCGTACTGGAACGTACAACGTACGAGTAACGGGGAGTGATGATGAGCGAGGCCCCCGCCATCCTGGCGGAAGGACTGGTCAAGACCTACGGGAAGACCACGGCGCTGGCCGGGCTGGACCTGACCGTGCCGGCCGGCACGGTCTACGGACTGCTCGGACCCAACGGCGCGGGCAAGACCACTGCCGTCCGCGTGTTCTCCACCCTGCTGCGCCCGAACCGGGGCCGGGCGCAGGTGCTGGGGCACGACGTGGTGACCGAGGCGGCTCAGGTCCGGCGGATGATCGGCCTCACCGGTCAGTACGCGGCGCTGGACGAGTACCTGACCGGCCGGGCCAACCTGGTCATGATCGGCCAGCTGAGCCGGCTCACCGCGGACGCGGCCCGGCGCCGCGCCGACGAGATGCTCGAGCGGTTCGACCTCACCGAGGCGGCCGGGCGGGCGGTCAAGACCTACTCCGGCGGCATGCGGCGGCGGCTGGACCTGGCCGCCAGCCTGATCGGCTATCCGTCGGTGCTGTTCCTGGACGAGCCGACCACCGGCCTGGACCCGAACGCCCGCGCCATG
>OBLV0100000544.1_pt1 | contig 11460 bp, 13 predicted proteins | sample 1520071 | NCBI WGS metagenome assembly OBLV01 (sample SAMEA3888446, study PRJEB22518) | metagenome | reverse complement strand
AGAGATTCAGGTGCACAGGCCACTCCTCACGGGGGTGCCCTACCGGCTAGCTCACCCAGGAGGCCGGAGTCGGGCAGTGATGGCACTCAGCGCGGTGATCGCTCTTGCCCTGCTGCTTCCGCTCGCGCTCCTCGCCCTCGACGCCCGAAGCGCTGGCTGGGGAGAGATACACCGGGTGCTGTTCCGGGAGCGTTCCCTGTTCCTGCTCCGCCATACCCTCGTGCTGTCCTCGCTGGTCATGGTCCTCGCCACACTCATCGGAGTGGCGACCGCGTGGTGTACCGAGCGCTCGGAGCTTCTCGGGAGGCGAGTATGGACGGTGTTGCTCGTATTACCGGTGGCCCTACCCGACTTCGTCGTCGGCTACGCCTGGCACTCCATCGCCCCCACCATGAACGGACTCGCCGCCGCGACCCTGGTCATGACGCTGGGTACCTATCCCCTCGTCTACCTACCAGTGGCTGCTGCGCTCCGCAGATCCGACCCGGCCATGGAAGACACCGCCCATAGCCTGGGCAAGGGACCCTTGCACACGTTCCACCGGGTGACCTTTCCCCTGATCAGGACCGCGATCCTGGGTGGGTGTGTTCTAGTCGTGATGACGGTGATCTCGGAATACGGGGCATTCGAGATCCTGCGTTACCAGACCTTCACCACAGAGATCTTCACTGAGTTCCAGTTCGATTCCCAAGCCGCCGGCGCGCTGTCAGTCCCCCTCGTCCTCCTCGGCCTGCTCATGCTCGTCATCGACGGCGTCCTGCCCCGGCGGCCCGCAAGCCGGACAGCGCCACGCCAATCCCGCCGACCCGCCCGGTGGCGATGGACAACCATCCCGACATGGGGGGCACTCGGGGGACTGGTTGTACTCGGGGTCGGCGTGCCGATCGGAACTCTGTGCTACTGGATGGGGCAAAGCCAGCACACCACGCTACCTGCCACAACCACGCTGGCCTCGGCGACATGGACCACCTTCACCTATAGCGCCTGGGGAGCCACGCTCGCCGTCATCGCCGCACTACCCGTGGCGATGATGACCTTCCGGCGCAGCAGCGGCTCCCGGATCGCCCTCGAACGCGCCACCTACGTCACCCAGGCGCTTCCCGGTGTGGTCATCGCCTTGAGCCTGGTGTTCTTCGCCACCCGTTACGTCTACGGCCTGTACCAGACGGGGGTATTGCTCATCGTAGCGTACGCGATCTTGCATTACCCGCTGGCGCTGGTCTGCGTCAAGACCTCTGTCAGCCAGGTACCGGCTCGACTGGTCGATGTCGGCCGATCGCTGGGGCGTGGCCCCACGGCGGTGTTCTTCCGTGTCACCCTCCCCTTGCTCATCCCAGGACTCGTAGCTGGGTTCTGCTTGGTGTTCCTTACCGCGGTGACTGAGCTCACCGCGACGCTGGTGCTCGATCCCATCGACACGCAGACTCTGGCCACCCAATTCTGGGCCTACCAGAGCGAAGTCGCCTATGGAGCCGCTGCCCCTTACGCCTTGGTCATCGTGGCACTAGCCGCAGTACCCGGCACTCTGCTCGGACTGTGGTTCGACCGCGAACGCCACCACGCCACCGTGGCCTCATGAGCGCCATCATGCTGACACAGGTCACGAAAAGCTATGGCGCGACGGCAGTCCTGACAGGTGTTGACTTAGCGGTGCCCAACGGATCACTCACTGCCGTCCTCGGCTCCTCAGGCAGCGGTAAAACCACGCTCCTGCGACTCATCGCCGGTTTCGAGCGCCTCGACGCCGGAACGATAACGATCGGCGGACACACGGTCGACGACGGGAATCGCACGGTCCGGGCCCAGCGCCGCGACGTGGGGTATGTACCGCAGGAAGGCGCGCTCTTTCCCCACCTGACCGTGAAAGGAAACATTGGTTTTGGCGTACTTCGACGGGACCATGGCAAGGTCCAGCAGTTTATCGATCTCGTCGGGCTCAGCGGCCTCGAACGACGTTTACCTCACCAGCTCTCCGGCGGTCAACAACAGCGGGTCGCCCTCGCCCGGGCCCTCGCCATCCGGCCCAAAGTGATCCTGCTCGACGAACCCTTCAGCTCGCTGGACGCGTCGTTGCGGGACTCGCTGCGCCACGATGTCACCCGCATCCTTGCCAGGACCGGAACCACCACTATCCTCGTCACTCACGATCAGGACGAGGCGTTAGCGCTGGCGGACCAGATCATCGTCCTACGTGAGGGGAAGGTGGTGGCCGCTGCCGATCCTCGGACTCTCTACAACAATCCCGCCACCATCGCCGCGGCGACCCTTACCGGCGAGGCCAACATCCTCTCAGCCAACGTTCGGGCAAACCAAGTTCACTGTGTGCTCGGCACCATTCCACTCCATACCAACTCCCCTGTGGACGACGGTCCCAGCCAGATTCTCTTGCGCCCAGAACAACTCATCCTCCACGACAAACCACAAAAAAACACTGTCAGCGCCACCGTCGTGTACACCCAATACCATGGCCACAACGCACTCGTACACATTGCTGTCAACGGACCCGAACACCAAATGTTGCTGGCGCGGACCCCGGGACACCTCGCATTGACTGCGGGACAAAAAATCTGGGTGGAGGTCCGAACCCTGGGCAGGGTATGGCCACTCAACAACCACAACATCAAACAAGACGGTCATAACATCGCACCAGCCGACTGCACCCATCCCTCTGCCCCGATCGATCCATCCAAACCTAGGAGAACATCCGACACCCTGCCTGATTGATGAGAGGTTCTCCGATCTTGAACGGGCAGCTAGGTCCGGCGCGCCTAAGGCGAGAGCATCACCGGTGATCTGATGGAGAAGGCCTGGTGAGAGCAGGTACCGCTGGTTGTCTCACCACGGCTCAGCGCCTGGTGCGCCGTCGCCCGTGACCGGGCTTGTGGGCGTCGGGCCGGCGTTTCTCGTCCGGAAGCAGGCGGCCGGCGACGGCGATGCCGATGAGCGCCACTCAGGTACAGCCCGATCCCCCGATATTCCCTCCTCGCGCAACGACACCACCTCGGCCGCCCTTCGTGAGTTCGAGAAGGCCTTCGCGGCAGCGGAGGATCGGGACCGGCCGGAGTGGCTTGCGTACTTCGACGGTGCCTACTTGGCGGCGAAGTTCGGCCTCGCGGGCCGCCGTGATCGCAGGGTCCTCGTCGGGGTCGACGTATCCGCCGGGCAGCTCCCCGGTCCAGCAGTCAGGCACGAACCGGTGCCGCCAGATCATCAGCACCCGCTCCCGCGCATCGTCGAGCACGACCGTCATTGCGGCTTTCGGCATCGGCAACACGTACTGCTCGAAGCGCACCCCGTCGGGCAACTCCACCTGCGCGATGCTCAACCGCAGCCGCCGGGTGTCGTCGATCACCCGCTCACCGTGGATGATCCAGCGCGTCGGCTCTCTGCGGCCGTCGTCACCAGGCGGAACGTTAGGCGTTGCCGGACTCGACACCTGTTCCGACAGGACAAACCACGCCGTGCCCCCAATGCCGCAATAACCATTCGGGTTCTTGGCATCGCTCAAATACTGCTGGCGATAGCAGTGTCGCTGTCGCAATAAGACTCCATGGGTGTCGCATCCGCCTGGCGGCTGATCAGCCTGAGCAGGAGTCTTCGGTTGGGAGTGCTGCCTGGCCGACTGTGTACGCGATGTGGCTCGGAGGGTCGTGGTCTCTACCCCAGAACACATCCAAGATCGCTTGTACTGTGCACCGCCCGCTGGCACCCCAACTTGCGTCGAATCCTGAAAAAGTTCAGAATGAAGGTGTGACAGTTGAGGTGCAGTGGAGCGAGCTCCAGCGCGACCCGAAGGGCGTGGCGGCCTTGGCCGACCGCGGGGACGTTCGGGTGCGGCGGCGTGACGGTGCGGCACTGCTGTTGACCCGCGAGGATCGGGTCAGCTCGACGGCGGAGGGCGCGGTGGCGGCTGCCCGCGCGTTGCGCAACCTGCTCGCGCATATGGAGCCGCAAGTAGCGGCCACAGCACTTGTTGATGAGTTTCCCTGGGCCGATCTGCTACCCCAGCGTGACCGAGCTCAGTTCGTGGCCGACTTCGTCCGCGCTTTTCAGGCTTCGGCGGAGATGGGGCAGTGGACGCCGTTGGCCCAAACGGTCAGAGACTGGAAGGCCACCGCAGCCGTCTATGCCGATCCTGAGCTGGTCGAACAACTCTCCAGCCCCTTGAACGATGATTTTGGTCCGGTACCCGACCCAACCGAAAACTGATCATGGCGCCGAAACGCAACGATCGGGTGGCTCCACCGGGTCGTCCCGGGGCCTGGGAAGCGCGGTTCGCGACATCTGAGGCTGCTAAGGGCTGGGAAGAACTCTGCCGGACCGCGCGATCGAATACTTGGGAGGCGTGGGTGGTTCTCACCGAACGCCCAACCACACCGGAAAACCTGTCCCGTCAGCAGAGGCTTCGTGGACAGCTGGGCAGCCGCAACGTATTCGGCCGAACGCTGGAACAATGGCAGTACGAGGTGACCTCTGGAGGTCGAATTTGGTACTGCCCCGATCCCGACAGGCGAATCACCTGGGTTGTCGCAGCCGGGACCTCGCATCCGAAGGTTACTGAGTAAGACAGGGTCTTCGGATTGTCAGGCGTCGCCAGGGGTGGCGCCCGTGCCGACCGGGCAAGCCACGCCCGTCCCTACCGGTGTGCAACTATGTACCCTATGACTCGAGCCGCTATCTACTGCCGCATCAGCCAGGACCGCGCGGGCGCTGGTCTGGGCATCACCAGGCAGGAAGAGGATTGCCGAGCGTTGTGCGAGAAGCGCGGCTGGGAAGTCGCCGAGGTTTACGCCGACAATGACGTCAGCGCTTACTCAGGCAAGCCACGTCCGGCGTGGCAGCAGTTGATCAGTGACGTGCAAACTGGCGCGGTCGATGCGCTGGTGAGCTGGCACGTCGACAGGCTAACCCGCTCACCACGAGAGCTGGAGGACGTCATCGACTTAGCTGACAAGCACGTCATCGACCTGGCCACCGTCACCGGCGAGGTAGACCTGAGTAACCCGACAGGTCGACTGATCGCCCGCATGCTCGGCGCTGCCGCGCGACACGAAGCAGAGCACAAGGCGGAGCGGCAGAAGCGGCAGCGTCGTCAAGCCGCCGAGGCTGGGCGAGTGGCCGGTGGCGGTAAACGCCCGTTCGGATACGCCGACGACCGCATCGCCGTGATCGACGCAGAAGCAGCCATCATTCGAGAGTGCGCCGCTCGGGCGCTTTCGGGCGAGTCGCTCGCGAGCATTTGCCGCGATCTCGCTGACCGCGGAGTTACCACCTCAGGCGGTAAGAGGTGGCTGCCCACGACGATCCGGCAACTGCTGGCGTCGGCCCGGATCAGCGGACGTCGCGAGCACATTCCGCGCAGCAGCGGCCAGACCATCCGGCCTATCATCGGCGAGATCGTCGCAGACGCCGTGTGGCCAGGGATCATTGCGCCGGGTGACTCTGACCGGCTGCGAGCACTGCTCACCGATCCGCGTCGCCGCAAGTACAGCGCCGCCAACGGTCGCCGCTATCTACTGAGTGGCATTCTCCGGTGCGGACTATGCGCGGGCGGCATGGTCGGCCGGCCTAAGTCTGGAACTCCCCGGTATGTCTGTCCCAATACGCCCGGGGGCCACACTTGCGGGAAGACGGCGACGGTTGCTGGTCGAACCGACGAGTACATCAGAGACCTAGTTCTCGTGGCGCTCGACTCGCCCACGATGGCCCAGCGTTTACATGAGCAGCAGCCCGACATGTCAGCCCTTGATGAGGAGGCCCGTGCTGGCGAGGCGAGAATGGAAGAGCTCGCAGCAGCATGGGCTGCAGGAGAAATCAGTCGTAAAGAGTGGATAACCGCGCGGACAGTGCTTGAACAGAAAGTGACACATGCTCGAGCCCAACTGCTCCGCCGTGATCCTCGGGCACCCCTCCGCGCGTTCGTCGGGACCTACGATGAGATGTTGGACCGGTGGCAGCGATTCAACGTCTCCCAGCAACGCGCCGTCGTCAGCTCGGTCCTGCGTTCCATCATGGTGATGCCCGCCGACCGGACTAGAAGATGGGATCCCAACCGTTTTCAACAACCTGAATGGATCGTGTAACCAAGGGCTCGGCCCACCTGTAGGACGTCGCGGGCCGCTCGACCAACCCGGCCAGGGAGCTGACGTCGCGGTTCTCAAGACCCAGCTCTGAGTGATCCGCGAACTCGTCCCACCTGTCCCACCGGATCTTGTGCGGGACAGCTGCGGTGGGCACCGAGGTGGCAAGACTGCCACATGTCAGCGTCCGGGTGCAGCCGTTCAGCGCCGGTGCGCACCCTTCGATCGGCTCGGCCTTCACCTTGCTGCGATTCGCCGACGCCGACACCGCAGACATGAACTGCGTCTACCTGGAAAACGAGCAGGGTGCGCTCTACCTGGAACGACCCGCCGATGTTGACCGCTACGCAGTGATGTTCGAGCAACTCAGTAGATCAGCGCTTTCAGTCGATGAATCCGTCGAACTGGTAGCTACGCTGACATCACAGTTATAGGGCGAGCGACCAGCAGGAAGTGCACCATGACCATCGACCATGTCACCTGGCACAAGAGCAGCTACAGCAACGGCAGCGGCGGCGCCTGCGTCGAGGTTGCCGACTTCGGCACGACCCGTGCGGTCCGGGACAGCAAGAACCCCACCGGCCCGACCCTCAGGTTCACCGCGGCCGCGTGGTCCGCGTTCACTGCCGGTGTCCATGCTGGCGATTTCGACTGACCTCACTAGGAAACGGCCCCGTCCGCTACCGGGCGGGGCCGTTCTGGTCGTTTACGGCAACGGCACGTCAAAAGCCAGGGCTCAGGCCGGCGACTATCACGTTATCCCTGGTCAGCTGGCTACATACGGTGAGATGGTCGGGTTCTGTAAATCCGTCGGCTGATGCCTTCCAAGGTTCGAATCCTTGACCCGCCACGCAGCACAAACGGTGCCTGACCAGCACGCACATGGTCGTGGGCCGACCGTCGTGGTGTCCGGCGCTGTCCGGTCGTGTCTGGCTGTTCACGGCTAGTTGCGCTCTAACGCGCCCCAGCGCCCGGCTCGCACGGCGGCAGATCGAAGAACAGTAGCGCCATGTTGCCTAACGATCTTGCGCGCTGGGACTGGTAGGGCATCCCGTCGGTCTGGCGCAGCCCGACCACGCGTTGCCCCGGGGGCAACATGCCATCGAACTACCGACCGAGCTTGCCAGGTTTGCCCTCGGGGTAACGCGTGGTAGCCCTTGGGGAGATCGACGGAATGCCCCCCACCCCATCCGATCCCCCGGCCCGGTGGTGGGTTTGACGCTTGTGTCGGGCATCCCGGAGGTCTGACTGCCCGGCGAGGGCATGTTTCGCTTGGGGATTGCGGTGCACTTGCTGATGTAGCGCGGCTGGGAGAACGCTGACCAGGGTCTTGGCGGTCGGGATGGGCGGTGGCCTGCGGGAACGTCGGGTGACGTCGAGTGACGTTGGTCGACATTGGGTAGCGTCGGGTGGTGCGGCTTGTACCCGATTTGTACCGGCCTGCCGAGACCTGCCCCGATCGCTTTCGAGCTGGGCGGGGCGGAGCGGAAATGCTGGCTGCCTGGGGTCTGTGACTGGCCGCTCAGGGCTCGCGTCGCCGGGTCGCCGGCTTACCGAGCGAGACCCTGTCCTGGACGGCGGGGATGGGCGTGGTGGGTGCGCGTAGGGCGGCGTTGAGTAACCCCGAGTTGGGGATGTGGAGGATCTCGTGCTCGGTAGTGAGGGTGGTGTAGATCAGGCCCATCTCGATGACGGAGCCTTCCAGCGGGCCGCCGAGTGCGCCGGAGTGGATGCGGACCCACTGTCCCACCGCGAGGGGCCGGGTGATGAGGAGCACCAGTCCGGCGAAGAGGTTGCTCAGCGGTTGTTGGGCCGCGATACCCACGATCACCCCGGTCAACGCCCCGCCGACGATGAGCTGTTGGAGCGGGATGGTGAGCAGGCCCAGCGTGCCCAGGAACACGACGAGGTAGCCGAGGAGTAGGCACAGCACTCTGGTGGTGGAGGCCGTGGCGATGCTGGCGTGACGGGCTGCGCGGGCCACCTGGTTGGCCGTGCTGCGGGCGGTGATAAGACCAAAAAACGCGAAGACAGCGGCCAAGCCGATGACGATCAGTTTGGTGTGCAGTTCCGGGGCGTGTAGACCCCCAAGATTGCTGCCCACGGTTAAGGCCGCCAACGCGAGCGCACCGGCCACGAGAGCTCGACGAAAATCAGGACGAAGTCCAGCTTCCAGGACCTCAAGGGCGGCGGGCGTAGCTGCGCCGGTCTGTCCGTCCGCTCGCGGCCACCGCAGTCGAAGGGATGCCATCGTCTCTGTCTACTCGGCCCCACCCGCTCCCCCCAAACGGAGTGATCGGCCAGACCCCGTAGCGCCGCTGGTGCACAGCGAACCACGCGAGAGCCTCACGAACCAGCGCCTCGCGTCGTCGCGGATGCCCCATGGTGTGGCCTAGCCCGACCTGAGACCCCGGCGAACCACCAGCCACGTGGGTCTGCGCTCGGTGGGAGATGGCGGCGACGCTGCGATGAGCAGGCTAGCCCAGAATCGAGCTACACCCGGTCTTCAATATCATCTTCAAAGGAGGGAACGGGCAGCTGTCTCAACGTCGCTTGTCGGCCGGCCCCGCGTCGACCGGCGGACACAGGCAGGACACGCACCGCTCACTTCGGCCCCGGACAACGCCGTCCGCTTCGGAAAGATCGCGTTGCCGGATGCGCAGCATCGCATCGCCACCGACTGGTACCAGCGCTCTGTATGGACCTTCACGTCATCCGCGAAACAACCGCTCGGGGGCCCCGACAGGGGATGGCGACAAAGGTCTCCTGTGGTGCAGGGACGTCGACCTGGTCAAGCACGATTGGTGATTCGGGTAGTGATGCGCGAGGATTCGATCATGAGGTCGTTTCCGCTCGTGCAGTCGGTGAGATTTCCCGCTCGCCTACTGGGTGGGATCACGACCAGTTGTGTCGTCGTGTTCGCGGTGTTGGCCGGCCTGGTGGCCAGCCGCTGGCCCTTGTTGCTGGCTGGTGACCAGGCTGCCGAGGGCGCAGCGCACGGTGATGTGCTCGCGCAGCATTGGCTACTGATCGCTGCGAAGACTGCCACGGCGATCGGCAGCCCCGTGGTAGTCGATGTGGTCGCTGCTGTCGTGGTGGTGCTGCTGGTCCTGAAGTGCTGGCGTGGTGCCGTGGTGGTGGCGCTGGCTCGCGTGGGTGAGCTGGTCTGCGAGTCACTGGTCAAAGTGCTCGTGGGCCGGCCTCGGCCCGCGTTGGTCGACCCGGTCACGTCCGCGTCAGGCTATAGCTTTCCCTCTGGGCATGCGGGCGGCTCGGCTGCGGTGTATGGGGCGCTGGCGCTGCTGGGCGTGGCGGTGGTCGAGCGGTCGGCGCGGCTGATGCTGGTGACTGGCGCAGCGTTGCTCATCGGCGCCGTGGCGGTATCCCGCATGCTGCTGGGGGTGCAACTATCCCAGTGACATTGCCGCGGGCGTGGCACTGGGACTTGCCTGGGTCAACGGCGCCGCGCTGCTGGTAACTGCCGCGAAGCGCCCTGTTCCGGGCTTCGGTCTCCCATCGAGCTGTCCCCCCACAGGATGGAGGCAACCAATGACCACCCCCCGTGACGAGGAAAGGTTACGTAAGGTCGCTGACCACCATGCCGCAGACGACCCGGCTCTCGCCGCCCAGCTGTATGCCGACGCCGACTACCTCACGCAGCTTCACAAGACACCAACCAACACCAACAACGACGAGAAAGCCGACAACGTCAACGGCGACGAGGAAGCCGATGATGCGTGATCTCATCGATGACACCGCTGGTGTGAGAGGGTCACTTGGCGAAGGGGGAAGTGCCGTCCTTCCGATTTTCAGGACTCCGGTGGTGCGTTCGTACCGGGTCGGCACCGTCCATGACCAGCGCCGGAACAGCCTGGCGGTAGCCGGCGGACGCCCGCGAACGAACGCGAATGAGACGGACATGGAGACGGCAGTGAGGAGATGGACCTGCTCGACCAGCGGGCGAGCTCATCGGATGATGCAGGGATCCGAAGCGATGAGAGGCTAGAGCTCAACCGGCGGCCTGCCGGGAATCTACTCGTTGCGCCGGCTGAACCTGGGCGGTTGTCCAGATCGGCGCGGAAGATAGGGTCGCAGGGCGGGCAGCGCTGACCCGGGTTGGTGCGCGCGGATGAAACGGCGGCGTCCGGATCCACCATCACCAGTTGAACATCTTCATCCCCGGGCTGAGCGCGACACACTCCACCGCCACCTCGGCCAGCGCCAATCCCCCAGGAAGAGTTCTCGGCGGCCGGCCGCAGCACCAACCGGCGCAGCTCCGGTGCCCTGCGGCGGCCTCCGCTTCGGTGGATTCGGGGCTGGGTCCAGCGCCGATTCACCAGGTCCCGATGCCACCATAAATCGTGGCCGGCGTGACGATGCGATGCAGTCGACAGACTCGGGACAATAACTGGGTCAGTGCCGCGAAGACCGCCCAGTCCGCCCAAGACAGTCGGGGTCTGTAACACGGCGACTTCATAGCGCAGCACAAGGATTTCCGCGTTCTTGGATTGTGCACTGCGGGCCAGCAGTGCAAGCCAGGCCACCAGTGGTCGGAAGATCAAATAGAGCAGTCGTAGCGCCGCGACCGGCGATCATGCCCGACGACCACCGTTAAGCAACGACGCAGGTCACCACCGTGAATGACCGATTCGGCACCCACACGGTAACTCTTAGTGTCTGCTGTGCGACATAGAGTTGCGCCCTTGGGGTGCCCGCCACCGAGCGACGTTTGATGATGTTCCCTTACGGAGGCAACACATGAAGAAGATCACCGCCATCGCGGCGCTGTCTGTCGCGCTGGGCGCGGGGTTTGCCACCGCGCCGGCAGCCTTCGCATCCATAGCTCCTGCATCCGCACCCCTGGGCGGTGTGAACATGCAACGAGCCTGTGACACCCAATACCCACCTGGCTGGAGGCTCCGCGCTGAACTTCGCAATCAGCACGATGCCTTCAGCTGGCGGTGCGCGACACCCCGGAATCGAGGACCCGTCTACGGGATCAATGTCAACCGTGAATGCGTGTTCCAGTACGGTCGCGGCGCGTACGCGGGGCTCCGCGATATCCACAACCCTTACTCGTGGTTCTGTCGCCGATGATCCTCGGCTGATACATCAGGCGCCGCGGCAGCGGCAGGCGGGCCGAGTCGGGCACTGCCGCGACTTGGCCCGCCTGCCAGACGGCGCACGCGCCGGTTCTGTCGGTGGCTGCCCCCGGGCGTCGGGCCAGAACCACCGTTCCCAGGACAGTCCCCGGACGGGGCGTCGCAATATGCTGGAGATCGTCGGGTCGTCGGGGCGATCTCCGGTTCATCGGCGATGTAGGGGTCGCCGGCGGGCATGCGCTGCTTCTGGGAGCGGCAGTCGCCGGACGTGGGAGTGG
>OBLV0100000543.1_pt1 | contig 11460 bp, 7 predicted proteins | sample 1520071 | NCBI WGS metagenome assembly OBLV01 (sample SAMEA3888446, study PRJEB22518) | metagenome | reverse complement strand
CGCGAGACGCAGCGTAGGGATCGCCAAGCGTATGATCAAGCCGTTCAGGCTCCAATCATAGTCAAGCCGGCCGTTGAACTGTCCTTTAACGATGCGGCCAGCGAGCATGCCGCCAAACCCCTCATGATCGGGCAAACCGCTCAGAGGGGGCCCGTTGCGCTCCTCCCATTTCAACTCCAGGCTATCGTCCACAACCTGTCCGTCGATCCTGACAAAGCCTTCCGGGCGCGACAGCGCCCCGTACTTAACTGCGTTGGTAGCAAACTCGTGCAGAACCATCGCAACGTCCGTCACGGCGCTCGGACCGATGGGTACGTCAGGACAATTGACCGAGACGCATTCGCGGCCGCCAACGTAGGGCGAGAAAATCGTCCGTATGAGAGAATGCAACGTCGCCCCTTGGCCACCCTGACCTTCCGGTTCGATCAACCCGCTTCGCGTAAGGCCGTGGGCAAGCGCAAGGGCTCCCAACCTTTCGCGCAACGCCTTGGCCATTTCCGCGGGCGTTCGGGCTGACCGGGCACTGAGGGTCACCAGGCCGCTTGCGACGGCAAACAAGTTTTTGACGCGATGGCCCATCTCCCGCAGGAGGAGAGTCTGTTGTACCTGGGTTCGCTTTCGTTCGGTAATGTCCCTGGCAATTTTTGAAGCGCCGACGACATTGCCTTCAGCGTCCCGTACTGGCGAGATCGTCAACGATATCTCGATCAAGCTTCCATCCTTGCGCACTCGCGTGGTCTCGTAATGCTCGATGCGTTCGCCGTTCCGAATGCGTTGCAGAATGGCTGGCTCTTCATCATGCTGGCCAGTCGGAATAAGAATTGTGATCGGCTTTCCGACGATTTCTTCGGCCTTATAACCGAAGATCCGCTCCGCAGCCGGATTCCAGGTGGTAATGATTCCATCAAGATTCTTGCTTACGATCGCATCACCTGAGGATTCGACGATCGAAATAAGTCGCTGTCTGGATTTCTCGAAGCGTTCGCGCTCGATCGCTATGGCCACCGAGCGTTTGACCATCTCGACCCACTCCAAATCCTGCGGGGTCGGATCACATGGCTGGCGATAATAGTTGGCAAACGTGCCCAGCACCGCCCCGTTTGAGCCCAAGATAGGCGATGACCAGCCGGCACGAAGTCCGAAGGGTCGAACAAACTCCGCAAATAAAGTCCACTTCGGATCGGCAAGGAGATCTGGCACGACTACCGTGTGACGGTTCCGTACGGCGTGGCAACAGATCCCAAGTAGCGAATCGACCGCGACACCTTCCACGGCATCGTTGAAGGTTTCAGGCAGGCTCCTGCCAACACCCTTGATAAAGCAGGTGCCGCCTTCATTCAGCAGGAGGATCGAGCCTAACATTCCATCCGCGGAATGGCGTTCGATCGCATCGATCAGAAATTCCAGCAGGTCGGTCAGGGGCGCACCATCCGCAAGCCTTTGCAGCGCTTGCCTGTGGCAGTCGCCCAACGCCTCTGTGCGCTTGCGCTCCGTGATATCGACCAATGGGTTTATCGCACCCACCAATTCGCCCTGGGCGCTGTGAAGCGGCGTCGGAAACGCGAGGAAAGGCACACGTGTCCCGTCAGGACGCTCGGCGATCGCTTCCGCGCCCCTTATCTGCCGCCGCTCGCGCAATGCCACTGCCATCGGGCATTGATCGTGCGGCATCGGCGTTCCATCCGGCCAGTAAAGGCGCCAGGAGCCGCAAAAATCGATCTTTCCAAGGGCGGGAGAACAACCCCATAGCTCAATGGCAGACTGGTTGTAATACGTGATGCGTCCCGACGAGTCAGTCGTGTAAGCCGCCACCGGCAATGCTTCGAGCAATTGCCCAAGTACTTGTGGCGACAGACACTCTTCAGTGGCTGCGTGAGGCACCGTATCCAGAGCGGGCACTATACCCAAGACCTGTCGTACCGGTACGCTAGGGACACCCATCGCAAAACCCAAACGTGGGGTGACTTTACTTAGCCTACATGACTTGATCTTCACGCTATTAGCGTGGGACGGCGGAGTCAATGCGAGGTTGCACAGTCGGAATGGAACCCGCCTGACGGGGGTTCCATTTCGATCGATCAGCGGTTTGACCCGCCTTGCTGGCCACCGTGCCCAGGCTGCTGCGATTGCTGGCCGGGCTTCTGATCACCGCCTTGCCGCTGGCCGCCCTGCCCCGGCTGCTGATTCTGCTGGCCGGGCTTATCGTTCTGCTGTCCGCCCTGATTCTGCTGTTGATCGGAATTGTTCATTTTGTCTTCTCCTGGGCACTATCGCCCGAGAGGCAATCATTGCATCCCCACCAATGTTCCGCGTCGATGAAAATATGAGTTGCGCGCGGTCGCACTTGATGGAGAGCCGGCGGTTCAACCGTCAATGAGTTCCGGACGCTGGACATCGGCCATCAATTCATCCGCGATCACTTGCAAAAGCTTCACGTCGCGAGAGGTAAGGCGCCTGGGCTTGGTGTCGATGACACACAGGGATCCGATGACGTAACCGGACTTGGTACGCAGCGGCGCCCCGGCGTAGAAGCGTATATTGCGCTCGCGCAGGAACGGATTATTGGCGAATCGAGGGTCGCGGGTGGTGTCCTCAATAACCAACGTTGTGTCAGCCGCCACAACGTGCCCACAGATCGATGTTTCGCGGGAGGACGAGCGCGCATTCGCCAGGTCTTCCGGCAGGCCGGATGCTCCCTTCCATAACTGGCAACTTTCGTCGACAAGCGTAACGAGCGCAATCGGAGTTTCAAACGCGTCAGCAACTTTGCGCGCTATCCGATCCAGATGGCCCCCACATCTGGCTTCCAGCAGACCGCTGTCATGAAGCGCCTCGAGACGATCGTGTTCGTTGGCGGGAATCGGCGCCGCGACCATCGGCTTACAGCCATGGGCCATTATCAGCCCTTCAATTTTCTGAGTGGCTTCGCTGACGGATGAGACGATGCGCTCGGCTCCGATCTCTTCAATAACGGCCTCCTGCGGTTGGTCGCTCTTCGACAAGTTCCAGAAACCCAACACGAGTTTGACGTTTGGCGCATGTCGGCGCAGCCGGCGGCATACATAGCGTGCAAACTGTTGAGGCGCAGGATGGAGATATGAGAGAACCACTATATCCACGCCGGCCAGATCCAATGCGCCAATCGTTTCAGGAGCAATGGCAGCCGCCGGAATAGAGCGGGCTGCAATGCCTCGTAGATCGAGCATTTGCATGACCATAGCGGAGACCGCAGCATCGTGCTCGCCGCGGCCGGCCAGGAATAGCACCGATTGGTGAGAGCCTGATTCGGCGACGGTTGTATCTTCGCGTTCATCAAGATCACGTACGACCGTGAGCACCCCGTGGGCTACGACCTTGCGGCTCTGCATTCCAAAGTTACCCTGCTGGCGATCAATCTCGGCAAGACGCAGCGCCGGCAGACAAACCTCGTCGTAAAAAGAATCGACAGGTTTTTTTGAGATAAAGCTTTCTGCGAGCTCAACCGCGCCCTCCGTGTTGCCCGCAGTTAGCCGCTGATAGAACTGCTCTTCCGGAGTAAGAGCCGGCTCACTTCCCAACAACAAGCCCAAAAATTCGAGCTGAGGAACGTACCGCCCGATGACCACAAGACATACAGTGATTGGCGTCGCCATGATGAGGCCAATCGGGCCCCATAAGGCTGTCCAGAAGATTGCCGCTATGATTATCGCTATGGATGAGAGCCCGGTACTCGAGCCGTAGAGCCACGGCTCAACGACATTGTTGCTGATCAACTCCATCAGCAGGATCAGACCTACCGTCCATAGGAGCATGCTCCAACCGGGATCGACGGCGAAGGCCAGCGCGATTGGAAACAGAGCTGCAACAAACGGACCCAGGTAAGGAATGAACCGCAAGACCGCTGCGAGCATCCCCCACAGAAAGGGATTGGGCACTCCGATGAAGTACAGACCAATTCCAACTGGAATGCCGTAGATCACGTTGACCGCAAGCTGCATCAGCAAATAGCGACTGACGCGTTTTGCCGCTTCATTGAGGGCTTCCGTCGTTCGGTGAATATCCCGGCCCGCCAATCGAATAAATCGGTCCCGCAGATCCTCGCGTTCGAAAAGAATAAAAATGACGAAGATCACGACGAGGCCTGCCGTTCCGATGGGCCCCCACACTGCCCCGAGAACGTGCTGGATGATTGTAAGCGGCTGCGCGGTTTGTTCCACCCGAACCAGAACGGGTTCCTGTTGTGCAGATGCGGGGCCTGAACTTGGTGATCTTTTTGCGTCGTCCGCGCCTGATAATTCACTGCCCAATCCGCGAAACACTTGCATTGCTCGCTCGACGATACCGCCACCTGGCGCGTTTGCCTTGAGCGAACGAATTTTCTCTTGAATTGTGAATTGATAACTGGGCAAATTCTTCGCCAGCGTCACGACTTGGGAGCCGACGACTACGGAAAGGCCTCCGATCAAACCGATCGCAAGGACAACCGTGAGGATGATGGCTGGAATCCTTGGGACGTGGTGGCAGCGAAGCTTCGCCACTAACGGCGCCAACATGAAGCTCAATAAGATCGCCAGACCGAACGGGATGAAGAACTCGCGGCCGAGGTATAACGCTGCGATGGCGATGGCGATGAAGACGGCAGTTGAGACGCTTGGAGCCGTCGGTGAAGGTATCGCCGTCAGCGCCGCCTCGGAAGGCGCCAAATAGCCTTTTTGTTCTGCGTTATCGCAGGGATCGAGCCGGCAGGACGGGCGCAAAGCCCGTTCCGCCCGAGATCGATCAAAGCTTTCTATTGACAACGTCGGCGGCCGTGTTTGCAGCGTCTTTGACGCCGGCTTTCGTTTCGCCCATTGTTTTCTGGGCGTCCCCCTTCGCCTCCTGGACGAGGCCTTCAGCCTGAATCTTTTCAGAGCCGATGACCTTGCCAAGTCCCTGCTTGACGTTGCCGATGGCTTCGTTGGCGACGCCGGAGACCTTATCTGACGTACTTCCCATGACATATTCCTTTGAGTGACCGCCCCGGTCCGCCCGAGGCACTACAAGTTCAACCAACTTGACTGATATTAGTTCAGCGCCCGGAACCATCAGATCACCGAAATGTTCTCCTTCGAACCAAGGTCGCTTTGATCACCCAGCTAAATCCGCCTCTACACCTGGAAACTCCGAAAGGACCAGGGTGGGCACATTTTGTGATCGACTACGGTCCAGAAAGCACATTGATGTGGGTGGTGTTCATGGATGCCGATGGCGCCTGCTGGACCGTTGCCAATTACGAAACTCGAATGACGTGGAATTGGACGCTTGGCCGTCGAAAGCCGAGCGATCGAATCCAAAATCAAACGTCCTGGCGGGATCAAGACGCCCAATCATTTTCCCCTAAACTTGCGCATTCGGATGAAGGCGACTGAGAATGCGCGATCAACAATACCCTGTTCAATTGGAGTCGGAGTTTGACGCCCGTCGCCGGCAAACGACGACAAGGCTCAGCCCGCGGCGATAACGTCGGGCTTTGGGTGTCACTACGGATATCTGCTCCCAACGTCAAAAAAGCATCGGAGAGCTCAATGGAAAGCGCTGGAATTGGTTGGTTTGCGGCCATCATCATAGGCGGCATCGCCGGATGGCTTGCCGAGATGTTCATGAAAAGCAATATGGGCGTCTTTTTGAACATTGTGCTTGGTGTCGTCGGGGCGGCCGTCGCTAGTGCCCTGTTCGGCATGCTCGGCATCAGTTTCGGCGGATGGCTCGGATATCTTATCGCTGGATTCATCGGAGCATGTATTCTCATCGCGGTTGCACGCGCCATCAAACGCTAGGTGATTGAAGGCGGTTCGGATCTGATGATTGGCTTCTTGGGCAACTGCTTCCGCTCCTTCGTCCGTCGAATGCCCGAACCGAAGTTGCCAATTGTCTACACTTTACAGCCATGACTGCACTTTTCAGCGTGCAATCAGATCACGAATCTTACGTTTGACGGCTGTGATGCTCGCAGCGTTTGCGATGACTGACCGCCTCGACTGCCACCATGCGGGCTCATCATTCGTGCTCGTATTGAGCATATCTTCAACTGAAAAAAAGCATATTCCTATGCAGCGAACGGACCGAGAGGCCCGCGTTCCATGATGGTCCCGAATAATCGGTGTCGTCTGCGCAAATCCTCTAGATCGCTCGGGTTGGAGATATCCCGCTCCGCGTCTTCGAGCACCAGATCGGCGTGCCGTTTCAGGGAGTGCATTCGCTCGGGCGTCCGCTCGCAGCTTACCACCTGGGTGAGAACATCGAGCTCTCTCATCAGCACGATGGCGTTGCCTGCTGCATTCTGGCGGATCATGTGGAACATAGTGTTGAGGAGCTGATCGTATTGAATGTGAGGAACTATCAGCACGACCCTTTCCTGGCGCAACCACACTCCGGTCGGCAAATAGAGTGGCTTCAATTCACAGAGCGCGGCGCCAAGCCGGTCGATCACGCTGATCGCGGTATGGGGATCGTTGATCCCCGGCGATAAAGCCCTCACGGCGACCTCGACGAGCTGGCGGACCGCAAAGCGGAGATCGGACGAACTGACCCGTTGTGGACCCAGCGCCGTTGCGTTGCGCACCGCAACATCGGTGCCCTCCACCGGCGGAGTCATCAACGCAATTGGAGCGCCCGGAAAAACATAATCGCCGGGCCGGACCAAGAGCCGAACGGCGGTGTCGTGCTCGGCCGCCCAGGTGGCCAGCCCCTCTTCGTCGAGTTGCTGCAGATAGCCGCTCCGAATATCGGCAATCGGCGTCGCGTCCCGCCAAAATGAAAGCGGGGGCGGAGCCGGCTGCCCTACATCGGTGGTCAACTGGCTGATGGCCGACCGAACGTCGTCGCTGACGAGATCGATCACGATATCGACGTTGATCCGTCCGGCCATGTGACCGACGAAATACACCAGCGTTGCCACGCAAACGAAAGCCAGCGCGATGCCAACACTGAGCGAAAGGTGCGGGATGAAACCGCCCTCGGCTTCCGTTCGAACGCTCCTCAGCACAATCAGTGCGTAGCAGAAGGTTCCAAGAAAGACGCCAAGCGTCAGCTGATTGCCGCGATCGCGGGTGAAGTTGCGAAGAAGCCGCGGTCCCATTTGCCCGGCTGCCAGCGAGAGCGCGGCGATCGTGATCGAAAAGACGGTGCCGGCCACACCGATAGTGGACGACGCTACGGCGCCAAGAAGCGTGCGCGCGCCTGTCGCACCGCCATCATAGAGCCAGTTTTGCAATAGCCATTGCGGAAGCAGCTCGCTGCGATCCAACCGTATAAAGCCGAACGCTCCGACGGTTCCTCCAAACACAAGCAGGGCGGGCAGCACCCAGAACGTCTCCGCCAGGTCTGTCAGCAATTTTCGGAAGCGCGCGGTCATCGCAGGCCTGGTGCGTTCAAGAGGTTCGTCAGTCGCGTATTATTCTAAACGAATTATGCCGACCGGATGAATTGTGCTCGGATCCGGGCGATGCCGATGCAAGTTCATCGAACTTGATCCTTGGACGTGGATTGTCTTGTGTCGACAATCGCTACCGGGTCTTTCTGGTTGCGGCTTCATCGGAACCGCGGCAACCCGCTCCTGTGAACGATTCCAAGGCGCTCGAGGTTCCATGTTGTCGCTGCTCGATCTCGCCGCGATTTTGCTGACGCTTTCCGCACTGTTCGGATGGCTGAATCATCAATTCATTCCTTTGCCGCGTACGATCGGACTGCTCGTGATGAGTGTCGTGGTGTCGATCATCCTGGTCGGTGTGGATATCGCGTTGCCCCGACAACATGTCTTTGATGCGTTGACCGACGTGCTCTCGCAGATTGACTTCTCCAACGTCGTCATGAATGGCATGCTGGGCTTCCTGCTGTTTGCCGGCGCGCTGCAGGTCGATCTCGGCAAGCTGCGCAGCCGGGCCCTCCCGGTGGGCTTTCTGGCCCTCGTCGGAACGGTGATTTCGACCGCCGTTGTCGGCTTCGGCTTTTTCGAGGCCGCTAAATTCATGGGGCTGCCGATCGCGCTGCCGTGGGCCTTGGTCTTCGGGGCCCTGATCAGTCCTACCGATCCGGTTGCAGTTCTCAGCATTTTGAAAAACGTCGAAGTGCCGGCCAACCTCGAGGTAGAGATGCAAGGTGAGTCTCTGCTCAACGACGGCGTTGGCATCGTGTTGTTCACCATCCTGCTGCGATTTGCCGTCGGCGGCGGCGATACCAGCGCAGCTGCAATTTCGCAGCATCTGCTCCTGGAGGCAGGCGGCGGGGTGCTTCTGGGGCTCGTCACCGGCTACGTGGCCTATCAGGCCATGCGTATGATCGACGATTATCCCATCGAGGTCCTGATTACGCTGGCGCTCGTGACCGGCACCTACGCCGTGGCTCAGCGGCTGCATGTCAGCGGACCGCTCTCAGTGGTGGCGGCGGGCTTGTTGATTGGCGATCGCGGTCCGCGCTACGCGATGAGCAAAAGGACGCAGACCTATGTCTTTGGCTTGTGGACCCTGATCGATGAAATTCTCAATTCGGTGCTGTTTTTGCTGATCGGCCTCGAAGTGGTCGTGCTGCGATTTGAGCCCTCGGCGCTTCTCGGCGCGGCGGCAGCGATTCCGATCGTGCTGGTGGCCAGGTTGTTCGCGGTGGCGCTGCCGCCGCTCCTGGTCGTCTGGAGCGACCTGATGTCGCTCCACAATGTTCCTTTCATGACCTGGACCGGCGTCCGCGGTGGTATATCCGTGGCGCTGGCGCTTTCCCTGCCTGACAGTGACGCCAAGCCTGCCATTCTTGCAGCGACCTACGCGGTTGTCCTGTTCAGCATTATCATCCAGGGTTCTACCCTCGGCATCGTTGCGCGGCGAACCCTTCAACGAACGACGGGGGACAGCCAAGAGGAAATCAAAGATTAAGTCCAATTCACAATGCAACGATCCTTTCGGCGTGCCGTTGAGACAACACGCCACGCCGTTCAACAGATGGCAGCTGTCCGTCTTCAGCGTTTCGTCCGGAGGATCACCCCATGAATGTCAGCGAATTTGTTTGGCATCGATTGTCAGAGTGGGGATTAAAGCGGGTTTATGGATATCCAGGAGACGGCGTCGGTGGGCTCGACGTTGCACTGGAGAAAGCCAAGGACACGTTGGAGTATGTGCAGGTCCGGCACGAGGAAATGGCTGCCTTCATGGCGTCGGCGCATGCCAAATTCACCGGTCAGGTGGGCCTTTGTTACGCAACCTCCGGTCCGGGCGCCATCCACCTTTTGAACGGGCTCTATGATGCCAAGATGGATCATGTACCGGTGGTCGCATTGGTGGGGCAGCAGGCGAGAAGTGGGCTCGGTGCCAGCTATCAGCAGGAAGTGGATCTGCAAAGCCTGTTTCAGGATGTAACCGAATATGTCGGGATGGCAAGCGTGCCCGAGCAGGTCCGCCATTTGATCGACCGCGCGATCCGCATCGCCCACAACAAGCGTGCGGTCGCCTGCGTGATTCTTCCCAACGATCTGCAGGAACTCCAGTACGAAGATCCGCCGCTTGCCCATGGCGCGACCCATACCGGCGTCGGCTATGCAGGACCTGCAAAACTGCCAGAAGACGGCTTGCTCCGAGCGGCCGCCGACGTTTTAAACAGCGGCAAGAAGGTTGCGATGCTGGTCGGGGCGGGAGCGCTCGATGCTACCGACGAACTCATCGAGGTTGCAGAGCGCCTGCAGGCCGGTGTCGCTAAAGCGCTGCTGGGCAAGGCTGCGTTGCCCGACGATCTGCCGTTCGTCACCGGTTCGATCGGATTACTTGGAACAAAACCAAGTTGGGATCTCATGAAGGGCTGCGACACCTTTCTGATGGTCGGCTCCGCCTTCCCCTACAGCGAATTTCTTCCCAAACCCGGCGCCGCACGCGGCGTGCAGATCGATATCGACGGGAGCAGATTGAGCCTTCGCTATCCGATGGAAGTCAACATGGTCGGCGACAGCGCAACCACCTTGCGCGCCTTGCTGCCGCTGCTGACGCAGAGGAAGGAATCGTCCTGGCGACGCGAGATCGAAAGCGGTCTCAAAGGGTGGTGGGAGACGCTGGAAGCGCGGGCGATGGATTCGGCGGAGCCGCTCAATCCTCAACGGGTGTTCTGGGAATTGTCGCCGAGGCTGCCGGACAACGCCATCATAACCGCCGATTCCGGCTCTGTTGCGAACTGGTATGCCCGAGATCTGAAGATCCGCCGCGGCATGAAGGCATCGCTGTCGGGCGGATTGGCGTCGCTGGGCGCAGGAACGCCTTACGCGCTTGCCGGCAAGATGGCTTATCCCGATCGCACCGTGATCGCCTGCATGGGCGACGGAGCCATGCAGATGAATGGCCTGAACGTCATGATCACGATCTCCAAATATTGGAAGCAATGGTCGAATCCTCGCCTGGTCGTTCTCGTTCTCAACAATCGCGATCTCAACCAGGTCACGTGGGAGGAGAGGATCCAGTTGGGCGCCGGCAAGACGGAATCGACGCAGAGCATTCCGGATTTTCCGTATCACAAATATGCTGAGCTGATCGGGCTCAAAGGCATCTTCGTCGACAACCCCGATCGGGTTGGCGCGGCTTGGGACGAGGCGCTGGCCGCGGATCGTCCGGTGATCCTCGAAGCCTATACCGATCCCAATGTGCCGCCGCTGCCGCCGCATATCACGCTGAAGGATGCCAAAAATTTCGTCAGTATGATTCCGTCCGAGCCCGAACTCGGCAGCGTATTGAAGAACAGCGCCAAGGAATTGCTGACGTCCGTCCTTCCCGGGAAGCGATGATCATGAGGCCCGCCGTCTCGATCGACGGCGTCCGCGCCCAGGCATTCGAGATTCCGACTGACAAGCCCGAAGCGGACGGAACGATTGGCTGGAGTTCGACGACGCTGGTCCTTGTCGAAGTTTCCGGAGGAGGCCGTGTCGGACTCGGGTACACATACGCCAGCGCATCGATCGTCGATCTCATCGCCGGCAAGCTCGCTTCGGTGATAAGAGGGCGGGACGCATTCAATCCGCAGGCTGCGTTCATTTCGATGCAACGGGCGGTCCGCAACCTTGGGCGGGAAGGTCTGGCCGCAACCGCGATCTCGGCGGTCGATGCTGCGATATATGACCTCAAGGCGCGGCTTCTCGGCGTTCCGTTGTACGCTTTACTGGGCAGCTATCGCGATTGCGTAACGATTTACGGCAGCGGCGGCTTCACGACTTACACGGACAAGGAGCTTTGCGAGCAACTTGGCGGATGGGTGGCTAACGAAGGATGCGCCTTTGTCAAGATGAAGGTCGGTTCAAAGCCGGCCGCCGATCCCGCGCGGGTCAAGGTCGCGAAACAGGCCATCGGCGACCAGGCGGCTTTGTTCGTGGACGCTAATGGTGCCTATGGCTTGCAGCAGGCATTGGAACTTGCGGATTCGTTCGCCGAACAGCACGTTGGCTGGTTCGAGGAACCGGTATCTTCCGACGATTTGGCCGGC
>OBLV0100000542.1_pt1 | contig 11486 bp, 12 predicted proteins | sample 1520071 | NCBI WGS metagenome assembly OBLV01 (sample SAMEA3888446, study PRJEB22518) | metagenome | reverse complement strand
CTGGCTGCCCAACTCGTCGAGCACGTCCCGACCGCTGGGCTGGCCTGCACCCAGCTGGCCGCCGCGCTGATCGCCGAGCAGGTGCTCGCCGTGCTCGCCGGGCCGGATGCGGGCCTGCCCGCCCCACCAACCTGGGGCGCGGCCCTGCGCCTGGACCCGGTGCGGGGTACGTTGCACCGGCACCCGCGCCCGGCCCATCCGCGCTGCGGCTGCGGTGCAGCGTGAAGGGGGCGAGCCCACTACTGCGCAGGCGAGCGCCGGGAGACAATTACCTCGTGAGCGACATCCCGCGCCGGTCGACCCAGCGCACCGCCCGGCTCGCGAGCCTCCCGCTCGGGGTGGCGGGTCGGGTCGCCGCGGGCTGGGGAAAGCGGCTGGCGGGGCAGGACGCGAGCGATGTGAGCGCCGAGCTCAGTGCGCGCACCGCCGAGCAACTGTTTGCGGTGCTCGGCGAGCTCAAGGGCGGCGCGATGAAATTCGGTCAGGCGTTGAGCGTGTTCGAGGCGGCTATCCCCGACCAGCTGGCCGCACCGTACCGGGATGCCCTGACCAAACTGCAGTCCGCGGCCCCGCCGATGGCCCCGCGGTCGGTGCGCCGGGTGCTCGATGAACAACTCGGTTCGGGCTGGCGCCGCCGCTTCGCCGATTTCTCGGACGAACCCGCGGCCGCCGCCAGCATCGGCCAGGTGCACCGAGCGGTCTGGCACGACGGTCGTGAGGTTGCGGTCAAAGTCCAGTACCCGGGCGCCGACGAGGCGCTGCGTTCCGACCTGCGGCAACTGCAGAGATTCAGCCGGCTCTTCCAGGTAATCGTGCCCGGGCTGGAGGTCAAACCGCTGCTCGCCGAGTTGCAGGACCGGATGGTGGAGGAGCTCGACTACCGCGACGAGGCTGACAACCAGCGCGCATTCGCCGCCGCCTTCCGGGACCACCCCGAGATCGCCGTCCCCGCCGTCATCGCCAGCGCACCGAAGGTCATGGTGTCGCAATGGATCACGGGGATCCCGATGGCGCAGATCATCCGCTGCGGTTCGCGGTCGGAGCGCGACGACATCGGCACCAAGCTCTCGCTGTTCCACTCCTCCTCTCCGACCCTCACCGGGCTGCTGCATGCTGATCCGCACCCGGGGAACTTCCTACGGCTGGATGACGGGCGGTTGGGGGTGCTCGACTTCGGGGCAGCGGCCAAGCTCCCCCGTGGAACGCCGCGCACGCTGGGAGTGGCGATCCGGCTGGCCGTCGAGGAACGCTCCGAAGAGCTCCTCGAGCTGCTGTGTTCGGAGGGTTTCGTCCGGCCGGGTATGCGGCTGTGCGCCGAGGACGTGCTGGCCTACCTCGCCCCGTTCGCCGATCCGGTACGCGAGGAGATCTTCCATTTCACCCGGGCTTGGATGCAGTCTCAGGCTGAGCGGGTCGGCGATTTCTCCGGCCCGGATTTCCGGACCGGGCGCGCGCTGAACCTGCCACCGAGCTACCTGCTGATCCACCGGGTGAGCACCGGAACCTTCGGTGTGCTCTGCCAGCTCGGTGCCACTGTGCCGCTACGTAGCATCGCCCAGCGCTGGCAGCCCGGGTTCGGCGGCTGAGTCCGGGCCGCCCTAGCCGACCGGGGCGACCGCAAAGTGGACGGTCCCGCCCAACTTGGACCGTGCGGCGCGGTGCACCAGCGGCACCAGCACGCCGTGCAGGAACGGGTATTTGCGCACCAGAAGCCGCGCGGCTCGGCGCGCCTCGTCGCCCTCGAGGCGCCACATCCGGGCTGGCACCGCTGTCCCGGTTGGCCTGCCTCCCGCCGTGGACGGCGTTATCTCGACCATCGGGTTGCGGCGCAGCCGCCGGGTCTTGGCCGCATGCTCAAAACTCCGGACGACCGCGTGGTCCCCGTCGACGGCGATGCTAACCGGCACCCCGCGTGGCGTGCCGTCGCGCCGATAGGTGGTCAGCCGGATGGTCTTCTGCCGGACGAAAGGCGCCAGCGCGGGTGTGGTCGCCGCGTCGACCGCTCCGACGACATAGCCGAGCTGGCGTAGCCGCAGGCCGAGTGCCACCGCGGCGAGCACCGATGCCACGCCCAGTAGCGGCGCTTGCCATCCGCGCCCGCCGAGATCGGCATCCACGACGTGATTGACGCTGTGCACGGTGTTGGCGACCAGAAATCCGGCCAGCGCGGTCGCGAGTGAGTCGGACCAGACCACGGCGAGGACGACGGTGACACCGATGCCGATCTGGAATGCCCCCAGGTCATGCAGGAAATGTTCGTGGTACTCGAAATTCACCAGTTCGGCGAATGACCGCGGCGCGGCGAGGGACCACACACCAGCCGCGAGCATCCCCACGCCCGCCAGTACAGCTACCGCCATGACATATCGGCGAGCCCACACCCCGTCCTCCCGATCCATCCGCCCACGCTCCCGGTAGTGCTCCGATCCTCACCACCAGGACGGCCCGCCCCTCTATTTCGTGACACCCGGGCGCCACTGCCGCCCGCTGGATGCCGGTTTACAGGTGCTCCACCGCGCGGTGGGCTCGCTGATCGGCGTAGCGGGCCAGACGCTGCCAGCGGCGAGCGGCGGCGAGCCGGCGGGCCAATCGCTCGCGGCAGGCCCGGCGCTGGTCTTCACGCATTCGGTCCCTGGCGAGTATCTCGTGCAGCAACATGGTGGGTGCTCCTCGGCTGTGGCGACCGGAGGGTGGGGGCACCACCGCTGCGGGTCACGAGGTTGGTCGTCGTTATGAGCTGCGGGTGACCCGGTTGGGGGCTCTTGAAGAGCCCCCAACCGGGTCAGGCGCCCGGGGTTACGCGGCGGTGCCCCGCTCGGCGCGCTCGCGCTCCAGCGCGGCTTTGCTGGGCCGGCCACGTGGGCGCTTGCGCGGGATGACGGCACCGTGCTCGAAGATCTCGCCGCCCCACACACCCCAGGGCTCGTGCCTGGACAGCGCGCTGTCCAGGCACGCTGCCTTGATCGGGCAACCTGCACAGAGCTGCTTGGCCCGCTCCAGCTGATCGGGGGACTCCGCGAACCACAGATCCGGATCGTGGGTGCGGCAGGGCAGGGCGTCTGATCCGGGGGACGCGGTATCGAGCAGGTGGGCCAGCTCTGCCCCACCCAGCAGGTCGGGCAACGCCCCGCCGTCGAGCGGGACGGTCGCGGTCAACACTTGTCTCTCCTCCTCGGTGGTGGTGCCGGTGAAACTCGCCGGTACCGGGCGCGCCGCGGGATGAGGACCTGGCAACACAGCAAGGCCGCGGATCCCGCTGCGGGGTCCGCGGCCTTTACGAGCCGGATGGCTCGAGGATCAAGGCTCCGGTGCGGACCTGCGCAGGCGGTCGTCGATAACCGGCAGATCAATGCCAGTGGGGGTGATGTAGGCGCGGTGGAAGGGACGCCCGGAGCGCACCCAGAACGCGCCCATCGGCGCACTCCGCGGACGCTTGGACCAGGTCACCTCGGACATGGCGAGGGGCCCGCGCGGCGGGAAGCAACGGGCTCCGGCAGACATAGTGATCTCCATCGGAGCACCTCCTTCCCGTTCTGCCCACACCCGATGGGGCGGGCGATCCATCCCTGTTCAGCCGCGTGCAACGACCGCCTTCAGGAGATTAAGAGCAAGGTTAGGTCCCCGCTGATACCCCAGCAACCGAATTTCTCGCTAATTTTTCCGCGTACTCAGCGGGCGCCTGGCTCGCCCCGTACGAGGGCGAGCACGTCGGGTCCGTAGCGGTTCAGCTTGGCCGCTCCGATGCCCGGGATGGCTGTCAGGCCGGCCACGTCGACCGGCCGCTGCGCGGCGATCGCGCTCAGCGTCGCGTCGGTGAGGACCACGAAATCCGGCACGCTCTGCTCCGCGGCGCGGGTGGCGCGCCAATCCCGCAGCCGCGCCAGCAGGTCCGGGTCGGCATCCGACAAAGGCACCGCACGCACTGCGCCCCCCGCGCGCCGCGCGGCCGGGCGGTCCCGTGGAACCAGACCATCGAGGAACCGGCTGCGGCGCCGCGAGCGCCTCCCGCCCGGGCTGCGCGAGAGCGCCCAGGACAGCGCGAGCCGGCAGCGGGCCCGGGTCACCCCGACGTAGAGCAACCGTCGCTCCTCCTCCAGCGCCGCCTGGTCACCATCGGCGTACTGGATGGGTAAGGTCCCGTCGGCCAGCCCGACCAGGAAGACCGCATCCCATTCCAGGCCCTTGGCCGAATGCAGGCAGGCCAGTGTCACGCCCTGCACCGCCGGCGGGTGGGCGGCCTCGGCCCGGGCGTCGAGTTCGGCGACGAGCCGGCCCAGGTCAGCCCCGGGGATGCTGCCGGCGAGGTCATCAGCCAGCTCGGCCAGCGCGTGCAGGGACTCCCAACGAGATCGGGCGGTACTACCCCCGGGTGGTTGAGCGGTCAGGCCGTGGCGGGCCAGCACCGCGCGCACCGTAGCTCCCAGCTCAGCCGCCGGAGCTGAACCGGGCACAGATGCGGCGGCTGCCCCGCGCAACGCGCGGATCGCAGCGCGGATCTCCGGTCGCTGGAAGAACCGCTCCCCGCCCCGAACCTGGAACGGGATACCCCGGGCGGAGAGTGCCTGCTCATATGCCTCGGACTGGGCGTTCACCCGGAACAGCACCGCGATCTCGGCGGCGGCCACGCCCTCACGCAGCAGATCCGCAACGGCCTCAGCCGTGGCGCCGGCTTCGGCGGCCTCATCGTCGTATTCAGCGAACGAGGGCTCGGGACCGGAGGGCTGCTGACCTTCCAGCGGTTGCCGGGCACCGGCGGGGCGCTCACGAGCGCCGGAGATCACTCCGTTCGCCAGGCCCACGACCTGCGGTGTGGAGCGGTAGTCGCGGTGTAGCCGCACGGTGACTGCGTCTGGGAATCGTCTGGTGAACTCCAGGAGGAAGCGGGTCGCCGCACCGGCGAAGGAGTAGATGGTCTGGTTCGGATCCCCGACGACGGTCAGGTCATCTCGGGCGCCCAGCCAGGCGTGCAGCAGGCGTTGCTGCAACGGGGTGACGTCCTGGTACTCGTCGACGACGAAGCAACGGTAGCGGTCCCGGAACTCCTGCGCCACCGCCGGATGATCTTCGAGTGCGGCAACGGTGTGCAGCAGCAGATCATCGAAATCGAGCACCTGGTTGCGGGTGGTGAGCTCCTCGTACCCCGCATAGACCGTGGCAACCTGCGCGGCCGGCGCCGGGGTGTCCCGGCGGGCGGCGGCCACCGCGGCGGGGTAGTCCGCCGCGGTGATCATGCTGGCCTTGGCCCACTCGATCTCGCCGGCGAGATCACGCAGATCATCCGCTCCGGTTCCGGCACCGGCACGCTGCGCGGCCTGGCCGACCAGGCGCAGCTTGTGCTCCACCAGCGGCCAGGGCGCCCCGCCGATGACCTGGGGCCAGAAATAGCGGATCTGGCGCAGCGCCGCGGCGTGGAAGGTGCGGGCTTGCACCCCGGTCGCACCCAGCTCGCGCAGCCGGGTACGCATCTCCCCCGCGGCGCGCGCGGTGAACGTCACCGCGAGTACCTGCCCCGGGGCGACGTGACCGGTGCGGATCAGGTGGGCGATCCGGCGGGTGATGGTGCGGGTCTTGCCGGTGCCCGCCCCGGCGAGCACGCAGACCGGACCCCGCGGAGCCGTGACCGCCGCCCGCTGCTCCCCGTCGAGCCCCTCGAGCGGATCCCGATCAGGCCGGTTGCTGAGCACGACAGGCATCCTCGCAGAATGGCCTGACAGCCTCATCCGAAGCGCCGCAGCCAGTCTCGATTCGGGGCAGTCTGGAGGGGACGTATCCGACCGAGAGGAGTGACGATGACGCTCACCCGGCCTCCCGGGCCGCTGTCCCGGGGCGGCGAGCAGTACACCAACTACCGGATCGAGGGCCCGGCCCACCGACTGATGCTGCATCCCTTCCCGCGCCGGGTCCGCGCCGAGTTCGGCGGGCAGACCGTGCTGGACACCCGGGCCGGCGTGCTGCTGCACGAGACCGGGCTGCTGCCGCAGCTCTACCTACCCGAAGCGGACCTGCGCGCGGAGCTGCTCGAGCCCACCGAGCACCACACCCACTGCCCGTTCAAGGGTGATGCCTCCTACCGCTCGCTGCGGGTCGGTGACCGGGCCGTGGACAACGCGGTGTGGCACTACCCCCAGCCGTTCGAGGCGGCGTCCTGGCTGGCCGGCTACGCCGCGATGTACTGGTCAGCGGCGGATCGGTGGTGGGATGAGGATGATGAGGTGCGCGGTCACCTGACGGATCCGTTCCACCGGATCGACGTGCGCGCCACCAGCCGCAAGGTCCGGGTACTGGCCGGGGACGTGCTGCTCGCCGAGTCCGCGCATCCGCTGGTGCTCTCCGAGACCGGCCTGCCCAACCGCTTCTACCTGCCGGGCTCCGATATGAGGGAGGACCTGCTGGCTGCCAGCGACACCCGGACCGTGTGCCCCTACAAGGGCGAGGCCCGATACTGGTCGCTTCGGGTAGCCGGACGCGAACTCGCCGACGTGGCGTGGGAGTACCCGCAACCGCTGCCCGGGGCCGCCCGCATCGCCGGGTACCGCTGCTTCCTGCACGGCGAGCTGACCATCGAGGTCGACGGCGAACCCGACTGACCGGTCCCCGCGCCCGCTTTGCCCGCTCTGGAGGCGCCGAGTTTCACAGGGGGGTCGCTGACACCGCTGGGGGCAGCGCTGTCGTGGAACTCAGCGCGCCGAGAGCTAGGCTCAATCCAGAGACGACGTCGACGTGCCTGTTGCCCATCGGTGAGCGCGCCAGGTCGCGCCAGGCACGCATAGGGTGATCATGCCGAGAGCCCTACCACGGTCTCGCGGGGAGTAACCAGCGGAGCCGGAGCGCATGGAACACCGCACAACGTCGCGTTGTTGGTGCTGAGCGTGAGCGAACTGACGATGTACACGACGGTGTGGTGCGGTTACTGCCGGCGGCTCAAGGCGCAGCTGGACCGCGCCGGGATCACCTTCCGCGAGGTGGACATCGAGCAGGACTCGACGGCTGCCGAGTTCGTGGCCAGTGCCAACGGGGGCAACCACACCGTACCGACAGTGCTGTTGGCCGACGGCGCCCTGCTGGTCAACCCCACCATCGATCAGATCGCCGCCGCCATCGCCGCGTAGTGACTCCACCAAATCGGCATCGAAACGTTATGATTTGGGCCGTGCTCGGTCAGTAGTCGGGTCGGCGGCGAGGGCGGTGTTCACATGAAGATCAACGACCGGAAGCGCTGGGAACGGGAACTCACCGACCACATGCGGCAGCACGCCGCGGACCTGCACAAGCCACCCAAGACCCGCTCCGAGCCCACCGGCATCTACGTGACCGGGACCCGCATGCTGCTCTGGACGATCCTGGTCATGATCATGACCAGTGCGGGCTGGGCGATCGGCCTCTACCTCTTCTGAGCGACCCTCCCCGACATGGAGACATAACGGGGTAGTTGAGGGCCCGCCCGCCCCGACATGTCTCCATGTGGGGGAGGGCGGGATGGAGGTCAGGAGATGGCGCCGAGGGCGGTGAGGGGGTCGGCCAGGCGTTTGGCGTCGCCGACGACCACGCCGGTGAAGCGGATCGGGGCGAAGAACTCGGCGGCAGCCTCGGCAACCTGGCCGACAGTGACCGCCTGCAAGCGGACCGGGTGCTCGAGCAGCCAGCCGAGATCCAGGCCGACGGTGGCCAGGGTGGCCAGGTTACTGGCCAGGCCCCGCTGGGATGCGGCAGCGATGGTCATCGACCCGATCGCGTAGCGCCTCGCGGTGTCCACTTCGGACTCGTCGGGCGGCACCACGACCAGCCGGCCCAGCTCGTACCGGGTTTCCAGCAGCGCCGCCGCGGTGACCTCGCTTGCGGTGTCGGCATCGGCGACGAGCGTGGCTCCGTGGCGGGTGAACTCGAAGCCGCAGTGCGCGCCGTAGGTGTAGCCCTTGCCCTCCCGGATGTTCTCCACCCAGCGCGAGGAGAAGAACCCGCCGAAGACCAGATTCGCCAGCTGGAGCGCCGGGTACTGATCGTGGCTGCGCGGCACCGCCTGCGCGGAGAGCCGCAGCTGCGACTGCACCGCACCCTCGCGGTGTACCAGCTGCAGGGGTGCGCCGGCGAGCTCAGGGAGGGCGGCCAGCTCGGTGGCCGGATGATCGGATTTCCAGCCGGCCAGGACCGACTCGACCAACTCCACCGCGCGGGGCGGGTCGAGGTCGCCCACCAGCACCAGAACCGCACCGCCGGGCACGACCGAGCGGTGGTGCAGCGCCCGTACAGCCGACGGTGTGACCGCGGCGACGTCGTCGGCGTGCGGCCACTCCCGGACGAACGGGTGCTTGCCGTAGCGGCGCCGTTGCAGCGCCTCGCGGGCTATCACTCTCGGCTGGGAACGGCTCACCATCAGCCGCTCCACCAGACGATCCCGCTCGCGGACGACGTCGGTGGTGGCGTAGGACGCCGAGGTCAGCGCATCGCCGAGCACTTCGAGCAGCACATCCAGCCCGCTGGCCAGGGCAGAGCCGGATATGGACAGGTGCTGCGGGTCCACCCCCGCCGCCAGGTCACCACCGATGCCCGCCAGCACCTTGTCGATGGCGAACCTGTCTCGTTGCGGAGTGCCGTGTAGCAACGTGTCAGCCAGCAGCTCGGCCCGGGCGGGGTGAGTGCGATGGGTGCCACCGAAGGGAATCTCCAGGCGCAACTCCACCATCGGCACCGCGGAGCGCCGTACCGCGATCACCCGCAACCCGCTGCCCAGCACGGTGTCCACGGATGGCGGGATGCTGGGGGTACGCGGTGCGCCCAGCGGCGGGAGTGAGCGCGGCCCGAGCTCGGTCCGGCCGATCTGCTCGGCACTGCGGTGCACCATCACGCCTCCTGTCCCGCTGCTGCCGCCTCGGGCAGCGAATCCGCAGAGGTGCTGGCGGGTTCGATCATCAGAATCGCCCGGGAATCCGGACGCAGCCCGGCGGCAGCCTGCGCGACCAGCTCAGGGTCGATACCAGCCACCATCACCGGCAGCTCGGCCACCAGCTCGGCCCGCCCGTGCAGCAGCTCGTAAGAACCGATGGCCACGGTCCGGGCCACCAGCCCGTCGTTATCGCGGAACAGGGTCGCGGCCCACCGGGCCGTGATCCGGGCCAACTCATCGGGATCCGGCCCGTCCACGGCGAGCCTGGCGATCTCCTCATCGATCGCGTTCAGTACCTGGTCGACGTTCACGGTGGCCGGGTAGACGGCGGAGATGGTGAGGGTGTCCGGGTCCCGGGCGTCCAGCGGCGATCCGAACAGGCCGCAGCGCGCTCCGATGTCGGTCACGATCGCATCGGTGTGCACCAGGCGCTGCTCCAGGCGGGACGAGGCGCCGTCCGCGAGCACCGAACAGAGCACCTCGTAGCCGAGGTAGGCGGCGACACCAGCGCTGGGATCGGGCAGCCGGTAGCCGATCCCCAATGCCGGCAGGGGAGCCAGCGGATCCGGGTGGCGATGCCGGCGCTCCCGCTCCGGTGGTGGCTCGGCGAACGAGGGCCGGTCGGGAACCGGGCGGGCCGGGACGTCGTCGAAGTGCCGGTGCACCAGCTCCAGCGCGGTGTCCACCGCGAAATCCCCGCACACGGTGAGCACCGCGTTGCCCGGCGCGTAGTAGGCGTCGAAGAACGCCGCGCAGTCGTCCACAGTGGCCGCTTCGAGCTCGGAGAAGTCGCCGTAGCCGTTGTGCGCGTTGGGGAAGGTGTCGTAGAGCACCGGCGGCAGTGTGATCCACGGGAAGCCGCCATAGGGCCGGTTCAGCACGTTGAGCCGGATCTCCTCCTTCACCACGTCGACCTGGTTGCGCAGGTTCTCCGCGGTGATCCGGGGCGCCCGCAACCGGTCCGCCTCGAGGAACAGCGCCCGCTCCAGCGCCGCCGAGGGCAGGACCTCGTAATAGTTGGTGTAGTCGGGATGGGTGGAACCGTTGAACATCCCACCCGAGGACTGCACGTGGCGGAAATGCGCGAGCTTCTCCAGGCTCTCGCTGCCCTGGAACATCAGGTGCTCGAACAGGTGCGCGAAGCCGGTGCGGCCCTGCGGCTCGGAGCGGAACCCGACGTCGACGTGCACACCCACGGCAACCACGGGTGCGGATTGGTCCGGGCTCAGCACGATCCGCAACCCGTTGGGCAGGGTCTCGCGGTGCAACTCCACCGTAGGAGAAGGGATGCGGGTCATGAATCCACCCTACGGCGCGGGGTCGGGCGACCGGTGCGCAGCCGCCACGCCAGCAGCGCACCGGCGATCCCGGCTACCGCAACCCCGGTAGCGCCGAGGCGCTGCCCGCCGGCCGACCTGGCCGACACTCCGGTTCCCGCCAGGGTCACCAGCGGCTCGCCCGCAGGCATCGGATCGGGCACCTCGACGTTCAGCTCCGCCCCGAGACGGTGACCGCAGCCATCCAGCCGCGCTGACACCTGCTGACCGTCCGGTGCTTCGATGCGCACCACGTCCCGGGCGGTGGGGGTACCGCAGACCGCCGACTCGGTCACGGTGCCCCGGATGACCCGGAACTCGCCGCGGTCCGGCGGCGGCCACAGGAACCATCCCAACCCGAGCGATCCCAGCCCGATTCCCAGGGCGAGGAGCACCGCGCCGGTCCCGGCTCTCACCGGGGCATCCTAAATCCAGCACTCCCAGCGACGATGCGGACCTCAGGCGCCGCGGCGCAGGCCGGCCTCGGCTGCCCCGGCGGCGAGTGTGTCCAGACCGAACGCCTCGGCGGGGCCCAGCGCTCCCGGGCCGGAAACGCCGCGGTCTGCGGCGCGCTGCGCGCCCCAGGCCAGCAGATCGGCGGTGAGCTGGTAGGGATCACCGGATTCCAGCTGCACCTGCGCCAGCGCGGCGCCGGCTGCGTTGAAGGCCGTGGCGACGACCTGCGAGGTGATCCCGGCCAGCGCGGCCGGATCAGGTTCCTCGGCCACCCAGCGCAGCGCCGACTCCCCGATCTTGCGCACCACCGGCCGCGCTCCGGGCAGCGCCAGCAGCGCCGGGATGAGCCGGGTGGCCAGCCGCAGCGCGCGCCGGGCGGGCCCGGGCCAGCCGAGGTAGACGTCCACCTCCCGGAGGCCTCCGGCACCAGGCAGCCGGGGCAGTGCGTAGTGCTCCGTGGCACCGATGGCCAGCGCCGGGTGGTCCCGCCCGCCCACGGTGATACGCCGGGGACGGGAGCCGGTGGGTTCCACCCTGATCCCGTCCCGCCAGGCGAATCCCTGCTCGGTGATCAGCCCGACCATCGACGCGAAGGTCCCTCGGCTGATCACCTGGGCCCGGCCGACCCCACCGGTCAGGTAGCCGACCTCGATGCGGTGCACTCCCGCACCCGCCAGCCGTAACGCGAGCGCTCCGGCCAGGTTGCCGGGCACGTAGTCGTAACCGAACGCGGTGATCAGGCTCGCCCCGGACCGCTCGGCCTGCGGGCCGAACTCCTCGAACACCCGGCGGATGAACGGCGGCTCGCCGGTCGAGTCGAGGTAGATCGCCCC
>OBLV0100000541.1_pt1 | contig 11494 bp, 9 predicted proteins | sample 1520071 | NCBI WGS metagenome assembly OBLV01 (sample SAMEA3888446, study PRJEB22518) | metagenome | reverse complement strand
ACCGAGATCTACACTCTTTCCCTACACGACGCTCTTCCGATCTGAACAACCTGCGGGGCCACGGCTTCAGCGAGCAGGACATCGCGGACGGCGGGTCGGACCGGCTGATCGACGCCGTCATCCCGCATGGCAGCGCGGAGGAGATCGCAGCCGCGGCGCGCCGGCACCTGTGCGCCGGCGCTGACCACGTCTGCCTGCAGGCGGTGGGGGTCCGCGGAATTCCCCGCTCAGAGTGGACCGCGCTCGCGTCCGCCGTTGGCGCCGGCAACCCCGGGGAGTGAGGCTTCGCAAAAGGAGGCGGCTCGAAAAAACGTCGTAGTTCGTCGCTTTCTCGAGCCGGCCCCTCCCGACCGCTGCCTGTGATCACCGTCACTTCGGCGGGTCGCTGCCTGTGATCACCGTCACTTCGGCGGGGTCGCCGGCTGCGAGTCCGCATCCTCGTCGGACGGCGGGTCGCCGAACTTCTCGACCGCGTTGCTCGCCTTCTGCCCGTACTTGGCGATCTTGTCGGTGTACTTGCCATGCGTCTTCTTGTCGACGGCCGCGCCGGCGGTCTCCATCGCGCCCTGGATCTCGTCCTTGTGCTCTGCCACCGTCTCCTGCGCCTGTTTGCGCAGGTCGGTGAGCCTGTCGCGTAGTCCCATTTCTCGCTCCTGTCGGTCGACGCCGCCCCGTCCTGCCGAAGCTTACGGCCGCCACCTGACCACATCCGATAATTCGGGGTATGCACGTGGGCATCGCGGACCACTTCGGCTGGGCCGTTGCGGTGACCGCGTCGGACGACCACGCGGTGGTCGACCGCCGCCGAATCGAGCTGGTCGAGCCCGGCGTGTCGGCGGCGCCGATCCACTACGAGAGCCGACATCTGGATGTCGCCGCCACGGAAGCGCTGGTCGCGACGGTGCGAGCGTCCGTCGTGCGGGCGACGTCCGCATCACTCGACGAGCTCGCGAACGCACTCCCTGCGCCGGTCCGCTCGATCTCGCTGCGAGCTTGGCCGCTCAACTTCCCCGACGACATCGCCGTTCAACGTCGCGCGCCATACGAGTCTCGGGCCGACGCGATCATGTACCGCCAGGAGCTCTCCGAGCTGGCTCACGCTCGGCGCTGGGAAGTCAACGTCTATGACGCGAAGGCAGTGGTGGATCAAGCGGCCAGGATGCTGGCCGAGCGCGCCGACGCGGTCCTGAACGGACCCCGAGCGACGATCGGGCCACCGTGGACGAAGGACCATCGGGTCGCGCTCGCCGCGACGATCCTGGCCGGCCGCGCGGCGGCGAGGTGACGTTGCGGGCCGCTGAGACAGGCTTACGGCTACGTCGCCAGGACGGCGCGAAGCTCGGGCGGGACTTCGGAAACCGGATGCGGCGGTTCGACGAGCGCTAGCGCCGGTACCCCTGCGTCCGACCGCCGTCGCTGACTCGAAGGTCGGCACGGCTGGCCGTTGGCCAGGATCACACCGTCGCTGCAATGGGCCTCGACCACGCCGTTGCCGAACTGCTCCGCGTACAGCCGCGCGTACACGCCGCCCTCAGCGAGGAGCTCGTCGTGGGTGCCGCGCTCGACGATCGTTCCGTGTTCGATGGCGAAGATGACATCGGCGTTTCGGACCGTCGAGAGCCGGTGCGCGATGGCGATCGTGGTCCGGCGCTGGATGAGGGATTCGAGCGCCTGTTGAACCACGCGCTCGCTTTCGGTGTCCAGCGCCGAGGTGGCCTCGTCGAGGACGAGGATCGGCGGGTCCTCGAGGATCACGCGCGCGATCGCCAACCGCTGACGCTCCCCGCCCGAGAACCGGTAGCCGCGCTCGCCCACGACGGTGTCGTAGCCGTGCTCGAGCGCGGTGATGCGATCGTGAATGAACGCGGCCTTCGCGGCCGCCACTATCTCATCGTCGGTTGCGGTCGGCCGCCCGTAGGAGATGTTCTCGCGCACCGTTCCTCCGAACAGATAGCTCTCTTGGGTGACCACTCCCACGGCGTGTGCGATCGTCGCGGCCGTGAGACCGCGCACGTCGTGACCGTCGATCGTGACCGCCCCTTTCTGGACGTCGTAGAGCCGCGGTATCAGGTACGAGATGGTCGTCTTGCCCGCCCCGGAGGGCCCGACCAGCGCGGCAAGCTGCCCGGGCGAGACCAGCATCGAGACATCGCGTAGCGCCTCCTCGGGCGCGGGCGGTCCACCGTCTTCCCCACCGCCGTACCGGAACGACACGTTCTCGAGAGCGACTTCGCCTCGAATCTCGGCCGCCTTGAGTTCGAGCGCGTCGGACCGGTCCGTAATGCGTGGCCGAAGGTCGATCAGTTCGAAGATCCGCGCGAACAGCGCCAGCGATGACTGAACGTCGACCGAGACCTGCAGCAGCTGATTGATCGGGAACAGCAGCCGGGTCTGCAGGGTCGTGAATGCCACCAGCGTCCCCGCCGAGAGGTCACCGTTGGCGCCCTGCAGCCCGGCGACGAGATACACGAGCGCTGGACTGATCCCGAAGAACGCCTGGGTGACCGCGAAGAACGATCGCCCGACGATCGCCTGTCGGATCTGTAGTTCGGCCTGGTTGGCGTTCTCGGCCCGGTAGCGATCGACCTCGTGCTCCTGGCGGCCGAACACCTTCGCCAGCAGGATCCCGGACACCGACAGCGTCTCCTGGGTGATCGACCCCATCGCGGCGAGCGAAGCCTGGGCATCGCGACGAGCCTTCCGCCGCGCGCGTCCGACCCGTACGCTGAACAGCACGAACACGGGCGTCGCGGCCAGTGAGATGGCCGTCAGCAGCGGCGACAACAGCAGCATCGCCACCACCGAGGACACGAGCGTGACGACGTTGCTGACTACCGACGACGCCGTTGAGGTGATCGTCGTCTGCACCCCGCCGACATCGTTGGCCAGCCTCGACTGAACCTCTCCGCTGCGAGTTGCCGTGTAGAACGCAAGCGAAAGCCGCTCGAGATGCTCAAACAGCCGGTCGCGCAGTTCCTGCAGCACGCGGTTGCCGACCACCTCGGTCAAATATGTCTGGGCGACGTTCAGGACCCCGTTGACGATCGGGATCGCGATCAACGCCGCCACCAACGGATACAGCGCCGTGAGATCAGGACCGCCCCGCACGAACAGGGCGTGGTCGAACACTCGACGGACCAACAGCGCGCTGATCACGCTCAACACCGACGTCATCAAGATCATCGCGAAGATGACCGTCAGCACACCCCAATGGGGCCGAAACAAACGCACGATCCGTGGGCCCAGCTTTGGCGGATCGGCCTGAGAACCCGATGCAATCATCGGCCGAGGCTAACCGCCCGATGACCTCGACGGCCGCCGGAGCCAACGGTGTCCCGCACAGCGCTAACTTCTGACGGTATGGCCGTCCCCGGGTTCCTGACTCCGATCGTCGAGGAGCCCAAGGTTCCGGTCCACCGATGGATCGCCCTCCAGGTCGAGTTGCTGCGCGACGCAGACAGCCGTGGTCTCCCGGATGCGGCCGCTGTCCTCCGGTTCGCCGGCCTCGTTCCCGACGCTCCGGGCGGTCGCGCCGATGTGCTCGACGTCGAGTCAGCGCGACTGGCGATCGCCAAGGACCACTGGTATCAGAACCTGACAGACGCAGTCGCTCACGGGCATGACGAAGTCGACACCCGGTTTGAAGCCGCAGCCGACGCGATCCAGGCCGGCGACGTCGACGCTCTACGCCGGCTGCTCGATGCGCGGCCGGCGCTCGTCCGGATGCGCTCGCCGTTCCCGCACCGACAGACGCTGCTTCATCACGTTGCCGCGAACGGGATCGAGGTCGAACGCCAGCTTCAGTCGCCGGCCAACGCGGTCGACGTCCTGCGGCTGCTGATCGAGCGGGGCGCCGACCCTGACGCGCCCTGCGACAGCTACGGCGGCGGGAGCGGCGCGACAACGATGTGCCTGCTCGTCTCCTCCGCGGGGCCGGCTGCCGCGGGGGTGCAGGCGGCCCTCGTCGAAGCGCTGTGCGCGGGTGGCGCCCGAGTCGACGGCGTCGACGACGACGGCCTGCCGCTGTGGACCGCCATCTCGTTTGGCTACACCGCTGCTGCCGAGGCGCTCGCGCGCTGCGGCGCCCGGGTGGACAACCTCTGCTTCGCCGCTGCCTTGGGCGATATCGAGGCCGTGCGCGGTTTCTTCGGCACCGATGGCATGCTCCGCGATGGCGTTGCACCGGTCGAGCGGATCGGCGCGCACGGTCCGAGGCTCGTGCCCGATCGGATCGTCGAGTACTCGCTGATCTGGGCGGCGGCCCACGACCGCCGCCAGGTAGTCGAATACCTCCTCACCAAAAACCCCGATGTTCGCGTGACCGAGCCTTGCTTCCACGCGACCGCGCTCGGCGCCGCGCGGTACTTCGAGAACCACGAGATCGTGGCAGTACTCGAACCGATTACGCCCCGAGCTTGAATTGACGACGTTTGCTGCGGGCAGCTTCAGCGGTTGCCGAGGAGCGTCATCAGGCCGTCGCAGTCCGGGGACGAGAGAGACGGAGCCTCCAGGGCCTCGCAGCATCGAGATCTGAGACACCGACCGAGGGTGACGCGCTCACGCCCGTCACCCTCGGAAGCTTGACTGCTTTGACTAGAAACCCGAGCCTGTGATCAGGCCGGTGAAGTTCGGCGTCCCGATTCCGGTTGCCTCGTCGTAGGCGGGGGTCACCGGATAGAAGCCGTTGTTGTTGCTGACCTGGCGGAAACCAGTGATGTCGTGGAAGTCGGCCGCGTCCGTGAAGGGACTGTCGAACAGCCTGTAGAGGAGGGGGTTCGCGTTCCCGGTGCGGTAGCCGTGGAAGGCGTCCCGATCACTGAACAGGGCCGCCAAGAGCGGTGCCGAGAGGCTGGTGCCACCGATATGGAACCAGCCTGGAGCACCGGGGGTCTTGGTGAGTCCCAAGCAAGCGCTCTCGTAGTCGGTGCCGGTCGGGTTGGGCGAGACGTAGGTCGACCCGGTGCAGTACTCGGCGTAACCGGTCAGCGGATCCGCGTCAGCCGAGAGGTCCGGCCCCTCGCGACACGGTTGCCCCGCCGCCGCTAGAGCGCAGTTGCTCGGCCCGTAGACCGTGTAAGGATTGATGACCCCGGGACCTCGCTGGTAACTTGGCATCGGCCAGAAGATGCTGTGACCACCTCCACCCGCGCCGTAGGTGTTGCAGTTCATGATGCCCGTCGAGCTGGCCGTCGATGAGTTATTCCCGCTGCAGACGTCGAGCGTGTTCCACACCGCCTCGGTCCCGAACGGGTAGCTCGGGTCGGCGTTGCTTCCCGGGTCGAATGACTCAAACGAAGTGCCGCCGGCGCTCGTCACCCACGGCTGGGTGGACGGGTCGAGGGACTGGAGCGGGGCGTGGTCACTGAAGGTGCCATCCCTGATGCACTCGAAGGCACCGGTGTCGCCCGACGACGAGAACATGCTCTGGCCCTGAGCCGCCATCTGCTCGAAGAGGATGTTCTCGGCCTCCGCGTACGCGAGACCAGCATCCGGCTCACAGATCGCCCAGCTCGAGCTGACGGAGTCGGCCTTGTCCTGATTGGCGATCGTGGCGTACTCGTCGAGCTCGGTCTGTCCCGTGTCGTCGTTGGGTGCGTTGTAGACGATCAGGGAGTCGGTGTCCGGCGCGATCGTCAGATCCTGTTCGATGTCGGCCTGGACCTCGATGTCACCCCCGTACCCGTAGAAGCACGTGTCCCCGGCGGGGCACTTGGAGGTGTTCGGAGCCAGCGGTCCCCCGTCGACATTGATGTCGTCCAGCCGGGGCTGGAAGTGAGAGCCGTAGAACGTGTGCGCCCAGTTCGTGATGTCCGCGTGGTTGTAGGCGGACAACTCGAACACGGCCACGTTGGCGCCGGCACCCCGGGCGCGCGGTCCTCCGTTGGGGGCGTCGTAGATGCTGTTGGTCTGCGACGGGGTCAGGCCGCTGCAGCCAGGGCCGCCGCCGTAGCCGTTGAACGGGCCATTGACCGGGATCGCTTGGAGCTGAGCCAGGGTCGTCGGATACGGGATCTCACAGCTCGGCTCCTGGCTGCCCTGTCCAGCAGCCGTCGCCGTGGTCGCTTGCGATTGCAGCCGGACAGTGTTGGTCAGCCCCACCACGCCGAGAACGCTCGACGCCAGGCTGGCCGGCACCGAGGCCGGTGCGGCGTTGGAGTAGAAGCTCACCCCCTGGGCATTTCGATAGTTGTCGATGGTGGTCGCGAACGCGGCATCGAGCTGCGCGCTGCTTCCTATCGCCCGAAGTAGGAACGGCGTCGAGGTCGGTTGCACGGTCAGCCCCTCGCTCTGCAGGTATGCCGTAACCGCACTCACCGTCGCCTGCGACGGCGCGAACTCGGAGTCGAACTGACCCGCGGCCAGCCAGTGGCCGTAGTCACTGTTTCCCGGTGTGTAGAGGTCGTTGAGCACGGAGGTGAGACCCGCCTCGTTCTGCGGCTGCAGCACCACCTCTACGCTCATCTGACCGGTCGACAGCCGGCCGGCGTCGGTCGCACTGGTCGAGAGGTAGCTTCCCCGAATGCGGGCCATCTTCTGCCCGGAGCTGCGGGCGTCGACCCTTCCGCTGGACGCTCCGTGGACCGTCGTCTTGATCGTCCTGTATCCGCAACGGCTCAAGCAGGCCGGCAGCGTCTTCGCCGATGCCGCTGCTCCGCTCGCCGCCAGGAACGCAAGCACCCCCGCAGAAATGAGCCCTGCGCAGACGCGCCATCCCAAAACGCGCCATCCAAACGGATGACCAGAGCCTAAGGACTTCATCGCCACGTCCTCTCCGACTCCCGGTTGGCGCACTGTCGCGCTACGCGTCGACCGGCTCGACGCGCGCGCGCAGCATATCCCCACATGAGGGCGCCGACAAGAGGGGTCGTAGTGCGATGTAGACTGTGCCCGACGCAGGCCATGTTCGCTCGGGCCTGAGTGTTGCGCGGGGTGAGCGTGCTCCTCCACACGGACATACCGACGCGAGAGCAGGTGAGCCGGCTGCTTGTCAGCCGCAACCCCGCGAGCGTCTCCATCTACGTTCCTACTGACCCGGTAGCGGCCAACGACGGCGAGCGAATCGAGCTCGGCAATCTCGCGACCGAGGCCTTGGGGAAACTGGGTGATGCCGGTATTGCCAAGCGCGAGGTCGTGGCGATCGAGGAGGAGATCGGCGACCTGATCGAGGACGAGGAGTTTTGGCGTTACCAGGCCCGCAGCCTCGCGATCTTCGCGACGCCCGAGGGCCTTACCACGTTCCGGCTACCGAACCGGCTGCTGAGCGCGGTCGTCGTGTCCGACCGGTTCCATCTGAAACCTCTCCTGCGCGCGGTGACGTTTCCGCAGGTCGCGCTCGTGCTCGCGCTGGCGCAGGGCTCGGTACGCCTCGTGGAGGTCTCTGCGGACAGCGAGCCTGCGGAGGTCGCCGTTCCCGACCTGCCGCGGGACGCCGCCAGCGCGGCTGGTCGCTCCTCGCTTGCGGACAGAGCACCGGTACGGCGGATCCAGGGCTCCGAAGGCCGCAAGCTTCGCCTGCGGCAATACGCGCGCCAGATAGATCAGGCGCTGCGCCCGTTTCTGGGCGGAGTCGGCGTGCCCCTGATCCTCGCCGCCGTCGAGCCTCTGGACAGCATCTTCAGATCGGTCAACTCATACCCGCTCCTGGCGGCGACCACGATCGCAGGGAACCCCGAACGGACTCCGGATGCCGAGCTTGCCGCGCGCGCACGCGAGGTGCTGGACGACCTGTACGCGCAGGAGCTGCGCGAGATCCGCGAGCTGTTCGAGGTCCGGCTGACCGAGGGTCGAGCGCTGCTCGACATTGGAGACGTAGCCCGCGCGGCCACCTATGGCGCGATCGACACAGTGTTGGTCGACATCGACGAGGTCGTGCCCGGCTCAATCGACGATGAGAGCGGCGCGGTGATCCTGTCCTCCACCACCGACGCCGATCGCTACGGAGTCGTCGACGAGATCGCTCGGCGCGCCTGGCTCGCCGGCGGGCGCGTGCTCGCCGTTCGCCGGGACGACGTCCCTGCCCAAGGCTCGGTTGCCGCGATCCTCCGCTACCCGATCTAGCAACGGCCCACGGTTACGTTTGCCCCGGAGTTTGGGGTGTCCGCACCCGTATCGCAGCAATCGGCAGCGGTGAGACCTAGGCTGACGAGGACATGACGACTGATACGAGCGTCGACCCCAACTCGCTGTCATCGGGTCGAGTCTCCCTGGCCCGGCCGCCGATTCGGATCGTGCTCGCCGACGACTCATATCTGGCCCGGGTCGCGCTCACACACCTGTTCGAGGGCGTCCCGGCGATGCTCATCGTCGGCGAATGCAGCGACGGGGAAGCCGTCGCAACGGTCCTCGATGAACAGCAAGCGGATGTGCTGATCACCGACATCCGCATGCCCCCGTCGGGTCACGACGAGGGGATCCGCCTCGCCGCGCGTCTGCGGGAGACTCATCCCGCGCTTGGAGTGATCGTCTTGAGCACTTACGCGGAAGTCGCATACGCGCTGAGGCTGTTCGAACACGGCTCCGATAGCCGGGGATACCTGCTCAAAGATCGGATTCGCGATCGCCAGCAGATCATCGACGCGGTGTTTACCGTGGCCGACGGTGGTTCAGTTACCGATCCTACGGTGGTCGACGAGCTGATCTCCTCGCAGATGGCCAACACGCGATCCCGGCTCGACGAACTCACCCCTCGCGAGCTCGAGACGCTGGCGTTGGTAGCCGAGGGACGTAGCAACGCCGATATCGCCGAGCAGCTCGTGCTCACCAAACATGCGATCGAGAAACACGTCAACGCGATCTTCGCCAAGCTGGATCTGGGTGATCCAGACCACGTAAGCCGCCGCGTGAAAGCGGCACTCCTGTACCTGGCCGATCGAGGCACGCGGCCGCCAACCACGGCCACCTGAGTCCGCATCCCGACCGGCCGCTCTCGGAGCCCTGGAGGGCAAACCTGCGCCGGGGGTACCATCGCTAGAGGTAGACGGCGCGCCGGCCTTCAAACCCTGGGTTTCCTCACAAGAGCTAACCGGAATGTCCGTGCGTACGAGCAATCGTGCCCCCGCTGGTCTCGGAAGCGAGGCATGGCTGGGCGAGTCCGAGATGGCCGCGAGGGTGCGGGAGTTCGATTGGGAACAGACCCCGTTGGGACCGATCGCGACATGGCCACAGAGCCTCAAGTCGGCGGTCGCGATCTGTTTGCACTCGCGCTTCCAGATGGCCGTCTACTGGGGGCCGGAGCTCAACTGCATCTACAACGATGCCGAGCGCGACGCGCTGCCCGACCTGCATCCCGGAGCGCTTGGTATGCCCGCGCGGGAGCTCCTGCGTGATTCATGGGACGTCGTCGGGCCCGAGCTGCGGGCTGTGATCGATCGAAGCGAAGCCACCTGGGCGGAGGATCGCCCGCTCAGCCGTGGCCAGTTCGAGGTGTCGTACTTCACCTACTCCTACAGCCCGATCCTGGATGACGACGCCTCCGTGGGCGGTGTTCTGCTGGTGACCCAGGACACGACCGCGCACGTGTTGGACGAGCGACGGATCGACGCGGTTCGCGAACGCGAGCTAAGAGCGCTGCTCAACGACCTCCGTGCGGCGCAGCGCCGTGTGGCCGCCGCGGGAGATGCCGAACGCCGCCGGATCGAGCGGGACCTGCACGACGGCGCACAACAACGGTTGATGGCGATTCGGCTAGAGCTCGCGATGGCTCGGGAAATCCTTGATCGCGATCCCCAGACGGCGAGCGACAGGCTGGAGGCGCTCCACCGCGAGCTCGACGAGACGTTGGAGGAGCTGCGAGAGCTCGCGCATGGGCTATACCCGGCGCTCCTCGCCAGCGACGGTCTGTGCGCCGCGCTTCAATCAGCGGCTCGCCACTGCGCGATCCCGGTCACGGTCGCGGAGGCGGACATCGGCCGGCCGCCTCGTTCGATCGAGAACGCGGCATATTTCTGTTGTCTGGAGGCACTGCAGAACGCCGTCAAGCACGCCGGTCCGGGGGCCACCGCGTCGATCCGGGTGCGGATCGCAGGCGGGCTGCTCGAGTTCCGGGTATCCGACAACGGGCAGGGGTTCGACCCGCGCACGGTTCGTCCCGGGTACGGGATCGTCAACGTCCGGGACCGCGTCGAAGCGCTCGGCGGTCACGTCGAGGTGACGTCCGCGCCAGGTCGTGGTACCACGGTGCTCGGCCGTATGCCGCTCTCCTGAGGGGTTGGCGTGTCGGACAGGGTGTGGTCACCCGCGTCATCGGGGTGTCGGCACCCGACTGCGTTGCGGCGCCGTGGGCACGCTCTTAGACTCGCCGCTTCAGCCCGGCGCAAGGAGAGTTCATGCCCTCGAAAGGCCACGACCGCCGACGCCGCGCCCTTCTTCTGGCGCTTGGCGTTGTCGTACTCATCGTCGCCGGGGTCGCCGGCGCGATTATTGGGAACTCCAGCAATTCGCCGTCGAGCGCGACCACCACGGCCGGCGAAGCGACCGCGTCATCATGCAACGTCACTTCGATCGCCGATCAGGAGCTGCCCTCGGTGGTCACGATCTTTGCCGGCAGCGGCGGGGCGAGCGGCGTGGGGTCGGGAGAGGTCATCCGCTCGGACGGATACATCCTGACCAACAACCACGTGATCTTGCCCGCGGTTCCGGGCGGAGGTCTGCAGGTGGTGTTCTCCGACGGGAGCACGGCCACCGCGACGATCACCGGGCGGGACCCGCTGACAGATCTGGCCGTGATCCGAGTCAGCGACAAATCGGATCTGCGAACGATCTCGGTCGGAGATTCCTCGAACCTCCGGATCGGTCAGGGCGTGGTGGCGCTCGGCGCTCCACTCGGCCTGTCCAGCACGGTCACGAGTGGGATCGTGAGCGCGCTCGGCCGCACCGTCCACGTCCCAGGGGAGGCGTCACAGAGCGCGCTGCTGATCGATGCCGTGCAGACGGACGCGGCTATCAACCCGGGCAACAGCGGTGGCGCCCTCGTCAACTGCTCTGGCGATTTGATCGGGATTCCCACGGCAGGCGCCACGATTCCCTCTCCCTCGGGTGAGGCCAGCGGCGGCAGCATCGGGCTCGGCTTCGCGATTCCGGTCAACCTCGCCATCAAGGTGGCTGACGAGATCATCGCCACCGGCACCGTGACCCACGCGTTCATCGGGATCCAGACCGAACCTCTGTACGCGACCGCGACGGGCCAAAGCGGGGCGCAGGGCCTGAGAGTGGCCGCCGTCGTAGCTGGTGGTCCGGCCGCTGCCGCAGGGCTGCAGGTCGGAGACATCATCAAGTCGATCGACGGCCAAGCCGCCGAGAGCACCGACCAGCTGATGGCGGTGACACTCACCAAACGTGCCGGCGACCGGGTTGAGATCGGTTATGAACGCAACGGGACTTCAGGCACGGCGACCATCACGTTGGCCGCCCGATCCTGACGTCGCCGGTGTAGCAGTAGCCCGTTCGGCTGATCATGGGACGCCGCCACATAGACCCGCGGGCCCTGATCGGCGGC
>OBLV0100000540.1_pt1 | contig 11495 bp, 9 predicted proteins | sample 1520071 | NCBI WGS metagenome assembly OBLV01 (sample SAMEA3888446, study PRJEB22518) | metagenome | reverse complement strand
GCGGCCTCCCTGCGTCCTTGCCCCGCTTGGCCCGGCGCTCGCCGGATCGCAGACGGGAGTTTCGCCAATCCCTACTAGCGGCGGCGTTTGGGCCGGCGGCGAAGCCGGACCTGGCAGCTCGGGCAGTAGTAGGTGGAGCGGCCGCCGACGACGATGCGGACGATCTCGCCCTCGCACTCCGGGCAGGGCTCGCCCTCGCGAGTGTGGACCAGGAACTCGTCCTGCATCGTCCCCTTCTCGCCACGGCCGTCGCGATAGTCGTCGATCGAGGAGCCGCCGTTCTCGATCCCCGCCTCGAGGGCGGCGACGACGGCGTCGCGCAGTGCTCCGTGGTGCTCGGGCTTCATCGAACCCGCCGGCGAGAGCGGGTGCAGACGGGCGCGGAAGAGCGCCTCGTCGGCGTAGATGTTGCCGACGCCGGCGACCCCGGACTGGTCGAGGAGGAAGGACTTCAGCGGCGCCGTGCGCCCGGCCGCCATCGCCGCCAGCGCCTCCGGGGTGAAGGCCGGCGAGAGCGGCTCGACCCCGAGCTTGCCGGCGAAGCGGGCGTCGAGGTCGGCATCGGCGATCAGGAAGGCCTCGCCGAAGCGGCGCGGGTCGGTGAACCAGAGCTCACGGCCATCGTCGAGCGCGAAGCGGGCGCGCAGGTGACGGGCCGAGGCCGAGCGCTCCGCCTCGTAGAGGCGGCGGCCCTCGGAGGGGTCGAGCACGCGCTCGCCCTCGACCAGGACCAGGTTGCCGGTCATCCGCAGGTGCATGACCAGGGTCTGCTCGTGGTCGAGCCCCAGCAGCAGGTACTTGCCGCGGCGACCGAGGCCGCGAATCGTCCGCCCGCTGACCGCGTCGCCGAGCCGATCCGGCGGCACCGGCCGCGACCAGCGCTCGTCCAGCACGTCCAGTCGCAGAATCAGCCGGTCCCGCAGCTCGGGGTCCAGCTGGCGGGCGACGGTCTCGACCTCGGGCAGCTCGGGCATGCCCGAGTTCTACTCAATCGGCGGCGCGGGGATGGGCCCTGAAGTAGACGTCCTTCAGCTGCTCGCCGGAGAGGTGGGTGTACATCTGGGTCGTCGAGATGTCGGCGTGGCCGAGCATCTCCTGCACAGCGCGCAGGTCGCAGCCGCCCGCCAGCAGGTGGGTGGCGAAGCTGTGGCGCAGCGTGTGCGGGCTCATCCGCCCCGAGAGGCCGACCTCGCGGGCGTGGCGCTGGACGATCTTGTAGAGGCCCTGGCGGGTCAGCGGCCCGCCACGGAAGTTGAGGAAGAGCTTCGGCTCGTGGCGGTCGCCGTCGCCGATCAGCTTCGGCCGGCCTTTGCGCTGGTAGGCGTCGATCGCCGCGATCGCCTGGCGACCGAGCGGCACCAGCCGCTCCTTCGAGCCCTTGCCGCGGGCGCGCAGGAAGCCCTCGCGCATGTCGACATCCGCGACCTCGAGCCCGATCGTCTCCGAGGCCCGCAGCCCGCAGGCGTACATCACCTCCAACAGTGCCCGGTCGCGCAGCGCCGTCGGCTCGGTGCCCCGCGGCGCCGCCAGCAGCTGCTGGACCTCGGCGTAGTTGAGGACCTGCGGCAGCTTTTTCGCCCGCCGCGGCGCGCTCAGCGCCGCCGTCGGGTCGTCGCCGATCAGCTCGTCGCGGCGCAGATGCTTGTAGAAGGAGCGCAGGCAGGCGGCCTTGCGGTGGATCGTCGCCGCCGAGCACGGCGGCCGCCCCTCCCCGGTCGCCAGCTCGGCGAGGAAGTCGGCAATGTCGGCCGGTCGCGCCTCGAGCGCGTCGCGCTCATGGGCCGAGAGATATTCGCCGTACTGGAGGAGATCGGTGCGGTAGGCACCGAGGGTGTTGCGCGAGAGCCCGCGCTCCAGCTCGAGGTAGGAGAGGAAGTCGAGGACCAGTGATTGGAAGCGGGCGTCGGCGCCGGGGGGCGCCGGCGCAGACGGGGTCGGTGGTCGTACGGCGACGGCCATGAGGGGGCTGTTCTTCCTGGGCCCTGAGGGACCTTCAGCTGCAAAGGACCGTGCTCGCAGGCCACGGGTCCTGTCGCGGGGGGAGGGGGGTTGCGGGCGGGGTCGTCCTCACCCCCCTCCCCCCGCGCCACCCGTGGTGGCTGCGGCAAGGGACAGGCCTGCGGCTAAGGGTGCGGCGAAGAAGAGCTCGTCCTGCTCGATAGTGCGGCCCATCGTGGTCGTGGGCAAGCCCGCTACCGCATAGGCGGCCAGGTCTACGGGCACCTCGGTGAGGTGGTGGCGGGATTGGGCGGCGGCGCGCAAGGCCTCCGTGATCTCGGTCGCGCCGATGCCCGTCGGGACCGCGATCTGGACCGGGGCGAGGAGCAGCTCCAGCACCGTCAGGGTGTGGTGGCTGACGCCGCGATGGCGGTCGCGGGGGTCGCTGGAGGAGAGGCGCGGGGAGACGATCGTCGGGAAACCGAGGGCGAGCGCGGCGTGGGCGCTGTCGAGAGCCGCCATGCCGCCGTGGCCGAGGGCGGTGTCGGAGCCGATGATGCCGGGGCCGGGGCCGACGATGACGGCGTCCCACCCGAGATCGTGGACAGCGGCATCGAGGGCGCCGGCGGTGCTGAGCGCCTCGTGCTCGCCGCCGTAGGCCGGCGCCGCCGTGATCTGCCCGCGGAGCAGGCCACGCTCGCGCAGGGTGGCGACGTCACGGGAGAACGACCCCGGCAGCGCCCCTCCCCCGGTCTGCACGTAGCCGACGCGCAGGCCCGGCGCGGCCTGAGCCGCCGCCCAAACCGCGGGCGCCAGATGGCCATGCAGCGGCAGGACGAGGACCGGGATCGGGTCCGCCGCCGGAGTTGCGGTTCCTTTCGTCCGCATAGCGGACCTAAAGCACCGCAACTCCCGCTCGACCGGCTCGACCGGGTGCTGGAGCGAGGTGTAGTTGAGCTTGATCGCATGCTCGTCGCCGTCGAGGGAGGCCCCGAGCCCGCGGGTGAGGTTGACGTGGACGATGTCGAAGCCGCCGGAGCCGAGCCCGAGCTCGACCGCGGCGACGTTGACGACGACCTCGTCGCCCTCCTGCATCTCGCCGAGCAGCGCGGTATCAGCCCAGGCGGGGCGGCGGTCGCCGTCGATCTCGATCAGGAGCGGATCGGCGGAGACGACGACCCCGCGGCGCAGCGCCAGACGCCCGCTCATCGTCATGCCCCTGCGATTGCCGCGCTCACGCCTCGCCCGGCGGCGCCTCGGCGGCCGCCGCCAAGATCCCCTCGCAGACCGCGAGCATGCGGTCGAGGTCGGCGACGGCGACGTGCTCGTCGGCGGTGTGGACGGCATCGGGGCCGTTGGCGAGGAGGACGCACTCGAAGCCCTCGAGCCGCAGCGCGTTGACGTCGCTGCCACCGCCGATCGCGGTCCGGACGGGCTCGACGCCGGCCGAGCGCAGCCCGGCCTCGGCAAGCGCCAGCGCCGCTGAGCCGGAAGGGATCTCGTAGCCGCGGAACAGCTCCTCGATCCGCACGTCGACATCGCAGCCGTGCTCGCTGGCGCCCCAGGCGCAGGCCTCGGCGATCTCCCCCGCCACAGCCGCCGCCCGCTCGGAGTCGAGGCTGCGGGCCTCGGCGTGGATCGCGCAGTGGCCCGGGACGACGTTGCCGGAGGTGCCGCCGCGGATGATCCCGACGTTTGCCGTCGTCCCCTCGTCGAGCCGGCCCAGCTTCATCCGCTCGATCGCCGCCGCCGCGGCGGCGATGGCGCTGCTGCCGTCCTCGGGCCGGACCCCCGCGTGCGCCTCGACCCCGACGAAGTCGGCGAGGATCTTCTGCTGGGTCGGCGTCGCCACGATCACCTCGCCAACCGGCCCGGCGTGGTCCAGCACGAAGCCGTGCCGCGAGCGCAGCCGCGAAGCATCGAAGGCCTTGGCGCCGCGCAGTCCCTGCTCCTCCGCCACGGTCAGCAACAACTCGATCCCGATCGGCGGCGGCTCGGCGGCCTCGGCGTGGCGGGTCACCAGGTCCATGAAGACGGCGACCGCGGCCTTGTTATCGGCGCCGAGGATCGTCTCGCCGCGGCTGCGGAACACGCCTTCGTCCTCGACCACCTCGACCTGGCCCCTGTGGGGAACCGTGTCGACGTGGGCGCAGAACATCGCCCACTCGTCGCGCCGCCCGGGCAGGCGCGCCAGCAGGTTCCCCGCACCCGCTTCAGCCGGCCCGGCGGCGTCGTCCTCGCTCACCTCGAGCCCCAGCGCCCGCAGCTCGGCGGCGAGTGTGTCGACGATCTCGCGCTCCTCCCCCGTGGGGCTGCGGATCTCGCAAAGCCGGACGAATCGCTCCCGAAGACGGCTCACGCCGGACAGGCTAAGCGACCGCTAGGCCGAGCGCTGCACACCGACGTCGCCCGCCTCGGCCCCAGCCTCGGCGACGACCTCGGTCGCGTCGGTGGCGGCGGCCTCGCTGCCACCGTGCCGCACCGCCGCGCCGACGAACTCGCGGAAGAGCGGCTCGGGACGGTTGGGGCGCGAGTTGAACTCGGGGTGGTACTGGGAAGCGACGAAGAACGGGTGGTCCGGCAGCTCGACCATCTCCACCAGCCGCTCGTCCGGCGAGGTGCCGCCGCAGACCAGGCCCTCGTCTTCGAGCCGGCGCCGCAGCTGGTTGTTGACCTCGTAACGGTGGCGGTGGCGCTTGTAGATCACGGCCTCGCCGAAGATCTCCCGCGCCTTCGTGCCCTCATGCAGTTTCACCGGGTCGGCGCCGAGCCGCATCGTGCCGCCCATGTCGGAGACCTCCTTCTGCTCCGGCAGCAGGTCGACCACCGGGAACGGCGTCTCCGGATCGAACTCGGCCGAGTTGGCGCCGTCCATGCCGGCGACCGTGCGGGCGAACTCGACGACGGCGATCTGCATCCCGAGACAGATTCCGAAATAGGGGATCCCCTTCTCGCGGGCAATCCGCGCGGCCTGGATCTTGCCCTCGATCCCGCGCTCGCCGAAGCCGCCGGGAATCAGGATCCCGTCCATGCCCTCGAGCAGCTCGGGGTCGAGGTTCTCGGAGTCGACCAACTCGACGTCGACTTCGACGCCATGGTGGAAGCCGCCGTGCTCGAGCGCCTCGATCACCGACTTGTAGGCGTCGGCCAGCTGCACGTACTTGCCGACGACGGCGATCCGGACCTTGCCTTCGGCCGAGTCGGCGCGGCGGACCATCGCCTCCCATTCGCCCAGGTCCGGCGAGGGAGCCTCCATCCCGAAGTGGTCGAGCACGAGATCGTCGACACCCTCGGCACGGAAGACCAGCGGCACCTTGTAGATGTTGTCGACGTCGTGGGCGGAGATCACCGCGTCGACGGGAAGGCTGGCGAAAAGGGCGATCTTGCTGCGGATGTCGCGGTCGAGGCGCCCTTCGGAGCGGCAGACCAGCGCATGCGGCTGGATCCCGATCCGGCGCAGCTCGTTGACCGAGTGCTGGGTCGGCTTCGTCTTCAGTTCGCCGGCGTGGCCGACGTAGGGCACCAGGGTCAGGTGCACGAACATCGCCCGCTTCGGGCCGAGGTCGGTGTAGAGCTGGCGGATCGACTCGAGGAAGGGCAGCGACTCGATGTCGCCTACCGTGCCGCCGATCTCGGTGATCACGAAGTCGACCGACTGCGACTCGGCGACGATGAGGATTTTCTGCTTGATCTCGTTGGTGATGTGCGGGATCACCTGCACGGTGGCGCCGAGGTAGTCGCCGCGCCGCTCGCGCCGGATCACCGAGTTGTAGACGGAGCCGGCGGTGACGTTGGAGGCGCGCGAGGTGTTCTCGTCGGTGAAGCGCTCGTAGTGGCCGAGATCGAGATCGGTCTCGGCGCCGTCCTCGGTGACGAAGACCTCGCCGTGCTGGAACGGGCTCATCGTGCCCGGATCGACGTTGATGTAGGGATCGAACTTCTGCAGCTGCACCCGGTAGCCGCGGGAGACGAGGAGGCGGCCGATCGAGGCCGCGGTGATCCCCTTGCCGAGAGCCGAGACCACCCCGCCGGTGACGAAAATGAACCTCGTGTCGCCTTTGTTGGTTGGACTCATGCTCTGCCGAGCGAGTCTAGCCAGCGCAGTGGCGGAACCGATTCGATCGTCGCCGAGATCGAACGCAACTCGCCGTAAATGGTCAGTCCCGCGACCACGGCGAGCGCCACCAGGCGCGCATCCGCGCCCAACGTCGTCAGCAGCCAGACGCCGGCGACCGCCCCGATCAGGTTGGAGCCGGTGTCGCCGAGCATCGCCCGCTCGCGCAGGGTCAGCCAGGCCCCGACCAGGATCGGCCCGGCGAAGATCCCCAGCAGTTCGAACGGGCCGAAGGTCCAGGCGCCGAGGCAGAGGCCGACGGCGAGGAGCCCGAGCCCCTTCTCGGCCCGGCCCGGCCGCAGGTCGAGCAGGTTGAAGAGGTTGGTGGCGAGGATCAGCAGCGCCACGTCGGCGAGGTAGCGCCACGATTCGAGCCCGCGGCCGGAGACGACGTAGGCGGCGAGCGCCAGCGCCCCGAGCGCCTTGATCGCCCCGGTCGAGAGCCGGCCCTCGCGCAGCGCCCGAGCGTGCCCGCGCCAGCCGCGCGGCGTCGCCGCCACCTCGCCCCGCCCGAGCGCGTCGTCGAGGAAGCCAAGAAAGGCAATCCCCAGCAGGTAGGGCAGCCAGCGCCGCAGGTCCGGCTGCAGCAGGTCGAGATCGGCGCGGTCGTTGAGGAAGGCGAGCGGAGCCAGGGTCACCAGCGCCGCCGTCGCCAGCACCGCTCCCAGCGGGAAGGCGAGCGCGGCGCCGCGGTAGTTCGCCCGAGTCAGGCCGGCGTCGCTCAGCCCGCGCGCCCCGGCCGGGACGACGAAGGCGGCGATCGCGATCGCCAGCGGGAAGCCGATCCAGTACACGCTCAGCTGCCCGGCGCCAGCAGGTCGGGCAGAAGCCGGTCGGCGCTGCCCTTGACGCCGAAGCTGCCCTCGGCTCCGAGCATCGCGAAGACCAGTGCCACCTTGCCGGCGGTGATGTCGATGTCGTCGACGCTGGAGAGGTCGTTCCCCTGGAAGAAGGAGATCGAGGAAGGTTCGGCGGTCGAGCTCTCGATCCCCACCGCCGGCTCGCGGGTGCCGGTGATGCCCGTCATCAGCGCCGACTCGAGCTGGGCGGCGCGGCCGCGCTGCACCGGCCCCATGTCCTGCGGTTGGCTGCGGACGACGATCACCCCGTCGAGCCCTCCGAAACCGCCGCTGGCCCGGGAGAAGAGCTGGCCGCGGACGACTTCCGGCAGGGTGCCGCCGATCACCAGCTGCCGTCCGAGCCCGGTGCCCAGCGCGGTCAGCGCGTCGGGGTTGGTGCGGAGGTCGGCGAAGCGGGTCTTCGCCAGGTCTTCGGCCAGGCCGTTGACGTCGACCGGCTCCCGCACCACCCCGACGCCGACCAGCTTTGCTCCGGTCGAGGCCAGCGCTTCCTCGACGGCGCTGGTGATTTCGCTCGGCAGCCCACCGAGGGCGACGATCGCGATCCGCTTTCCCTGCAGCCGATCGCGCACCAGCACCGGGTAGACGCGGTCGGCGAATTCGTCGGAGCGACCGAGCTGCCCGCTGAGGTCGTCAGTCCGCGAGCGCGCATCCTGGAGGTTGCCGACCAGGCTCGCCTCGAGGTTCTTGCGAGTGCTGGTCAGCGCGTCGCCGCCGAACTCGGCACCGACCAGGATCCCGATCGCCAGCGCGAGGAAGACCGCGATCAGCGAGGTGGCGTGGTAGCGAGCGCTGTATCCCATGGACACAAAAATGCTAGATGCCGAGCCAGATGCGGACCTTCAGCCAGAACAGTTCGAAGACGTCGTTGAGGGCCGGAGAGGTGATCACGAGGATCGTCAACAGGACGAGGAAGGCGAGGACGAAGAACAGCGCCGGCGCCAGCGTCGAGGCCGGCTGGTAGAGCCGGCTCACCCCCTTCGCGTCGACCAGCTTTTCGCCGATCCGCAGCCGGGTGAGGAAGGTCGAGGACATGCCGCCGCGCTTGCGGTCGAGGAACTCGACCAGGTTGAAATGAGCGCCGACGGCGACGATCAGCTCGGCCCCCTTCTCGTAGGCCATCAGCATCGCCACGTCCTCGCTGGTGCCGGCGGCGGGGACGATCGAGTGGCGCAGGCCGAGCTCGTCCAGCCGTTCGCAGCCAGGAGCGCGACCGTCGGGGTAGGCATGGACGATCAGCTCGGCGCCGCAGCTGAGCGCCTCGTCGCTGGCCGAGTCCATGTCGCCGAGGATGACGTCGGGCTTCAGCCCCGCTTCCAGCGCTCCGTTGGCGCCCCCGTCGACGGCGACGACCAGAGGCCGCATGTCGCGGATGTAGGCACGCATCGCTTTCAGGTCGCGGCGGTGGCGGTCGCCGCGGACGACGATCAGCACCTGGCGGTCGCGGAAGGAGGCCCGGGTTGGCGGGAACTCGATGCTGCCGGTGAGGATGTCGGTCTCCTGGCGGACATGCTCGACGGTGTTTTCGGCGAACTCGGCAAGCGCCTCATCGATCCGCGCGCGCTGCGCCTCCATCTGGCGTTCCAGGTCCGGCGCCGTGAGGACGCGTCCCTTCAGGACCTCGCGGTCGCCGGCGATCACCGTGCCGCCGTCGATCCGCAGCCGCTGGCCCTCCTGCAGCAGCTCGAAGAGCTCGGACTCGGGTGCGTCGATGAGTCTGATCCCGGCGTGGGCCAGCATCAGCGGCCCGGCGTTCGGGTAGCGGCCGTCGGAGGAGAGCGAGGCGTTGAGGACGGCGGCGACGCCGGCGTCGATCAGCTCCTCGGCGGCGATGCGGTCGATGTTGAGGTGGTCGATGACGGCGACGTCGCCGGGGTGCAGCCGCTTGACCAGGTGCTTGGTGCGCCTGCCCAGACGCGCCGTGCCTTCGATCGGCGCCTCCGGCCGTGGACCGCCACGGCGCCCGAGCAGGGCAGGCAGGCGGCGGCGACTGGCGGTGGCCATCAAGGGAGGTTAGGCCACTCAGGAGGCACCAGACAAGGCCTGGCGGCGGCCTGACCAAGCAGAGCAAGGACGCAGGGAGCGAAGCGTGCTCTGCACGCGAGCGACCGAGGACACGACTATGCGCCGGTCAGGCCGCCGCCAGGAGTCGGCGCGCGTGCTCGGTGGCGACTTCGTCGCCACCCTCGCCGCCGAGCATGCGGCGGATCTCCTCGACCACCGCCTCGCCGTCGAGCCGCTCGACCGTCGCCAGCGCCTGCCCGCCGCTGACGTCCTTCTCGAGCCGGAAGTGGGAGTCGGCGAGCGATGCGACCTGCGGCAGGTGGGTGATGCAGACGACCTGGCGACCGGCGGCCAGCGCCCGCAGCCGCTCGCCGACGACGCGGGCGGCGCTGCCGCCGATGCCGGCGTCGATCTCGTCGAAGACCATCGTCCCCGCCGCCGAGGCCTCCCCCAGCCCGCTCAGCGCCAGCATCACCCGCGAGAGCTCGCCGCCAGAGGCGGCGTCGCGCAGTGGCGCCGGCTCGATCCCGGGGTTGGGCGCGACCCGCAGCTCGACCGTCTCGCGACCGCTGGCGCCGAACCCGTCGGGGTGCGGCTCCAGCGCCACCTCGAGCCGGGCGCCCTGCATCGAGAGCTGCTCCAGCTCGGCGGCGACCCGCCGCTCCAGCGGCTCGGCGGCCTTGGCGCGGCCGGCGCTGAGCTTCTCGCCCAGCTGCTCACGCTGGCGCTCGGCCTCCGCCAGCGCCGTCTCGGCTTCGGCGCCGCGCTCGCCGGCACCCTCGAGCCGGGCGATCTCCTCGCGGCAGCGCTCGGCATGCGCCAGCACCGACTCGACGCTGCCGCCATGCTTGCGCTCGAGCCGGTCGATCGCCTCCAGCCGTTCCTCGGCCGCCTGCAACCGCTCCGGGTCCGCGGCGACGCCCTCGGCGTAGTCGCGCAGCTCCGAGGCGACATCGCCGAGCTCGACCGTCAGCGCCACCACCCGCTCAGCCAGCGCATCGAGGTCGGCGTCGACCCCGCCAGCGCCATGCAGCAGCGCTTCCGCTCCCGCCAGCAGCGACCCGGCGCCGCCGCCATCCTCGTCGGCGCCGGCCAGCCGGGCATGTGCCCCGGCGGCCGCTTCGCGCAGGCCCTCGGCGTGGCGCAGGCGCTCGCGCTCGGCTCCCAACTCGGCGCGCTCCGCCGGCTCCGGTGCCACTTCCTCGATCTCGGCGAGCTCGTAGCGGTAGAGATCGAGGTCGCGCTCGCGCGAGCCCTCGCGCTCGCGCAGCTCCGCCAGCTCGGCGGCGAGCCGGCCGCATTCGCGATGCGCCTCGCGGTAGCGGCGTCGCGTCTCCAGATGCTCGGCGCCGGCGAACCCGTCGAGGACCTCCAGCTGGGCCGAGGCGATCGTCAGCCGCCGGTGCTCGTGCTGGCCGTAGAAGGCGAGCAGGCGCCCGCCCACCAGCTTCAGGTCGGCGGCGGTCGCCGCCCGCCCGGCGACGAAGGCGCTGGTCCGGCCGCCGGCCGAGACCCGCCGGCCGAGCGCGATCTCCTCCGCGCCCGCCGGCAGCCGCTCGGCCAACTCGGCGAACTCGGGCTCGTCCATCAGCCCCTTCGGCAGGTCGAACACGCCCTCGACCCAGGCCTCCTCCGCTCCGGGCCGGACGATCTGGGCCTTCGCCTTGCCGCCCATCAGCAGATCGAGCGAGTGGGCGAAGACCGTCTTCCCCGCCCCGGTCTCGCCGGTGATCGCGTTCAACCCCTCGCCGAGCCGCAGCTCGGCGCGCTCGATCAGCAGCAGGTTCTCGATCCGGAGCTCGCGAAGCATCGGAGCCTGTGTACCAAGCGCCCCGGCGGCGGGAAGGCCGGCCTAGCCCCCGGTCGGCTGCACGAAGTCGCGCGAGCGGACCAGGGCGAAGCCGAGCGCCGCGCCGATGAAGGAGACGATGGCGCCGATCAGGATCACCTCGTTGAGCCCGCTGACGAAGGCGACGTCGGCGGCGTGGACGGCTTTCGCGTGGACGGCCGGCGGCAGCGGCAGCGCCGCCACCGCGCGCGAGCCGCCGGAGGCGACCACTTCGCCGAGCCCCGCCGGCGCGTGCGGCAATTGCTCGCTCAGCTTCGAGTTGATCTGCGACTGGAAGACGGCGCCGAGCGCGGCGACGCCGGTGGCGATCCCGACCTGGCGGAAGGTGGTGTTGATCCCCGATCCCATCCCGGACTTCTGCACCGGCACGACCGCGATCGCCGCCTGGCCGATCCCCGGGTTGGTGGTGCCGATGCCGATGCCGGCGACGATGAAGCCGGCGAGCAGCGCCGTCCACTCGGAGTCGGCGCTGAGCCCGTGCATCAGCAGCAGGCCGAGCCCGACCAGGACCAGGCCGGTCCCGAGCAGGATCCGGATCGGGACTTTGTGAGAGAGCGAGCCGGAGATCGGGGCGACGACGAAGCCGAGGATGGTCATCGGCAGGAAGCGCAGCCCCGCTTCCAGCGGCGAGAAGTCGAGCACGCCCTGCATGTAGATCGTCAGGTAGAGGAAGAGCGCGAACATCCCGGCCGAGAGCCCGAAGGCAACGGCGGAGACGCCGACGAAGGCC
>OBLV0100000539.1_pt1 | contig 11502 bp, 10 predicted proteins | sample 1520071 | NCBI WGS metagenome assembly OBLV01 (sample SAMEA3888446, study PRJEB22518) | metagenome | reverse complement strand
GGTATGAGGGTGCCCCGTGACTCGGTGATCTCGCTGTGTCCTTGGAACAGCGAGAAGGAGAGCCACAGGCCGGGGATGACGGTACTAGGGATGCGACGCGCCTATCCCACGCCGCTGCAGGTAGCGGCGGCCTTCGACGAGTTGGCCCCCGGTTATCTGACCAATCCGGATCAACGATCTCGCCTGCTCCGGCTTCGCACAATGCAACAGCGCCCACAGCCTTTCCCTAGCGATCGTCGGGTCCGTCGGAGGTCATCATCATGTGGTTACTGTAGGTTGTGGTGCAGAAATTGGGAGGCGGACAGGTGAAGAAGATTCTGGAGTTTCTGGCTCTTAAGTGGTTGTGGGACCGTCGCAAGAACCGTTAGTGATCGACGGGCGGGTGAACCGGTTGTACTCACCCGCCCGTCGATCAGTAGTGGGCTGCACCTCGATTCCGGAAGGTCCGCTGGGGTATGGGGGTGCGAGGAGCTGTTGAATCTGTGTCGCTGGTCGGCGGCGTTTTCCGCCGCGCCGTTGGTCCTCTCACGTAGTGGGGGCTTGTGTTGTCGACGCGATGGTTCTTCTTGGCAGTGCGTCGGGCGGCTACTGATCCCCGGCGATTCGCGGCCGTATGAGGTGAGGCGTGTTTCGGTCGCGTCGGGGTGGTGGGGGGATCCCACCGCTGGCGAAGTAAGGGAGACGGTGATGGCGGTGCAGGATCGGGATCTGGCGCGGCGCAGGAACGGCACCAGCGGCTCGGGGCCCGTGGTGGGTCATCATGCGTTGATTGCTCAGCCGCATACCGACGCCGAAGGTCCGGTCGCGGCAGCCGAGGTGGTCGCGGCCCGGGTCAGCACCAAACAGCACCCGCTGGGCCAACCAGGGCGTCGGCTTGATGGTCGGTCACCATTTCTTATCGGGATGGGCGCGGCGGCGGGGGTCGCGGTCACCGTCGGTGTGGTCGCGATGCTCGTCACTGTTCGCGATGTGCTGGTGCTGATCGGGTTGGCGCTGTTCCTCGCGGTCGGGTTGGAACCGGCGGTGTCGTTTTTGGCTCGGCATAAGTTCCCGCGGTGGGCAGCGGTGGCCACGGTGCTCGTGGCGGCTCTGGCGGTGGTGGGAGGGTTCCTGGCCGCGGCGATCCCCCCAGTGGTGCGCCAGGCCAGCTTGTTCGTCACCCAAGCCCCGAGCATGTTGACCCGGTTGCAACGCCATAATTCGCTGCTGGGCCAGCTCACGGAGCGGGTTCACCTGCAGCAACGGCTCCAGCAGGTCCTCGGAGGGGATTCCTCTAGTCTGTTTAGCGGGTTGCTCGGCGCGGGTCAGGTTGTGTTCAGCGCGCTGGCCAGTGCCCTGATCGTGGTGGTGCTCACCGTCTACTTCGTGGCCGATCTACCTCGTATCCGCGCGACGCTCTACCGGCTGGTGCCCCATTCCCGCCGGCCGCGGACGATCCTGCTCGGGGATGAGATCTTCGCCAAGATCGGTGGCTACGTGCTGGGCAACCTGCTGATCTCCCTGATCGCCGGCGCCCTCAGCTTCACCTTCCTGACCATTTTCGGGGTGCCCTATGCGTTGTTGCTGAGCATCTTCGTCGCGATCCTGGACCTGCTCCCGGTGATCGGTTCGACCATCGCGGGTGTGGTGGTCTGCCTGGTCGCGCTGAGCGTGTCGCTGCCCGCCTGCCTGGCCACCATCGGATTCTTCCTCCTCTACCGGCTGGTAGAGGACTACCTGCTCGTCCCCCGGATCATCGGCCGAGTACTCAAGGTGCCGGCGCTGGTGACCGTGGTGGCGGTCTTGGTAGGCGGCGCCTTGCTGGGCATCGTGGGTGCCCTGATCGCCATCCCCGCCGCCGCGGCCCTACTCCTCCTCGCCCGCGAGATGCTCTTCCCCCGCCTTGACCACATCTGAGCACCCGGCGGCGAACAACGCCGAAGAGCCACCGGCACGTCCCCAACAAACGCCCGGGCTCGCTGCCCACTTCGTCCCTCACCCGCGCGCTGACGGCCAACCGAGTCCAGACCGCGCAGGTCACCGACGACAAGCTCACAGAACCGTTGGTGTAGCGGGTGAGTGTGGCAAGTAGTCATCACATCGGAGAGCCGACCTGCCACCATGGGGTTAGAAGTAGTGCCGCCGACCGCCGATGGCACGCCCGGTGGATCCGAGCAGCACCAGGATCACCCCGACTACCACCAGGATGATCCCGAGAGTCCACAGGATCGGAATGCCCAGCAGGTACCCCACCACCAGCAAGATAATACCAAGAATGATCATGATGCCTCCCGGGAGTTCCACCAGGGCGTCTCACACTGAACTTACGACCGCATCACCTGATCGGTACACGTTTCGTTCGGGACCTCCCCTTGCGAACAGTGGCCAGTCGCTTGCTTCCGAAGTCGCACCTTCCGGGCGGCTTCGGTGACTATTCGCGTGGGTGAGACGGGTCCGCCTGCGGCATCAGCGCCGGTCCGGTGGGAGCGACCAGCCCTCGCCGGGTAGTCGGCGGTGCCGTGACGGTAGCGTCGGTCGTGACACCGAGGGGTGCTAGATCGGCATCTGGGTTCTGCGGTGCGGGCCGTGCGCCGCCAGGACGGGAGGCCAAGCCCGCGAGCGAACCGGCTTGGTGTGCTGATCGAAGGCCAACAGCGGGGACAGACCACGACCGGAGAGGACGGTGTGTGATGGGCACAGATGACAAGATCGACAACAAGGCTGAAGAACTCAAGGGCAAGGCGAAGGAATCCGTAGGCAAGGCCACCGACAATGAGGGGTTGGAGGCCGAGGGCAAGGGTGATCAGGCCAAGGGCAACCTCAAGCAGGCCGGTGAAAAGATCAAGGACGTGTTCAAGGACTGACCCGCTGGTGCCGATGATGGTTCATCCGTGCCGACACCGGGCTGAGCCCGGATGATTGATGAGTAGTGGGGCCGGGGCCGTTGCGCTGGACCCGGCCCCATTGCCGTTCAGCCCCCCGAGTGGGCCGGACCAGGCCCCGAGGGTCGCATCACGGAACAGAGACTCGATGACCGGACCGTTGTAAGGGTTCGGTCTGGAAAATTAGGGCTAGGTTAGGGGCTGTTCGGCACTCTGTGACGAGGAGAAGAGCCTTCGCTGGGGGAGCCGGGGACAAGATTGACCATCATGCTCAGGTAATCAAGGGCAAGGTAAAAGAGGCTGCGGGCCGGGTCATGGACGATCCCGTCTTGGACGGCTGAGGGCCAAAGGTGACCAGGCCAAAGGCCACGTCAAACAGGCCGGTGAGAAAGTCAAAGACGCCGTAAAGGACATCTTCACCAAGTAGGTGAGACGCGGAGACCAGTCCCTGGGCCACCACCGTCCGCGATGGTCAGCTCCCGTTCGGACCTCAGACCGAGAGCGATCCTCGCGCCACCATCTCACCCGCGTCGCGGGTGGGATGGGCTTATAGTGATGCGCCATGTCCCTCCTAGCGACACATGCTGGCTTGCTCGCCGCGCAGCTCGAGGCCCGGGGTTTCCTCGCGGGTATCGGGAAGACCATCCTGATCGTGATCATCGTGGTGGTCGTTCTCGGCGCGTTGATCGGGTTCTCGGTGGGCCGACGCAGGTAGAGGCCCGGAGGATCGATCATCTGATCATTGAATTCGCTGCATGCGGCGCTTGCTAGAACCCAGATCAAGGACTACACCCGCCGGCACCTGCACCCATTCCGCGACCCCGGTCAGCGAGGCCGCGAACGTTCTTCAGTGATCATCGAGCCCGGAGAAGGACCGCCACGGGTCAAACTCCATGACGGCTGTCATCGTCCGCGCCCCACCGTGCCGGGTGGGGTGACGTAGCGGGCGATCGTTCGGCAACGCGGTGAGGTGACTGCCGCGCGGTGGCGGTGGAGTGCGCCGCAGGGTAGGTATGAGTGTCGCGCTCTGAGCGGGCCGTCTCGTGATCTGGAGGTCGGATGCGCATGTGGCCGGGTTCGCCGTATCCGTTGGGGGCTACGTTCGACGGAGGGGGCAGCAATTTCTCCATCTTTTCCGAGGTCGCTGAGAAGATCGAGCTGTGCCTGTTTGATGAGGAGGGCAAGGAGACCCAGGTCAGCTTGCCTGAGCGGCACGGGATGATCTGGCATGGCTATCTGCCCCGGGTCAGTCCGGGGCAGCGTTACGGCTATCGAGTGCATGGACCGTACGAGCCGTTGGCTGGTGTGCGGTGCAATCCAACCAAACTATTGCTCGATCCGTATGCCAAGGCAATCGAGGGGCGTAATGACTGGAACGAGGCGCTGTTCTCCTACCGTTTCGACAACCCCGAAGTACGCAACGACGATGACTCCGCGCCGTACGCGATGAAATCGGTAGTGATCAACCCCTTTTTCGACTGGGCGGGTGATCGGCCGCTGCGGGTGCCCTACAACGAGTCGGTGATCTACGAGGCGCACGTCAAGGGCATGACGATGCGCCACCCTAATATCCCCGACGATGTGCGCGGCACCTACGCCGGGCTGGCGCACCCGGCGATGATCCGTCATTTCCAGAAACTGGGCGTGACCGCCGTGGAACTGCTGCCGGTGCATCAATTCGTCATCGACTCGACCCTGCTGGAGAAAGGTCTGTCGAACTACTGGGGCTACAACACCATCGGCTTTTTCGCCCCGCACAACGACTACGCTAGCTTCGGCGGCCGCGGTGGGCAGGTGCTGGAATTCAAGACGATGGTCCGTGCGCTGCACCGCGCAGGAATCGAGGTCATCCTGGACGTGGTGTACAACCACACTGCCGAGGGCAACCACATGGGCCCAACGCTGTCGTTTCGCGGTATCGACAACCCCGCCTATTACCGCCTTGTGGAAGGCGATGAGCAGCACTACTTCGACACCACTGGCACCGGCAACAGCCTCAACGTGCGCCACCACGAGTCACTGCGGCTGATCATGGACTCGTTACGGTACTGGGTGAGCGAGATGCATGTCGACGGGTTCCGGTTCGACCTGGCCTCGTCGTTGGCTCGGCAGTTCCACGAGGTTGACCGGCTCTCGGCGTTCTTCGAGCTGGTCAACCAGGACCCGATCGTCAGCCAGGTGAAGCTGATCGCCGAGCCGTGGGACGTTGGCGAGGGCGGCTACCAGGTTGGTAATTTCCCACCGCTGTGGACGGAATGGAACGGCCGCTACCGCGACACCGTGCGAGATTTCTGGCGTGGTGAACCGGCCAACCTGGCCGAGTTCGCCTCCCGGTTCACCGGCTCATCGGATCTCTACGAGTCAGACAACCGCCACCCCATCGCCTCGATCAATTTCATCACCGCGCACGACGGGTTCACCCTGTGCGACCTGGTCTCCTACAACGAGAAACACAACGAAGCCAACGGCGAGGACAACCAGGACGGGGATTCCCACAACCGTTCGTGGAACTGCGGTGCCGAAGGCGCCACCGATAACCCCGACATCCTGGAACTACGGGAGCGGCAGAAGCGCAACTTCCTCGCCACCCTGCTGTTGTCCCAAGGCGTACCGATGATCGCCCACGGCGACGAACGCGGCCGCACCCAGCAAGGAAACAACAACGTCTACTGCCAGGACAACGAGCTGTCCTGGGTCAACTGGGACGCAATCGAGGCCAACCACAAGCTTACCGAGTTCACCTCCCGTCTCATCGAGCTACGCCGCGATCACCCGATCTTCCGCCGACAGCGGTTCTTCCAAGGCCACCCGATCCATGGCTCCCACCTCGACGACATCGCCTGGCTACGCCCCGACGGCCAGCGCATGGACGACGAGGACTGGAACACCGGACACGCCCACTCAGTCGCGGTGTTCCTCAACGGCCAAAGCATTCCCGACCGCGACCTGCTCGGCGCACGCGTCATCGACGACTCGTTCCTGCTACTCATCAACGCTTCGCACGAGCCGATTACCTTCACCCTGCCCCACCCCGACTACGCGTCGGGCTGGCGAACCGTACTAGACACCACGGACCCGCAACCGCCCATGCCCACCCAGCCCGAACTCGCTCCCAGTGAGCAAGTGGAGATAGCGGGCCGCAGCCTACGGGTGTTGCGTGCAGGGCACCGCACCAGATCTGACGCACCGTGACCCACCGCTTCAACTCACTCGGCCCGGGCTCTGACCTCTCTGGTCGGCGGCTGAACCCAGGACCATGCACCCGCGGCCCGTAGCTGTGTACCCGCCGCCGCCAAAGTCGTAGGTGTATAGAATAGAGAGTCCTCCTCCTGGACCGATGGTGGACGACAGGGAAGGGCATGATGGACGAGTTGATTACTCACACTTCGTGGATGCTTTACGTTCCCGACGATACTCCTGTGCTGAGTCTGAGCATCCCCGGAACGCACAATTCCTGCTGCGTTCATGGGGTGCTCGGCGTAGGAAAGACCCAAGAGCTGGATCTGCCTGATCAGTTTAATGCGGGTATACGTTTTCTTGACATCAGGTTTACGCATTATCAGGACAACCTTTGTGTACACCACGATGTGATATGCACGGAAAAAAGCTACGTGAATATTCTGACCGCTTGCCTCGACTTCCTCGGGCGGTATCCTTCTGAAACTATTTTGGTGTCAGTATCTGACGAGAGTCGCGTCGATGACGTGCTCGGCAAGTTCGCCCCCTCTCAAGTTGCGTGCAAATTGCCTATAGCGGACACGGCGACCCCTGGCAAGAACACGCGCTCGTTCGAAGATACATTCAACGCTAAAACATGGGAATGTATCGAGAGTCTGCCACTGTTCTACAATTTCATCGCTGCTCCTCCTGGTAGCAATTCCGTGGCCGCTAGTCCGGAACTGACATCCAAAACGACGTTGGGAGATGTTCGGGGCAGGATCGTGTTGTTGCGCAGATTTGAAGGTAGTCAGGGTGTTGGATTCGACCTTTCCTATTGGCCGGAGGACGAGTGCTTCAGAAGCGCGACTCCCCCTTTCTACGATGTTGAAGATCGCTACCAGAATCCTGGAGTCGACGAAAAATTCAACTACGTCGTTGACCACCTGGAAAAAGCCAGAAGCGGCGACCTAAACGAGTTGTATATCACGTTTTCCAGCGCCGTTGGACTAACGGGACATGGCTACTCCAAGAAAATAAATCCACGGCTCAACGACTATCTTGCCTGTTCCCGACCGGGGCGCATCGGGATTATCGTACTGGATTACTTCGAAGAGCCACCTGAATTGGTTTCTAACGTGATCAAATCGAACGTCGCAACAGACGTAACCGCCGCCCAATGACGATGAGCGCCGCAGCAATGATCGACGCTGCCAACGATGATCATGTTTACCGAGGCACGGCACCCTCAGTGCGCCAGGATTATGGGGCTAGGTTGACCCTGCGGACCCACAATATCTACACACGTTCCAAACACCCATCACATGGGTGAAAGCAGTGGGCGAAGCCAGGCGCGGGACACAGCTAGCACATAAAATGCGAAAGTACTGATCTGACCCGAATCCCGGATAGCTTTTTGACACGGGCCGATACTGGGGCCGAGATGATGGTAGGTGCCCCTGCTGACCTGGGATGATCGCGCTGTCTAGGCTTGATCATCGTGGGTGGAAGGGCACCTATCGGGTGGGTAGCATACGCGAGATTCGACGGTTGCGGTCACGAGTGCGGATCGGCGCACCGGATCGATCGGTGACTCGGTTCTCGGGGATGGTGGCGGTGACCGAGTTGGTGGAGCGCCTGGACATGGTCAGGTTGTTGGACGCGGCGATCGAGCCGATCAAGACCAGAGATCGTGGGTTCAGCGGCGGGCAGTTGTTGGTCGGGCTGGCATGTGCGCAGCTGGCCGGTGAGGACTTCCTGGTTGGGCTGGACCACTAGCGCGCGGACACCGCTGGACAGGTGCTCACGGCGGTGCCCGGGTTGTGCTCGACCACCGCCACCTGCCTGACCCACCGGTTCACCGACGGCCAGTGGTGGGCGGTGGAGACCGGGGTCGGCGAGGTCCACGCGGCGATGCTTGGGCTGTTACCGGCCGAGCGCGCCGCCGCGGTGGGTGAGACGGTCACGATCCGATCTGGACACAACCGATGTCGAGGTCTATGGCCGGCTCAAGCGCGGTGTGGCGTTAACCATCAGGGCCAGCACTGCGGGCACCCGCACCAGGCCACCTGGGCGGAGACCTCGGCGGTGCTGGCCGCAGACCTGATGGCCGGCAACGAAGACCCCCATCGCACGCCGCCGAGCTGCTGGGTCGCGCGCTCGCGGCGCTGCCCGCTCCGGTCCGGGCCGGGCAGATTCGGCTGCGCGCCGACGCCGGCTACTTCGCCGGAGAGCTGGCCCGCGCGGCCTTATTTGCGCAGGTCGAGTCTGCCATCGGGGCGCGGCGGATCGCACCGCTGTGGCGCATCCTCAACGACGTCGCCGAGACCGCCTGGACCGACGCGATCGACATGACCGGCGCGCAGGTCTCCGTCACTGCCTACTGCCCGGACTGGTGGCCGGCCACGACGCGGCTGCTGACCCGCCGGGTCCGGCTTGATGTCACCGCGAGCCAAGTCTCGGCCGACCCGTGGGCCCGGTGGCGCCGCACCCTGCACCCCGACCAGCGCGCCCTGCCGCTGGCCGAGCTTGCCGCCACCGACGTGCATCAACGTCAGGTACTCGGTGCAGGCCACATGCATATAGGCCAGCGCCCCGGCGGCTCGTCCGGTGGTCTGGTCAGCATGCAAAACCCGCGCGGTCGGTAACAGGGCTTGCAAGTGCGGCAGGAAGGTTGCTTCCAGCAGGTCCGCGGCGCGGCCCCGGACACCGGCCATAAACGCGGTCGACACCCGGCTCCCGGCCAGGGCCTCGAGCACGCCGGCGACCGGCCGATCGGAAGATAATGCCCGCAGGTCAACAACGCGACCAACGCACTGGTCCGCGGGCCGATCCGGACCGGACTGCCCGGACGCACCACCAGCGCCATCACGGGATCGGACACCACCCCAGGATCGGGCGAAATAGCAGGCTCGGGTGCGGCTGTTGCGGGGCCGCTGGCCTGGTCCGGCAGGTCACTGCCGTGCTTCTACCGGGCGCGGCACATCGGTAGCGGTGGGGTCATTGACCTGCCCACACACGCCACACCGCCGCGACACCAGCTGGTACTCGGTGACCCTTCGGTGGCGGCGGGGAGTCTGCATCCACCACCTAGCGACGGACTCGCGCGGTCTCGGCGGCATCGACCAAGGAGTCCGCACACCGGGCACACCGATCCGGGAACACCTCGAAGATCTCACCCGGGTCCTCGACCAAGCTCCGCGACGCTGACGCCGACCCCGGCTGCTTGCCCGGCTTACGACCCGACCGGCTGCGGGAGGAGCGTTTCCTCGCGCGCTGCTTATCCCACGGCGCGTCCAAGGACGGGGGACGCGACGACGTCGAGGAATCCCGACCCAAACAGCGCGCCAGCTCAGCAATCCGATCCGCCTGCTCAGCGATCACCCGCTGCTGCTGCGCCACCATCGACCCCAGCCCGCGTACACGGGCGAGCAACTGCTCAACCACCGCCTCCGACGACCCTGAACCCGACACATCAAGATCACCTCGGGCCACCACTCCAGCGCTGGTATGACACGCCGCCACCATCAACCAGCTGAACAGCTACCTCACCCGCATCCGCGCCCTGCTCACCACGCCCTGACCAGAGCCAAACGGCCCCAGAGACCTCCGGAACCCGCCCACCCGAGGCGATACTCGGGTGGGCGAGTAGCCCGCGAATCAGAATCAGAACCGCAAAGATCAACAAAACAGGCATGAAGATCAACGATGCGCTATTCGGGAATCGGGTCTGATGGACGGGCTTACATGTAGCAGGGTGTCGCCCCAAGTTGGGGCGACACCCTGCTTAAGCTCAGGAGTTAACCTCCCCGGCCCCGGCTGCATGGCGGGGCTTCCCGGGTCAACATTTCCCTCCCGGAAACGCCAGTATCCATCCGGTCCGAACGATGCGATGCGTCTTCCGTCGAATCCCCTTTTGGTCTCCAGCCTTGATATCACCTGACGGATTATCGGCCTTAGCTAGAACAGATTCTACATTCCCAGCTCCGGTATTCCCACACGGACTACCGGCTACATCTGTGGAGCTCCCGCCCGGATGACCGCCTGCTAGTGCTCACCGACGGGATATTCGTGGCCCACCTTGTGGGCGGCCCCTTCTTCGGGCTCGACCGCGTGGGTCATACCCCGACCGCGTGAGTCATACACTGACCACCCAGTCGCACCTGCCACCCGTTGAGTTCATCCGTCACCTCACGCGGCGCAGTCTTGGAGTTTCGGTTGGGGCAAGCTCGTTGACGATGCCACCGCCGTGCCTGGACTGGTACCCCAGTACCCGACTCAGCATTCAGACGCACGCCTCGCCTGAGTCAGCGAACTCATTATGGCGCGCGCATCCCGACGACGGTCCAAGCGGTTGAACCGCGTTCGACTGCTCTGGTCCTGGACCCGACGAACGGCCCGGCCGCTCTGTTCGCACGATCGAAACCGTACACTGCGGGAGCGGTCCGTCGAACGGCCGCAACCTGGCTGCCATCCTGGAGATTTGCCCGTCCGGCGAGGCGGTCCTCTAGATTGCTAACGCCTTGCAGCTCGATGAGCGTACCCTGCTCTTGAGTGAGGATTCAAGAATGTCCCGGGAGGCGTTATGATCGTTCTGGGTATCGTGTTGCTGGTGGTTGGTTTTCTGCTCGGTATTCATATCTTGTGGACATTGGGGATCATCTTGGTTGTGGTCGGGGTAGTTCTGGTGCTACTCGGGTCCGTCGGGCGCCCCGTGATGGGCCGACGGCATTATTGGTGAGATCCTGCCCGCTGGTGAACCGCAGCCATATCTAGGGTCTACGCTTCACCGTAGTGTCAGTTCCCTGGAAGTGGACCCATGATTTGCGTGAGTAAGCCAGGCGAGTGTTGGAGTGTGCCGCGTTGGCTCGGCGGTGTACGGTGCCTCGCTCTTGTCCGCTGGTCGATCAGTGGCATTATCGGAAGGCGGTTTTCGTTATGGGCTTGATCATCGGGATGCTCGTTATCTGGTTGGTGTTAGTTGTTGTGGGGTTCGCGGTTAAGGCGTTGTTGTGGTTAGCGATCGTAGGGATCGTGTTATTCATTGCAGTGCCTGCTGCTGGTAGTAGTGCTGTACACGATCGGATCGATTGTAGCGGCGGCGGTCGTACCGGCGGGGCTGCGCCCGTCCGACCACGACTCCCGCAAGCCGATGGGACTCAGCGGGGTGCGGACCATCGTCACCAACCCACGCGTGCGACGGGTGGCGCTGGTCGCGGCGGCGGGCTGGTTCCTCTACGGCCAGCTCTTCTCTGCGTTGACGCTGCACATCAGCGCCATTACCGCAGCACCGCTGCTGCGGTCGGCGTTCTTCACGACCAACGCCATGCTGATCGTGCTCGTCCAACTCCCGGTCTCGGCGTACGCGGCGCGCAGGTTGGATGCGGGCACCCCACCGCTGAAGTTCCTGCTGCTCGGGGTCGCGCGGGCCGCGGTGCAGGGGAGATCGGAAGAGCGTCGTGTAGGGAAAGAGTGTAGATCTCGG
>OBLV0100000538.1_pt1 | contig 11512 bp, 8 predicted proteins | sample 1520071 | NCBI WGS metagenome assembly OBLV01 (sample SAMEA3888446, study PRJEB22518) | metagenome | reverse complement strand
ACACGTCAAATGAATAAAAATCGGCATTGCCGATTTGCGAATAAACCGTCCGATTTGTGGCTTTTTGTTGCCGATTTTATGGCGCGAAAAGCAAATGCTTTTCTTTGTGACAAAAAATCGGCATTCCTATTCTTGTCCGATTTTTATATCGTATACTTGCCGATTTGTATATCGCACAAGTATATTTTTATAAAAACGACATTCCGATTCTTGTACTAATTTTGCCGATTTCTATATCGCACAAATAGATTCTTATAAAAGACACTCCGATTCTTGTACTGATTTGCCCATCTTTATATCGTACACTTGCCGATTTTTATATCGCACAAGTATATTTTATAAAAATGACATTCCGATTCTTGTACTAATTTTGCCGATTTCTATATCGCACAAATAGATTCTTATAAAAGACACTCCGATTCTTGTACTGATTTGCCCATCTTTATATCGTACACTTGCCGATTTTTATATCGCACAAGTATATTTTATAAAACGGCATCTTATATAAATAATATTTCATGCCGATTTTTAAATAAGTATATCCTATTTGTGAATTATTTAATAATAAATTATACCGAATTTTGGTACGACGTACGATTATTAATTTTTATGATCAATTATTTGTTGACAATATACTGTATATTTAATAATTACTTTATTATTATATATTATTCCTATAATGCTATATTACTAAATATAATTTCCCAATACATTATTATTGTACGCAACTTATTATGCTGTAGTAATTGTATTAGTTGATTCTGCGGAATTATTATCATCATTATTATTATTATTATTACCATTATTATTATTATTATTGTTGTTGTTGTTATTATTATTATTATTATTATTATTATTATTATTACTGCTATCGTCATCATCATTGTCGTCGTCGTCTTCAGATTCTAAAGCAGGTACCCAACTGGAAGAAATCCACCAATCAGGCATATCTTCCGTCGGTTTACTTTTTTTATCGACGTAATCTAGACGGTGGCGTAAACGACTCAGACCCGTTCCTATTCCCTCTCCGATCTCCTCTGCGCGCTTTAAAATCCTTTTAACCTAACGATATTTTTTATAATTAATGTTATATCTTTTTAAAAAAAATAACTTCAAGACTTTACATACTCTCGTTGATCTCCATTTTTTTTCATGTATTTTTATTACTGAATTCGTTTCTTGAATTCGAATCGGCCTTTTCTTTTCTTCTCTTTCTGTATTCGCTAATACCTCGTCGTCTGTTGACCATTCATCTGAGTGTAGTTCAGAGGAATTTATCGCCTTCTCACAATCACTCATGTATTTTTTCCAACTTAGGTCTGGAGGCTGACAATCAATCAGCAACTTATCCTTAGTCAAGATCATATGTTGTAAACCTCTCCTTCGCCGCCCCATTTTCTATTAAAAAAGATAATTAGAAAGGTAAATAATTACATATATCTTTACTTTAAATAGACGAATAAGTAAATAAGTAAATTCATACCTGATCCCTCCTAGAAGCCATATGTTGTCGTTTATTGTGTTGGTTTATCCGTCCTTCTTCTTGTAGCTTCCGAATTTCGCGACGTGATTTATGTAACTGCTTAATAATTTTAATGATTTCTGTATCGTAAGCTTTTAATGTGGGATTCATGGCCGACTTTACAGCTGGTAAAAGTTTTTTATTGATCTCTTTTTTTTGAACGCTAAAGGTCTGTGAAGTATCGAATAGAATAGACGAATCTAGATTATTCAATATTTGAACTACTTCGTCCTGTTTAAATAACAAAACCAAAGCCAGTTAAAGGCTAAAAGTTTAAATAAAAATTTTTATAATAAAGATATAACTTACATGAAGCGTTTTCTTAAAGCTACTTGACATCAAAGCTAGTTTTCTTTGTCGCCTGTTTCTGACTAAAACAGGCGACAGGCTTCTTAGACGACCATCAGTTGCTTCGCCTGGTGGGCTTGTTTCTTTGTCTTATGATGACGGTGAGACAAAAAATAGGTTAAAAAACTGGACCAGAAAATATTTAACTCCAAAGTTTCCTTGCGACATCATTACCAAAACGATAATCGGACAGCATATTTCTCAAATCGTGCATTTCTTGGCTTGAATCTTGAGAACCTTAAGTTAAATATAATTAAATCTTTATTTTGAAGACGGATAATGCAAATGAGATTGAGTATAGTCCTCACCTGAAAGTGGTAAGGAATTACGCAATCGCATGGTTCGATTTGCATTAATATTAGGTAAAGATCCTATTGTTTTTATTATAGTAATAAATTTAATTAGTAAATTTAATATTAATAGTCGTATTAAATATGATAATAATAATATACTCTTTGTTAACGATCTTCCTCTGGAAGATCTAGAGGGAGAGCGAGATCTATATCGCTGAGAGGGGGGTATATCTTGGGGGGAACTATCTCTGGAGGATCTTTTTCGGTAAAGAGAGAAGGACATGTCCTTGTCTCTGGAGGATCTTTCTTGGTGACGAGAGAAAGACCTGTCTCTGTCTCTGGAGGATCTTTCTTGAAGACGAGAGAAGGACCTGTCTCGGGAGAATCTGTCTCTGGGGGATCTTTCTTGGTGACGAGAGAAGGATCTCTCTTGACAACGAGAGAAGGACCTGTCCCTGTCTCTGGAGGATCTTTTTTGGTGACGAGAGAAAGACCTGTCTCGGGAGGATCTGTCTCTGGAGGATCTTTCTCGGTAGCGAGAGAAGGATCTGTCCCTGTCTCTGGAGGATCTTTCTTGGTGACGAGAGAAGGACCTGTCTCTGTCTCTGGAGGATCTTTCTTGATGACGAGAGAAGGACCTGTCTCGGGAGGATCTGTCTCTGGAGGATCTTTCTTGGTGACGAGAGGTGTCTCTGGGGGGCCTTTCTTGGCAATGAGAGAGGGACTCTCGAGGGGATCTATCTATATCTTCACCACCACTACGAGTTATTGTTGAAAGGTTCAAAGGACGAAATTTCTTCATTTATTAATTATTAATAACAGTGGATATTGAGATAAAAAAGGTGAAAAGCGACCCTTTATATAAACATTGCTTACATCATTTGAATCATTATAATACCGTAGTTCGTTATCGCCTAATTAAAAGTAGATATATTATAATTAAAAATAAAATGTTTTTTGCCCAAAATTGGTATCGACAAATTAAAATCATAAAATAACTTTCCCACATACTCACATATAGTGATTTCGGATATAAATATCGTTAAATCCGTAAAATCCGTAGAAAAATGATGTAATATCGCTATCCCCTAATTAAATATTAACGATATCATTTTAAGTGGAATATATAAATAAACTTGACCGTTAAAAATAGGTTACATAATTAAAGTAATTGTATCAATAAAATGGCATCATTCGTTAAAAATAATTAACTTGGCATCGTGTCATTTCTCTTAAGTTTATCATAAAATAAACTTACATATAGTGATATAAAGGTGCACGATAGAAATATCGTGAAAACGAATACTTATATCGTCGTGGCAGAAATATCTTACGTCATTTTATATTGAATTGTTTTTTTCATGTGATAAACAAATGTATTTCACAAATAAACCTAATATAGAAATACCATCTAAAATCTGTGCCAGTTTAACTTATATGGATAAGATCTGCACCGCTTTATCAACGTAGTGCTACCGTATTTTGCATAATTATATACAACGAACAGGCCTATAATAAGGCTGGTCAACCAATCAGAAATGCTAAGATACATATAATCCTATAATTCTAAGAACGTTACACTTTAAGGGATATAGCATATAATATAATGGTTCCCATACAAAGGTCTTGCAACCCCTACAATTCTCCTAACATTTTTCTCAAAAAATATTGGTCGGGACCTTATATGTATTAACTTGGTGGCGGTTTTTGATTGCAAACGAAAATAATTTTATTTGGCACAACCGAATGAACTATGATTATACAACGTGTTATTAACAACTAATGGATGAGTATGAATTAATTGGATTAATCAAAGTCAAGTGTAATAATATGTGAATAGACAAATAGAATTAGAATTTTTGTAATTAAATATTTCACAGTAAAATAAACTAGAAGCGATATTTCTTTTTATCTTTTAACTGCATTAAAAATAGCCATCTTTCAAAGATTGACATTTGAAAAAATCAGAAACGGCCAATCAAATCGAGAATTAAGTAATAAATCCAAGGTTTGTAAAGTAGCGAAATGGGTTAGATTTTCACGCTAAAGGAAAGCACGCGGTAGTATAGTTAAATTAGTCATACCGTAACATCCTTTTCAAAAATAGGAAAGACGAAATTAATTGGTCAAATCGATCGAAGGTTTAAAAAAAATCTTGATAAATTATTAACTACGATTGTTATTAGTGTGAACAACATATAAAGGGCGGGATGGGTGGATCAAGAAAGAATAATTTAGAGTAATAAGAAACGGATATTACAGAGCGCCGAGTGAGACATTAATATAGTGTATTCTTTTAATTCGTTAATAAAGATATTTACTGATCATTTCCGATTTGCATTATACGCATTATATACTGTTTTTATTCGCAATTAGCGTTTCATATTTTCTGTTATCGCTTTCGATTGACGTAAATCGATGTGCTCTACGATCATTTACACAGGAGAACGAGTCATAAGGAAGAATCAGCCGATGCTAACATATTATGATGGTCATGACGATTTAAAAAAAAATTTTAAAAATAAAATATCTTAATTGTAGCAGGTTTAACCTTATCCTTTTAGTAGTATAGTTAATATTATCGTTAAAGCATTCACAGATCCTTCGTACTTCGTACATCTACTACATTGATATCATAATATATAGATTTAAGCGGTATTTTTATTTATTATGTGTTAAAAAAAATATTATTTCTGATTTTTGTAATATTCAAAATAGTCCGCTAAACTTTTAAATTCGTGCGGTTGTGATTGTTGGTGTGGCTGCGATTGTTGTGGTTGTGGTTGTTGCGGTTGTGATTGTGGTTGTTGCAGTTGTGATTGTTGGTGTGGCTGCGATTGTTGTGGTTGTGGTTGTTGCGGTTGTTGCGGTGACGATGACGACGATGACGACGATGATGATGATGATGACGACGACGACGACGAAAAATATAATTTTAAATTTAAATTATATATTTCCTTTTCATGATCTTTAATTTGTTTATCATAAACATTTAACCATTTTACCAGGTTCTCGTTTTCACGAGAACATTTTTTTATTTCATCCAATACTTTTTGACCCTCGTATTGCACTAGCCTTTCGAGATCAACTAGTTGAGTCTGCAAATCGCTTACTTCTACTTCCTTATCTTTAAAATTTTTTAACAGTTGGAACTTTCTGTTCTTTCCGCGAATCTTTGACGATTTACGTGACTTTTTCGATGGTTTTGATTTCATTTGAATTTGATGAATTTGAAGTGAAGGTTAAATTTTTTTTATTAATTGTGAATTTATACAGATCTTGCCTAGCATGTGTTATCGTCAAAAATGGATTAAATGCCAGGAAATGCCTTGACAAAAATGGATCAAGAATCGGCATTGCTGAACCAATTAGAATGATTTACGATTTCCCATAAAAAAAAGTGTTGTATTATTTATTTGTGAAAATCGGAAGGTGGCTGGAATGACAGGTGTCATATTTCCTATTAGCATTTGACGCTATTGATGTGCATTTAGTATTTTACTAGTGTATAACAATTGCCATAAATTTATAGGTACAAATTGACGGTGCGACATCACGCTGCTGCTGCCACCCAGCCGTAGTCGTCTTAAGTTCTAAATTGAAGAGTAGGAATCAACCAGAATAATTCTCAAAGACTTCGATAATTTCACTTGAATAAGAGAGTTTACACGTAAAAATAAAATTTATTGAATAAAAGGGTTTCGAATAAAAATATTTATATTTTTATTTTATTTTTTTATTTTTGGAACAGAATTAACTTTCGTTCCCTTAAGGAGAACGGTCCTTTTTATATTAAAATTATCCGTGCAGTAATTTCTATTTTTCTTCCTACTTTCTTCCGTCTCTGGAGTAACTAATTAATGCCTTATAAATGCAATCAAACTTAGTCATATTTTTAATATACGGTGGATCAGTATTTATATTATTATCAATTGAAATTTGAGTAGTCATCTGAAATATCTTGAAAGGGTTTCATCTTAAAAAAAATGTAGGCCAGTATGGAGGATACCTCTTCCTATACAGAATGTAATGGGGGACGTCCTTCCTATGAGCTCTACTATCCGCCTTAATATCTGAAGATACAAAGGTTACTAGTATATGTATTCAGATCCTTATATAGGGCTAAAATTACTGATATTTATAAATTATGGGATAGCTTGTCAATCAACTTCACGTTGGTGATACAGTTTTAATCAATGCAGTAAACTTGCTTTCGGTAAACTTGCTCTTACAATGGTAACGATTTAGTGCTCCTTAAGGATCGGTGAGTATTATTTAGAGAATCCAAAGAAACAGATTTATTATTTACTGCTAAATAACTTAATTCCTATTCTTAATTTAGGATTATTAATTGATGATCTATTTTATGAAGAATTATTGCCGGATGAGAAGCAATAAAATGACAAAAAATGGATCAAGAATCGGCATTGCTGAACCAATTAGAATGATTTACAATTCCCCATAAAAAAAAGTGTATTATTTATTTGTGAAAATTGGAAGGTGGCTGGAATGACAGGTGTCAAATCGGCAATATTTCCTATCAGCATTTAACACTATTGATGTGCATTTAGTATTGATACACTTTTTACATTAATTTTACTAGCGTATAACGATTGCCGTAAATTTATCGCTTCCGATAGATGCAGAATCCAAAGAAACAGATTTATTATTACTGCTAAAGAACTTAATTCCATTCTTAATTTAGGATTATTAATTGATGATCTATTTTATTGCCGGATGAGAAGCAATAAAATAATAGCATAGGAGCTGGAGGGAAAATGTTACAAAAATTTTTCATGACACGTAGATAGTATATTATTTATTTATTTTAGTATATTTTACATGAGCATATATTTACGGGAATGCGGTAAGGCTAAGTAAAATCTCCATTCGACACAAGTGTCGAAAGGACAAATGTGTTTTATTTTGCAAATGATATATAAGGAGGAGGAGGCAGATAGTTTTAACGATAAACTTAGAAATAACCTGATATTACAGAGCGCAGTAATATCGCGAATTTTCTAGTTTACTAATAAAAACATCGCCGATTTATATGTTTAATTTTACTAGCGTATAACAATACAAATTGCTATAAATTTCTCTTTATTTTATTTTTCTGTTATCGCTTCCAATAGACGCAAATTGACAATAACAATGTCTTATTACTCAGACAAAACCACAAGAACCAGAACTAAAGTGCACTGCTATTGTAGAATGTGTGGTGGTAGATTGGTGGATCCAAGAACGAGAGATCTGCATAAACTAAAATATACATATGCGATAAATGAAGAAGCTGGGCCATCTAATATTGAACCATCTTATGCGATGAATAATTTTGTTAATGACGATTATCAAGAAGCTGGACCATCTAATATTGAACCATCTCAAGATGCTAGACCATCTAATATTGAACCATCTTACGCTAGATCACCTTATGCTTTCAATAATAGCGGCCCATTACTCGAAAAAAATTTTTCTTTTTTAACAAAAAGGATGCCTATAGACAAATCGGCAAAAACTCAAAAGGTAAAAAAAGGAAAATTACCTGATCAGGTATTATTATCGGATGACGATGACGATTTTGAAGACGTTGATGATGAAGATGGAGATTCCGAAGATTTTGTTGATGATGAGGATAACGATTCTGAAGATGAAAATGAGGTGGTCAACTTCGCGTCACCAGAATTCGATGATTATGAGCCAAATCTTCCCATCATTAACACTAATTGTAATTACACCTGGATTATTTTGTGGATTTTACAATATCAACAACGATATAAACTTTCCAATGTCGCAATAGATTCTCTTTTTAAATTTATAAGATTTTTTCTTTTAATGGTAGATGAAAATAAATTTTCGTCTTTTCCTTCCTCTTTATATATGGCAAAAAAGATGTTGGGGATATCTACAAAAATAATAATTAAATATACCGCCTGTAGCGTATGTCATAAATTACATGATATACGAAAAATATCAAACGAGACCGATGTACCTACTTGTAGTTTTGTAAACCACCCAAATCATAGCATGGAACGATTTCGACAAAAATGCAACAATCCTCTATTCAAAAAAATAGATAGTAATAATCCAATTTTCCGACCAATCAAGACATTTCCGTTAATAAACATTAAACAACAATTAACACTTTTTTTTTGTCGCAAAAAATTTGAGATGTCTTGTCGAAAGTGGGCAGAAAGGAAAAATGAAACTGAAGCATTATTTGACATTTATGACGGTGCGGTGTGGAAAAATTTTAAAGATGAGAACACAGAACCTTTTTTTACAAAAGAATTCGCCGATTCTCATATAGGATTAATGCTAAATATGGATTGGTTTCAACCTTTCACCAATTCCCCATATTCCGTTGGTGTAATTTATGCCGTTATTTGCAATTTACCGCGTAGCGAACGCTTCAATCCTCACAATATTCTTACGCTAGCGGTTATGCCTGGTCCAAAAGAGCCAAAACTGCATGAAATTAACAATTACTTGTATCCAATTGTTAATCAGTTAAATTGGTTGTGGAATGGCTATTATATAAAAACGCACGAATACAACAACGGTCGTTTTGTCCGTGGTGCAATAATTGGATGTTCCTGTGACGTTCCCGCTTCCCGAAAGTTATGTGGATTTATCTCTGCTCGAATTGCATGTTACCGATGTCATAAATCGGCAAATTTTATAAACAATCAACCAAATTTCGGAGGATATGAAGATTTCGATGATTGGTTTATTGAGCGGGATATTAACGTAATAAGAGAAAAAGCGAGTGAATGGAAACAATGTCCAACTGAAGAATCGCGGAGAGCCCATGTTTCCCAATATTATGTTCGTTGGTCGGAGATATACAGGTTGCCTTACTTTAATCCTGTTCGCTCTTGCGTAGTTGACCCCATGCATTGTCTTTTTCTCGGGATTGCTAAATGGATTGTCACAAAACTCTGGATTGGCGAAGGCGTCTTAGATGACGCAAAACTCAGAATTATGCAAAAACGAGCCGACATGATAAAATTTCCGAATGATCTTGGTCGCCGTCCCGTCAGAATAGCTACTGGGGAAGGGTTTTCAAGCTTTACGGCAGATATGTGGAAAACCTTCATCCTGGTTTTCGCAATACCTATCACATGGGACTTCCTGAAAGAAGTCGACCAAAGGATCCTCGCATATTTTGTACGTGCCTGTAAGATTTTAACATGTCGGGAACTACAAAAAAATGAATTAAACGAAGCATTCACAAGACTGCTCGAGATGAACAAATTAATTGAGCAAGAATACGGGCAAGAAAAGATAAATCCTAATCTTCATCTCTGTCTGCACATATGTGAATGTGCATTGGATTATGGCCCTTTATCATCATTCTGGTGTTTTAGCTTCGAGCGAATGAATGGGATTTTAGGTATTTAAATTAATTTTTTGATCTGAATGTAATAAAATCTATTGATTCATTCGATTTTTAAAAAATGTAGGTTCTTACAAAAATAGCAGCCGTAATATTGAACCTGAATTATCAAGAATTATGATTGAGAAGTCCTTTCTCGAATACTTCCTCTCAAATTGCGATAATAATTTCTTACACACCTCCTTAGAGATGATAGAACCTAGAAAATCAGTTGGCAGTCTAGCTGCACTCGACGATTTTGCAGACGACGATTTTCAAAATTTCATAAGGTTATCTCTCATTGAGGAAGAATCGGCCTACGGAACGGAACGTTTCCCTGGAATATTAATGAAACCGTGTCAAGAAACAACTCTCCAAAAGCACATTTTAGATCTTTTAGTAGAATTTTATAATATTTTATACAATAATGATTTCGTCTCTATCTTTTCAATAACCGGTCCATGTAATGACATTGTAGTAAACTGCCAAATCAGACAATACGGTAGGCTAAGAATCGGAGCAGATATATATGGTTCCGTTCAGGCATCTCGTCATGAAAAGTCATCATATATATTAGCTCGATTTGTACAGGATGATGGGACAATTGACATATACCCTGGTCAAGTACAATTTTTTTTCGAGCATACCATTTACCTAAATAATTCACCATTAACTCATTCATTATCATTAGTCAAATGGTACAAACCCGTTAAAGAACACGAAATAAGATATTATTGTCAAGTAGGCAGCGACATTAAAACATGTAATATAGAATTATGGACTCACGAGTTTTATGATATGACTAGAGATAGTATTATACCAATACATAGTATATTAGGAAAGTTTATTAAATGTGATTTTAATATTGAGAGAAAAAATTATATGGCTGTCATTCCCTTAAATAAAAAAATTTCGTTTTAAAAAATAGAACGAGCTTTTACAAACTTAAAATACGTAATGATTTAAAACTGGCAAAACTATACTAAAGTTCAGCATACTATTATTTAAGAATTATATTACCTATAGAAGTATCGGGAATTTTTTTAACATCAGAATATTAATTATATTGCAGAATTTTAAAAAATGTGCTGAAATCGGTATGACTATATGACTATACAGAGCAGGCCATAACAAAAATCGGCAGGGCCTATTAAAAGTGGTTTTTTTCGATCGTCAAACAATCCCATAATTTTTTGGATGTTACATTATCAAGGATATATATATTGACTATTATCTATTAAAGTAACTGACAGAGTCTTAGGGAGAGATCTCCTCATATTCGTTTAAGGTAGAGAGAGTTCTCCCCATACAGATTCCTTGATTTTTATACTTTTGATTAATTAAATAATTCGAAGTCAGCAAAGCTATATTACAATTAGACCTAACTTATATTATTTCCTGTTTAAATATCGGCAGGTCATAATAAATAATAAATATCGGCAGGCCCGTTTAAATATCGGCAGGTCATATTAGGTATCGGCAGGGCCGTATCAAAAAGAGCCAAAATCCGATTTGGTCATTCGACCTGTGCAAAAGTCGGCAAGGTTATACAAAGAATCGGCAGGGTTATACAAAAATCGGCAATGACATATTAAGAAGAGCTAAAATCTGATTTTTTTCATTTGACCTGTGATAGGTATCGGCAGGGCCGTATCAAAAAGAGCCAAAATCCGATTTTGGTCATTTGACCTGTGCAAAAATCGGCAAGGTTATACAAAAATCGGCAGGGTTATACAAAAAATCGGCAGGTTATACAAAAATCGGCAATGTCATATTAAGAAGAGCCAAAATCCGATTTTTTTTCATTTGACCTGTGTTGGATACTAGCTGATTAGAAAAGCCAACAATAATACACATAGAATTTTATGTAACTTCGCCTTATTATGTTTTAGAACCAGATACTTCCCAAAGAAATGGAAAATATCCAGATCGGAAGAGCACACGTCTGAACTCCAGTCACATCACGATCTC
>OBLV0100000537.1_pt1 | contig 11512 bp, 12 predicted proteins | sample 1520071 | NCBI WGS metagenome assembly OBLV01 (sample SAMEA3888446, study PRJEB22518) | metagenome | reverse complement strand
GAGCTCTGCGCGGCAACTTGCCGGTCATAGGTGAGTTCATGCAGGGTGCCGGCTCACTTTTTAACAACGGCCTCCTTGAACGCCGCGCCGAGGTTGGAAAGTGAAAAGGGTTGGAAGCGGAAAGTGACGCGGTGGGTTCCTGCCGGCACAAGGACGCCACGGAATAGGAGCGCAACCGGCATTATTTGGGCCGAATTACCGTCAACATAGGCCGTCCAACCGGGATAATAGAGGTCGTGCAGCACAAGTAGACCGTTGGTTGCCGATGTCGTGACCAGTTCAACGCTGTCAGTCCGCGCCGACTCGATCTCCACCTTGCCGGCCGGTTGCGACAAGGCGGGGCAGCCATACGCCATCGCTCCCCCGCGAGCCGGGCGGGTGACTTCGATTGCGATAGCTTCGGATCGCTCGCAAATGAACGCTCGCGGCAGCGCGCCCGCGATCCGATAGATCCAAACAAGCGGCCCGGCGAGCAGAACATCCGGATCTGGCGGCGCGGCCGAGCCCTGTAGCTCCTCCAGCGGTCGCCCCATCACCAGATACGTCAGGCCGAGGGCTTGTGCGAGCGGCGAGTTGTAATTCGGAAAAGACGATGGAAATCGCCGGTGCGAAATGCTCCAGTTTTCTTCGCCAGGCGAAACGAGATCGTCGTAAGCGCCTATCCGGAGGGGATTGTATCCGTTGATAGCTTCCCATCGACGAACCATCGCAAGGTTTTGCCAGGGGCCGCCGAGGCCGAGGACTTCAATGCGCGGACGTTTACCCCGACGGTGGTCCGCGGCGATCGCCTCCTCGAGCACTGCGATCGCGTTGGCCTCCGGGCCCTCTGGAACTTCCAGCACGGCATACTCGCTCTGGCTTCGGGCATTCAGACGCGAAGCCGTGTTCCACCACAGCAATTCGGCGATGCCAAGTAGTGCGACCAGTGCAGCCGCCGTCAGGCGACTTCGTTGGCGGCGAGCACTCAGAAGGATCAAGGCAGCGATTAGCATGATCATGCCCGCGACGAGTACCTCACGGCTGGCGTCTAGAGCGTGCCCCGTTCTCGCGGAAAACGCGATGGCGGAAGCCACGATCGCTGCAGCGACGGCGACAGTCATCACTGTCGATATCGGTCGAAGCCGAGGCAAGCCTTCGCGAACGTAATCGGCAAGCGCGTGCCCGACCAGAAATGCGAAGGCGATCCCGAACAGAAAACTCGCGTCGGTTGGGCGGCGGAACATATCGATGCCGGGGAAAAACCTGAACGCGAGTTCATAAAGCAGCGCATAACGCCCGAGCATAAAGAGACACGCCGCTGCAAGAATGAACGTCATGGAGCGGCGGCCTGGACGCCAGGCACCGCCTCCGGAAATGCCGAACCACAGCAGCACCAACATCGGCGAAGCGCCGACGAACAGATAATTCTCGGAATCGTCCGTAAACGCGACCTCGGGAAGGGTAGCTGCGCCGGGCCCCCAATAGCTTCCGCTAGTGCCGAAGACGTTGGCGACCGCAAGGGTTGCGAGATTTGCTGGATACAAGGATCCTCTGAGCGCGTCTTCAAGCGACTCGGCGGGCCGGTTCGACAGCTGCGCAAATTGCAGGGTCAGCAGAACGGGCAGGAGCAGCAGTGCACCGCCAATTATCGACATGGTCAGCAACACGCCGAACCGCTCGCGCAGATAGCGCATAGGCTCTGGCGACCTGAAGATTTCTGCCATAGCAGCGGCTCCCAGCGCCGCGCAAAGCAACAGCGCCGTCTGGTTGCGGCCAAGTGCCACAGCGGTCGCGAAGATTGCAAAGCCGACCGCCGAGGCATGCGAGCGCCGCTCGAGCGCGAGTTGCAGGAACAGCCACGCGATCGGAAACAGGCTGTATCCGAGGATAATGCCCGTATGCTGCAGGCGGCCGGACGCTGCGCCGCCGAACATGAACAAGGCCGCCGCCAATATACTGCTCGCCATCGGCCATCGTGCGCGCCAGCCGATGACGGCGATGGCGATGCCGCCCGCGAGCAGATGAGCGAATACGACTAGATCGAACGCCCACATCGTTGGGGCCGCATCGAGCAAGCCCCACACGACAAACACGGGCGAAAACACCAGGGATTGCGGGTCTGCAACGCTCGGATGGCCTCCATAATGATAAGGGTTCCAGAACGGCGATTCTCCGGCGCGCAACGTCGCAGACAGAAAGCGAAAGAAGGCATAGAACTGATTTTTGGAATCCCAGGGCACAACAGCGCCCCTGATAATCCAGCGGCTGACAGCAATCAGCCAGACGGCCGTGACCAGACCGACCGAAGTGGCCAATGTGTTGGCAGACCGTCGACGTCGAGCACCCGGATTGGAATGCGGATAAACCGCGTTTCCGCGCTTTTCGATCATTCATCCTCGTTCGCAAGCAGCGGAATGTGAAGCAGCGAAGCCACCGCGGAAAGAACAAACAGACTCAAGGACAGTTCCTGGCTTGGAACTTGGCGACTTCGCGTGAGTTTGTAGGCTGGCTTACCCCACATCGATTTGGAGGCATCTTGAACCGTCGAAGCTTTCTGCAGGCTGCGGCTTCCCTCGCGCTCGCGTCTTCCGCCACGGGGGCGCCGATTGCGCCTGCAGAGGCGCAGGCTATGCCATTCGATCGATCGGTCGTCCGACAGCTCGCCCGTGAAGCTGCCAGCAAGTCATACAAGGTGCCCGATACGAAATTGCCGGACAATCTCAAGAAGCTCGATTACGACCACTACCGGCAAATACGTTTTCTCCCCGAGCACGCGCTGTGGCGAGACGAGAAGCTGCCGTTTCAGGTCCAATTCTTCCATCGCGGCTTCTTCTATGAACCGCGCGTCGACATCTACGAAGTAGTTAACGGCCAAGCGACCAGGATTGCCTACCGGCTTGAGGATTTCTCATTCGGCAGCAACCCGCCGCCGCCCAATGATGCCGATCTCGGCTTTGCCGGCTTTCGCATTCACGCGCCGATGAACCGGCCGGATTATTACGACGAGGTGTGTGTCTTTCTAGGCGCGAGCTATTTTCGCGCCGTCGCCAAAGGTGAAATCTACGGCCTGTCGGCGAGAGGCTTGGCGATCAACACTGGCGATGCCAAGGGCGAAGAGTTCCCGTTGTTCAAGACGTTCTGGATCGAAAAGCCAGGCCCGAATGCCAGCTCCCTGGTCGTGCATGCACTGCTCGACAGTGAGAGCACCACCGCCGCTTACCGCTTCACAATCCGCCCCGGCGACACGACTGTGTTTGACGTTGAAATGGCTATCTATCCCCGCGTCGATCTAGATCATGCCGGCCTCGCACCGATGACAAGCATGTTCTTTTTTGGGCCGAACAATCGGACCAATGTCGATGACTTCCGTCCCGCGGTGCATGATTCCGATGGCATCGGGATCTATAACGGACGTGGCGAGGAGTTATGGCGCCCACTGAGTAATCCAGCGGATCTCCAGATCAGCACGTTTTCCGATCTCAATCCGCGCGGCTATGGCCTGATGCAACGGCAGAAGAACTTTTTCGCCTATCAAGACCTGGAATCCAGTTTCGAGAAGCGCCCGAGCCTTTGGGCAGAGCCGATTGGAGATTGGGGCGAGGGCGGGGTCCAGTTGATTGAGATCCCGACCAAGGAGGAAATACACGACAATATTGCAGGATTCTGGCGGCCGAAAAATCCGTTGCAGGCGAAGGGCGAGCATACCTACACCTACCGTCTTCACTGGGGGCCCGACATGCCAAAGACCAGCACGCTGGCCCGGTTCTCTCGCACCGGCGTCGGCGCGAAAGGCGATGACACCAAGATCTTCGTGCTTGATCTAATCGGAGATCGGCTGAAATCGATTGATCCAAGCAGCATCCGAGGCAATGTCACAGCTGAAAAAGCCGAGATCAGGAATATCGTCACCCAACCGAATCCAGCGACCGGCGGCTGGCGCTTGAGCTTTGAACTGTCGGTCAAGGAGAAACAGCCGGTCGAATTGCGTGCCGCGCTGACGCAGGGCAGCGAGGCGATCTCGGAGGTGTGGGTGTATCGATGGACACCTTGACGCAAAACCGCGACTTGACGCAAAACCGCGAGCTTGAGCGGCCGCCTCGCGAGCAATTCCTTCCCCCGGAATCGCCGCTGCCGATGGCGACGCAGCAATTGCATTCGTTTCAGTGCGAAGGAAAAGCCCGAGTTTCCCGTTCAAGTGGATTCCGGCGCGCCTGCATTTTCATCGGCACGGCTGCAGTCACAGCCTTCGGCTGTTACGAGATGTATGAAGTCGTCAGTGTCGGCGGCGTCACTTCTCTCGAATGGATGGTGCTGGTCCTGTTCGCTCTGCTGTTCGCCTGGATTGCGTTCTCGTTCATATCGTCGCTGGCTGGCTTTGCGTTGCTGTTGCTCCGCGCCGGGGACCCGCTTGGCATCGATCCATCCGGGCCGCTTCCAGCCGTCGGCAGCCGCAATGCCATGCTGTTGCCGACCTATAACGAAGACCCGGATCGTATCATGGCCCGCTTGCGGGCGATGTACGAGGCGGTGGCCGAGGCGGGACGGGGCTCAAGCTTTGACTGGTTCGTGCTGAGCGATACCACCGACCCCTCGATATGGATCGCGGAAGAAAAATGCTATTTGCAGCTTCGCCGTGACCTCGGCGTTTCGAACCTCCATTACCGTCACCGCCCGCAGAATATTGCGCGGAAATCCGGCAACATCGAAGATTGGATCAAGCGGTTCGGTGCGGGCTATGATCATATGATCATCCTCGATGCTGACAGTCTGATGACCGCCGATACAATCGTCCGGCTCGCTAACGCGATGGAAGGTCATCCAAAGGTCGCCCTGATCCAGACGCTTCCCATTATCGTCAATGCAAAGACCTTGTTTGCGAGGTTGCAGCAGTTCTCCGGACGGTTGTACGGGCCCCTGATCGCTGCGGGCATTGCGTGGTGGCATGGCGCTGAGGGCAATTATTGGGGGCATAACGCCATCATTCGCGTGCGCGCCTTTGCAGCGGATGCGGCGCTGCCCGAACTGAGGGGCCGCAAACCGTTCGGCGGGCATATTCTCAGTCACGATTTCGTCGAGGCCGCGCTGATGCGACGGGCAGGCTGGGAAATCAGGATGGTGCCCGCTCTGGGCGGCAGCTTCGAGGAATGTCCGCCATCGCTGCTGGATTTCGCCGCCCGCGACCGCCGCTGGTGCCAGGGCAACCTCCAGCATTTGGCCGTGCTTCCGGCGAGGGGACTGCATTGGGTGTCGCGGCTTCATCTGCTCACCGGAATAGGGTCCTATCTGACCGCGCCAATGTGGCTGATATTCCTGATCCTCGGAATCCTGATTTCGCTGCAGGCTCGATTCGTTCGCCCCGAATATTTCCCGAAGGGGTTTTCCCTGTTTCCGAAGTGGCCGGCGCAGGATCCCATTCTCGCCGCATGGGTCTTCGTCGGCACCATGGGACTATTGATCCTACCAAAGCTGCTCGCCTGGATCCTGCTTCTGGCGGGACGGGAGAATCGGCCTCAATTCGGCGGAGCTGTGAGAGCCTTTTTGGGATTTTTACTTGAGATATTTCTCTCCGGACTGATAGCTCCCGTCATGATGATCTTCCAGTCCAGGGCGGTGGGCGAAATTCTCCTGGGGCGCGATTCCGGCTGGCAGGTTCAGCGTCGCGACGACGGGGGACTGCCGCCTGGCGAATTGGTCGCCAAATATGCCTTGCCGACGTTGTTCGGGCTGGTCATGGCCGTTGTCGCCTACGCGGTGTCGCTACCTTTGCTGCTCTGGATGGCACCGGTGATCGCCGGCCTCTTGCTCAGCATTCCGATTGCCATGCTATCGTCGCGACGGTCCTCACCGAGTGGCGGCTTATGGCACACACCCGAAGAGACGAACCCACCGCAGGTGCTGGTTCGCGCCAACGAGTTGGCGAAGATGTCCGGCCGCGTTGCGGACTCGCCGCTGCGCCTGCTCTTGGAAGATGGCAACCTGTTTGAAAGCCATCTCACCAATCTTCCAGCGGACGGGCGCCGAAGCCGCGGCCAGGTTGATCCGCATCTGGCAATTGCGCGCGCAAAAATCGAGGACGCGGAGAATTTCGAGGAGCTACTTGGCTATCTAACACCCCGTGAGACCTTCGCCGTACTCCACTCGTCAACAATGCTCCTAGCCCTGCAGGCCATGCCGCGCGCGAACTAAGCAGGGCCGGATGGCTTTCCAGTCCATCAGGCCACCGTTACATCGTGGCAAAAAGCAGATATGCGAGGCCGGGCGATCTTCGACGTTTTTCCACTCCGTAGGCTCTCGGCCTGTTATTGCGGTTGGTGTGATTTTGACCCGAGTGATGCCTCCGCATTCGTGCAAAAGAATCAAAACAAGGCTTGGCTCGTGATCGGCACTAATTCGCGGCTGGTCGGCCCGCAGTTCGACGCGTTCTGGCTCTACGGCATTGTTGGTGTGAACCGGACGCTCAATATCAACTTCATTCCGGTCGCGAGTTCGCAATCCGCGACCGTGCCGGGCGGCACGCTCGGCTTCGGCGGGCAGGCGCACACCGCGTAGTGGTTTAGTGCAAAAGTTATTTTGCGACCCTCAGGAAATGGCTTCGTTGAGCCATATTCCCTAGTCGTTTCAAATCTCAGATATAACGCGCTTAAGCTTGTCAGAAACCGTGTCTGCAAGCTTGGAAAGTGCGGGGTTGCCCACATTCGCCATTGTTGACGTGGGATTGATCGCCGCAACCTCGACTTGGGCATCGCCGAGATTTTGGACAACCACATTGCAAGGAAGCATCGTTCCGATCTTGTCCTCGGCGCTCAGGGCTTGGTGGGCTAATGGCGGATTACAAGCCCCCAATATCCGATATTCACGAAAATCGATATTTAGCTTTTGCTTCATGGTAGCGCGAACATCGATGTCAGTTAGAATGCCGAATCCCTCGCTCTTGAGGGCAGCTATGACACGGTCCAAGACCACGCTAAAGTCACCATTTACGATCTTCGCTATGTAAAAATCCATACTTCATCTGTCCCGTTTCGTTCGTCAGGTTCTTAGGTATTTGATAAGGGCGAGAATCACGAGCACGATAAGAACAAGCACTAAGATTCCAAAAAGACCCATCCCCCAACCCATTCCCGGGAAGCCATTGCCCATCATAGGTCGTCTCCATCCTGTCAGCGGCAGGCGCCTCATGGGGCCGAACACAGTGCTTGCGGGTCACGCTATACGGCCTTTTGCCTTCATTGCAGACAACCGCAGCCGCCTCGCCGAGGTTCCATGCAAAGCGCAACGGGCTGGTCCGGCTCCTACCGCGGAGCGGTTTAGTGGTGTGCTGGGCATGTTCAGTAGCTTGGGGAGGTGAAAGTCCTCTACCCAACCTGATGGAGGTGAAGGGTTAGCAACAACGCAAGGGCTGTCGCCGCGAGGCGAGGTCTGAAGGAAGCGTACAGCAAACGTGCCAGTCGATGGACAAACATCGGGTACAAGGCGCGAGCGTCGGATGAGCGGGCCACTTACCGCGAAGTCCATATCCATCAAGGACGCGAAGCGTAGACCGGCGACGGTGCACGGAAGGCGACTGAGCTTACCCCAGGAGATCTGCTCTGTGTCGCTTCGGCGACTGAGAGTGCCGTGAGGCGGTCTGACCGCAGGGCAGAAGTCAGCAGAGGGCGTATTAGGTCATGCTGTCGGCCAGGCTAGTGAGGCACTCCGTGGCCGAAAGGTGGAGTCAACAGATAGGCCGAGCCGGGAACGGTGGCTGAAGGCCCGAACGAGAGGAGAGGCAAGTAGGACATGAATCTCGATGGCGACAAGCGGCTGAACATCCAGTTGAGACTGGACTTCTCATCGGTGCCGACGGGTGAAGCCCGGCAGGCGGGACGGGAAGACATCGAATCGCCCTCGGTGATGAATGAACCCGAACGCCCAGCCAACACGCATCAAATCATGGAGGAGGTATGTGAGCGAGCAAACCTGAAGGAAGCATTGCGGCAGGTGAAGGGCAACAAAGGTAGCGCGGGCGTCGACCGGATAACTTTCGATCAACTCGGCGACTATCTGAAGCAGCACTGGCCGGCCATTCGGGAACACCTGCTGATCGGGACCTACGAATCGAAAACCGGTGAGGCGGGTGGAAATCCCGAAGCCCGGATGGAGGAGGGGTGCGAAAGCTTGGCATCCCTACCGTGTTGGACCGCTTTGTCCAGCAAGCGGTGATGCAGGTGCTGCAAAGGCGGTGGAACCCGACGTTCTCCCAATACAGCTATGGGTTCCGACCGCGTCGATCCGCGCATCACGCCGTGGCTCAAGCGCAGCAATATATCGCTGCAGGCTACAGCTGGGTGATCGATCTCGATTTGGAAAAGTTCTTCGATCGAGTCAATCATGACAAACTGATGGGTCAGATCGCCAAACGCGTCGAGAACAAGCGGCTGCTGAAGCTCATCCGAGCATTCCTCAATGCCGGGGTGATGGAGAACGGACTGGTCAGCCCGAGCGTGGAAGGGACTTCGCAAGGAGGACCGCTTTCGCCACTGCTCAGTAACCTCGTGCTCGACGAACTCGACCGCGAGCTGGAGTGCCGGGGACACCGCTTCGTTCGTTATGCGGACGACTGTAACATTTATGTTCGCAGCGAACGCGCGGGTCAGCGGGTGATGGAGAGCATCCGCGCTTCATCACACAAAAGCTCAAGCTCAAGGTAAACGAGGCGAAGAGTGCGGTGGCACGACCGCAGGAACGGAAGTTCCTCGGATTCAGCTTCTCGGCCGGTCCGGACATCAAGCGCACGATCGCGCCGAAATCTCTGGAACGATTCAAGCGGGAGACACGCAAAGGGCCAGGGGCGTCAGCATCAAGATGACAATGGCAGAGTTGGCCACTATATGCGGGGCTGGCGCGGCTATTTCGGCTACTGCGAGACACCCGAGGTGCTGGTCGCTCTCACTCGCTGGGTCCGGTTGCGGCTGCGGGCCGCTCGTGGCCCTTGGCCTATCGCCCGGAGCAAAGCTCTCTGCTTCGGGCTCTCCAATGCCTACTTCAAATCGCTCGGCCTCCCATCCTTGTTCGGAGCGTGTTAGCCCAACTTCTCGAACCGCCGTATACGGACCCGTACGTACGGTGGTGTGGAAGGGGCGGAGTCGAGAGGCTCCCCCCTATCCCGATCAACACAGATTTGCTTCGTGTATATTTCTTAGCTTCTAATAATTCTCTCCAGAATGCGTCGGTGTCTCCATTGGAGAGGATGAGGTCGTAGAAGAAGTGCGCCGTATTCTCCCAGTCATCGAGCAAAACGATGCTCGGGCCTGTGCGCGGGCCAGAACGGGGAGAGCATGCATGAGACAATTGATCCTGGCGTTGGCGATCAGTCTGCCGACGTTAGCTGCAGGCGAGCCGCATAGGCGTGCGGGTGAGCACTTCACCTTCGTGCCGCTCGCCGAAGCTGCGACCTCCTCCAGGCTCGGCGATCTCTCGCCGTTCCGCCTTATCGTTATCGATGTCGTCGCCTTGATCGACAAGGGCGATCTGGGCGGCGCCAAGACGCGGATCAAGGATCTAGAGATGCAGTGGAATGATGCCGGGGCTGCCTTGAAGCCGCGCCGCCGTCGAGTTGCACATCGTCGACAAAGCGATCGATCGCGCATTGGAGGCTTTGCGGGCAGCTGCGCCGGATGCGGCCAGGTGCAGCAAACGATCACCGACCTGCTGTCCGTGATGGACTCGATCGGAAACTCCTGAGGCGGGCTGCGAGATCGGAACTCCTCAACGACGGCAATTAAACTTCAGTGAACCTAGGCCATGCGAGCAACGATACAGTCTCCAGAGAACGGCGTGCCGCGCCTGCCAAGGGCGATGTTGCGAAAACGTGTAGTCTGCTGAGCGACCTTCTCGTGCGTCCCGCGTTGTCATGCGCGAGGAGTTCCGCTTTACATTGGTGTGAAACTTGAGCCGCGTGAACGTTTGAGAGAGGCGCAATGCAAAACGAAGACGAGATCCTGAGCAAAGTTCCCGAGGTGACGCTTGGATTCTGGGTGGTCAAGATCCTTGCCACGACGCTCGGTGAAACAGGCGGCGATACGGTGACGATGACCTGGCTGCACGCCGACCAAAATGCTCACAACGGCGGTTATTTGATCGGCGCCGGCATTTTTCTCGCCGTGTTCGTTGCGGCCGTAATCGCCCAAATTTCGATAGGAAGGTTTAACCACTGGGTCTACTGGGCTGCCATCGTCGCCTCTACGACAGTGGGCACAGCCATGGCCGATTTTTTCGATCGCTCTTTGGGCATCGGCTACACAGGAGGCTCATCCATTTTGCTGGCGTGCGTCTTGTGCTCGCTCGCGGCTTGGTACTTCACTCTTGGCTCGATAAATGTTCAGACGGTCGCTGCGCCGAAAGCAGAGATTTTCTATTGGGTGACGATCACGTTCTCGCAGACGCTGGGGACCGCGCTCGGAGATTGGACCGCGGACAGCACCGGATTGGGATATGACGGAGGCGCGCTCGTATTCTGTGCAGGCCTCGTCGTGCTGGCGGCTTTGTACTATTGGACTGTAATGTCGCGCGTGTTCCTGTTCTGGGCGGCTTTCATATTGACGCGGCCGCTCGGTGCGACGGTCGGAGACTTTCTGGACAAGCCAACGAGCCATGGCGGCCTTGCGCTGAGTCGTCCTCTGGCGTCCGGGGTGATTCTCGCCGTAATCGTTTTGCTTATTCTGGTCTTGCCGCAGCGGCCGGGACGGCATCCCGGATCCGGCATAGCAGCGGCGGTGCAGTGACGCTCACATGGAGTCCTCGCATTCCGCTGAGGACGTTCGCACTCGACACCCGGACAAGTCGTTTGGCACTCGATGTGGTTCAATGCGAGTTCGCTGAACTGCTTTGGTCCTACGATGCTAGTCGTGCTGGCGCCGCTGGCGATCGCGGGTCCTCCCTTCGTGTTTGATGATCCCGAACCGATCCCTTATCATCAGTTCGAGATCAACAATGGAACGAATACGCGCGACGACACCGGAGGTGAGACGGGAATAGATCTACGGTGCAGCGCCTGACCTTCAACGACCTTGCCCGCGGGCTTCAATCAATCTGTGGCCGGCGGCACAAATTTCGGGTTGAGCAACATAGAGCTTGCCTGATCAGCGAAGCAATCGTGAACGCGTTCGTGTTCCTCTATGGCCAGCCAACTCGGGGTTGGTCATTTGAGGTTGACGTCCGAACGTCACGCGAAAAGTGGTGAACGGGGCATGCCGGCGCTTAATTCCCTCGTCGGGATCGAAATTCGCCGCGGCGCGTTTGGCTTGGCGATACCAGAAAAAATACCAGCAAGGCGGACGGCTGCAGTGGGCTTTTGCTTGTATTTTCAATACGTCGTGACAATTACTCGGAGAAATTCGGAATCGAACCGGTGTCTTAAGTTGTTGTTGTTACTATGTTTTTTCCCGTGGTGCCCCTGGTCGTCAATTGCCTAGAGCTATAACCGTTTGAATTTGAACCCACTTTTATCGTCGATTGCTGCCGATACCAGCACAAATACCAGCAGGATGACGCG
>OBLV0100000536.1_pt1 | contig 11513 bp, 8 predicted proteins | sample 1520071 | NCBI WGS metagenome assembly OBLV01 (sample SAMEA3888446, study PRJEB22518) | metagenome | reverse complement strand
AGCGGGTAGCCACCCCGGCCATCGGAGAATCCGTAGAGCCAGCCCTGGCTGAGGTAGTGCCTCGGATCGGGCTGCACCTCGACGGTGACGTCCTCGTAATGCGTCTGCTTGCGCTTCTGCGGGGTGTAGTAGTTGTAACGGCGCGCACTCGAGTCCGGGAACTGCTTGGCGCCGGCTTCAGCGTCGGTAAAGACGGGCTTCGGCACGCTGCGCTCTTGCGCGGTTGTCATCGAGTCTTCCTCCTCACTCATTGCCCCTGATCGGCTTCGCCACCGGTCGTGGTGAACTTGTCGTAATAGATGTGCTTCTCGTCCACCCCGAGGGCGGTGAGCAGCGGCATCGCCGCTTCCACCATGGGTGGCGGCCCGCACACATAGGCGTGCGCACCCTTGAGATCGCTCTCCAACCGCGCCACCACATCGGTGATCAGGCCGACCTCGCCGTCCCAGCCGTCATCGCCGGCCGGTTCGGACAGGGCCGGCACGAACCGGAAACCGGGTAACGACTCCTCGAGGGCGCCCAGCTCCTTTTCGAAACACAGGTCACGGCGGCGCCGCGCGCCGTAGTAGTAGGTGGACTTGCGCTCGATTCCACGTTCGGACATCGAGCGCAGCAGCGACAGGATCGGCGCCATCCCGGCCCCACCGCCGACGAAGATCAGCTCGGTGTCGTGGCCCTCGCGCAAGGTGAACATCCCGTAGGGCCCGGTGAGATTCAGCGTGTCGCCCACAGCCAGCTCGGTATCCAGGAAATGGGAGAACACTCCGTCCGGGTAAACCTTGATGACGAACTCGAGCCGGCCGTCCTCCCGGCAGGAGGTATTGGCCATCGAGAACGACCGGGTGGCCTCGGTGCCGGGAATGGCGATATCGACGTATTGTCCCGGGAAGAACTTGATTTCCGCCGATTCCACCAACCGGACCACGAGGTGGCGCATGTCGTGGGTGACCGGCTCATTGGATACCACTTCGGCGACCGCCTGCTGAATGGGCAGCCCCGAGCGGATCATGTCCTCATCGAAGTTCAGCAGCTCGATGGTCAGATCCTCATACGGGTGCGCCCGGCATAGCAGTGTGAATCCCTCCTCCTTTTCGTAGTCGGGCAATGCGAACGTGGAGTACCGATCGAGCTCGATGTCGTCCCCGTCGAGGACGAACGATTTACACGAGGAACACTGGCCTTCCTTGCAGCCGTGCATCAGCATGATTCCCTGCTGGAACGCGGCATGCAGGATCGTCTCTTCCTCACCGACCTCGATCTCGATACCGACCGGCTCGAAGCGGACGACATGCTTGTCAGCCATGATTTCCTCACGCAACCCGACGCGGGGAGGAGTGCCCGAGATCGGGCCTCGGGCCCTCCTCCCCTAATTTCGTTGCTCAACTACTCCGCAGGGGCCGGCCGACCGGCGGGGCCACCGCGCACGTAGTCCGCGTGGAACGCTTCCCGCTCCTCCGGTGTCATTTCGTTGAGCAGCACATTCGGGCTCTGGAACGGCGGGCAGCGCCGCATGTGGTCCAGCGTCCACATCTTCTTGGGATCCAGGTTCAGATGTGGCTGGGCGACCATCGTCTTGCCGTCGTCGCGCACGTAGCCCATGTCGGACACCACATCGGCCAAGTTCCAGCCGTGATACAGCGTCTCCCATTCCCGCTTGCCGATCAGCTGGCCCATGTTCGGGGTCTCCCGGCCTTGGTAGGTCGGCCGGAAGGCCGTCGCGTCAGTCCAGCGACATTCCTCGTGGCAGTACGTCCGCCACTGCCCGTCGACCTCGTCCATCACCATGTCCTCGCGGACCAGGCAGGGAACCATGCAGGTCCAGCAGCGGTGCGGGTACACGTAGTCGACGTCTTCGAACAAGATCGGGTGGTGCCCGTTCGGCATCGACAGCCGGTTGTAGTTCTCCCACCACTTCCCGTACCTGTCGTACCAGCCCGGGTATTTGTGCTCGAACCACTCGAAGTCCTTGTCGGTCATCGGGTCGATCCGCCAGTAGTTCGCCAGCCAGCCGGTGGCGAAGAACTGGGCCACCTCGTGGACGTAGCCCTTGTTCCAGATCTGGTTCCAGGCTTCCTCGATGAGGTCGTGCGGGATGACCAGGCCGTACTTCTCCAGCGGCACCAGGTAGCTGCGGTAGTAGTCGTCGTAGATCCACCGCCGCCACATCTCGGCGTAGGACTCGCGGTCCTTGCGGCGGTCCTTGGTGCCGTACTCGATGAAGGTGCCGATCGCGGCGTCGACCACGCGGTGGTTGTTCCACCACGCGTAGCGCAGGTCGCGCTCGAGCAGCTGGTGGTTGCTCTCGTCGGCCAGCGCCATCAGCAGCGTGGCGTACCCGTTGCTGATGTGCCGCGACTCGTCCGACTGCACCGAGTGGAACACCGTCGGCAGCAGGTAGTCGCCGTTGGCCGCCGCCTCGGCCGGCATGGCCACGAACAGCGTGTTGGTGAACGCCGTCTCGGCCACGATCGTCAGGTAGATGCTCGCCGCGGTGATGGCGTCGCCGGTGATGAATCCCTCGGCGAACTGCCGCCCGATCGTTCCGCAGTAGTCGTTCTGGAAATTCCGCAGGCTGGAGTTGAAACCAGCCGGGTCGATGTAGTTGTTCATGTACAGGCGTTTGAGGTTCTGCTGGATCGTCGAGTGCCTGACCTCGTCGATCATCTGGATGGCCTGGCCGTTGTGCAGCTCCGGGTTGGGTACCGTGCGGAACAGCAGCGGCATCGCCCGAGCCGCCGAGATCTCGGGCAGCGGGATGATGCTCAGGAACAGCTTCTGCCATTCCATCCAGCGTTCCTGCACCTGGCGGAACATGTTCCCGCGAATGGCACCGTCGGAGGCCCCGTAAACCCGGTGGTCCTTTTCCTCCTGCATGGGGAAGTAGGACCTCAGGACCTGCTTGAGCGGGTCCTTCTTCTGGGCCTTGCTGAACGTGTAGTCGGTTCCGTAGTGCTTCACCGGCTCGTGGTACAACGGCTCCCAGGCAAGCTCCTGGATCTTCTGGTGAGCCTTCGCCACACTCTGGCGACTCATTGTCACTCCTTACCCGGCGCTCAGTTCGGCTGAGACACACTGGCTTCGGTCTTGATCAAGTTCTCGGGTGCCGTCATCTCATCGGGCTTCGACCGCACGGCATACACGCGGCCTCATACGGCTGTGGTACCGATCACAGCCGGTACCGGGACATATCGCGGTCTCAACTTGAGACAGTTCGACTCCGCGCGGTTGCCTACCGTTTACTTGGCCGCAGGAGTAGCGTCGAGCCAGTTGCCACCAGCGCTATTTCGCTCGGCAAGCACGCCCGAGGGAGCTCCAAGGAGGCAACGCCCTTGGCCGACCTACGCCCGCCACTTGATGACGCCGCCGGCGCACCGAATCGAGACACGCGCCATGGCGGCGGGTTGGCGCAGGCCCGGGAGCTGTTCCTGACCGCCGAACCCGTCCAACCGGGCGTGGTCAGGGACAGCATCCTGGCGTCGTGGACACGGTCCCGGGAGTCGCAGGTCGCCGCCGATCATCTCGAGCTGCCGTTCAATCCCAACCTCGACCGCAAGTCACGGCTCGCGCACAGCGCGGACCGGGTCATCAGCACGGCATACGCGCAGTACGCCGGCGAGCCGATCAGCGTCATCCTCACCGACGCGGCGGGCGTCGTGCTGGACCGCCGCACCGGCGACTCCCGCTTGCAGCAGAAACTGGACAAGGTGTCGCTCTCCCCCGGATTCAGCTACGCGGAGCAGTTCGCCGGGACCAACGGGATCGGCACCACGCTGGAAGGCCGCGGACCCGCGCACGTGTTCGGCCACGAGCACTACGTCGAGCACCTGGAGGACCTGGCCTGTGCGGGCGCACCGATCCGCCACCCGACCACCGGCAAGGTGCTGGGCATCCTCGACCTCACCTGCTGGCGAACCGACTCGAACCCGGCGATGATCACGGCGGCCGCCAGCATCGCCGAGCAAATCGAGGAAGTCCTGCTGGAGCAGGTCGGTCGTCGCGAGCTCGCCCTGCTGCACGACTACCTGTTGGCCTGCCGGCGCAACCGGGGCTCCGTGCTGGCCATCAGCACCGACCTGGTGATGATGAACGACAGCGCCCGGGAGCTCATCGACCCGCAGGATCAGGTGGCGTTACTCGGGCAGGCCACGGAGGCACTGGCCGGCGGTAAGGCGCGGGTGTTCACCACCTCGCTGCCCAGCGGGGTGACTGCGCGGGTCCACTGCAAGCCGAGCTGGAGCGAGTCGACCACGATCGGCGGCGTCATCCAGGTGCAGTTGCTTCCCACCGAACCGGCCGCCCGCTCGGTGGATCGCGGGTCGCTGACCCGCGGCCATTCCATGCCCGGTGTGGTCGGCTCGAGCCCGCCGTGGGTGCGGTGCTGCCTGGAGGTCGAGGCCCACCTGCGGGCAGGTGAGTGGCTGGATATCGAAGGTGAGGCCGGGGTAGGCAAGCTGACGGTGGTACACGGTGCGCATCTGGCCTGCACTCCGGGCGCGCACCTGCGGGTACTGGACGCCGAGGACTGCACCGACAGCGAGGAGTGGCTCGGCGTGGTTGCCGACGAGGTGACTCTCCGGGTCGGCACCCTGGTACTGCGGCACGTCGACCGGCTACCCGACGACGTACTGCACGCGCTGACCGAGCTGCTCCAGGCGACCCGGCGCGCCGCCGACCGCCCGTTGAGCTGGGTCGTGGTGACCCACGGCAGTAGCGGGCCGCGCAGGGACGAGCTGGCCAACCTGATCAGATGCTTCCCGTCCTCGGTGCAGGTCCCACCGTTGCGCCAGCACATCGAGGACCTCCCCGAGCTCGTCCGCGTGCTCATCGCACGGCTGACCCGGGGGGCCCATCTGACGTGCTCGCCGGAAGTGATGCGGCTGCTCAGGCGTAACCGGTGGCCGGGCAACGTCGAGCAGCTGCGCGAGATGCTGCTCAAGATCGTGGCCCGCCGCCGCACCGGGGTGATCGAGCTGGCGGATCTACCGCCTGAGGCGATGGCGACCGCCCGGCGGGTGCTCACCCCGCTGGAGTCCATCGAACGGGACGCGGTCGTGGAAGCATTGATCAACACCGCTGGCGACCGCGTCGATGCGGCCCGCCACCTCGGTATGTCCCGGGCCACCATCTACCGCAAGATCCGGTACTACGGGATCAAGGTACCGAGGTCACCCTCGCGGCGAGCCTGACAGCTCCCGGCTCAGCTCTCGCCGAGCACCGCGGCCCGGATCTCGGCCAGGTGCTCGCGAACGTTCTCGGATACCTGCCGGTTCCCTTCGGCGGCCGGCTCGATGCCCAGCGCCCGCAGCAGCTGCGCCGCCGGCTCGCCGGGGTCACCGGTGGCCCCCAGCACCGGATGCAGACCCTGCTCGGCCAAGTGATGGAACACGAGATTGACGATGCTCCACGGGTTGAAAGTCTCTGCCTGAGGCGGATCCTGTCGGCTCATCGGTACCTCCACCGTTAGCGGCGAGTGCACCCACGTTATGCGCCGAAACCCGGTGACGATGGTGCCCGTCTCATATTGCGACGGCGGCGTCGCGTCAGGCTCGCCCCACCACCACCCAGGCCCGGGCGTCGAGCCGGAACGGCCCGCCGGGCGAGCCCAGGCGCTCGGCGAGCCGGGACCGCAACGCCGCTCGCCGCTCCGGCGGGAGCGACACGCAGAAGGCCCCCGACGGAGCTACGCCGGCCTCGATCGGGGTCCACAGGTCGTCGAAGTCCCGGTAGGCGGCACTCACCACCACCGGGCCCACCTCCACGTCCGCCAGGCCGGCATCCCGCCACAACCGGCCCAGCTCCTCGGGAGAGCAGAACCGCATGCGCCTGCCCTCGTCGAGAGCGCGAGCCGGCTCGCCCTCCACATCGATGGCGGCATCCCAGAAGCCGCGCAACAGCCGCATCCCTGCGGCGTAGTCCCATACGGTGGCCGCCACCACGGCGCCGGCGCCTGCCACCCGGCGCATCTCGGCGACGCCGGCAGCGGCGTCGGCCATGAAATTCACCACCAGCTGGGCTAGGACCGCGTCAAAAGTGGCGGCCTCGAACGGGAGCGCCTCCGCCGTCCCCACCCGGACATCGGCCCCCGGCACCCGCACCCGGCAGGCACCGGCATAGCTCTCGGACGGGTCGAGAGCCGCTACCAGCGCCGGTTCCCCGACCACGCCGGAGAGAACGAGAGTGAGCGCGCCGGGCCCGCACCCCACGTCGAGCACCCGGGCGCCGGGACCCACCCCGGCCCGCTCGACGAGGGCGGCGGCCAAGGCCGGCCCGTAGCGCCCGATATGGAGGTCGTAAGCCTCGGGCGACGTCCGGAACGAGGCGAGATCGTCCGTCGGCACAGCGTCATATCGTGTCTTGTCAGGTCACCGCAGCGGTGACCGTGGTGGCCATGGCAATGAGCGTCACGTTAAGATTGTTGCGCCGTCACGCACGTAGACTCAAGGTAGCTCAGCAAGGTCTTTGTGACGCCCTCAATACCGTGCGCGTCTTTCAGATGCTGGGCTACCTGGCTCATCAGTTCACTCTTGTCGACTGCGGCGAACTGACTGCCACACTCCTCATGCCCGCATTGAAATTGGTACATTTTCTTCTCTCTTCCATCAACATCGGGGCGCAAGTGGCATCGATCACGACCACCTGCTACAACCTAAGCTTCGGACGGCACCCCCGTCCGGTTCAGCTCCCGGTCGCGTTCACCAGATTCGAGCCGTTACTGCTGGTCAGGCCTTTCCGGCAGTGACACTCGATCATGGCCGGGTCCGGGTGACCGGTCTTGATCTCGGTCAGGTTCTGGTGCCGGTGGTGATCGCGGACTCGCCTGGATCCGGGACGGGCCCGAAACCCCGCCTTATCGGGAACAGGCGCATCAGCCACCAGTACGCCGCGGCCGCGACCACCAAGTCCACTATCCACGAGATGTCTGCATGACCGAGCCAGGACACCGCGGGCCCGGTGAAAAAGCTCATGCTCACGAACGGCAGTGCGGCGACCACCGCGAGGAGATAGGCAGTCATGGTTCGAGCGTCAACTCCCCCGTAGCGACCGGCCGAGTCGAAGATCGCATCGATGTCGTAGATCTCCCGCCGGATCAGATAGAAATCCACTAAATTGATCGCCGTCCATGGAATCAGGAAGTAGGCGAGCAACAGGATGAAACTTTGGAAGTTACCAAGAAAGTCGTGGCGCCCGAGAATACCCACTGCGGTGCCGATCGCAGCAGCCGTGACAATCACACCGGCGCGGACACGAGGAGAGATTCGCCACCGGGTCACCGCAGTCACAGTCGTGGTTACCGACATGAACAATCCATAGAGATTCAGTGCATTGACCCCGGTTATGCCGAGCAAGATCACAAAGAAGAACAGTCCTCTAGCGCCTGCAGCCTGATTGACGATGAAATCTACCGAGCCGCCGGTGAACGCGTTGGGCGCGACCGAGACAGCGATAGCCCCCAATGACATCATCCAGACCGCGGAAAGCACCAACCCGGCGTAGGTGTACCAGAAAGACGCGCGTGCCGATGTGTTCTCCGGAAGATAACGGGAATAGTCGGCGACATAGGGGGCATATGCGAGCTGCCAGGTCGCGGACAGCGCTACACCGAGCAATATCGTACCCGCCGACACTCCCGCCTGGGCCGGAGCGAGAACGTCGGGACGGTGGATCACCAGTTCGATCGTCAGATAGGCGAAAGCCAGTGCACTCGTCAGGCTGACCCACTTCTGCACTGCGTGGATGAGGCGGTATCCGAACACCGTCACCACCAGCACGGTGGTGGACACCGCGATAATGCTCGGGACGACCGGCAGACCGATCCATCCGGCAAGGGCTCGACCTCCCTGAACGCCGGTGACCGCGAAGGAACCCAGATACATCAGGATGATCAGCACCAGCGGCAACGCAGCCCCGGAGTACCCGAACTGCGCCCTACTTTGAATCATCTGCGGAATGCCTAGCTTGGGACCTTGCACGGAGTGCAGCGCCACGAACACCGCGCCGAAAACATTTCCGATTACCAGCGAAACCAGCGCCCAAGGCAAGCTGAGACCAATGGCGACGTTGAGGGCGCCAGCGGCAATTGTCGTGACCTGCATATTAGCGCCGAACCACAGTGTGAACAAGCTACGTGCACGGCCATAGCGCTCGGCGAGTGGAACAAATTCTATGGAGCGTTGCTCGGATCTCCATCCAGTGGCACTCATGAGGTCCTTCGAGACAGGCCGTCATGGAGTACGGCAGCACGGCAGGTTGATCGAATACGATATCCGTACGGCGCGCCGCAGATCATCAGTTCCCAGCAAATCCGCACCGCCCGGGTGATGGTCCCGCTGCCCCAGTGGATAGGTTGCGCTTGCATGACGCGTCCCCCACCTCCGGTGCAGCCAGCCGTCACCTGGGTTTACGCCGGCTCACCAGCGCAGCCTGAGTCCGGGGGCGTCACTCACCTACCCGAAATAGCCGCCAATCGTCAGCACCAGAACATACCGTTTGAGAAGCGCCTGTAGTGGTCAAACGGAGCATTCGCGGAGTACGTCGGGAACCAAGGACCCGAGTCGCACACCCGCGAAGGTGACGCGATCGCGGCGGCCCGCCGGCGACTGCCGATGGTGGAGGTGGAGCCGCCGCGAGCTGTCCTACCTGCATTCTCGCGACGTCACCCACGCCACGTGCTTGCCGGGGTCCCTACGACGAGAGCATCCGCTACCACGACTTCCTGGGCTGGGACATGCCCTGGTACTCCGCACAAGACTCCGCCGCCGCCCTGCCCACCGGGCGCAGCTCCTCACATGCTGGTGTGCTACCTGCGCCACACCAACCGACCTCCCACACCGCCCAGTGGTCCCGCCCGGAAACCGGACACTCCGACCACCCAACCCGAGCGACTCCGTGAACATCGCGTGGGTGGCGCGACCTCACCATGCCGACCTGCGCTGGGTGATCGACCGAGCATGGGCATGATTGGGGCCCGCGCTGGTGGACGCCGCGCTGGCCCCAATCACCACTCTGTTCACGGAATCAACCACCCAGGCACCGCCAGGCGCTGAGCGGATCCCAGGCGGGATCGAGCGCACCCACCCAGTCCTCCAGGAGGCGGCGGCCGAAGCGGCCCAACAGCACAAAACGACCAGATCACCGGAAAAATAAAATGTACGCGAATCAGGCGCCACCGCTGCGCTATCCGAGTGATCATAGGTCGAGCTGACCGCCGTGCGCGGCCCGGTCGTCAGCTTCGAGTGGACTTGGGTCTTCGCTGCCGATGGTGCGGTGCTGACCTCGGATTCGACCCTGCTCTTCCGCGAGCGCGACGAAGTCGAGGCGGCCCTGCTCGCGCACGGATACGTCGTAGACGCGCCTACGGGGCTATGAGAGGGATGGTCGCGGCCAACCGATGCCCGGAACCAGAAGCCATCACAGACCCCGCCGGGGCCACGCGTTTGTGCGGCTCACGGCTGATTGACGTGCACGGCGGCATCTGGGGTAGGGAAGCAGGTAAAGCATCGGGCGGGCTGAACGACGTGGCCCCCTGTCCCAGGTTTGTGATGCGTTGTCGACTATCAGGTGGACCGAATTGTGCCGCGGGACACCGTCTCGGTTCATGCCCGTGGTCATTCCGGTGTTGGCGTCAGGGCAGCTGCTCCGCGATGGCCGGTGTCTCGGCCCACCCGCAGCTTGGTCATCTTGACGTCCCCTTCCCTGCGCCTACGAACAAGCAACCCAGAGAAAGAGGGCAGGCAACACCCGGTAAGTACGTCGTGCTCGAGGCCGACTGGGTGAACTGTCGCGAGGGAAGGTGCCGCTGCGCGTAATGGACGGTGCCGACGCCGACGGCCGGATCCGACCAGCACGGTCCGCTGCTTCCGGCAGGCCCCGGGCCTCGACGGTCCCGACGACCTCCAGCGCCCGCCAATCAGGCTCGGTTGCCCACCAGCAGGGCGCAAATACGGGATAGATCGGCCTTGACCTTCCGCGTCTACGATGTTCCCATGTGGGTGACATGTTTCACCACAAAGAGTGGACGCCCGGCGCGCGTTCCTTCCGTGCTATCACCGCGTTAGCACTAGTCGGTGGCCTCGGTGGGGCGCTGCTAGTCGGTTGTGGCAGCGCCGCCCCACCTGCTACCGGCGCTCATGCCCCACCTGCTACCGGGACTCATGCGGTCACCGACTCCACCGGGGCGTCGGTGACCGTTCCCGACACCGTCACCCGGGTGGCCGATGCCTGGCCGGCGCACAACGAGATCGTGCAGATGCTCGCCCCCACCGACCAGATCGTCGCGACCGTGCTCACACCCTCGATAAGCCCGTGGCTCTACGTTGTCGACCCGACCTTGAACAAGGCGCAGACGGTGTTCACCACCAACAGCACCGTCAACCTCGAGGCACTGGCACGCCTTCGCCCCGATGTGGTGTTCGCATCCGATCCCGCCCCGTTCGCCCCCCAGACCACCGCGGCGGGCTTCCCCACCCTCCAACTGATCTTTCAAACCTTCGCGGACCTGAAGAAGGTCGTCGCCACCACCGCCGAGGTCCTCGGACCCGCCGCCCAGGCCCAAGCCCAGCGCTACAACGCCTACCTGGACAACACCCTGGCCACGCTGACCGCACAGACCTCGAAGATCCACATGGACCAACGGCCCAGCGTGTTGCACATCCAATCGCTACAGCCTCTGATCATCGATGGCACCAACAGCATCGTCGATGCCTGGATCACCGCCGCCGGGGGCCGCGACGCCGCCCAGATCTCGGGCAACCTGCGACCGGCCACCATCGAGCAGATCCTGGCGTGGAATCCCGACGTGATCATCCTGGGATCCACCACGGGTGGCGCCGGCGCGCAGGCGCTGGCGAAGCTGGCCACCGATCCGGTCTGGAGTCACGTCGCCGCGGTGCGCAACCATCGTGTCTACGTCAACCCCACCGGCGCGTTCGTCTGGGACCGATACGGCATCGAAGAAGCCCTGCAGATCCAGTGGGCCGCCAAGACCCTGCATCCCGAACTGTTCCCCAACCTCGACCTGGTCGCCGTGACCAAGGACTTCTACTCCCGATTCCTGCATTTCCAACTCACCGACGACCAGGCCAAACGAATCCTAGCCGGCCAGAATCCGAGCTGAGGGTAGCGGGATTGCAGGACGACCGATCCGATCAGGGCTCACCAGCCGACCCAGCCGACCATCGCCAGGCCCACTGTTGAGACGAGGAATCACCATGACCGAACCCGCCACACCGGTTGAGCGCTACATCGACTGCGACAGGCACATCAACATGGCCTACAACACGGTCCGCGCCCTGCGCACGACCTACCTCGACCAACGCGGGATATCCCTCACCCAGTGGCATATCTTCGACAAAGCACCAGGTAAAACCCCTGACCAGCTCATCCGCGAGCTAATCAGCGAACTCGCCGAGCACACCGAACTCATCCGCGAACTCGCCGGACACACCGGCGAGCACGACGCGGCGATCGCCAGCGCGATCGAGCAACTCCGCGAGCGGGGCCTGATCACCACCGGC
>OBLV0100000535.1_pt1 | contig 11514 bp, 9 predicted proteins | sample 1520071 | NCBI WGS metagenome assembly OBLV01 (sample SAMEA3888446, study PRJEB22518) | metagenome | reverse complement strand
GCGACATCACGGCGGCGATCGCGTGGCCCTCTAGGTCCACCTCGTTCCAGGCGACGAGCGTCGCAGCGACCAGCTCAGTGACTATGGCGACGGCGAAGAGTGGTTGGGGGCCGAACTTTGGCGATGCGGTCACGCATATGTCAACTAAATCGCCACAGTCCACGGCGGCCGCTTCGGCTATTTGCGCGTCAGCGCAGCTTCGAGCACGGCAGGCCCGACTGGTCAAGCTTCCCGGCACGACGATCGGCATCGCGGAGCACCGGCCGGGCTGGCGCTGGTCAACCGACGTGAAGCCGCATGTCGACACCGAGTCCTGTCAGGTGCACCACCACATCGCGTTCGTCGTCTCGGGTCGCTTTCGCGTGCGCATGGACGACGGCCGCGAGCTAGACCTCGGTCCAGGTGACGCCGACGTCGTGAGCGCGGGTCACGATGCCTGGGTCCTCGGCGATGAGCCGTGCGCGACGATCGACTTCATCCCCACCGGCGCCGGCTTCCCCGCGATCGACTGAGCCGCGCCTACTCGAATTGGGAGTTCGGGTCACGCGCCAGCCGTTGGCGCAGGGAGGTGGGGACCCTCACTGTCCAAAGATCCACGCCACACTCGGGCGCCGGCTTGTACGCCGGGGCCAGGCGGCTCAGCTCACATCACGATCGCGGTTGGATTCATCCTCCCACGCAAAACGGGAAGTGCGACACAGCCAACAGCGCCACCGCGACCGCCTCGCAGCAGATCGTCTACGGCACCGGGACGGTCAGCTTCGGGTAGCTCGAGCGAGATAGAGGTCGGGCGTCTCGACGGCCCGGCCTCTCTCACCATCCAGCCAACGACGGCGCCGGAGCCGGAGGGTCGCCTCCGAAACGACGCCATCCTCGAGCGATCCGGGTGCGATTGTGCATTAGGCTCCACGGATGAGCGCTCCCGCGACCCTTCTCATGTGGTTTCAACTTCGCTCCCCGGAGCTGGCCGAGGACTTTGAGCGCCTGATGACGGACGATCGAGACATCGTCCGCGGGGCGCTGGACACGGTGTCGGATTGGCGTCTCACGCGGCCCTCCGACGTCCCCGGACAGGCGATCGGCCAAGCCGATTACGTATTGATCGCGGAGATCGTTGAAGTGGACCGCTTCGAGCAACAGGCGAGCGAACACGTTCAACGCTTGGCGGACGACTTGGCGCACCTCGTCTCGAGCCGGGGCATGCTCGTCGTGCGTCCCATCCTTTGAAATTCACAGTCAGTGGATTGCCATCAGACCTGGGCCGGCTCGCGGTGGGGATCAGCCACGCTCGTCGGCGGCGACGTACTCGCGGCTGGGCGTGCCCGTGTACAGCTGACGCGGCCTGAACGTCGTCTGCTCGGGGTCCGTGACCATCTCGACCCACTGCGCGATCCATCCGGCGCTGCGGGCGAGCGCGAACATCACCGGAAACATCGGTGGACCGATGCCGAGCGCCTCGTACGTCAGCCCGGAGTAGAGGTCGAGGTTCGGGTAGAGCCGGCGGGAGGTGAAATACTCGTCCTCCAGCACCCGCTGCTCGAGCGCGTCCGCGATCCCAAACAACGGGTTGGGCCGGCGGTCCTCGTAGAGCTGCTCGAGCTGCCGGCGCAGGACCCGCGCTCTCGGGTCGTAGGTCTTGTAGACCCAATGGCCGAAGCCCAGCAGCCGTTCGTGCTCTGACTTGACGCGCGCTAGGAACTCGGGTACCTGGCTGGGCGATCCGATCCCCCTCAGCATGCTCAGCACGTCCTGGGCGGCTCCACCGCGCATCGGCCCCGACAGCGCGGCGACACCGGCGGCGACGGCCGCGTATGGATTGACGTGCGTGGACCCGACAGCACGCACGGCAGTCGTCGAAGCGTTCTGCTCGTGGTCGGCGTGCAGCATCAGCAGCACGTCCAGCGCGCGCTCAACGACGGGGTCCGGGATGTAGCGGAGCTCGCTCATCCGGAACATCATCGACAGCAGGTTCCCGGTGTAGCTGAGGTGATCCTCAGGGTGCACGTACGGCTGCCCTAGCAGATGGCGGTAGGAGAACGCCGCTAGCGTCGGCATCTTCGCCAGCAGGCGAACTACCTGCCGCTCCCGGGCATCCTCGTCGTAGACCTGGTCAGCATCGGTATAGAAGCTCGAGAGCGCACCGACCGACGCGGCCACCATCGCGATCGGGCGCGCGTCATACCTGAATCCCGCGATGAAGCCCTTGACGTTCTCGTGGACGAAGTTGCGGGTGCCGATCTCGTGCAGCCACGACGCGTACTGCGCAACGGTCGGCAACTCCCCTTTGATCAGCAGATACGCCAGCTCGAGGAAGGTCGAGTGTTCGCAGAGCGCCTCGATCCGGTAGCCGCGGTGCTGGAGGATCCCGGCCTCGCCATCGATGTATGTGATCGCGCTGCGACACACGGCGGTGCTCGAAAGCCCCGGGTCGTAGAACGCGAGTCCGCCGGTCTCATGTCGGAGCTGCGAGCTGCGGATCGCATCATTCTCGATCGGCAACTCGAACCGCTCCCCGGTGCGATTGTCTTCCACGGTCAGCGTGCTGCGACTTGCCGATCCATCCGATCCCTCGCCCGATCGATCCTCCGCCTGACCCGTGTTCATGCGCCGCTCCGCTCGCCGTTGGTCAACGCCACACCCCCACGATTGCATACCTGACCTTCGGACCGCGACCAGGGACACGCGATCCCCGCAAAGGACGTGATGTCGCCCGCTGCGTCGCCACAGTCAACTGTGCAGTTTGTCGAGCCGTTCCTCAGTGTGACCAGGGCGTGATCGGGCGCGCCAACCGGTGTCCATCTATCACGATGTCAACCCGCTCGTTGAAGAAGGCGATGCGGCCGGCGATCTCACCCGCCTCCCGCAGCGGCTGGGGATAGCTCCAGGCGATGTCCTCTGCGGCGTCCAGCGACCAGTAGTGCGCGTGGCCCTTATATGCACAGATCGTCCGCGAAGGGCTGGGGCGGAGGAGTTCATCGGTCACGTCCTGCGCTGGCAGGTAGTACCGCACCGGCAGCGGGGCCTCGATTAGCAAATAAGGGCGCACGGATTCGGCGAGCAACTGTCCGTCAAGTTCGACTCGTACCGAGCGCGAGCTATGGACAATCTCGATCCGGTGAAACGGGTCGCGCGGATGCCCAATGTTCCGCTCGTCCTCTTCGTACCATTCGTCAAAGGCGCCGAAGTCGAGAATCACATAGTCGTTGAGCGCGGCGTCGGCCGGCCGAAACGCGGCCGCGCGGCGTTCGGTGTCTCCGGAGCGAATGTCAAGCGGCTCGCCATCCGTGGTGTGCACACCGAATGGCACGCTCGGGTCATAGACCGGTCGATCGCCCAAGTGTGGAGCGTCTGCGTCGTTCAGCGGCGACTGCTCCGTTTCGACGGATCCGAAGGCGGGCTCGAGGATGCCCGCCACCTGCTCTACCGGCACGGCGTAGCTCGGGACTACGCGTTTGGGCTCCCACACGAGAACCGCTCGATCAGTGTCGATAACGACACCGCCGCCGAGCCAAGCCCGGATTCGCTTCGGAACAGGCTCATACCGAAGGTCGGCCAGGCTCTGCATCAGAATGTCCCGCACCAGCGTCCCCATTGGGAAAACGATCCCACAGGAGGGCGCGCCGAGCAAGGCGAAGCGTGAGAGCGAGCGCGGCGTGGCATCGCCCGGCTCCGTCGCCGATGCGATCCCGTGCCTGTAGAGGAGTAGCCGGGGCATCGAGCGCTGTCATCGTCGCAGTGGCAATAACAGACACCGTCCACGACGGCGATCAAGTGCCCAGCAGCGTGGGGTAGCCCCACGCGACGAGCAGGCAAATCATTCCGACCGGCTAACAGAACCGGTCGACCTCTGGCCGATCCGTCGAACTCCGCGACGACGAGCAGCCACATCGGCGTCGCGGCCCACCGGCGTCCGTTGCCGTTTCCCGGACCCCGAGGAGGTAGGAGCCGTGGTGACACCGCTGGAGGGGCGAGCCCCGCTATCCGGCGGGCGTCGAGGGCGTCGCGAGGTTCTCGATCGGCACCGGCTCGATCCCCTCGGCGGGCGGGAGCTCGAACCCGAGCACCTGCGCATAGAAGCTCAGTTCGGCATCGAGCGCGCGCCGGATATTTTCCGCGCGGCGGAGGCCGTGTTGCTCGCCCTCGAACGGGAGATAGGCGACGGGCACGCCCTTCGCCCGCAACGCTTCGACGATCATCTCGGACTGGTTCGGCGGGACGGCCTCGTCCTCCAATCCCTGAACGACGATCAGCGGTCGCGTGAACGCGTCGACGTGGTGAATCGGCGACCGGTCACGGTAGACGTCGCGTCCCTCGGGATAAGGCGCGATGAGGCTGTCGAGATATCGGCTCTCGAACTTATGCGTCTCCTGAGCGATGAGCTCGAGATCCGCCAGCCCGTAGTGGTCGGCGCCGGCCGCGAACGGCGTGTCGGCCCGCGCAAGCGCTGCCAGCGTCGTGTACCCGCCCGCCGAGCCGCCGCGGATGCACAGCCGAGCGGGGTCGACGCGGCCCTGTTCGGCAAGCCAGCGGGCCGCGGCGATACAGTCCTCCACATCCGCCACTCCCCACTCGCCGTGGAGCGCGTCGCGATAAGCCCGGCCGTAGCCGGTAGAGCCGGCATAGTTGACGTCGGCGACGGCAAAACCGCGGCTCGTCCAGTACTGAAGGGAGACGTCCAGCACCGGTTCGGCGATCGCGGTCGGGCCGCCGTGGATGAAGATCAACAGCGGCGGCAGATCGCGCTCGGGAGGGACGCAGGCGGGGTTGGTCGGAGCGTAGAACAGGCCGTACGCCGTTCGGCCGCGCGCGGAAGGGAACGCGATCGGCTCGGGCACCGACACGTAGTCCGCGTCGACGTCGAGGTCGGCCAGGTTGCGCGGGGGCCTCAGCATTACGCGTGAGCTCACCTCGTCGAAGTCGCCCAGCGCCACGCGCGAGATCGACGGCTCGGCCGTAGGGGTGCCGGCGATCAGCACCACGGACGAGCCTCCCGCGGCGCGGACGCACGAGACCGACGAGAAACCGAGCTCGAGGTCGGACACGGTGCCGTCGGGCAGACTTACCGCGAGCCCGTCGATCCCGTCGCGCCACCGGGCGAACACGATGCGTCCGTCGGGCAGCACCGCGTAACGGGACATACCGAGCTCCCACGGCGGCTCGCCGATCTCGGCGGCGATCTCCACCAGCGGCCGGACCGTTCCGTTGACCGGGGACCAGCGGTACAGGTTCCACCAGCCGGTGCGGTCGCTGATGAACACGAGAGATCCGTCGGCTTGCCAGGTCGCATCCTGGCACGCCTCCGCCTCTTCTCCCACGACGACGGTGTCATGGCCGCCGGCCAGATCACGAACCACCAGCCTGGTCTCGTCCCATGGCATATGCGGGTGATCCCACTCGATCCAGCACAGACGGTCGCCAGCAGGGCTCCAGCGGGGGCCTGCGACGAAGTCCGGGCCGGTCACAAGCACCTCCGGGACCGACCGCTCGTGGGCCGCCAGCCTGACGAGCTCGCTGCGGACATCGACCGCACCGCGCCCGCGAGGAGGGTGATGTTCTCGCACGCACGCGATCCACTGTCCGTCGGGACTCACATCACCGTCGGCATAGCGGTCACCGCGCGGCGTTTCCGGGGGCGGCGTGATCGGCGCCGCGCTGCCCGACTCCACGTCCAGGCGGTACAGCCGCTGATCGTCCCAGGCCGCGAACCAGACCACGCCGTCACGAGCCCACCAGGCTCCGCCACCATACTCGTGCACCGCCGTGCGGGCGCTCTGCCCGTCGGGAAGCAGATCGATCTTCTCCCCGCCCGCACGCTGGCGGACCAGCTGCGTCCGGCCACCCTCGGCCGGCCGGCTCTCAGCCCAGATCACATCCGCGCCATCAACCCGGACATCCACGAGTCGCACGGCCGACTCGACGACCACCGCCGATGTGACGGGCGTCCTCCACGACCCGTGCCGAAGCACCTCTCGTCCGGCCGCGTCTCTGGACACCCCCGAAACGCTAACCACTCGCCACCGGAAAAGCGAAGGGATTCGAGCCGAGCTCGGCGGCAGTCCGAACCATCGCGCGCTCGGTAGCCTGGATGTATGGCGACGACGCAGGTGGTTCGAAGCGAGCAGTTCCCCGACCTTGCTGACGAGGTTCTGTTCCCGCGACTCTCGGACGGGAAGCTCGAGTGGCTGGCCAAGCGAGGGACGCGGCGCCGGTTCGAGCCGGGGGAGGTGCTTTATGAGCATGCCGAGCGGGATGCTCCGTTCTACGTGATTGAGCGTGGGCTGGTCGAGTTCATCGATCGAAAGCCGGGCAAGGATGTGTACGTCGCGCAGGCGGATAGCCGAACGTATATCGGCGACATCGCGGCCTTTACCGGAGAGCCAACGATCAGCGCGTGCGTGGCGGTCGAGCCAACCGACGTGATCGTGTTCGACCGTGGAGGCTTGCGTGCGATGGTCGCCCGCTGGCCGGAATTCGGCGAGCAGGTGTTCGCGACGTTGCTGGCCCGGCGGGCGTGGCACGAGGCCGAGGGGCACGGGGTCATGCGGTTGATCGCGCCTCGCAACTCTCGGCGGGCGTTCGAGGTTCGGGACCTCCTAGAGCGGAATCTGCTGCCGGTGCGCTGGTACGACGCCGACACCGATAGCGAGAGCGCCCGGATGCTCGAATGGCTCGATATTCCGCGCTCTGAGACCCCGGTGCTGATCCACGCCACCGAGGTGATGCGCAACCCCTCGGCGGCGCAGGTTGCTCGCTTGCTTCGGCTCCGCGCGGACGTCGACGGGGAGCGTTTCGACCTGGTCGTCCTCGGAGCCGGACCTGCCGGGCTCGCCGCGTCCGTGTACGGTGGCTCGGAGGGTTTGCGGACGCTGGTGGCGGAGGCCTGGGCGCCCGGTGGTCAGGCCGGGACAAGCACGCGCATCGAAAACTACCTCGGTTTCCCGACGGGGATCCGGGGGACGGAGCTGACACGCGCGGCGACGCTCCAGGCCCGGCGTTTCGGCGCGGTCCTGTCGAGCTTTCACCGGGCGGTCGAACTGGCCGACGGCCCGGACGGCCTTCTGCGCGTGGATCTCGACGATGGCCAGTACGTACTCGCTCGTTCGGTGGTGGTCGCGACGGGCGCCCGCTGGCGTGAGCTTCAGGCTGAGGGTGTCGATCGCTTCCGCGGCGCCGGGGTGTACCACTGGGCGATGGCGGGCGATGCCGAGCGCTCCCGAGACCAGGACGTAATCGTCGTCGGCGGGGGGAACTCCGCCGGGCAGGCGGCGGTGCACCTCGCCACGAGGGCCCGCAGCGTCCGCGTCGTGGTGCGTAGCCCGACCTTGAAATCGACTATGTCCGACTACCTGCTCGACCGCCTCAAGCGCTCGCCCCGAATCGAGCTCATGACGGATACCGAGGTCGTCGCCGTCCGCGGTTCGGCCACGGTTGAATCGGTGACGGTTGCCGACCGGCGCGACGGCAGCAGGCGGGAAGTGCCGGCGACCGCCGTGTTCGTCATGATCGGCGCCGATCCATGCACGGAGGCGATCACGGGCATCGTCCCTGTTGACAGCGCGGGATACATTCTGTGCGGGCCCGGCGCCGCGAGCTACGACGGGCGTCTGAGTTGGCCCGTGTCGGACCGCGAGCCCCACCTACTCGAGACGACCCGGCCCGGCGTGTTCGCGGCGGGCGATGTCCGCGCCGGGGCCGCAAATCGCGTGGCGGGCGCAGTGGGCGATGGAACGATGGTCGTCCGGTTCGTGCACGACGTACTCGCCGGCTGACTCTGGGATGCGCGGCGGGATCCGCACAGCTCGAAGCTCCGCAACAAGCCCTGAGCACCGGCCGTGGAAGATCATCAGATCTGAATCCGTTCTTCGTTTGGGAGCGGATCGGCCCAAAGGAGGAGTTATGCGGAAGCCCTCAGTCGCGATCGCGGCGACGGCGCTGGCGCTGGTCGGTGCCGCCTGTGGCTCGCAGGTGCATCAGTCGTCTACGACCACTACGACAAGGGTCAGAGCTGCGCCCGCTCGCGCGGTTGCCTTCGTCGTGGCGCATCAGCCGTCTCGGGGCACGGCGACGACGGTCACAGCTGCCCCCGCCGGCGCGGGCTCCTGGGCGGGCCCAGTCAATGCACCGTCCGCCGGGTCGATCGTCGGCGCGTGGAGCGGCCACCTCACGCCGCCGCCAGGATCTCACGCGTCGCGTCAGCGCTTCAGGATCGTGATCGCTCCAGGCGAGCGGCGCGGCACGTGGCGGACGACTTCGACGTGCGCCGGGACCCTGCGGCTCAAGGACATCTCCTACGGCTATCACCACTACTACCGGGTGGCGGGCGCACATCCCGGATGTGCCGCACCAGGCATCGACTGCCTAAAGCGCTCCGGTGCGCAGATGGTCGACGCGTTCGTCCCGAACGCTGGGGGACCAGACATCGACGGGACGTTCCGCCGGGTCAGCTGACGCTCCCGGCTCCCGTTCGGGAGCGCTCAACTGCTCAGCCGGGCCGGGACGGTGTCGTCCTGGTCGGGCGGTTGCGTGGCGGCCTCTTCACATCGGTAGCCTTCTGGACATGACGCCGCCGCGGCTCTACTACATGCCGCGGACTCGGTCGAGTCGCGTCCTGTGGCTGCTTGAGGAGATCGGCGCACCGTATGAGTTGACCGAGCTCAGGGGTGCGCAGCGCCGGTCTGACGAGCACCTCCGTCGGCATCCGCTAGGACGCGTACCCGCGCTCGAGCTTGGGGATGGCACGACGATGTTCGAGTCTGCGGCGATTTGCCTCCAGCTAGCTGATCTGAACCCAAAGGCTGGCTTGATCGGTCCCCTCGGATCGACCGACCGAGGACTCGTCTACCAATGGGTCGTGTTCGCGGTCTCCGAACTCGAAGCGCCGCTGTTTCGCTGGATTCGCGACCTCGGCGAAGGGGTCATCGACTCACCGGCGCGCGATCGCTTCACCGAGGCGGCCGTCGCCATACAGTCCGCGCTCGCCGAGCGTGAGTGGCTGGTGGATGATCGCTTCAGCGTCGCCGACGTGATGTGCGCAAGCGTGCTTGAGGGAGCCAACGCCCGAGAGCTACTGCGACCGTGGGCGGGACTCGAGGCCTACGTGCGGCGAGGCGAGGCACGCCCCGCCTACACGCGGGCCGCTGCGATCTCGGACCGCGCCCGCTCCTGACAACGGTTGCGTCACCTTCGGATCCACGCGCGGCCGTCGAGTTTCCGCGCTTTCCTCGGCCCGCCCGTCAGAGGAAACGCTTTCGCTGGGTGAACAGCGAGTCGACGAACGTGAGGTCACCCTTGCCCATCACGTCGATGCGTGTGCCGGCGTCGCGACCGCCCATCGGATCCAGTCGGGGACCCGTGTCGGGGCCGCCCATCACCTCGACGTAGAGGGCCGGGCGGGGAGCGCCCATGACCGGCACGCCGGGAGCGTGGTTCGGCGGCCCCATGGCTGCGGGCACGCTCGAGTGCCGAGGCTTGATCGGCTTGGAAGGGCGGCGTTGCGATGGCGCGGAGTGCACACTGCCGAATGGGGTGTCCCGTGACCTCGAGCGCAGTGGCAGTGAATGACGTTGATTGGTGATGGTCATGGTGTCTCCTGGTTGTGCGTGTTGAGGTTGGTGTCGTCAGTTGGTTGTCGCCGCCGGCGTCGGCGCGGCAATTAGGGAAAGTTCTGCACTGTCGGTGCCGGCCGCGGTGGGGTGAGAAGGCAGCAACGCGAGTGCCATCAGCGCCCCGGCCGCGGCCACCGCAGCGGCTACCACATCGGCCGTGTGGAAGCCGTCGAAGAAGGCCGTGCTGGCGGCGTTGTGGACGGTGATCGCAAGCACGCCGTGTCCGGCGTGCGCGAGCCTGTCGGAGACCGTCAGCGCGGCGCCGAGGGATGCGTGCGCGGTCCTGGTGAGCGTCGCCGGCAATCCGCGGGGCAGCGAGCGGCTCAGGCCGCTCGCGTATAGGGAGGCGTAGACGCTGCCGATGATCGCCACTCCGAGAGTGCCGCCGATCAACCGCGTGGCATCGTTAACCGCCGATCCGACCCCGGCCTTGCCCTTGGGGACGACGCCCATGATCGCCTCGGTCGCGGGTGCGCTGGTCAGACCCATGCCGATCCCGAGCACGACCATCTGCGCGGCGATCGTCCCGTAACTGGTCGCGGTCGAGGCGCTGGTGACCCACAGAAAGAATCCGGCCATCGACAACAGGCCGCCGGCGACCACGAGCTTGGTGCCGAGGCGCACCGCGAGCTTGGTGCCGACGATCGAGGAGATCGCCACCATGGCGGCCACGGGCAGCAGTCGAACGCCGGTCGATAGTGGCCCGTAGCCCTTCAGGAACTGGAAGTACTGGGTGGCGAGGAAGATGAACCCCGACAGCGCGAAGAACGAGATAGCGACCGAGCCGCTCGCCGCGGTGAACCGCGGGTTGCGGAATAGGTCGACGTCGAGCATCGGCTCATCGGTGCGCCGCTCCCAGGCCACGAACGCGGCCACCAGCACGGCGGTCAGCGCGAATCCGCCCAGCGTCCGCACACTGCCCCACCCGTAGGTCGGGGCCTCGATGATCGTGTACGTGAGCAGGGCAACCGTCGCGGTGGAGAGCGCGAAACCGCCTCGATCGATCCGCGGTGCGCGCGGATCGCGCGAGGTCGGGACGTACCGTCCCGCCAGCAGGCCGGCCACCGCGGCGATCGGCGTCATCGCGAAGAAGATGCTGCGCCAGTCGAATACCTGCAGCAGCCAGCCGCCGACGATCGGCCCGAGCGCGATCGCTGCTCCGGTGATCGCGCCCCACAGCCCTATCGCCCGTGCCCGCTCGGTCCGCTCGGTGAACACGTTCGTGAGCATCGAAAGCGTCGACGGGAACACCATCGCAGCGCCCAGGCCCATCACGGAGCGGGCGATGATCAGCTGACCGGGGTCACCCGTCAAGCCGCCGGCCAGGCTGGCCAGGCCGAACACCGACAGGCCGGCCAGCAGCATCCCCTTGCGGCCAAAGCGGTCGGAGAGGCTGCCCGCCGCCAGCACCGTGGCGGCGAACAGAAGGTTGAATGCGTCCACGACCCACTGCAGCTGCGAGTTGGACGCGTGCAGCTGGCGCACCAGAGATGGGAGCGCCACGTTGACGATTGTCGTGTCGAGGGTGATCGCGAAAGCCGCGAGCAGCAGCGAGACGAGGATGAGGGGCTTGCGTTGCATCGGATTCCTGCCTTCAGTCGGAGCGGTCGAAAAAGCGGTCACAGAGTTCTAAAGCAGATAGACAAGAAAATCAAGTATATCGACTATTCTTTTTATGAGCTGCTATGGTTGGTCAAGTGAGGTCCTACGACGAGTACTGCGCAATCGCCAAGTCGCTCGACGTCGTCGGCGACCGCTGGACGCTGCTGATCGTGCGCGAGCTCGCGCTCCGCGGCGGCTGCCGCTACACGGACCTGCGCCACGGCCTCCCGGGAATCGCGACAAACCTGCTCGCCGACCGGCTGCGCGAGCTCGAGCAGGCCGGCGTCCTCTCGGGCGACGACGCCGG
>OBLV0100000534.1_pt1 | contig 11518 bp, 11 predicted proteins | sample 1520071 | NCBI WGS metagenome assembly OBLV01 (sample SAMEA3888446, study PRJEB22518) | metagenome | reverse complement strand
ACGCGGGGACGGCCCCGGCCACGCCGAGCGGCTCGACGCCAACCCCGTCACCCCGCCATCCGCGGGCAGGCGCAGCCGGTTGCATTTCGACCTCGCCCGCGGCTACGCACAGGCCGAGGGTGACCGGGACAGCGAGGCCGTCCGGCATTTGGACACCGCGGATCGGATCGCGCCCACCCGAATCCGCAACGACCCCATCGCCCGAGACCTAGTACTGACCCTGGACCGGCGGGCACGGCACCGGGTGTGGGAGCTGGACAGCCTGCGTAACCGCTTCGGTGTTTCACGGAGTGTGAAGACCTAGCCGCCCATCGGCTGCGACCGTCCACGGGTGATCAGCAAGCAGCCACCTTCGGAGAGTGTCCCGGCCTGGTACCTGCGGTCAGTGGGCGACCGGGACACCCACCGCGGCACCCAGGCCTTGGACGGCACCGTTGCAGCCGTCTGCGGGGCGGTGTTCTCTCCCCGCCCCCTCGCGCTGGGTGGGTTCGCGTTGCGGGGTGATCCTCCCGACCCGAGCAGGCTTGCCCGGCCTGCCGACGCGGTGGGCTGAGGTGAGCGTGCATCTGCTCGTCGCAGACGACTCGGTGGTGCCTCTGCACAGGTTCGGGCCCATGGTGGCCGTCTGCGGCGAGGTGGTGACCGAACCGGGCGCCACCGCAGGGGCCGACCCGGCGTACTGCGACGAGTGCGTACGCGAGGCACTGAGGTGGTCGCTGCTGGCCGCGGCCCGACCCGGTGCGGTACTGACAGGGATAGACCAGTGAGCCGGCCCGACATCGGCACGGCCGTGCGCCTGATGCTGTTCGAGCGGGTGCAGGAGGGGCACATCACTGGTTTCGCCGACCTGTACCAAGACGACGACGAAGCCATCAGGTTGCCAGTCGCGCTGATTCTCGACGGGTGGTTACGGGACCTGCTGTCTAACCGAACGCTGTACGGCAACGGTCAAGCCGCGTGAGGTGCTGTTATTGCTGGTCAGTGGGCGCAGCAGGGCTCGAACCTGCGACCTCTCGCTTGTAAGGCGAGCGCTCTTCCGCTGAGCTATGCGCCCGACGCCTCCGGCGATCCCGGTGGCCTGCCTGCTTCAGGATGGCAGGCAGGCCACGGCTTGCTTCCAGATGGTCTGGTCTCGCGCCTCACCAGGGCCGTTCAGTTCCGCGAAGCGGATCACTCCCTCGGTGTCCACCAGGAAGGTACCCCGGTTGGCGAAACCGGTCTTGTCGAAGAACACCCCGTACTCCTGCGCGACCTTGCCGTGCGGCCAGAAGTCGGACAGCAGTGGGAACTCGTACCCCCGCTGGTCAGACCATGCCTTGAGGGTGAACACCGAGTCCACCGACACTCCCAGCACCTGCACACCGGCGAAATCTGCCGCGTCCTCGCGCAGCTGATCCAGTTCACCGGTGCAGATACCGCTGAAGGCCAGCGGGTAGAAGACCACGAGCACGTTGCACTTGCCGCGGAGATCCGACAGTGTCCAATCCTGGTTGTTCTGATCTTTCAGAGTGAAGTCCGGCGCCTGGTCCCCGACTTCCAGCGGCATCACACTCACGCCTTCCGCGACTCATCGTTTGGATTTCGCCGCCTTGGGCGTCGCTAACCTGGTGGCCGCCCAGTCCTCACTCACGCTGATGTTGGACGTTTGCGCCAGACCAACAGTGGGGGCAGCCTCTGCGATGTCCGAGGGCTCGACGTGACCATCACGTCCGGTTTTGGGGGTGAAAACCCAGATCACGCCGTTATCGGCCAGTGGCGCCCGGGCGTCGACGAGGGTGTCCACCAGGTCGCCATCGTCGTCACGCCACCACAGCAGCACCACATCGACGATCTCGTCAGAGTCGTCGTCGAGCAGTTCAGCACCGATCACCTCCTCAATCGCCGCACGCACCTCGTCATCAACGTCATCGTCCCAGCCGAGCTCCTGCACGACCATGTCCGATTCGATCCCGAGCCTCTCGGCAACGCCGAGTTTGCCGGCGTCTCCCGCCGCGGCGGCGACCACGGTGTTCACCCCTCCACATACGTCAAGCCAGGCGGCGTCCGCCCGGCGAGTAATTTTCTGCAAGGTGTCCAAGCGAACACTGCGGCCCTGCCATAGCGCAACTGCCAGCAGCGGGACACGCCGATTCCGAACAGCCGGATGGTTACCTGTGGGTAGCCGTGATACCGATCTTGGGGTCGTCGAGCATGCGACAGAATGCTCCCCTGGCGGCCGTTCAGGGCACTCGACCAGGCCGGTCACCCGAATGACCCAGTACACGGTGGCCTCAGGGTCCCGGGGGCCGTAAAACAGGTGTACCACGTTAGATATCAAGGCGAGGAGATCCCTTGGCCACGCAACAGCAGCACTCACCTGCCCGAGTGCGAGTCATCCGGGACGGGGTGGCGGCTCACCTACCGGACATCGACCCAGACGAGACAGCGGAATGGCTGGAGGCCTTCGACTCCGCCGTGCTGTCGGGGGGCAAGCAGCGAGCCCGCTACCTGATGCTGCGGCTGCTGGAGCGCGCCCGCGAGAACGGCGTCGGTGTCCCGTCACTGACCAGCACGGACTACGTCAACACCATTCCCACCGAGAACGAGCCGTGGTTCCCGGGCGACGAGGACACCGAGCGGCGCTACCGCGCCTGGATCCGGTGGAACGCGGCGATGATGGTGCATCGGGCGCAACGTCCCGGTGTCGGTGTCGGCGGGCACATCTCCACCTACGCCTCCTCGGCCGCGCTCTACGAAGTGGGCTTCAACCACTTCTTCCAGGGTAAGGACCACCCCGGCGGCGGGGACCAGATCTTCATCCAGGGACACGCCTCTCCCGGCATCTACGCCCGGGCGTACCTGGAGGGCCGGCTGAGCGCCGGGCAGCTCGACGGATTCCGGCAGGAGTTCTCGCACGCAGGCCAGGGCGGCGGGCTGCCGTCCTACCCGCACCCCCGGCTGATGCCCGACTTCTGGGAGTTTCCCACCGTCTCGATGGGGCTGGGCCCGATCAACGCCATCTTCCAGGCCCGGTTCAATCGCTACCTCACCGATCGCGGAATCAAGGACACCTCGCGTCAGCACGTGTGGTGCTTCCTCGGCGATGGGGAGATGGACGAGCCGGAATCCCGCGGGCAGATCCAGTTCCCGGCCATCGAGGGGCTGGACAACCTCACCTTTGTGGTGAACTGCAACCTGCAGCGCCTCGACGGCCCGGTCCGGGGGAACGGCAAGATCATCCAGGAGTTGGAGTCGTTCTTCCGTGGCGCCGGCTGGAACGTGATCAAGGTGATCTGGGGCCGTGAGTGGGACGGCCTGCTCCACGCCGACCGGCAGGGCGCACTGGTGAACCTGATGAACGTCACCGCCGATGGGGACTACCAGACGTACAAGGCCAACGACGGCGGCTACGTCCGCGAGCACTTCTTCGGCCGTGACCCGCGCACCAAAGAGCTTGTGCGCGAGCTGTCCGACGCTGACATCTGGAACCTCAAACGAGGTGGGCACGACTACCGCAAGGTCTACGCCGCCTACCAGGCCGCCACCCAGCACCACGGCCAGCCCACGGTGATCCTGGCCAAGACCATCAAGGGCTACGGCCTGGGCCCGCATTTCGAGGGCCGCAACGCCACCCACCAGATGAAGAAACTCACCCTGGAGGACCTCAAGCTGCTCCGGAACGCCCTACGCATACCCCTCAACGACGCGCAGCTCGAGGAGGATCCGACCCTCCCGCCCTACTACCACCCGGGTCCGGATGCACCGGAGATCCAGTACATGTGCGAGCGCCGCCGGGCACTCGGCGGGTTCATGCCCGAGCGGCGGACCAAGGGCACGCCCCTGGTACTGCCCGGTGACAAGGTCTACAGCGTGCTGCGCCGCGGTTCGGGCAAGCAGGAGGTCGCCACCACGATGGCGTTCGTTCGCCAGCTCCGGGAACTGATCAAAGATCCTCAGATCGGGCCGCGCTTCGTGCCGATCATTCCGGACGAGGCACGCACCTTCGGCATGGACTCGATGTTCCCCACGCAGAAGATCTACAACCCGCACGGGCAGCTCTACACCTCGGTGGACGCTGATCTGATGCTGGCCTACCGGGAGAGCGAGCAGGGCCAGATCCTGCACGAAGGCATCAACGAGGCAGGCTCCACCGCCTCGTTCACCGCAGCAGGCACCTCCTACGCCACGCACAACGAGCCGTGTATCCCGGTCTACATCTTCTACTCGATGTTCGGCTTCCAGCGCACCGGCGACGGGCTGTGGGCAGCAGGAGACCAGATGGCCCGCGGCTTCCTGCTCGGTGCGACCGCGGGACGCACCACACTGGTCGGCGAGGGGCTGCAGCACAACGACGGCCACTCGCTGCTGCTCGCCGCGTCCAACCCCGCTGTGGTGGCCTACGACCCCGCGTTCGGTTTCGAGATCGCGCACATCGTCCGCGATGGGCTGCGCCGGATGTACGGTGACGATCCGGCCGCCCGCGATCCGAACGTCTTCTACTACCTCACCCTCTACAACGAGCCCTATCCCCAGCCGACCGAACCCCCCGACCTCGACGTCGACGCCCTGCTGCGGGGCCTGTACCGGTACGCGCCGGCGCCGGGCACCGGCACGCTCGAGGTGCAGCTGGCTGCCTCCGGGGTGGCGCTGCCGTGGGCGCTGCGCGGCCAGGAGATGCTGGCTCAGCAGTGGGATGTGCAGGCCGGCGTGTGGTCGGCGACGTCGTGGTCGGAGTTGCGCCGCGAGGCCGTGGAGGTCGACCGGCACAACCTGCTGCATCCAGAGGCCGAGCCCCGGGTCCCACACGTGACCCGGGCCCTGCAGGATGTGACGTGCCCGCTGGTCGCGGTGTCGGACTGGATGCGCGCGGTACCCGACCTGATCCGGCCCTGGGTGCCCACCGACCTGATCACCCTGGGCACCGATGGCTTCGGCTTCTCCGACACCCGCCCGGCCGCGCGGCGGCACTTCCTCATCGACGCCGAGTCCATCGTGGTGGCCGCGCTGGCCGCGCTGGCCCAGCGCGGCCAGATCGACCGCTCCACCGTCTCCGAGGCAGCCCGCCGCTACCGCATCGACGACCCGCAGTCGGCCTAGCCGCTCGTGAGTGGGAAACAGTGTTATAACACTGTTTCCCACTCACGAGCCGGCAACGCCGGCACTCATCTCCCAGATCAGGATCTCGGCGCCCGCGGGACCTGCGGTGGCGCGCTGACCACCGGCGGCGGTCATCCGGACCGCGTCACCGGTGTCGAGTGAGCCGGTGCCTTCGAGGTCCACCGAGCCACGGGCGATGAACAGGTGCACGAACGCCGCCGCGGGCAGCTCGACCGAGTGCTCCGGCTGCAACCGGGTGGCGTACAGCGCCGCATGCCGCTGCTGGATCGAGATCGCCCTGCAGTCCCGGTGGGCGTCCATCCCGGACGCCACCACGACGAGCTTGCCCGATCCCGCATCGACCGTACCCAGCTCGCTGGTGATGTCCAGTTGCTCGTAGCTGGGCTCGATCGAGCGCGAGTCCGGCGGCACCCACATCTGCACGAAGTGCGCGTCCTGATCGTGCCGCTCGCCGTCGAGCTCCCAGGAGTTGTTCTTCTCCGAATGCTCGATCCCGGTACCCGCACTCATCCGCTGGGCCAGCCCGGGGTAGATGACCCCGACGTTACCTGCGGAATCCTCATGCACCAGCGAGCCCTCGAGCACCCAGGTCACGACCTCCATGTCGCGATGCGGGTGTGTCTCAAACCCCATTCCGGCCTGCACCACGTCGTCGTTGTTCACCAGTAACAGACCGAAGTGGGTGTTCGCCGGGTCGAAGTGCCGGCCGAAGGAAAAGCTGTGCCAGGAGTCCAGCCACTCCAGCGCGGTGCGCTTACGCTCCCCCGCCCGCCGCACGTCGATCCGGGGCACAAGCTTCGGTGGCGAGCTGACCATCTTCTCTCCCTCGACCCTCTCTCCTCGCCCATGCAGGCTGCTGGCGCGCTGAGCGCCGCGCCTACGATCTCTGCCAGGACAAACAGTATCGCGCTACGCCGCCGACCGCGGCCTCCCGGCGTCGCACCGGATTCGTCCATTCCGCTGGCGTGCGATGCTGGGCTGTATGACCATTCAGGCTGCTACCCACCCATTGCTGACCAGCACCTTGCGCAGGCTGGCTCGGGCATCGGGTGAGTTGGCTGCCGCCTGCGTCGCCGAGATGGAGCGGCGTTATCCCTGGTTCCGGCGGCTTCCGGCCGACCAGCGGGCCGGGATCCTGCTGGTCACGCAGACCAGTGTGGCCAACTTCGTGGAATGGCTCAAAGATCCGCAGCACTCGGTGAAGTTCACCCTCGACGCGTTCCGCACCGCCCCCCGCGATCTGGCTCGCTGGGTCAGCCTGCGCCAGACCGTCGAGTTGGTCCGCGTCGCCACCGTGGTGTTCGAGCAGCAGCTGCCAGAGCTCGCCGCCGACGACGTCGAGCGTGCGCTGCTCACCGAGGCATCCTTGCGCTACGGCCGCGAGGTCGCCTTCGCCGCCGCCAGCACCTACGCCGGTGCGGCCGAGGCACGCGGTGCCTGGGACGCCCGGCTGGAAGCGCTCGTGGTGGACGGCATCATGCGTGGTGACGGCGAGGAGTGGCTGTGGTCCCGCGCGGCGGCACTGGGTCTGGATCCCGCCGCCCCAGCGACGGTGCTGGTCGGTAACCCCCCTCCTGACGAGCCTCCGGAGCTGCTCTCCGATATCCGGAGCATCGCGATCCGCACCGGCCGGGGAGTGCTGGTCGGCGTGCAGGGCTCCCGCCTGGTTCTGGTCGTCAGTGGCCGGTCCGAGCTGCCGGAGAAACCCAGCTGGATGATCGAGGCCTTCGGTGAGGGGCCCGTGGTCGTCGGGCCGACGGTCACCTCGCTGGCAGACGCCCACCGCAGCGCCGCCGACGCCCTGTCCGGGCTACGCGCGGTGGCCGCCTGGCCGACCGCGCCGCGCCCGGTCCCGGCCGCCGAGTTACTTCCCGAGCGGGCGCTGGCCGGGGACCCGGAAGCCGAACGGCTCCTGGTGGATCAGGTGATGCGACCGCTGGCCGAGGCCACTGGCGGGCTGGTCCCGACACTCGATGCCTTCTTCGATGCCGGCGGCGTGCTGGAAGCGTGCGCGCGGCAGCTGTTCGTCCACCCCAACACGGTCCGCTACCGGCTGCGCCGGATCGCCGAGATCACCGGGCGGGTCCCCGGCGACCCGCGGGACGGGCTGGTGCTACGGGTAGGCATGGCGGTGGGCCGGCTGGCGCGGGCCCGCGGCCTGTGGTGAGCGGCGCCGGGGATTTGTAGACACTCGACAAGAACGCCGCAGTGGACTTCGTGCCGGGCAGCATCACGGCCGCAGGGGCGCAGGGTGTTCAGTGGGCAGGATGATCGCGCTCCTTGCACCCGGACAGGGTGCCCAGTCCCCCGGCATGCTGTCCCCCTGGTTGGCGCTGGCGGGCGCGGAAGACCGGATCGCCGAGTGGTCCGAGGTGGCACAGCTGGACCTGCGGCAGCTGGGCACCACAGCGGATGCCGAGGAGATCAAGGATACCGCGGTGACTCAGCCGCTGGTGGTAGCGCTGTCGCTGCTTGCCGCCGAGGAGTTGATCCGCCGGCTCGACCTGCCGGCCGACACCCCGGTCGCCGGTCATTCGGTGGGCGAGCTCGCCGCGGCAGCCGTGGCCGGGGTGCTCACCGCCGAGGAGGCCATCGCCCTCGCCGCGGTCCGCGGCCGGGAGATGGCCGCGGCGTGCTCGCTGCGGCCCACCGGGATGTCCGCGGTGCTCGGGGGCGACCCCGAGAGCATTTCAGCGGTTCTGTCGGACTTGGGATTGGAGCTCGCCAACCACAACGGCGCCGGGCAGCTCATCGCGGCCGGGCTCCTGCAGGACCTGGCTGAACTGGCGCAGCGCAAGCCCGGCCAGTCGCGGGTGCGGGCGTTACCCGTCGCCGGCGCGTTCCACACCCGGTACATGGCTCCCGCCGAGCGTGCGCTGGCCGAGTGCGCAGCCGAGCTCACCGCCAAGGACCCCGCTTACCCGCTGCTGTCCAATGCCGATGGGAGTGTGGTGGCCGACGGTGCGGAGATACTGCACCGGCTGGTCGTGCAGGTGACCAAACCGGTCCGCTGGGACTACTGCATGGCTACGCTGCGCGCTCTGGACGTGTACGCCACCGTTGAGCTTCCCCCGGCCGGCACGCTGTCCGGGCTGGTCAAACGGGAGTTGAGAGGAACCACGACGCTGGCGCTGAAGACGCCCGAGGACCTCGACAAGGTCGCGGGTGTGCTCGCCGAGCACACCGGGACCGATCGCCACGGAACACCGGCGTGAACGCCCGCATCCGGCAGTTCGCCCCGGCCGTCGGCGCGCGCATCCTCGGCCTGGGCAGCCAGCAGCCGGAGCAGATCGTGACCAACGCCGACATCCGCGCCCGCGGGGTGGACACCACCGACGAGTGGATCCGCAACCGGGTAGGCATCGTCGAGCGGCGTTTCGCCCGCGCAGACGAGTCCGTGGTGGACATGGCCGTCGATGCGGGTTCCAAGGCCCTCGCCGACGCCGGCCTAGCCCCCTCGGAGATCGATGCGGTGCTCGTCGCGACCTGCACGATGCCCGCCTACATCCCGAACGCCGCGGCGCAGACCGCGGACCGGATCGGGGTGCATGCCGCCCCCGCCTTCGACCTCAACGCGGCGTGCGCGGGCTTCTGCTACGGGCTGGGCACCGCATCAGACATGGTCCGTTCCGGCTCGGCGCGGCACGTGCTGGTGATCGGCGCGGAGAAACTGTCCGACTGGGTGGACCCCATGGATCGCTCCACCTGCATCATCTTCGCCGATGGCGCGGGCGCTGCGGTAGTGGGCCCGGCCGGCGCGGAGGGACAGCCCGGGATCGGCCCGATCGCTGCCGGCAGCGCCGGGGACCTCGTGGAGACCATCGTGGTGGCCGACCGCAACTCCTCCATCCGCCAGGAGGGCCAGGAGGTGTACCGGTGGGCGATCACGAAGATCGCACCGGTGGCGCTGCGGGCACTCGAGCTGGCCGGGCTCACCGCGGCCGATGTCGACGTGCTGGTACCGCACCAGGCCAACCTGCGCATTGTGGAGGCCATCGCCAAGCAGGTCCGGGCGGCCGGTGCTCGCGCGGACATGGTGGTGGCCGACGATATCGTGCACTCGGGGAATACCTCCTCGGCCTCGATTCCACTCGCGCTGGATCACATGCGAGCCGAGGGCCGGGTCCGTTCCGGGGACATCGCGCTGCTGGTCGGTTTCGGGGCTGGGCTGTCCTACGCGGGCCAGGCGGTGGTGCTGCCGTGATCGGCCCTACCGTGAGCCGGTATTCCCACAGCAGGACAAGACATCGGACTGCGGGGCCGGCTGCCCCGATCACCGACCGACAGAAGGGACATGCGCCAGTGACGAACGAAGAGATTCTCAACGGCCTCGCCGAGATCGTCAACGAGGTGGCAGGCGTGGAGACCAGCGAGATCACCCCGGAGAAGTCTTTCGTGGACGAGCTGGACATCGACTCCCTGTCCATGGTGGAGATCGCCGTGCAGGTGGAGGACCGGTTCGGCGTCAAGGTGCCCGACGACGTGCTTGGCAACCTCAAAACCGTCGGCGACGCGGTGGACTACGTCGCCAAGACCGCATGACTGGGGTTACCACAGAGGTCGTCATCACCGGTCTCGGAGCCACCACACCCCTCGGCGGGGACATCGCCTCGACATGGGATGCCCTGCGCTCGGGAAAGAGCGGCGTCGTCGCGCTGACCGAGGACTGGGTTGATCGCTTCGACCTGCCGGTGCGGATCGCCGCGAAACTCGCGGTCAATCCCACCGACTCATTGCCGCGGGTGGAGGCCCGCCGCTGGGACCGGTGCGAGCAGGTCGCGATGGTCGCAGCGCGGGAGGCCTGGCAGCACGCCGGCGCACCGGAGGTGGAGCCGGAACGGCTGGCAGTCGTGATCGGCACCGGGATCGGTGGCGCGCTGACCCTGCTCGGGCAGGATGACCTGCTGGAGAACGTGGGCATGCGCAAGGTCTCCCCGTTGACCATCCCCATGCTCATGCCCAACGGGCCGGCTGCGCACGTCGGTCTGGACTTGGGTGCTCGGGGCGGCGTGCACGCCCCGGTGGCCGCGTGCGCCTCCGGGGCCGAAGCGTTGGCCATCGCCTGGCGGATGCTGCGGGCCGGTGAGGTCGACGTGGTGGTGGCCGGTGGCGCGGAGGCGTGCATCGTTCCCATCACACTGGCCGGATTCGCCCAGATGCGGGCCATGAGCACCCGCAACGACGAGCCCGAACGGGCCTCGCGCCCGTTCGACATGGCACGGGACGGGTTCGTGCTGGGTGAGGGTGCCGGGGTGATGGTCCTGGAACGGGCGGAGTTCGCCGCCGCGCGTGGGGCCGCCCGGCACGGCCGGCTGGCCGGGGTGGGTACCAGTTCCGATGGCCACCACATCACCGCGCCCGAGCCGGAAGGAATCGGAGCCGGCCGAGCGATCTCGGCTTCGTTACGGACCGCGGGGCTGGACAAAGCCGATATAGGGCATGTCAACGCGCACGCCACCGCCACACCGGTGGGTGACGTGGCCGAAGCCGCCGCGATCCGCACCGCCATCGGTGACCACGCCGTGGTCACCGCACCCAAGGGGGCGTTGGGTCACCTGCTGGGTGCAGCGGGCGCAGTCGAGGGACTGGCCTGCGTGCTGGCGCTGCGAGACGGTGTGGTGCCTCCCACGCTGAACCTGGAGGATGCCGACCCTGGTGTGCAACTCGACGTCGTCACCGGCTCCGCCCGCGATGTGAAGCTGCAGGCAGCCGTCAACGACTCGTTCGGATTCGGCGGGCACAACGTCGCGCTCGCCTTCACCTCAGCCTGACCGGCGCAGGTAAAGCATTCGCTTCCGAGGAGATCACGGATGACAGCTCTGGCCCATCCGGCCCGCACCGATATCCAGTCCGGCAACGGCACGGCTACTAATCAGCGGGACCCGGAAGTGCGCCTGCGCCATCTGTTCGACCCGGGCACTCTGGTGGCGCTGCACCCCCACGACAGCAGCGGCGTGCTCGCCGCCCGCGGCCGTGTCGACGGGGCGAGAGTGATCGCCTACTGCACGGACGCGACCACGATGGGCGGTGCGATGGGTTCGGCAGGGTGCCGGCACGTCGTGGAGGCCGTCGACACCGCCATCCGGGAGCGGTCCCCCGTGATCGGGTTGTGGCACTCCGGGGGGGCGCGTCTGGCTGAGGGAGCGGAGGCTCTGGACGGGGTCGGCCAGATGTTCGCCGCCATGGTCCGGGCATCCGGGCGAGTCCCGCAGATCTCGGTCGTGCTCGGGCCGGCCGCCGGTGGAGCGGCCTACGGTCCCGCACTCACCGACATCGTGATCATGGCACCCGAGGGACGGGTGTTCGTGACCGGACCGGACGTGGTCCGCAGCGTCACCGGTGAGCAGATCGACATGGAAGCACTCGGTGGTCCCAGCGCGCACGGCAAGAAATCCGGCGATCACGTGTGCCACGCCGGATT
>OBLV0100000533.1_pt1 | contig 11525 bp, 8 predicted proteins | sample 1520071 | NCBI WGS metagenome assembly OBLV01 (sample SAMEA3888446, study PRJEB22518) | metagenome | reverse complement strand
GCACGTTCTGCCATACCCCCGACCGGTGAAGGGCAGCCCAAGCCACAACAGGCCGCCAGGACGGCACGTTCTGCCATACCCCCCGGCCGGCGGGGGAGTGGGTCACAGGAAGCGGGGGGAGCTACCTCACAGCCCGGCGGGCGGCGGCCGTCTTGTACCGCCGGTGGAAGACGACGTATCCGCCCAGGATCAAGGCGCCGACGATCGCCGGCAGCGTTGCCGACAGGGGTGACTCGGGAACCGACGGGGAAGGCGTGACGCTGGCGGCCAGCATGTCCGCCTCGCTCAGGTCGCTCTGGCAGGCGGTGAGGTCCGAGGACTGCTCGCTGGCCGCAAGGCCCGTGCCGAACTCTGCCGCGGCCAGGTCGGCCTTGATCGTGGTGGCATCGGTATCGCGCTGAGCGCCGAGCGTCTGGAGCTGCGACAGGTACGACTGGTAGACGCTGTCGTCGCCCGCCGTGCCGGTTCGGAGAGCGGCATTGTCGCCGACCAGGACGTCATCGCCGAACTGGCCGACGCTGGCGTTGAGCTGCTTGTAGCACTCGGCCAGGCTCTCGACCTGGGCGGTGCTGGCGTTGCCGGCGGTGGCCGTGCCGTTCGGCATGATGGTCAGATCCTCGTAGACCACCCGGCCGTCGTCGATCTTGTCGTCCTTGAGCCCGGCGAGGGCCAGGAGCGTCGGCCGCACATCGGTCTGGTCGGCCCAGGTGCCGGTGCTCAGCGGAACCGTCGTCACACCGGTCTCTGCCTGGTCGGCCGTGATGGCGGCGTTGGCAGGACCGGGGCCGTCGATGCCGTTGTTCTTGACGCCGGGCCCGACAATGCCCCACCAGTTGGTGTTGACCTCAGGCGAGTAGTACCCGTGATCCCAGGCGTAGTGAGATGCGATCTGGGCGCAGCCGGTGTTGGCGTTGGCCGCCGTCGTGCCGGCTGCGCAAGCCGGCGAATCGTTGCTGTTGTTGCCGGTCAGGCTCTCGGGGGTCGACGGGGCGGAGAAGTAGACGTCGGGGTCAGGGAAGGCCGCGAACGAGGGCGTTCGAGTCGGGTCGGCGTCGACGAAGTGAAGCAGCTGCTCAGCGGTCGGATCGGCGAGGTACCGGATCAACGGGTCCGCGGCGTTGGCCTCATAGGGATTGTTGACCGTCGCCAGTCCGAAGTCCCGCTCCAGCTGGCGGACCGTCGAAGTCGTCTGGTTGCCTTCGGCAAAGACGACTGGGCCCTGGCCCTCGATGTAGTACGGGGTCGTATTACCCTCTTGGGCCGCCAGCAGGCCGTGGGAGGAGACTTCGTCCTCACCGATGTAGTTGACCGTGGTGGCGCCCGAACCGGTGTTGGCGTAGCTGCAGTCCGGGATCTGCAACGGCGCGTTCTGCGAGGCCGCCGGCGTGCCGTTGGCGTTGGACACCAGGCCGCCCTGCGGGGCGCCGTTGGTGGTGCCGGAGCAGTTCGGGGTAATCGTCCGGCCGACGTTGGCGCCGGCGAAGTGGTCGCCCTCATCGGAGCCGAACTCGAAGAGGGTGTTGGACTTGTTGATCCCATCGGCGGCCAGGCGGGCGAAGAACTGGGAAAACGCCTGGTCGTAGGCCTTGGTGTTCTCGACATAGCACGGATCGCCTGGGCCGGCGGCACCACCGGTGCCGGTATACGGGTTGGTGCACCCGGTGTCGCCGAACTTCTTCTCGTGGACGTCGCCGATGTAGGCATAGGTGACGGGGACGCCCGACTCCTGCATGTCGGCGACATAGGCCAGGCTCTGGTTGGCGACGATGGGGCCAAAACCGGGGAAGCCCGGCGTCGACTCGAAGTCACCGTTCAGCTGGTTTCCCTCCAGGTCGACCAGGTTGCCGGCGGCGTTGGTCACCGGGTAGCCGTTGGCATTGGTGAGGTTGTCGATTCCCTGCCCGAGTTGCGGGGCGATATAGCGGTGGCCGTTGAGCTCCTGGAAGCCGGTGTAACCGCCCGGCTCGTCCGGCAAGAGGTCGGAGTTGGCGGTGGGCGACGCCGTGCTCTGCCCGAACTTCACGCCCGTCGCGGTGGAGCAGAAGCCATCGCCCTCAGCACAATGGACGGTGAGTCCGAGGTAGTCGGCCGTAGTGGCATCGCCGAAGCTATCGTCGGCTGCCAGTTCTGCGGCCTCGGGCGAACCGGCCCCGTACACCGTGTTGATGTCGGCCGTCTTCTCCAGGGTCATGTTGGCCGTAGCCACCGCCCCGACGTCACAGCCGGCCCGTGTGAACGGCGTCCAGGGAGCGGGAGTCACGGTGTCGACTCCCGTCGCCGCGCTGGTCGTTGCGGTGGGCGGCACCGTCGCGCTGTTGACCATCGACGGGTTGTGGTCCTCTGTGCTGGCCGCCTGGCCCGAGTCGTTGATGATCGGCGAGTTCCAACTGACAAACGAGTCGGCCTCGTTCACGTCGCCGCTGCCGTCGCTGCGGTAGTACTCGTACTCGTTACCGATGCCCATACCCATGCGGTCGCCGTAGAGGCCGGTGTAGTTCGTAAGGCTGTCGACCGAGGTGTGGGCGATCAGCGGCGTGTGGCTGTTGGATAGGAGCGTTCCGTTGCCGACGATGAAGTTGTACAACGATGGGATCTGCTCGAGGTCAGAGAGGATGTTGGGGTCGTCCCGGTTGAAGTGGACGTTGTCGAACAGGATCTCGATCACGTGCTGGACGCCGTTGCCGAGCGTGCAGGTCGAGGTCACGGGCGTGGGCTGAACACCCGCCGCGGCCGCCGGCGCCGCAGATTGCGTGGCCAGCGCGGTTAGGCCCGCCAGGGCCCCCGACATGATCCCGACGGCCAGCCCGGCCCGACCGACGACCCGGAAAACGACGCGAACCATCCTCACGAAATTTCTCCTGTCCGTCGGTAACGACCGCCCCACTGTCCCTGCGTCGAAACCTAACTGTCGCCCCCTCTCCGTGAGCGACGAGCGGTTGAACACTTGAAGAAGCCTGAAGAGACCGTGGGTTACAAAATGGGGGTTACAAAATGGGGTTACAAACGGAGTTACAGGATGGCCACGTGTTCAGGCCAGGAGGCCAGAGCCGAGCCAGTCGCGAGGACTCGTGACACCGGGTAGGGCGAAGAAATAACCGCCACCGACGGGCTTCACGTAATCCTCGAGCGGTTCTCCATTGAGCCGGCCCTGCACTGCCTGGAACTGACGCTGCACGTCGGCGCAGAAGGCGCAAAAAATGAGCCCCATATCGAGGTTGCCGGCATCGTCGACCGACAGAGAGTAGTTGTAACCCCGGCGAAGGATCAGGGATCGGTGCGTGGCTGCCGTCCGCGGGTTGGCCAGGCGGATGTGGGCGTCGAGCGGGATGACGGTTCCGGCCGGATCGTCCTGGTAGGAGGGGACGTCGAACTCTTTGTTTCCATCTAGTGGGGCACCGCTGCCGCGACGGCGGCCGATCATGGCCTCTTGCTCGGAAACCGCGACCCGATCCCAGAACTCCACCAGCATCCGGATGATACGGACCACCTGGAAGCTACCGCCGGCGGCCCACGTCGGCGCCCCGGCGCCGGCCCAAAGCAGCTGCTCAACCTGGGCCGGGTCGTCGCGCAGCGGGTTAGCGGTCCCGTCCTTGAAGGCCAGGAGGTTGCGGGTCGTCCCGCCCGCCTGCTCCTTGCTCGGCTGATGGAACCCGTCGATCTTCCAACGGACTGCAAACGCGCCTCGTGTCGGTCGCAGCAGCTCCCGAAGGGCGTGCAGGCAGGTGTCGGCGCTGTTGGCGCAGATCTGCACGAGCATGTCGCCGTGGGTCCGCGTCGGGTCCATTCGGTCGTTGGGGAACACCGGCATCGCCACCAGGCCGGGCGGGCGCCGGTCGGCCAGGCCGTAGCGGCCGTCGAAGAGCGACGCCCCGACGCCGACGGTCACCGTCAGGTGATCGGGCAGCACGACCGGCCCGAGAACCCCCGAATCAGACGTCGGCGCCTCGCGTGACACGACCGGCGGCACGCCGCCGGCGGTGAGAAAGCGGGCCTCGGCGCTAAGCGTCTGGAAGCCCGCCACCAGCGAGGCGCGGTCAGGGGCGACGGCATCCAGGGCCACGAATATGGCCGCCGGCTGAGGCGGCGTGATGATCCCGGCCTGGTGGACGCCCTCGAAGGCAATGGCCTGGTGGGCGTCGGTGATCACAGCGCTTTCGAGGCTCCGGGCGGCCCCGGCCGGCCGGACGAAGCCGGCGACCGCGGCGCCGCCCGCGACCACCGCCCCACCGAGCAGGCCGCCTCCCAGCAACCCCCTCCGGGATATCCCCCCGCCCTTCCCCGCTCCCGACACAGAGGCCGAGCCCGCGGCAGGGGCCGAGCCCGAGGCAGGGGCCGAGGCCGCAGCGGCGGGCGAGGCCGGGGCCGACGCCGCAGCGGCGGGCGAGGCCGGGGCCGAGCCCGGGCCGGTGCCGTCAGTGCTCATTGACGTCCCTCGGTTCCTGGGGCGGGGTGATTAGGCCGGGTATCTGGGCCAGCTCCTCGAGGAGCGAGCTCATGGCCGCGGTCAGCTGCTCGTGCTGGCTGATCGACAGCGAGTTGTCAGGAAGGTAGAGGCCCGACGCGGTTTGCAACGACGCCAGGATCCCATCAACCCGAGCGAAACCGGCGGTCACGACCGATGGCAACGTGGGTTCTTGGCGCGCCACGAGCGGCCGCAACGTCGCAAACACTTCCTCGGCTCCGGTCGTGCTGGCCGCCGCGTCATCGATCCCGGTATGGCTGTTCGGCTCAGCCAGGCCTGTCACCTGCTCTTGCAGCGCGTTTTCGAGGATCTCATGCGCCCGGGTCGCGTAGTCGAGCGACGTGATGACGACCAGCGGAAGCATGGCGCGCAGATGGAAGACATCGGAAGAAAGCCGATCGATCGTCGCCACGACCACGGGAGTCGCGGCGCCGCTCCACAGTTGCAATTCGAGCTTATGGAAACCGGTGAAATCGGGGTCCGCCGGGCCCAAGGGCAGCCCGTCGGACAGCCCGTTGATGTCGTCGTTCAACGTCCCGAAGGCGTCGTAGGCAGCACCAATCCGCTCGTAGTCGGCGTGCACCAGCGGGTAGTCGGCTTCGGCAGCCGCTGTGTTTCCCGCCGTCACCTCCGAACGCAGCGGGCCCAAGCCGGCCGACAACGCCGCTAGTTGGGTCGCGACGTATGCCTTGTAGGCCCCGATGGGGCCGGCGAAGTCGTCGTCGGTGGTCGGCTCGATGCCGCCGACCGCGGGCCCGGACCCGGTCACCACGATGGTGGAGGTGATCGGGTTATCGTCGGTCCGGCCCGGCTCGCACACCAGGGTGTAGCGGCCCGGCCCCAGGTCGACGGGCATCGGAGCTGAAGTACCCGGCCCGACGTCTTCGATCTCGCCGTACTGCAGTGTCAGGGTTGGGCCGAAGCCGAAGATGTCAACCTCGGTAGCCGAGGCCCCGACATCGTCGACCGTGAAGTACTGGGCGCCGGGGTGGGGCCGGCCCGAAAGCGTGCACGAATGGTCGCCCGCCATGACCACCGGGGTCGCACTGGCCTGGTGCGAACCCGCCACCAGGGCGATCGCCGCCGCGCCCACGACAACGAGCGCGATCACCGCGCTAAGGACCTTGATGTGCTGGGCGCGCGGTGTTAGAGGAGCGACAGCCGATGGAGCCCTGGGTTCGGAGCGTATCGGGAGAGTCGAGGTCATTGGCCCAGCCCGGGGAGCCCGGACGGCGACGAGGTTAGAAACCGGCAGAGCCGTCGACATAGCGCGGCATCAACGGTTCAACCGCTGTTTACCCGGTGTTCGGGGGCGGGCGACCGCTCATGGACGGATCGCGGCGCGGCGTCGACGCCGGGATGAACGGCCGGCGAATACTGCATCAGCGCATTGCCAGGAACTCCAAGGATTCGTACGTTCAGCTGGGCACAGCGATGCCCGTGCAGCGCGCCAAGCGAGTCGAGGAGTCGCCGGTGGAACGAACCAATCGGAGAGCCTGGTGGACCATGGTTCGAATCGCGTCGGCGGCCGGCGTGTTGACCGTCGGCCTCGCCTCGCCGGCCCACGCCAGTACCGTGTTCACCGCTGGCGATGTGGTCGTGTACCGAGTAGGCACCGGCGCTGCGGCCCTATCAGGGACCTCGACGGCCGTCACCCTTGACGAGTACCTGCCGTCGAGCGCGAATCAGGCGACTGCTCAGTTCTCGCTGGCCATGCCGATCGCGGCCGGTACGGGCACAACGCCGAACCCCTTGACGGCCAGCGGAAGCGCCTCCTCCGAAGGTGGGCTCTCGCTGTCAACCGACGGAACGACGTTGCTCATCCCCGGCTACGCGGCCGCTACCGGTGTGTCCAGCATCGCGAGCACCACCGACAGTGTCGCTCAACGGGTCGTCGGTGAGGTCGACTCGGCCGGTGACATCAACACAACTACCACCTTCGGTGCCACGGCCTTCAGTGGCAACAACCCCCGCGGTCCGGCCTCGGTCGACGGGTCGGTCGTCTGGATGGCCGGCGCCGGCGGCACCGAAGCGACCAGTGGCGGCGTATGGTCCGCCACCAAGGGCGCCACCACCTCCACGATGCTGACTGGTGGCAACTTCCGCTGGGCCAGAATCTTCAACGGGCAGCTCTACGCTTCGTCGGCCAGTGCCACCTCGCCCGCTGTCATCGGCATCAACCAGGTCGGCACCGGGCTTCCCACGACCACCTCGACCATCACCAATCTCGCAGGGCTCGACTCCTCCAGCACGGGTTCCCCCTACGACTACTACCTGCTGAGCGAGGGCGGTACCGGTATCGACACTGCCTACGTGGCCGACAACACCATCGGCATCGAAAAGTACAGCCTCATCGCCGGGACCTGGACGGCCGAGGGCAGCATCGCCATGGCGGGGGTCACCGGCCTGACCGGCTCGGCCAGCGGGACCACGGTGACGCTGTATGCCACCGACCCGACGAGCCTCGCCACGGTGACCGACGCCTTTGGCACCGGCACCTTGGCCGGCAGCCCGACCACGCTGGCGACGGCTGCCACCAACGAGGCCTTCCGTGGTGTCGCCCTCGCCCCTCAGCCGGCGGTCACCACGCAGGTTCCCGAGGCGCCGCTGGCAATCCTGCTGCCAATCGGTGCCCTACTGCTGATTGGCGGCGCCGTCATCGTGGTTCGTCGCCGGCGCCAGGCCGCTTGACGGAATTGAGCCGGGTCTCGACCCGCCGGTCGGGAACGAACCACATCAGTGACACCACCACGTAGAGGCCGATCGCGACCCATCGGTTGACGAACAACGCCAGTGGAATGGCGGCGGCGTAGATCACCATCGAGAGCTTGCCCTTCAGGTCGCGCCCGATGGCCAACGCAAGGGTCGACTCGGGCCCCTCCTCGGCGACGATGGCCGATTGCAGCAGGAAGTAGGCAATCCCGGCAAGCAGGAGGACGCAGCCGTAGGCCGCGGTGGGCGGGGTGGCGAAGTGGTTCTCCCCCATCCATTCGGTGCAGAAGGGGAACAGGGACAGCCAGAACAGCAGGTGGAGGTTGGCCCACAGGATGACGCCGTTGATTCGTTCCGCCGCCTGGAGCATGTGATGGTGGTTGTTCCAGTAAATCCCCAAGTTGACGAAACTGAGGACGTAGGTAAGGAACACCGGCAGGACCGGCCGCAGCGCAGCCCAATGGCTTCCGACCGGCTTCGGCAGCAACAGCACCATGATCGTGATCAAGATCGCGATCACGCCGTCGCTAAAGGCCTCCAGTCGCCCCTTGCGCATCGCCAGAAGCTACCCCGCAGGCCGCGTGCCGGGGGGTGCGATGAATAACTGGGGTGTACACCCCACTTATTCATCGCACCCCCCGTCAGAAGCTAATGCCGCAAACCGTAGGGGTCGTCGAACTCCCAGCGGCACCGGTCGACGCCGGCGTCCATGGTGTCCATCTCGGCCACCCAGTCGTCGAAGAACCGCCGTTGCTCATCGACATCCTTGGCGGTCGGCCACGCCACGTTGCTGAACATCCAGGCGTTGAGAAAGACGCCATCGACCTCGGCGCTCATCGGCTCCCCCGGGGGCACCGAGCGCCAGACGTAGTCCTTCTCCGACCGGCCGATGAACAAGATCTCATCAGGTCCGGGCTTGGACGCCACGATGCCCTCGAATACCTCGTCTTCGGTCACAGCCACCTCCTTGCGCACCAGAGCGACCTGGACTACCCACGACGATACCAGCACGACCCGGCCGTCCCTTTTCCCCATCTTTCCGGTCGACAATGAGAAATGCTCAAAAGTTGATCAACTAACTCAACTTTGGTTGAATGGACCGGTGGAGACGCTCCAGATCGATCCGACCATCGCGGCGGACATCGCTGCCGACATCGCCAAATTCGAGACGGTCCTGGCGGAGTACCTGGCCGGCCAGGTCGATGAAGACGTCTTCCGGATCTTTCGGCTCAACAACGGGATCTACGGCCAGCGCCAAGGCGGGCACAACCAGATGGTGCGCGTCAAGGTCCCCTATGGCTCGCTCGTCCCCGAGCAGCTCGAGATGCTGGCCCAGATCGGCGACACCTACAGCCGTGGCTGGGGCCATATCACGACCCGGCAGAACATCCAGTTCCACTTCGTCCCGCTGCAGCGCATCCCCGACGTGATGCGGGATCTAGCCGGCGTGGGCCTGCATACCCGGGAGGCCTGCGGCGACACGGTGCGCAACGTGACCGGCTGCCATCTGGCCGGCGCCTGCCCCTTTGAGGTGCTCGACATCAGCCCGTGGGCCGAGGCGGCCTACCGCCACTTCCTCCACCACCCCTACGGCCAGCGGCTGCCCCGCAAGTTCAAGATCAACTTCTCCGGCTGTGCCACCGATTGCGGCCAGGCCATGTTCAACGACGTCGGCGTGGTAGCGGTCGGCCAGCCTCGGGAGGACGGCACGGTCGAGCCGGGGTTCCGGGTGTTCGTGGCCGGCGGCCTGGGGGCCAACCCGCACGCCGCGCTGGCACTGGAGCCATTCACCAGCCGCTCCCAGCTGTTGGCCACCATCGAGGCCTGCCTGCGAATGTTCGACCACTACGGCAACCGGGAAAACAAGCTCCGGGCCCGAATGAAATGGCTGGTCGACACCCTGGGCATCGATGAGGTGCGCCGCCGTGTGCTCAAAGAGCGCAAAACCCTGATGGCGTCGAGCACCTGGCCGGGCGGAATCCCCGCCTACGTCGTCGAGCACGGCGATGCGCCTGCCGGGATCGGCGCCGGCGCCACCCCGACGCCGGTTGGCACGCCGGTGACGCTCCGGCTCGGGCCGGGTACCAGCTACCAGCGTTGGGAGACCGCCAATGTCGTCATCGGCGTCGCTCGCGGCACCGTCTCGGCGTATGCGTTCTGCCGGCTGGGCGACATCACGTCCGAGCAGTTCCGAGCCCTGGCGGCGATCCAGCGGGAGTTCGAGGTCGAGGTCCGGGTCACCAACCGCCAGAACATCGTCTTCCGGGGCCTGGCTCCCGACCAGCTACCGTCCCTGCACGAGCGTCTGCAGGCGATCGGGATGGCCGAGCCGGGCGCCGAGCTAGCCCGCGATGTCGTCTCCTGCCCGGGGGCCGACACGTGCAACCTGGCCGTCACCCAGAGTCGGGGCCTGGCCGACGCCATCGGCCTGGCCCTGGAGAGCGCCGGCCTCGCCGATGTCGGCGGCGTGCGCATCAACATCTCGGGCTGCACCAACTCCTGCGGCCAGCACCACACCTCCGACATTGGCTTCTTCGGCGCCGAGCGCCGGGCCCACGGCCGCTCCGCCCCCGGCTACCAGATGCTCCTCGGCGGCCATGTCGGCCAGACCGAGGTCGAATTCGGAGCCAAGGCGCTGCGGCTGCCCGCCAAGGCGGTGCCCGAGGCCGTGGTCCGGGTGGTCGGGCGCTATGCCGGCGAACGCAACGCGGGCGAGGCGTTCCCGGCGTGGCTCACCCGGGTGGGCGGCGCTGCCGCCGTGGGCACCGATCTGAAGGAGCTGGACAACTGGCCCACCCCCGAGGAGGCACCGGACTTCTACGTCGACTATGACGAGACCGGGCCCTACGCGGCCGAGGTGGGCGCCGGCGAGTGTGCCGGGACCTGACGTTTCCCCCTTCTCAGAGGAAAGGTTCATGACACTGCTCCACTCAAGTGAGCTCAGCGACGGCGAGTTGCTGGCGGTCTCCGCCCGGCTCGAAAACGCCCCGGCCAGCGCCGTCATCAGCTGGGCGGTCGACAACTTCCAACCCCATCTGTGCCTCACCTCGTCCATGACCGACGCCGTCCTCATCGACTTGGCGGTCAAGGTCGAGCCCTCGATCGAGGTCGTGTTCATCGACACCGGCTACCACTTCCCCGAGACCCTGGAGATGCTTGAGCTGGTGCGCCGGCGCTACGGGCTCAACCTGCGGGTCATGACGGCCCTCCCTCAGGAGGAGGAGCTGTGGAAGGTCGACCCGGCGAACTGCTGCTCAGCGATCAAGACGGGGCAGCTTGATCGCGCGCTGTCGGGGAAAATGGCATGGATGAGCGGCGTGCGTCGCGACGACGCGCCGACCCGCGCCGCTACGCCGGTTGTGCACCGTGATCTCCGGGGCCTGGTAAAGGTCAACCCGATCGCAACCTGGTCGGCGTGGGATGTGGCCGGCTACGTCGAGGACCACGACGTGCCCGTCCACCCGCTGGTGAGCCAGGGTTACCTGTCGATCGGCTGCCGACCCTGCACCGCTCCTGTCGCCGAGGGCGCCGACCCCCGCTCTGGACGTTGGGCCGGCCGCGACAAGACCGAGTGCGGGATGCACGTCTGACCTGGTCGGCCCTCCCGGGCTAGTGACCTGGTCGGCCCTCCCGGGCTGGTGACCTGGTCGGCCCTCCCGGGCTGGTGACCTGGTCGGCCCTCCCGGGCTGGGCGTAGCCAAATCGGTGGTGTTGGCGCGAAAGATCAGCCAGTCAGGTCGGGGTAGGGCGCCGTGTCGTGGTGTCGCGGTCGGGCTCCGGCACACCCTGGTTGGAGGTCGGCGGCGGGAAGGCCAGGCCCTTGTCCTCGGTGCCGAGCAAGAAGTTGAGCAGCACCTGCTCGACCACGCTGGGATCGGTCATCGAGGTGGAAGGCAGCGGCGGGACCGTCGCCTGGGGTGTCGCCAACGTCGGCAGAGCCGTGGTCAGGTCCCCCACCGTCTGGTAGCGCCACGGCGAGACCTCGAGGCCACCGTCGCCCTGGATCGTCCCCGGCGGTAGGAACACCCGCTCGATGAACTTCAGCGTCGAAACATGGTCGAAGACGTCGGGGCACACCCAACCGCCGGCGCTGAAGGGGGAGATGACCAGGGCCGGGGTGCGGATGCCGAGGCCGACCGGCCCCAGCACGCCCTGGCTGTCGGCCTGGTCAGAGGCGGGATAAACCTTGGCCAGGGCGCTCGGCGTGACGTACTCGCCCTGGTAGGCGGCTCCGGTCGGGACGGCCACTGCGTTGGTGAGCGTCACCAGCGGTCCCGGCGTCGGCGGGGCCAGGTGGTCGAACCAGCCGCCATTCTCGTCATAGACGACGAGGAACACCGTCTTGGCCCAC
>OBLV0100000532.1_pt1 | contig 11525 bp, 15 predicted proteins | sample 1520071 | NCBI WGS metagenome assembly OBLV01 (sample SAMEA3888446, study PRJEB22518) | metagenome | reverse complement strand
CCACCGAGATCTACACTCTTTCCCTACACGACGCTCTTCCGATCTTACCCACGGACGAAGGTCACACCGAAGACGAGCAGCACCACCGGTAGAGCCAGACCGCCGAGAATCCGGTCACCGAGGTGCTCGGTGCCCCGGAGGGTCCGGGCCGACTGGACGACCACGAACCCGACCAAGATGGCGACGGCGACCAGCAACGCGGCCCGGATCGCCCCCCGATCGGTGACGAGGAGCAGGCCGGCGCAGAGGCAGAGGAGGAACGTGATCACAGAGGGGACGGCGTAGGGAACGAGCGACGTCGTCTCCGGAAGGCGGCGGGCCATATCACCCCGGGAGCGTCCGTAGGTCGCGACGTCGCTGAGCAAGGCTCGGGGAAAACGGGGGGCGGCGGCTCGAAGTGCCAGCCCGGGTTCGGAAATGATCTTGCCGTCGAGGAGCGTCCGCACCTTGTAACAGAGGCGGACGGCTTCGCCGCCACCGCGCGCCGGGGCCTGGAAACCACCCACCGCCCGGAAGGCGGCCGCCCGGATCACGAGGTTGGATGACCCGACCTCCCGCACGACGCCCGATGGGCCCGAGCGGGCGTTGTGGGCGGCTGGCGTGCCTCCCAGGTAGTGGGTCATGACCACGGCGCTGATCCGTTCGCGGCGTCGCCCGCCCTCGGGGATGACCGGTCCGCCCGCCACGGTGACCGTCGGGTCCTGGAAGACTCGGAGGACTTCACCGGCCCAGGTCGAGCTGAAGGTGACCCGCCCATCGATGAACGCCAGCAGGTCGCCGTGCGCCCGCCGTGACGCGGCGTCGTGGCGATCACCACGCCCGTTTGACGGGAAGACGACCACCTCCACCCCGGGTGGGGCGTCTTCCCACGGCTCCTCGCAGGAAACGATGACCTGGGCTCCGATGCCGGCTACTCCGTCACGCACGGCCTCGATCCGGGAAACGAGCTGTGCGTCCCGGCGGTCCACATCCACAATGACGCTCAGCGACAACAATGCGCCCGGCAGCGGTGGCTCAAGTAGCGGTGCCTCAAGGAGGGGAGTCTGCAGGTGGGGATTCTGAAGGAAGGGAGTCTGAAGGAGGGGCACGTCGAGCCGGCTCATTGTCGGATCCGCGTTGCATGCGGTCCTCTCAAGCCCCTCCATCACGCTGCCCTCCGCGAGCCACAGCAGTTCGTTGCATGCTCAGCCCATGCCTTGCCGGCGTTCAAAGCATAATGGCGTGAGCTTCCTGTGCGAATTGCTCGTGGCCCCGAGGGCAAGGGATCACGGCACCGCTTGAGCGCAGGCGAGCGTGCCGTACCGGCGTGACTGCCCCTCAGCAGGGCCTTTGGTAGGGTGCGGGGCGCCTCGCGAGCGTAGTTCAGCGGCAGAACATCAGCTTCCCAAGCTGAGAACGCGGGTTCGATTCCCGTCGCTCGCTCTCAGTAAAACTGCTGGTCAGGACCTGTTCGCCGACGATGTCGGAAGTGCGTTCATCGCGCGTCTATCGCGCGCGCGGTGCCGCCACCGGCGCGATGGCCTGGTCGCGGTCAGCGGTGGCGTGCTGGTAACGGAGGGCGGCGGCGGCGTTGGCGTGGCCCATCCGGGCCATCAGCGCCATGGTGGCAGCCCCGTAGCCGCGGCCCAAGATTGGCGATCGTCGGCCACCCCGTCTCCGTCTTGGCTTGGGGGGCCGAGCCGATAGGCCTTGGCGGCGGTGGGCGCTCCGGGTCCGCAGGGACCTTGGAGCGGGGCATGCCAGATCCGAACTGCGATGGCGGCAGCTTGGCCAGAGCCACGGGCCCGAGTTCGGGGAGGGACGTGGCGGTCGAGTAGCCATCGGTACAGTTCGCGGGTACGCACCCGAAGTTCCGTTCGCTTGTCAAGCCAGCGCTCCGACCACTCGGCCAACGTGGTCGTGCCCCGCCTTGGGTCGACCCAGGCCCCACGCGACTTATCGGTCTTCTCTCTCGCTGGTGGGTCTCGGCCTCACGCCGGGTGTTGAAGGTCCTCGTATAGACCCGGCCCCGGGGTCCCGCAGCCGCACGTCGTACCGCCGGCACTGACCGGTCGGCGACGGACGTGCACCGGCACGGCTCACAGACACCTCTCGAGCACGGATGCGGTGGTCAGTCGGCATGGGTCTCCTCGCTCCGTCACGGCGTCACTCGTATATCTGGCCATTCGCACCGCAACGTGTGACATGGTTTTTGCCATCACGACGTCGTGCCAAACATGTGACCGCACGGATGTCGCGGGCGGAAACAAATGGAAAGGAAAACGGTCAGAGTTGGCTGAACAAGTGCCATCCCGCTTAAGCTCAGCCACGTCAACCAGGACCTCACGTGCGATTGGTCGGAATCCCAGGCAGGCGCACATTACCGAGCGCCCGTATAAGGGCCGAAGTAGGACGCCCCTCCAGCACACCCTCAGGGTCGTCATGGTCCTGTCGGTCGAAGTAGCGCATCCGGGCATCCGGTGGGAGGGCCGAGGATTCAGCACAGGCCGCGGTGGGCGGCGGCGGTATACGGTGTCCAATCGGATATTTCTATTCTACCTTCGCACCTTTGCCCGCTTTGGCTGGCATTGACACCTTGACATTATAGCGACGCCGGCGCATGCTGCACGAGAGAGGTGACCTGTCTCGGGACCGTCGTCTGGGAGTTGAATATGAGATTAGAGATGCGTCGGGTTGTCATACGAGTGTTCGCCATCAGCGCGGTTGGATTGCTCTCGTTCCTTCCTTCGGCTTCGGCGCAGGCTGCTCCGTTGGGGCCTTCCGGCATTGCCCCGGTCACAGCACACCTCATAGCAACCGGGGCGAAGACGCTTCTGACTACCGATCACGCGATGGTGAGAGTTGGGTTTCGCACCTACAATGTGTCGAGCTCGCAGGGGTGGGCATAGCCCTGGAGCACTTCGACCGTTTGACGCCGAAGGCTGTAACAATGATGTATGCATCGAGATCACGTCGCAAGGTGGTAGTGGGCCTGTCATCGACGGCTGGGAAACACAGGCATGGCAATATGGTGGGTGCGTGGACCCAACCGCCTACTTCACTGGCCGGAACCCGAGCAGGACGACCGGAACGATCGTCGATTTTTGGACGTGGGGAAGTGAATATTGTACGTCGAGCAACACTGTGACGGAGTGGTGGTCGCAAACGGAGGCTGGTCTCGGACGATATGTCAACGGATCGCAACTTTGCAACTACTGGACCCCCTTCCCCGGGCATCCATGTGAGACGGTTGAAGGTTAAGATTCGAAAGAACCTACCATTTCATGACAGACCTTCTCTCCCACGAGGTGATAGAGATCCTGGCTGCGTCGGGCTTGGATCTTCCCGTTACGACGGTGTCACAGGAGCGATTACTGCAAGCCTTTGCCGGGGACAAGCGGCTGAGAGCACAAGCTGAAGAATTCGTGACCCTGGCGGAGATCTTCACTGAAGGGAACCACCCGGTTGGGGAGAACGCTCGCGAGTATCTCCGGGTCCGAAGTCGCTTACTAGGCATTGTGCTAGGTGATACCTCCGGATCTCAATACCGGCCACCTACCGGCGGTTGTAGAACTGTTTAGTGAGCAAGGCCTATCACAATGTTGCAGGTTGTTTTCCGAACGGTGCCACGGCTGACGAAGTTGACATTTCGGTATATGAAGGCGCATATAGTCATGAGTCGACAGGAAACGACGACTCGAGAAGTCCGTCCGATCGCCTGTCGCCACGTCCGATATCCGGCGCGATATCGCGCTCGGCTCGCTCGATAATGGTCTTGTCTTGAGGGTGTCTGGTTGCCGGCGTTGAGATTCTGCCCGCCGCCCGTCGGCGTGGGCGCCGGCGGGTTGCAACTGCACGCGACGGGCGCGTCAGCTACTGGCGTGGCCGTCCACCTGAACCCGGATGGCGTTGGGCGGCCAGGCGTAGCCGATCGGTAAGGTCCTCGGCCTGGTCATGGAACATGAGTCGATCGGTGGCGTAAAGGACCCGACCGTTCACGCGCTCAATGTGGTTCCCGAGTTCCGCCTCGACAACGCAGGCCGGGATCAGGACGGCACGACCAACCCGAAGGTGGCGGTCGAACAACACCACGGCGAGCAAGCTGAACGATTCGCCGGAGCGGAAGATTCCCAGTTGCAGCTTTCCGTTGCTGTCGGGGTCTGGCACCCGCCGGGCTTTGACCTGGATGCGACCCCACCGCTCGGTCTCGATGTCGAAACCTCGACGCGACCGTGGGGCGAGCGCACCGTCAAGAGCGCCAGCCACCAGCCGTTCGGCGTAGTCGCCGACCAGGTTGTCGGAGCGGATCACAGTCCGCCGCTTCAACTCGTCGACTACTTCGGCGTACAACGACACCAGCTCGTGCGACCCCATCGCTTGCAGAGCCGCATGGGACGGCGGCGCTTCGGGGAGGTGCGCCCACACATCAGCAAGTCGCGACGCTCGCGACCGGCTACCGCTAATGTTGCCGTTCCTGACGCTGACGTCGCTCGCCCGACCTTGAGCGGTGAGCCGCCATCGTCGATAGCCAGTGGTCTCCACTAGCCCGGCCCGCTTCAGGTTCGACTTGGCTGACGCGATCCCGTTATACAGGGCGACCCAGCGCCGGGGGTCGGACGCCAGTTCGATGCGGTCAGCCGGGGCAAGCTGGGTAATCACTGCTTCCTCGATGGCGTCGTTGTCGCCTTCGCCGTCCGGAAGAGTCAGGAGGGCCGTGACGACCATGTGTTGCATCGGGTATCGGGAGCCATCACTGGCGGTCACTGCTGCTGGCATCGGCATCATCACCAGCAGGCTTTAGCAACACCGCGGGATAGCGTGCCCCTCATCGGACTCACGGAGCGCGGAAGCGATCCTTCCGGACCAACGGCCGACGCGTCCGGGCCCAACTGAACTCGTTAGCGGGCAACGCCAGGCCCTTCGTTAACATCCTTCGTGCTTGTCAAATCGGGTCGGGATGCCTATTTCCTCGCGGTCGGCAGGGGCCGAAGTCGGGCGTTTCCGAGGAGCGCACGAACAGACTTGAGTGCCTACAAGTCGACATCCGATAAGCGCCGTGAGGTGCTTCCTCGCCTGCCCGTTTTCGACGTGTTATCTTGATTCGATTGCGGCCAGTGCAGCCGGGACTCGTTTAAGCACGCGTTGGCGGTCGCATAGTTCCATCGAGCTGATGAAGGATCCCCCGGAGCGTATTTCGCTCGTCCGACGTCAGGTAAGGAATCGAGGCCTCAGCAGCCACAAGGGCATGATATTGGTCCATATTGGAACGCGGGGCCGTCAACGAGCCCACTATCGGAGAGAACACGTGAAGTGTTGGCAACTCCTCTAGGATCGCGAGTGCTGCGATCCGGTCCCCTTCCGAGCCCTTAGCGAATTTGTCATCGACCGGCTCGAGTCCGCCGCCCACGAGACTCGTCCTCGATGGCGAGAGTTATCGCGTCCGTCAGAAGCCAAAGATAACCGACCCCAACCAACTTGTTGACCCGCCGTCGACGCAACTGCGAAAATCACGACGCCGACGTTGACATCCCAGGAACCCGGTCCCATGCCACTACCCCGGTAGGCGTTGCCTTGCCAGTGGCGCTCGTGGCCGACGTTGACATCCCAGGAACCCGGTCCCATGCCACTGGCGCTGGGTGGTCCTATCGAGTTGGCGCACGATACCCCCCGCTGCCGCTACGCCGGAGCCGCCCTCCTGATCTCGGCCCTTCTCGTCGCCGCCACAGCGTGCAGCGGCGCGTCGTCCGCCATCGCTGCCACAGCGGTCCGTGAGACGACTGCCGCTCACCTTCGAGGTTGCCATCGAGTCCCAGTCCACGCTCACGGAGCTCGAATCGCCCACCCAAAGCTCGGGCGCGGCTCAGGGTGTCGTCGACCTAACTCACTCCGCCAGCGATGTGATGGGCACCTCGCCGACCACAACAGCTGACGTTTAGCTATCCGCACTTCAAGTGATATCATCGAGAGTGTGAGTAGACCGGCGCCGGTCATCGCCCCGTTGTTCCGTTCCGAGCAGCAGCTGCGCCTGCTGTCGGTTCTGTTCGGAGGAAGCGATACGGAGTTGAGCATAGGGAGCTTGGCGGAACAGGCGCGGGTAGCCCAGGCGACGGCCAGTCGCGAGGTCGCACGGTTGGCCGACCACGGCCTGGTCAATACCCGCCCGCTGGGCCGCAACACCCTGGTGACGGCCAACTGGGACCTGCCCTGGGCCCGGGAGCTGCGTTCGATTCTGGTCCAGACCGTCGGGGTGCTGGGTCGCCTCGGCCACGCGCTCGGAGACCTCGATGGTGTCGAAGATGCCTTCGTATTCGGATCCTGGGCGGCCCGCTACCGCGGCCACGTCGGACCGGCGCCGCGTGACATCGACGTGCTCGTGATCGGCAGTACGTCGTTACGCGACGTGCGCCGGGCCTGTGCCGATGTCGAGGCCGAGTTGCGGGTCGAGGTCAACCCCGTCGTCGTCGACCCTGCCAGCTGGACGGCCCCCGACCCCGACCCCTTCATTTCCCAGGTTCGAAACGAGCCTTTGGTGGCCATCACGTCGGTTCCGCCCAATCGCTGATCGCCACCGATCCGACCCTTGCCGTGTCCGCCTGCCACGACGCCATCCGCAAAGCGGTCACCGCCCACATGGCGGCGGCCGGATTGAGGGCCCGATCCGGTGAAGGTGCCCACCGCATCGTCCTCGACTACGCCCGCCACCAGCTCGCCACAGTCCTCAACGTGCAGCTCCTCGCCGACGCTGAGCTCATCCGCCGCGACCGGGCGGTAGCCGAATACGGCGACTTCGCCTCCAAGAAGTACCCGGCCGACCACATTCGGTGGGCCGCTTCGGTAGCCGAACAGGTCGTGAACGCCGTGGCCGCCAATCTCGCCTCCACAAAGCAACCGGATCGTCCCCAGCCCCGGTGAGCCAGGCGAGGCGCCCCGCAGGCATCGGGCACCCGCTGTCCGCCCCAAGAGAAAAGGCAGGGCCCGCCGTGCGGTTCGGCCGGTGTGCCCGAACCCGCCGAGGTCAGCAAGGTCCATGCCAAAGAGCGGACAGGCACACATTGCCGTCGGCACCCTGTCGACGCCCACCAGCCTGTCCTCACCATCAACACCGTTGGGCGCACGCTCGTCTCGCGAATTCCCCACTGCCCCGCGCTAGCCTCGGTCCCTCCAAGGGCTGACCATGAGGCTGAGGTTCGGTTGACGGCGCGTTCGTCCTCCCTCCTCTTCTTGCTTGTGATCGGTGCCGCGGCGGATGGCAATGAAACGAACCTACGTTGTCCTCACCCAGCCGGAGCTCGAATGTCCGAGGAGATCGCATTGAAACGACTCCGCTCTATATGCGTGTATTGCGGATCATCTGTGGGAAGGGATCCTGAATATAAGGCATGCGCGGCCGAACTCGGAACGGCCATTGCCAGTCGGGGTATACATCTCGTCTATGGCGGAGGATCTGACGGACTAATGGGCGTACTAGGCAGTTCGACGCTGGCAGCTGGCGGAACCGTAACTGGTGTGATCCCATACCAACTGGTCGACCGCGAACTTGCGCACCCTGAGGTTTCCGACATGCGGATAGTGTCCTCTATGCATGAGCGCAAGGCGATGATGACAGCCTTGGCCGATGCATTCATGGTCTTACCAGGTGGCGTTGGCACCCTCGATGAGGCCTTTGAAGCCATCACATGGGCAAAGCTTGGAATACACAGCAAGGCGATTGCCTTTCTCAATATCTCAGGGTACTTCGATGGACTCTTTTCCTTTCTTGATCGTGCGCATGCCGACGGCTTCGTCGAGACCCGTAAGCATCTGGGAGTGTCCCTCCACCCCGACATTGACGGCGCACTTCTAGCCCTTGATGCTTTCCAATCGTTGGATGAGTGCTCCAAACTGCCTCCGGAACCGTAGTACTGGAATGGTGGAGACTGAACCCTGGAGGTCACACGCCATTCACGCACTACGCGCTCGCTTTGGACGTCGACTCCGGCATGGGTTCTGGGCGCACGACGAAGTCGAGCATCAGGTCAGTCTGAGCGACATGGTCGAGTCACGCACGCGTCCGCAATACGAATCGCCACCGGCCGCGGGTCGGGGTGAGCACGACCGAAAGCGTGGTGTGAGAGCATCGCCAACATGCGTCGGCTGCCGGCAGCGCTGGTCATCGTCGTCTTGCTGGCCGGGTGCAGCGGGGGATCGGCGCCGGCGCCGAGTCCGAGCACGACCGCCGGCGAAACACCCGTGACGACCGCTGCGACACCCGCAACGACTGCCGAAACCACATCGACGATCCCGTCGCCGGAGATCACGGCCGAGAAGGAGGCGGCCGCCAAGGTCGTGATCCAAGCGGCCGACGCCGGCACTGGCTTCACCTCGGCCGCGCACGACGCCAGCACGGACGTGGATCTCGGGCCATGCATTGGCCATGATCCGGTCCTCAGCGGTACGGCGTATCCAACTCAGGCAAACGGACCGGACCTGACATATTCGGGCGAGTTGGCCGAAATCGACATTCAGTCGTCGGTCCGGGTTGCTCCGACCGTTGCCGCCGCGCAAGCGTCGATGGCGGCGTTACAAGGTCCTGACCTGTTGTCCTGTCTCACCGAGCTGTTGCGACCGACGGCACCGTCCAACGGGATCACGGTCTCGAGCTTCTCGCTGGCGGCCCTTGCTCTGTCACCGGTCGGGGATGATTTGTTCGCGTACAAGGCGTCCCTAGTCGCGACCGAATCCGGCACCACGGTCGACACCACCGCCGACACTCTGTTCATCCGAACGGGAATGGTCATCAGCCAGCTATCGGTGGTCGGCATCAACGTCATTCCGACATCTACCCTTGTCAACCGATTGGCGACCATTCTGGCCACTCGGGCCCGGGCAATCGCCTAGCCCGACGCGACAACCGGGGTGCCGCCGGGCGTGATGGTCTCCCAGGTCCCACCGAAGCTCACCAGCCCTTGACCGCGGGCCCGGCCCGGTCCGGAGTCGCCCGAATAGGTATGGAGGGGATACCCGGCATAGGTGACGATCACTGTGCCGGACGGGCTCTTGACGACGCCTAGCTTCGAGACGATCGTTCCGTTTTCGGCGGTCGCCACCGGAACGCCGATCGGCAGGTACACATCGGGCCAGACGCTCGTACACCCGCCCGTAGCGGTGCAGGCCAACTTTCCCCCCTTCTCGGTAGTCAAGATGTAGACCGTCACGCCCAGCGCATTCGAGATGACCGTCCCGACGCCGGCCACCTTGGTGGTGCCGATCGCCTCGCCGGCGAAGCTGACCGTGGTCGAGGGCGATGCCGCCTTGCTCGAGCCGCTACAGGCGCCCAACAACACTGCGGCCGTTGCGGCGAGGCCGAGGCTCGCTAACCGGTAGGACCAGCGATGGGGGTGGGCGCGCATGGCCCGCAATCTGCCCCTGCCGGGCGGCGCTTGCAAGGCGCGGGATCGTCGAGGGGTCGGATCGCCCTGGCATGCTGGCGGCGATGGATTTTCGCGGTCCGGTGCGCACCGTGCTCCAGTGCCTGATGATCGGCTTCGGAGCGATCTTGCTGGCTCGCCTGGTCCGCTGGGTCGCCGGCCGTTACCGGGGCCCACGTCGCCGCCTCGGTCAGGGACAAGATCAAGCGGGGCGGGGTCGTCTCGGAGGAGACCAAACAGCCCGCACGGTGGGCCAGGTCATCGAATGGGTCGTCCAGGTCGTGGTCATATTCCTGGCCGCGGTCTTGATCATCGACCGGACCGGCATCCCGCTGTCGCGGTTGGTCGTGCCGGCTACGGCGGGCTGACCCCCCTACAAACCGCCCAGGCAGGCGAGGAGTTGCTCGTGGAGGAGGCCATTCGTGGCCATCGCGCTGCCGCCGGTCGTGGTGGCGCGGCCAGCGCAGTCGGTGAAGGCGCCGCCCGCCTCGGCCAGGATCACGGGCATGGGCGCCAGGTCGTAGCGCTCGGCCTCGGGGTCGACCATGGCGTCGATCCGCCCCGTCGCCACCAGCAAGTAGCCGTACCCATCGCCCCAGGTCCGCAAGATGGCGCCGGCCCGCTTGACCGCGAGCAGCGCATCGTCGTCCCAGGCCTCGAAACCGGAGGTCGAAAGGTAGGCGCCGGCGAGGGTGGCCTGGCGGCTGACCTGTGCGGGCGCCCCGTTCAAGAAGCAGCCGCGCCCGCGACCGGCCCAGACCATCTGGCCGAGGGCGGGGATGTTGACGACGCCGACGGCCGCTCCGTGGGCGTCCTCAACCGCCAGGAGGTTGGCGAACAGCGGGACGCCCCGGGTGAAGGCCTTGGTGCCGTCGATGGGGTCGACCACCCAGGTCCGGCCGCTGACCGACGGCCGGGGCGACTCTTCCTCGCCCACGATCCCGTCATCGGGATAGGAGCGGCCGATCTCGTTGCGGAGGAAGCGCTCGACGGCCCGGTCCGCCTCCGTGACGGGGGTGCCGTCGCCCTTTCGGTCGACCTTCAGGTCGTCGGTGCGGAACCAGTGGAGGCTGAGTTCACCGGCCCGGCGGGTGAGATCGACGGCCTCGGCGACGAGCGCGAGGTCGGCCGGCGGAGCAGCGGGGGCGTTCGGCGCGCCCGCAGGGTTATACGGCAGGTTCGTCGGCCACGGAGGGAGAGGGTCGCCGGCCCCGGCCTTCGAGGGCATCAAGCAGATGGAGGGAGATGTCCTGGACGAGGACGTCGTCGCGTCCGTTCTCCTTGGTCCCGTCGTCGATCATGATGTAGCAGAACGGGCAAGCCGTGGCGATGCGGTCGGCTCCAGTCGCGAGTAACTCGCGCGACCGCTCGGTGTTGACCTTGGTCCCGGTCGACTCCTCCATCCACATGCGGGCGCCGCCGGCGCCACAGCACATGCCCTTGGTACCGTTGCGGGGCGCCTCTACGATCTCGATTCCGGCCAGGTGCCCGAGAACGCGGCGCGGGGCGGCGTAAATGTCGTTGTGCCGGCCGAGGTAACAACTGTCGTGGTAGACCACCCGGTCCTCGAGGACCGCCTCGGAGACATCGAGGCGCTTGCTCTCGATCAACCGTTCGAGCAGTTGGCTGTGGTGGACCACCTCGTAGTTGCCGCCGAGCTGGGGATATTCGTTCTTGAGGGTATTGAAGCAGTGAGGGCACTGGGTGATGATCTTCTTGACACCCAGTTGCTCCAGCGTCTGGATGTTGTCGTTTGCCAGTATCTGAAAAAGGTATTCGTTACCCGACCGACGGGCCGGGTCGCCCGTGCATTTCTCCAGGGGGCCGAGGACGGCGAAGTCGATACCAGCGCGGCGGAGAAGCTTGACCGTGGCAATGGTGACTTTCTTGTTCTTGTCGTCGAAGCTCCCGGCACAGCCGACCCAGTACAAGTATTCGTGGGTGAAGGGCCGGTTGGGGTCGACGATGGCGACGTCGTCAGAGAAGCCCTTGGCCCACGCCGCCCGCTCCGTCGGTGCCAGCCCCCACGGGTTTTGCTGGTTCTCCATCGCCCGGTACGCCGTGCCGAGCTCGCTGGGAAAGTTGGACTCCATCAGATCGGAAGAGCGTCGTGTAGGGAAAGAGTGTAGATCTCGGTGG
>OBLV0100000531.1_pt1 | contig 11531 bp, 12 predicted proteins | sample 1520071 | NCBI WGS metagenome assembly OBLV01 (sample SAMEA3888446, study PRJEB22518) | metagenome | reverse complement strand
CACTGAGCGGCCCGACCTCGCCGCTGGCGGCGAAGCGGGTCGGCCAGCTCAGTGCACTGGAGGTCAACGACGGCTTCGCCCAGGCCAGGGCCGGGCCGGCTGCGCCCCAGCCGGCCGAGCAGGCGGCGGCGACCTTCACTGCCCTTTTGCAGGGCGAGGGCGTCACCGTCGCCGGCCCGCCGGCGAACGGGGCGGCGCCGGTCGGCGCCGCCACCATCACCCAGTTGGCATCGCCGCCCGTCGGCCAGGTGATGGACGAGATCCTGCGCCAGAGCGACGACGACGGCGCCGAGCTCATCACCAAGGAACTCGGCCGCCAGGCCGATCCGGCCGCGCCCACCACGGCGGCCGGTGTCGCCGCCATCGAGGATGACCTAGGGCGCGACGGCCTCCCGCTCAGCGGGCTGCACATGGTCGACGGCTCCGGCCTCGACCCGACCGACCGGGTCACGTGCACCCTGATCCTGGCCGCCCTCAACCGCAGCGGCCCCGATGGCACCATCGGCCTGGGCCTCCCCGTCGCTGGCCAGAGCGGCACCTTGATCCGCCGCATGGTCGCCACCCCGGCAGCCGGGCGGCTGCGGGCGAAGACCGGGACCCTGGACGGGGTGGCGGCGCTGAGCGGCTTCGTGACGCCGGCGGCCGCGGGCCCGGCGAGAGGGTCCGCGGGCCTAGCGGGTGGGGCCGAGCCCGACCTGTCGTTTTCCCTCATCTTGAACTCGGTGCCGGGCACGGCGGCGGGCGACGCCCTGACCGATCGCATCGGCGTGCTGCTGTCCCAGTTTCCCCAGGCTCCGCCGTTGACGGAGCTGGCACCGTTGGACACCGGATGACGGACCCGATTTCGAGTCGTTTGGCGATGTTCCCGTTGGGATCGGTCCTGATCCCTCATGGCGTGCTGCCGTTGCACATCTTCGAGCCGCGGTACCGGGTCCTGATGTTCGACTGCGTGCGCGGGGCTCGGGAGTTCGGGGTGGTGCTCATCGAGCGGGGTTCGGAGGTGGGCGGCGACGACCAGCGCTTCGACGTGGCCACCGTGGCGCGCATCACCGAGGCGGTCGAGCTGCCCGACGGGCGGTGGTTTCTGCTGGCGGTGGGTACGAAGCGAGTCGACGTCGTCGAATGGTTGGCCGACGACCCCTACCCGCTCGCCCTGACCGTCCCGCGCGCCGAGGCGCCCTGGTCCGAGTCGGCCGCCGCCGTCCTCCCTGACGCCGAGATGGCGGTGCGGCGGGTCCTCGCCCTGGCCCGCGACCTGGGCGAGGAGACGGCCCCGACCACGTTCGCCCTCTCGGCCGATCCGGTCGTCGCCGCTTGGGAGTTGCTGGCCGTCGCTCCCCTCGGAGCCCTCGACAAGCAGCGCCTCCTGGCGGTCGATGACCACGCCAAGCGGCTCGAGCAGTTGGCCCAGCTGGCGGGCGACTATGCGTTATTGCTCGCCTATCGTCTGGAACGGGAATAATGGGCACCCACAATCCCGTGGTGCCCGAAGAGAGGTGGCGTTGGCACTACCTCGCAAGTCCCCAAAGAAGGGCCAGGACGAGAGCCTGCCGACCGAGGTCAGAGAGCTGGTTGACCTCGTCATCCTCTATGCCAAGCAGCAGACCCTCGGTCCCATCAAGGAGCTCGGTCGCTGGGTTCTTTACGGCTTGCTCGGAGCCGTTTGCGTCGCCATCGGTTTCCTCTTCATTGCCCTTGGACTGCTGCGGGCGATCCAGACCGAGGCCGGGCACCACCTGACCGGCCTGTGGTCGTGGGTGCCCTACTTCGTCGTGGTGGTGTTTCTGGGCGTCGTCATCGCGCTGCTCGTGCGTCGCATCTCCCACGGCCCCGGCAGTAAGGAGCCCTGATGGCAAGGAAGCGGATGGCAAAGGACAAGACCGAGCCGGTGACCAAGGCCGACATCGAGGCCAAGTTGCGGGAGATCAAGGGCGAGGTTGACGAGACCGCGAGAGAGGCCAAGCCGATCGTCGAAGCGGTGGCCATCGGCGGGGTCATCCTGCTCATCCTGCTGGCGTATTTCCTCGGGCGGCGGAAGGGCAAGAGGAAGACAACGGTGGTCGAGATCCGGCGGGTGTGAGCCGTATGGAACGCCTTATCCGGTGGGGCTTGCGCCGCGGTTGGCGCGACGGCATCCTCAATGGCCATCGAGGATGGTTGGCTGCGGGTGCGGCGGCGTTGCTGCTGCGGATGCTGCTGCGGGCCATCGCCAAGGAGGATTCGGTCGTCTATCGGGAGATCCTCCGGCCGGGCGAGCGGATCCAGATCACCCACGAACCTCCGACGTAGCGCGGTCAGCGACAATGGAGCGGTGAAGGTCCTTCTCCGCGATCCGCGGCGCCAGGTCGATGTGGCGGCACCGGTCACGGTGCACGACCTCCTCGACGCCCTTCGCCAGATCGAGGTGCAATCGCCTGGGGCCAAGCAGGCCCTCTCCTTTGGCTTCCTGGACAAGGTGGCGCCATTGTTCACCGGCGTCGCCGGGCCGAGCGGGAGGCCTTGCGCCCCTGTGCCGGCTGCGGGTCGCCGACGGCCAGTGAGTGGTGCGCCTTCTGCAAGCTGGTCGCCCACGCCGGCCGGGGCGTAGCGGAGCAATGACCGACGGGACCGAACAAACGTGCCCGGCCGATGATGCTGGTACCGGCCGGAGGTTCGAGGCCGGCGATCGGGTCATGATGATCGACAGCAAGGACCGGCGCTACCTGCTGACCCTGGTACCGGGCGGCGAGTTCCACACCCACGCCGGACCGGTGGGCCACGACGACCTGATCGGACGGTGCGAGGGGGTGTCGGTTCGATCGAGCCGGGGGGGCACGTACCTAGCCGTGCGGCCCACGCTGGCCGAGGTCATCCTCAAGATGCCTCGGGGCGCCCAGGTTATCTATCCCAAGGACTTGGGGCCCATCTTGATGCTGGCCGATGTGTTCCCCGGCGCCAGGGTGCTCGAGGCCGGCGTGGGCAGCGGCGCCCTGTCGATGACGCTCCTGCGCGCCGGTGCCGACGTGGTCGGCTACGAGCTGCGGGAGGATTTCGCCAACCGGGCCCGGGCCAACGTCATCGGCTTCCTAGGCGAGGAGGTGCTCGGTCGCTACCACGTCGAACTCCGCGACGTCTACGACGGCATCGACGAGCAGGGACTCGATCGCGTCGTCCTCGACCTCCCGGAGCCGTGGAAGGTGATCAAGCACGCCGAGACGGCCCTGCGACCGGGCGGGATCCTGCTGTCGTACCTCCCGTCGATCGGCCAGGTCGCCCAGCTGCGCGACGCGATCGATCACAGCAGCTTCGGAATGGCCGAGACCGTCGAGATCCTGCAACGCAGCTGGCATATCGAGGGACCTTCCATCCGCCCCGACCACCGGATGGTTGCCCACACTGGATTTCTCACCACCGCCCGGCTCCTGGTCCACCAGAAGGGGCGGGACGGGTTCCCGCTGCGGTGAACCTGCTCGACGGCATCATTATCGTCCTGGCGCTGGCCGCGGCGATCGGTGGGTATCGGCTCGGGTTCCTGGCCCGCGCCGTGTCGTGGGTCGGGTTGGCGATCGGGTTGTACGTCGCCGCCCGCTTCCTGCCAACGATCATCCGCGCCCTCAACCTTTCGAGCTCCAGCTCGCGGCTGCTGGTCGCATTCCTGGTGCTCATCGGAGGCGCGTTGGCCGGCCAGGCGATGGGCCTGCTCGCTGGTTCCCGGCTCCACCACGCCCTCCCGCTCGGTCCGCTCCGCGAGGTCGACCGGGGGGTGGGGGCTGGTGTCGGGGCGCTCGGTGTGCTGGTGGCGTTGTGGCTCTTGCTGCCGTCGATTTCCGCCGTTCCCGGCTGGCCGGCGCGAGCGGCCACGACGTCAACGATCAGCCGCTGGGTCGACTCACATTTTCCCCAGGCCCCGGATGCCCTCGAGGTGCTACGCCGGATCGTCGGGCAGGACGCCTTCCCCCAGGTGTTCAACGCTCTGCAACCGAGCGAAACCCTCGGCGCCGCCCCGTCCTCGGCCGGCATCAGCGCGGCCATCGACGCCCGGGTACGGGCTTCGACGGTGAAGGTGGAGGGCCAGGCATGCAGCGAGATTCAAGAGGGGTCGGGCTTCGCCGTGGCACCCAATTTGATTGCGACCAACGCGCATGTCGTCGCGGGGGAAGGGGCCGGACGCACCAGGGTGCTCCTTCCCAACGGGACGACGCTGGCGGCGGTGGTCGTGCTGTTCGACCCCAACAGGGACCTGGCGTTGCTCCAGGTCAACGGTCTGGGCGAGGCCCCGCTGGCCCGGGCAGGTGGCACGGTTGGGGAGATCGGTGCGGTGTACGGACACCCCGGTGGGCAGGACGAGCTGTCTTTGGCCCCCGCCGAGGTCGCCCAGAGTGTGACCGCCGTCGGGCGCGACCTGTACGACACCCATCAGACCAGCCGCGACGTCTATATCCTCTCGGCGTCGCTGCACCCCGGTGACTCGGGCGCGCCCCTGGTCAATCAGAACGGGGCCGTGATCGGGGTCGCCTTTGCCATCGCGCCCGACCATCCGAGCACGGCCTACGCCCTGGCGAGCAGCGAGCTCGACGCGGTCTTGGCGGAGCCACACGGCGCGCCAGTGAGCACCGAAGGCTGCCTGAGCTGAGGCCGTGGAGCATGTTTCGGTGACGCTGTCAAACGAATAATCGCCTTGCCACCGAAAAAGGTCCGTTGGGATGTATCAGATCGCGAGGTACGCCGTCAGGTCATTTGATGTCGAGCATCCTCGAACCCCGTCTACCCCTGGGATCGGGGAGAGGTTGGCCGGCCTTCACTACGCTGCGAGTGATGCCCGTGGAAAGCGCCGACGCGGGGGATCTACCGGAGCGCCGCGACTTCGTCGAGCTGGTCCGCCGGGCTCAAGATGGCGACCAGGGGGCCAAGCTCGAGTTGGTCGATGTGCTGAAGCGGCTGGTCTGGCACATGCTTGGCGACTTCCGGCTCTCGAATGAGGATCGCCAGGACGTCTTCGCCACCACCTTCTGCCGGCTGTTCGAACAGATCGAAGCCAACCGGATCCGCGATCCCCAGCGCCTGCCGGGATGGATGGCGACCACCGCCCGCAACGAGGCCCGGAACCTGTTGCGGCTTCGAGGCCGCTTCGTGGTCGCCGACGACCTTGGAGACCAGGAGGACGACCGCCCGGCGGCGGACGAGGGCGTCCTCAATCGGGAGCTGGGTGTGGCGTTGCACCTGGCCTTCCAAGGCCTACCTCGCAACTGCCAGCGGTTGTTGCGCCTGGCCAGCGCGATCCCGCCCCTGTCGTACGACGAGATCGGCGAACTGCTCACTATGCCGCACGGCAGCATCGGCCCGACCCGCCGCCGCTGCCTCGACCGGCTCCGCAACATGCCCACCCTCCGACCCTTCCTTGATTGAGGCCAGCCGTGACCCACTTCGACCTGAACGACGATGACGTACTCCTCCGCCTCCTTTCGGAGGCTCTCGACGAGGCGGATCCCGTGCCGGACGGGGCGGTCGCGCTGGCCGGGGCGGTTGCCAGCCTGAGCGACGTCGACGCCGAACTGGCGACGCTCGTCGCCGATACCGTCCTCATCGACGACGGCGTCTTGATGCGCCACGACCTCACGATGGAACAGGCGCACCAGCTGACGGACCGGATGGTGTCCTTCGAAACCCCTCAAGCCAGCCTGGACGTCGAAATCCACGGTGACGGGCGAAAGGTACTCGGGGTCATCACGCCGCCGATGTCAGTGGCCGTCGACCTCGAGACGACCGGCGACACGGTGAGCACGCAGAGCGACGACCTGGGACGGTTCCACCTCGAGTCCGGACCCGGTCCCTGCCGAATCCGGATCCATGTCTTCGACGGGGCCGTCGTCACCCCGTGGATCGCCCGCTGACGGCGTCTCCGGCGGCGGTGGCGCCGCCAGCGTCGTCGTCGCCGCCAGCGTCATTGCCGCCGAAGCAAAGGAACGTCGCCCCGACCGCATCGTCGTAGGTCGTCCGGGCCGCGGCCAGTGCGGCCGGCGGTGGGTCACCGGCGCGAAGGCGCTGGTGAAGCGCCACCATAAACCCCGTGGTCGAGCCATCGGGAACGGGCATCACCGGCGCCACGACCGAGCCCACCCCGAGGCCGATCAGCGCCGCGGCCGTCCCGAGTAGCTCGTCGCCCAGGTGAACGGCGCTTACGGCGGCGTCGCACGACGCCAGCACGACCGTCCGCGGGGCACGGGGCAGCCGCTCGAGCTCGTAGACCGTAACCGGTCCATCGGCCAGCAGGATCGACGAGAAGAGCGGGCTGTCGGCCCGAAAGCTGCCGTGGGCGGCCAGGTGGGCGACCCCGGCACCCGCGAGTGCGCCAAGTACGACCTCGGCGGTGGCGCCGTCACCGCCGACCACGCGAACGGGGCGGCGTTGCTCCCCGTCGTCCTCGCGGTACACGGCGGCCACGAGGCGTATCTCCTCGGCCCCGCCGGGCAGGCCTGGCCCCGAGACGAGCACGACCGGCCCTCTGCCAGGGACCGACCCGCAGCTCGAGACAGGCGAGACCGTTCCGCGGGGGGAGACAGGCGAGACCGTTCCGCGGGGGGAGACAGGCGAGACCGTTCCGCGGCGGGAGACAGGCGAGACCGTTCCGCGGGGGGAGACAGGCGAGACCGGCTCGCGGGGGGAGACAGGCGAGACCGGCTCGCGGCCGGGCGGCGACTCGGCGACCCGAGCGAGTTGAGCCCCGCCCAACCACGCCGCCGCCGAGGGGGCCACGGTCGTGGCCCGAGTCGCGAGCGTTGGCAAGGCGCCCCAGGGCAATCCGTGCAGGAGTCCGGTGGGCACGACGATGACGGCCACCTCGGGCGGCAGCCCGATCGGGGCGAGCAACAGCCGGTCGAGGCGCTGGGCGCTTGTCGCCAGCGCCGTCACCGCGCCAACCCGAGCGGGGGCGTGGAGGAGCCGCCGAAGGGCGAACAGGAGGTAGTCGCGCTCGGTCGCCAGTTGCTCCGCCGGTCCGATGTCGTGCAGCCGGATTCCGGCGGCGGTGACGGTGAGGGCGTGGACCCGGCTCTCGATGGTCACGTATTCGACCATCCACCGAGCACCGAGCGCTCGCCGGAGCGCGGCCGGGTCGATGCGGCCGGTGGCGACGGCGTCGTCTTTGGCTTCGAGGGTACGGCTGCGTACCGATCGCTCGAGCTCGTCGATCTGCGCGAGAAGGGCGGTGACGCTCCGGTCGTCCTCGGCGCCGCGATCAGAGCGGTTGAGGCGGGCAGAGGCGTTGCGGCGGGCAGAGGGGTTGAGGCGGGCAGACGGGTTGAGGCGAGCAGAGGGGTTGAGGCGAGCTTCACGTAGCTCCGAGCGAGCCCGGCGCAGCTCGGTCAGTTCGTGGGCCAGCTGCTCGTCGCCCGGGGGCCGGACCGAGGGGCGTTGCAAGGACCCGGCTCGCCAGCGTTCGGCCCAGCGCAGTACATCGACGGCGCGCCGGTCCTCCAGGGCCAGGCGGGTTCCAAGGCGAGCCAACCCGGCGCCATGGCCGGCCGCATGCACGCGCAGTTCGGTGGCGCCGAGCGACGCCCGGTACTCGTCGACGACGGTCATGCCCCGGCTGAGCGAACGTTTGGCGCCGGGCCGATCGCCCTCGGCCAAGCGGAGGAGTGCGTCGGCGTGCCACGCCTGGGCCCGCAGGGCCGCGGTGCCTCGGGTGCGGGCCGCGGCGGCGTGACCCAGCTCGGTGCGCGCCACCTCGGGCCGGCCTAGCGCCAGGGCGATGCGGCCGGCGAAGGTGTGAACATGGACGGATTCGACCGGCCAACTGGCCGCCCCCAACTCGGCTGCGATGCTCCGGCAGCGACGCAACAGGCGGGGAGGCGGTGCCGTTGACTCTTCGCATTCCAGCACCTGGGCCTGGATGGCGACGTAGCGGGCCTGGGCGGTCCACGGCTCGCGGTGGGCCGATTTGAACGCCTGGGCCGCCTTGGTCGCTTCGCTCGCCGCGGCTGCGTAGTCACCATCAGCCAGCATGGTTCGGGCCATGAGGACGCGATATTCCGTCAGCTCGGCCAGGTCCCCGAGCGCGACGAGCGCCGTGACTGCGGCGGTGGCGCCTTCGCGCGCCTCGGCGATCAGGCCGGCAGCCAGGAGGACCTCGCAGCGATCGCCCTCGAGCGTGGCGATATAGCGTTGCGGATTGCCGGCCGCGGCGTAGGCAACCTTGGCCCGGGCGAATACCTCCAGGGCCTCGGGGAGGTTGCCGAGCCGAGCCAGCGCGAATCCCATGTTGTGGGTCGCCATCGCCAGCAGCACCGGCAGGTCGAGGGTCCGGGCGAGTTGCTCCGCCGTCGCCAGGCTTTCGAGGGCGACGGCATAGTGGCCTTGATAGGCGCGGGTAATGCCGAGGTTCAGGTACACCAGCGCCAGGTCGTGCTGGTCGTCGGTGTCTTCGAGCCACCGCAGGGCCCGCTGATAGAGAACCTGCGCCTCGTTCAGGCGCCCGGTTCGGGCCCGCACTCCGGCGTGGCGCATGGCGACCACCCCGCGGGTGGCGAGCGATGAGCGGGCCCACGCCTCGGTGATCTCCTGCTCGGCGCCGGCGGCGTCGCCCAGGGCAAGGAGAGAGGGGGCCAGGTTGGCCCGGCCGGTCGCTTCCGCGTCGCTCAGGCCATGGCTCACGCTGATGGCGATGGACTGCCGGTAGCTGGCAACCGCTTCGGCCAGGTGACCAAGCTCGTGCTGGGCCAACGCCATGACCTGGAGGGCAACGGCGGTGACCTGGGGGTCCTCGGCATCGGCCAAGATCTTTTCGGCTCCGGCGAGGCTGACCAATGGGTCTCGATGGCGGTGCTCTGCCAGCTTCCCCAGCGTTCCCAGAGCTTCCGACGGCGCCACGGTGAGGAGTTTGTACACGTTCGCGTATCTAGAGTGCCCCATCTCACTCGTTGTGCTTGGAGACTTGTGCTTGAGAAACTTAAAGAGGAGCTCACATGTCCGAAGACGCCGCATCGCAACCACCGCCGTCGGTCGAGGGGCCGAGCGGTCCGTGGACCCATCGGGTGCGGTTCGGCCACACGAGCGAGGGGTACTCCTACGCCTACCGGCCCCATGAGGTCATCACCTCGAGTGGTCCTCAGGCCCTCGATATCGCCCTGAAGCTCTTCGGCGACCGGCCGTGGGTCGACGACGAGGAGGAAACCGAGATCGATGAACAGATGGCGGGCGATCCCAGGGTCTCGACGTACGAGGGTCCGCGGGTGCCGACGCTGGCTGGGGAGATCGGCCCATTTTCCCTGTTGACGGGCATTGCCGATCCGCTCGTCTTGATCGTGGAGCTACGGGCACACAACATCGAGGCCCAGCCCAACCACGTCTACTTCGGTCACTCGATCGGGGGGAATCCGGCGTGGGGGAATCCGGCGTGGGGGAATCCGGCGTGGGGCAACCCGGCGTGGGGGAATCCGGCGTGGGGCAACCCGGCGTGGGGCAACCCGGCGTGGGGCAACCCGGCGTGGGGGAATCCGGCGTGGGGCAACCCGGCGTGGGGCAACCCGGCGGCGGACGGTACCCCGGTGTACGGCTACGGGTTAGTAGCCGGCGTGGTCGCCTGCCGGCATCCGGTCAAGCGCTACCGCAGCAGCGCCTTGCCCCCGCCTCCCCACACCCACATAAAGGCAGTGAAGGAGCGGATAGGGACCCCTCTGGTGGCCAACAGCCCCCGCGTCATCGTCCTCGACACGGGCCTGGCGGCCGTGCCGTACCGACCCTCATGGCTCGGCAGCGGGATCACGGACGCGGGTCCGCAGCACATCGACTGGCCCACCAACAACAACGGCGGCTACCTCTGCCCCGCCGCCGGCCACGGCACCTTCGTCGCCGGCGTGGTCGCCCAGATCGCCCCGGGCTGCGCGATCACGCTGCACCGGGTCCTCTCGGACTTCGACGAGGGCGACGAGTGGAAGATCAGCCACACCATCCACAACCTGGTGACCCCCGATCCCGACCGGACCATCCTCAACTGCTCATTCGGCGGCTATGTCCTCGACCACCCCCACCTGATGGCATGGACAATTCGCAAGATCCAGCACCGCAAGGTCACCGTCGTCGCATCCGCCGGCAATGACAGCACATTCCGCCCGAGCTTCCCCGCCGCCCTGCCCGACGTCATCGGAGTGGGCGCACTGAGCCCGAGTGGCCCGGCCTGGTTCACCAACTTCGGAGCCTGGGTGGACGCCTGTGCACCGGGCACGAACGTCCTCAGCTGTTTCTTCGACAATTTCAACGGTCCCGCCGATCCCGATGCCTTTGGCTTCGACCCCGACGACTACCACGGGTGGGCGGTGTGGAGCGGTACCTCCTTCTCCGCTCCCGCCGTTGTCGGCAGCCTGGCCCGGGCGATCATGGACGGGGCTGCGACCACGAAGCACGCCGTGGCTCGGATCATAAACGCCGAGGCCCTGACGGTGATCCCGTACCTCGGGACCGTGGTCGATGCGCTTTAAGGAAAACGACCGGTGGGTGGCCCGCCGACCCGCCATTTTCCCCAGATCTTGGCCTTACTGCGTGACGATGATCGTGCCGGTCATGAAGTTGTGGATCATGCAGTGAAACTGGAATGTCCCCGGCGTGTTGAAGGTGAGCGTCTTGGTCCCGCTCGAGAACACGCCGGTGTTGAACGAGCCGTTGTTGGCCGTCAGCGAGTGGTCGGTGTCGTCGAGATTTGTGACGGTGACGGTCTGGCCGACCTTGACGTGCGCCGGGTTGGGTGAGAACTCGAAATTTTTGATGGTGATGGCCAGCGTCGCGCCCGAGGCCGGGGTCGTGGTCGACACCCCGGTCGTGGTCGTGGCACTCGAGCCGCCGGTGGTCGGGGGCGACGTCGTCGCGGTCTTGCCGGCGCCGCACGCGGCTACGCCCAGGGTAAAGAGCAGCGCCGCTGCGACCGCACCGAAACGAGAAAACCGCACGCCAACCTCCGGGATCTGCATAACGAGATGAACACCCCGTAGTACGGCGGCGCCCCCGTGGGTGGATCACCGCAAGGCGGGGATTACTCGATCTCGATGAAGATGCACTCTCCGGGGCACTCCTCGGCCGACTCGATCACGGCGTCGTCGAGGTTGCCGGGCACATCGGCCAGGCCTTCGGGGCCTCCGGGATCCGAGAGGACCTTGGGGCCCTGCTTGACGTAGGCCAAGCCATCGTCAAGCAGCGTGAAGACGGCGGGCGCGATCTCCTCACACAGCCCGTCGCCCGTGCACAGATCCTGATCGATCCAGACCTTCATGGGTGCCCTTGCCTCTCCAATCAATCCCCTCCGTGGCCTTGACCGGGCCGGCAGGGTGGTTACGTATCGAACGTAGCTAGCATACCCGCTGCTGTCAATTTCCCCGGTCATCACCGGGAAAACAGGTCCGCAAAGTCCGCCGCTCGGGTAGATCGAGGGGGTATGGTCGCCTGGGACAGTTGTCCGTAACTTCGTCAGAGAGGGGACGTGGTCCGATTGGCCGACTCCGATGACAGCGCTTCAAGACTCGCCATGTACCAGCGCGAGGCAGCTGAGCTACATGAGCAGGTCA
>OBLV0100000530.1_pt1 | contig 11533 bp, 6 predicted proteins | sample 1520071 | NCBI WGS metagenome assembly OBLV01 (sample SAMEA3888446, study PRJEB22518) | metagenome | reverse complement strand
GGGCCAGGTAGCCGCGAGCGGTCATCGCGGCCGGGTCATCGGCGGGCAGGAAGGTCGCGGCGGCCACGCTGGCCTGGGCGAGCCTTCCGGCCGCGGCCAGCCGCCCGGCGCTGAGCAGGGCCTCGGTGCCGACCGCGCTGACCGTGAGCAGCCGGGCCAGCACCGCGGGGTCCAGGTCGTCGGCGAGCAAGTCGATGGCGGCGTTCATGTGCGCCCGCAGCCGCCGCCAGGCCAGCCAGTCCCCCGGCCGGCCCGGGTCGAGCCCGGCCGTGACCGCCTCGAACAGCGCCACCACGGTCTCCTGCACGGCCCTTCGCTCGGCGTCGGCACTGGCCGCGAGCCGGATGCGGTTCGCGTCGGCGACGACCGGGTGCACGGTGACGGCGTGCACGCCGGCCGGGCTGCCGGTGGCCGAGATGTCGATCAGCCCGGTGCGCGAGAGACCCTGCAGGCCGACGCGGAGCCCGCGCCGTTCGGCACCATTGTCCTGACCGGCATGGCCCGGCCCGGCGAGCAGGTCGGCGAGCGGCGCCAGCTGCAGCAACCAGGCCGGGATCGGGGTGGCAGGCGCGAAGCACGACAGCACCAGCAGCAGCGGGCGGGCCTGCGGGCGGCCCTCGGCCGCGAGCGCGTCCAGTGACAGGTCCCAGGTGCGCTGCACCGTGGAGTGGATGTCCGCGCCCTGCTCTTCGATGTCCGTCAGCGCCGCGGGCAGCTCGACGCCGTCCAGCGCCTGCCGGTAGCCGGCGAAGCTGGACCAGCGGGCGAACGGCGACCCCAGGTAGGCCCCGGCCAGGTGCAGCGCCAGCGGCAGCCCGCCCAGCCGGCGGGACAGCTCGCGCGCCTCGTGGCCGCCGGGATCGGTCACCTCGGGGGCCAGGTCCCGCAGCACCTCGGCGCCGGCCTCGTCATCCAGCGGCTTGAGCTCGCGCAGCGTGACCCGGGTGCCCCAGACCTGCGGATCCCTGACCCGGGTGGTGACGATCACCATCCCGGCCGGGTCGGCCCGCAGCCACCCGGTGCCGTCGGCTGGCGTGTCGGCGTCGGCACCCGCCAGCACCGCGGGGTTGTCCGCGCCGTCGAACACCAGCAGCCACCGGCGGCCCGCGCCGTGGTCGCGGTTCAGGAACTCCCAGGTTCGTTCCGGTGCGGTCCGCGCGCCCTCCCGCACCGGTGCGGTCACCGATTCCGGCGCGCCGAGCTCACGCAGCACCTCGAGCATCCCGCTGGTCAGCAGGGCCGAGTCCGCGGCCCGGACCCACCAGACGCGGTAGCCGCGCTCCCTGACCATCCGGGCCGCGGCCAGCGCGACCGTGGATTTGCCCAGGCCGCCCAGGCCCGCGATCACGAAGGCGCGGCTAGCCCGCCGCGGGTAGGGTCGCAGCGCCCGGCGCAGCTCCGCGATCAGCCCCTGGCGACCGCGCACCTCGCGTGGCAGGTTGCCTAGCGGGGCCGCTACCGGCAGCGGGCCCGGGGCGGCGGCCGGCGCGGGCGGGGGGATCAGGCTCAGGTCGCGCGGCGGGGCCACGCGTCCGGCCAGGTGCGCCCAGGCCGACACGTGCGTCTCCTTGACCTGGCACTGCAGGTGCTCGAAGGCGACCGGATCCACCTGACCGCCGCAGTTCCGCACCACCTGGTCGTAGACGTAGTCCGACGCGGCGAAGATCAGGTCCGCCTGCTCAGCGGCCAGCCTGGCCTTGATCGCCGGGGCGTCGACGATGCGCGCGGCGGCGATCACGGCCTGCCCGGTGAGCCCCTCGGCGTCCCGTCCGACCGGCCCGACGTGCAACGCGACCCGCAGCTGGATCCGCACCACCTCACTGGCCCTGCGGTTATGCTGACGCAGCCGGCCGGCCAGCTCGGCCATGAGCGGGTCGACCAGGCGCTGGGTGGAGATCGTCGGCGGCACCACGATAACGGCGCCGTCGCCGCGGTCCTCGCGGTAGCAGCCCGCCCACGGGACCCCCGCCGCGTCGAAACAGGACCGCAGGATCTCGTACATCGCCGTACGCACCACGTCGCGGTCACCGTCATTGCGAACCGGATCGGAGAACCCGGCCACGTCGGTGAACACGATCGTGCAGTTCAGCGGCTCGTGCCAGTCCTGCTGCCAGCGTGCCGCCCCGGCCGCGGCCGGGTGCGACCCGTTCGGCGGCCGGGCGGTGCTCGTGTCCGGCGGCGCGACATCGCACAGCGCGGCCAGGCCGTCAAGGTCGATGACGGTCAGGCGGCGGGACCGCTCGCCGCGGGCGATGATCCCGCGGTCCCGCCAGGACCGCAGGAACCGGCCGACCGCGTCCGCGCTCGTCCCGGCCCAGTCGGCGAGCTCCTGCTGCGAAATCGGCAAGGTGAACATCGCGGCGGAGGTGTGCTGGTAGCCGCCCCGGCGCTGAGCCAGGTCAAGCAGCAGCCAGGCCAGCCGCCGCTCGGCGCCGGCCCGTTCGGCCGAGAACAGCCGCGCCCGGTCTTCCTCCCGGCGCTCGGTCACCTGGCGTTCCAGCACCTCGGCGGCGCGCGGGTGGCCGCGCAGGAACTCCGCGAACCGTTCGGCCGGGACGACCATCGCCGAGACCTCGTCCAGCGCGGTCACGGTGGCCGAACGGACCTGCGTCGTCAGCGCGGCCCGCTCCCCCACCACGTCCCCCTGGCCCCGGACGGCGAGGATCTTCTCTCCGCCATCGGCGTCCGCGACGCTGACCTTGACCCAGCCCGAGTCGACGATCGTCACCTGGGAGGTGTCTTCGCCCGCCCGGCACAGCACCGCCCCGGCCCGGAAGAACTCCTCCACCCCGGCGGCCGCCAGCGCCTCCCGCTCGGGGTCGGCCAGCGCGTTCCAGAAGCTCCGCGCGGTGGGGCGCTCCCAGCGCACGCTGCCCGCGGCCACCGGAATATCCGCGACCTGACCTGCGTCCCGCACAGAGCTGGCCGGGTCGGATCGCTCGTCCCGTTTCACGGTCAGCCCGTCCCTAAACCGTTAACGCTCACAATGCCCGGCGCTCGGGCGTCTCCCCGAGGTACGTCCGCCGCGGCCAGGCGACGCTCGATGGCCCCGGCACGATGAGCCGCCAGGCGGCCTCGTGTGGCTAGTGTATGCGTGGCGTGTGCTAGCCGGGCGGCGCCGACCGGAATGTGCCGCGAAAACTGGCAGGGGCCGTCTCGGTCGCTGACCGGCGTGGACCAGCAGAGCGCGCAGGCGTGCCGCGCGCGGGCCGGGTTCTTCCGGTTAAGCATTAGGACCGTGATGCCATTCCTGTTACTGGTTAATTCCTCATGCGCGGCCTTTTCCCGCCGGGCCAGTTGGAACGCCATGAAACCCCGGATCCATTGCGTTCTGACGCCGTGAAAGCCGGGTTTCAGTGCGTCCGGCCCGGTGGTCAGCGGCGGTGGTGATGGCGGGACAGGTGCCAGGGCCGCAGCCACGGCGGCGACCTGTGCCAGGCCCGCCAGCCGGACCACATCGCATGCCGCGGGGCGCGCCGGACCAGGCGACGCGAGGTGGCAGTGCGGCCCGGAGGCGCCGCAGCATGCAGGGTCGCGACCGCTCGGGCCGCCGATGGCGGCTGGTAGGCCCCGGCCCCGGTCGCGGGGCTTGTCGTCCGGCTGACCCGCGGGGTGGCCGACGGCGGGGTGGCCGACGGCGAGGAGGACACGGGCGCCAGGGCCGGGGAGACCGCCGGGGAAACCGCCGAGGGAACCGCGGCGCGGGTGGCCGACGCGCTGGCCACGGCGTCGCTGTGGCCGCCCAGCACGACCGCGAGCGTGATCGCCACGCCGGCCGCGGTCAGGACGCCACCGGCCACGACGGCGCCGGCCCGGAAGCTTACCTCTTCCATGCGGGCGTAGAGCGTGCTCTTCAGCTGGCCCAAACCTGGTCACCTCCGTCCCTCACGACATAGCACAGTACATGCGTAACAACCGGGGCGGGGTTCAGGCGCGCTCGCTACGGAACCGGCGGTAGCCACACCCGGCCCGGCCGGCAGCGGGACGTTGCCGGGCGGGGCGCCTCAGCCGAAGTCCTCGCAGTGTTCACCAGCGATCGGGCGGACCTCGATGGTCCCGTACCAGGCGCTCGGGTGCTTGGACGCGATCTCGATGGCCTCGTCCAGGTCGGAGCAGTCGATCACGTCGTAGCCGCCGACCTGCTCCTTGGTCTCGGCGAAAGGCCCGTCGCTGACCAGCAGTTCCCGATCACGGATCCGCACGGAGGTGGCGTCGCTGACGTCGCTCAGCCGGTGGCCGTGCAGTAGCACGCCGCGGCCATCCATCTCACGGAACCAGTCGGCGTACGCGGGCAGCCCGGCCGGGCGCGGGGTCGCGGGGTCGCTCCAGGCGGACTCGTCGACGCAATGGATCAGCATGTACCTCATGAGACGGCCTCCTTCGTCCATCATCTCAGCGACGAACGGGCGGGGGCCTGAAGGACGACATCACGAACAGACGAGGGCCTGAAGAGCGACATCACGAACAGATGAGGGGTTAAAGGACGACGTCACGGACGGACGGGGTTTGTCAGAGGACGACATCCAGCATCATCGAGGTGGTGGGGTGGCCGGCGCCGGAGGCGGGTTCGGCGGTGAGGGCCAGGTGGTCGCCGGGACGCAGCCCGGAGGCGACGACCGGGCCGGTCATGCCGTGACGGGCCGGCGGGAGCATGATCACGGCCCGGTCACCGGCCGGACCGATCAGCCAGAGCTCGTAGCCGCGGGAGGAGGGCAGCGCGTGCAGGGCCGCGGCGGTGAACACCAGCTCGCGCATGGAGTGGGACATCACGATCGTGACCGTGCCGCCGCCGCGCACCGCGCCGGTCATCATGGTGGCGTCCCGCGCGGTCAGCACGGCGGCGACCTGCTGGCTGCTGGCCTGGGCCTGGCTGAGCTGGTCCCGCATGCCGCCGTTGCTGACCCCGAACACCACCGCCGCGGCGGTGGCCGCGGCCGCGGCCACCGCGCCCACCGCCATGACGAGCCGCCTGCGGGGGGTACGGCGGCGCGGCCAGGTGCTTAGGGCCGCTTCCGGTTCCGGCTCGGGCGGCCGCTGCCTGGTCGCCGCGGCGGCCGCCATCACCCGCGCCTTGAGTGCGGGCGGCGGGCTGACAGCGGCGGCGGCGGCCAGCCGGGCGGTGGCCTCGCGCAGGCTGGCGATCTCCCGCGCGCAGTCCTCGCACCGGGCCAGGTGGCGGTCGAACCTGGCCCGGTCCGGCGGGGAGATCGCGTCCATGGCGTACGGCCCGGCGAGGGTGTGAACGTCGCGCGTGCGCCTCATGACGCCACCCCCAGGCAGTCGCGCAGCCGGATCAGCGCGTCCCGCATCCGGGTCTTGATCGTGCCATCCGGCACCCCGAGCAGGCTGGCGACCTGGCTGTAGGTGTAGCCGCCGTAGTAGGCCAGGGTGACCGACTCGCGCTGCAACTCGGTGAGCGAGCCCAGGCAGCGCCGCACCCGCTCGCGTTCGAGGCTCGACTCGACGGCCTCGGCCACCTCGTCGAACGGGATGTCGGCGACCGCGGTACGCCGCTCGCGCTCGGACTCCTTCTGCACCGAACGGACCCGGTCCACTGCCCGCCGATGAGCCAGCGTCATCACCCAGGCGGTCGCGCTGCCTCGCCCGGGGTCGAACTTGGCCGCGTTCCGCCACACCTCGAGCAGCACGTCCTGGGTGACCTCCTCGGACTGGGCCGGGTCGCGGACCACCCGCCGGACGATGCCGAACACCGTCGCCGCGACCTGGTCGTAGACGGTGTCGAAGGCGTCCGCGTCGCCGCGTGCCACCAGCCGCAGGCACATGGCGAGGCTCCCGGCGGCGCCGAGCTGGGCGCGTTCGGGATCCGGGCGGTCGCTGACACTGCTCACATCTAGTATTCGTAGCAGCGACCGCCCGCGGATTGGCCGTGAATCTTGGCTAGACGACCAAACCTGCGTGGCTCCTGCGCCGAATAATCATCATGACCTTGAGCGGGGTGGGGCGCCTGGACGCGCGGAGCGCGGGACTCGGCGCCGTCGCGGGGGTGCTGGCCGCGGGCGTGGCGCTGGGCGTGGGGCAGTTCGTGGCCGGGCTGACCGGGGCCAGCGGGTCGCCGGTGGTGGCGGTGGGCGAGCTGCAGATCGACTTCACCCCGCCGTGGCTGAAGAACTTCGCCATCACCGAGTTCGGCGCGGACGACAAGCTCGTCCTGGTCACCGGGATCGTGGTCGTGCTGGGCGCGTTCGCGGCCCTGGTCGGCGCGGCGGCCACCCGGCGGATGGCCTACGGCATGGCCGGCATCGCGGTGTTCGCGGCGGTCGGGCTGACCGCGGCGGCGACCCGGCCGGACGCGACGGTCGCCAGCCTGCTGCCCACCCTGGCCGCGACCGCCGCCGCGGTGGCAGTGCTGCATGTGCTGATCCCCCTGGCCCGGCCGCCGGCCCGGCCGGTGGCCCGTGCGGTCTCCTATGATCCGGTGACCGGTCCCGCCGAGCCAGAGACCGGCCCAGCTGAGACTGGCCTCGCTGGGACTGGCCTCGCTGGGACTGGGAATCCCGAGCTCACCGCGGCCGAAGGACCTCCCCGGCGCAGCTTCCTGGCGGCCGGGGCGGTGGCCGCGGGAATCGGGGCCGGGGCCGGGCTGGCCGGGCGGCTGCTGACCGAGCGTGGCAGCGTGGCGCGGGCGCAGAAGTCGCTGCGCATCCCCAAGCCCGCGGTCACCACGCAGGCCCTGCCGCCCGGCGTCGACCTGAACATCCCCGGGCTCGCCCCGTTCATCACGCCCAACGCGAAGTTCTACCGGGTCGACACCGCGCTCGTCCTGCCGCAGGTCGACCCGTCGGCCTGGCAGCTGCGGATCCACGGCATGGTGAACCGCGAGATCACGCTCACCTTCGACCAGCTGATCAAGCGGCCGCTGATCGAGGACTACATCACCTTGTGCTGCGTGTCCAACCCGGTGGACGGCCCGTACATCGGCAACGCCAAGTGGCTCGGTGCCAGCCTGGCCGCCCTGCTCAAGGAGGCCGGGATCAGGGCCGGGGCGGACCAGCTGCTGTGCACCTCGGTGGACGGGTTCACCTCGGGCACCCCGGTGCAGACCGTGATGGACGGCCGGGACGCGCTGCTCGCGGTGGCGATGAACGGGCAGCCGCTGCCGATCGCGCACGGCTTCCCGGCCCGCATGGTGGTGCCCGGGCTCTACGGGTACGTGTCCGCGACCAAGTGGGTGACGGACATCGAGGTAACCACGTTCGCCGGCAACTATGCCTACTGGGCGCAGCGCGGCTGGTCGCAGCGGGCGCCGATCAAAACCGAGTGCCGCATAGACGTGCCGAACGGCCTGCAGGAGATCAAGGCCGGCCGCACCGCGGTGGCCGGGGTGGCCTGGGCCCAGCACAAGGGCATCGAGGCCGTCGAGGTGCGGGTGGACCGCGGGCCGTGGCAGGAGGCCCGGCTAGCCGCGGTGCCCGGCCTGGACACCTGGCGGCAGTGGGTCTGGGAATGGGACGCCACCACGGGCGGTCACGTGCTCGAGGCCCGCGCCACGGACAAGACCGGCTACACGCAGACCAGCGCGCTGGCGCCCCCGGAACCCAACGGGGCCACCGGCTACCCCATGGTCTCCGTCCCGGTCCGCTAAGCGCGGGGCGCTAGCTGTAGCCGTCCCCCGCGGTACGCGTGGGCGGATAGGTGGGCCGGTCATAGCCACCACGCACCACCCGCCGTCTCGTCGCGCGCCGGGAGACCTCGCCGATCAGCGACCCGATGGCGACACCGAGGATCAGGTTGAGCAGGCCGGTCGCGATCTTCTGCGACGTCGGGGCGGTGGTGCTGAACGGGAACACCACGGCGACCAGGGTGGCGAGCCCGATGATCCAGCCGAAGAAAACCCGAGGGTACGGGGTGGAGATCAGCAGCAGGTACATGAGCGCGGTAGCGGCCAAGGCGCACGCGGCGGCCGCGAGCACGTAGCCCACGGTGGAGGCGTTACCCCAGGCGCCCTCGCGGCGCGGGGACAGGATCGGCACTTTGAACAGCCAGCGGGCTACCAGGATCCCGACCAGTGCGATCAGCGCCGCGACCACCGCGGTCGCCACGCCGCCCGACCACAGCGGCCTGGCGTCGACACGACGCGTGGGCCTCGGATCCTGATCCTGCCTGGGCATCGGAACTGTCATCACTCGGCTCGCTTAGTCTAGAGAAACCCCGTCGCTACAGACGTAACCACCGGCGGCGATCCGAAACTCCCGGCCCGGGTCCATTTGCGATTGAAAATGCCGCCGTGCGGCGAGTCAGATGGTTAGCTAAGGAAATGAAAAAGGGGTCCCAGCTGTTAACGTGTCTGCGCGAATAAGGGGCACGCGCTGTCAGGGAGGACAGTGGATACGGCTGGGACGCGGACTTCGGAGGACAGGTGGCTGCGGCGGCTGGCGGGTTACTGCTGGCATCATCGCCGGACGGTGATCGTCGCGCTGGCGGGCGCGCTCGCCGCGACCGTCGCGACCGCGGCGATCCCGCTGGTGCAGCGGCAGATCATCGACAACGTGATCGTGACCCAGCGGGCGTCCATCTGGCCGCTGGCCGGGCTGCTCGTCGTCGCGGCCGCGGTGAACTTCTACGGCATTTACCTGCGTCGCTACCGGGGTGGCCGGCTCTCCCTCGACGTCCAGCACGAGCTGCGCACCGAACTGTTCGACTCGCTGTCCCGGCTGGATGGCGCGCGCCAGGACGAGATGCGCACCGGGCAGCTGGTCGGGCGGGCCATATCCGACCTGAACATGGTGCAGGGCCTGCTGTCCATGGTGCCGGTCACGCTGGGCAACATCGTGCTGTTCGTGCTGACCATCGGCATCATGGTGGTGCTCTCCCCGGTGCTGACGATCGTGACCGTCGCGGTCGCGCCCGCGCTGTGGGTGATCGCGCTGGCCTCGCGGCGCAAGCTGTTCCCGGCGAGCTGGGACGCGCAGCAGCAGTCCGGCGAGGTGGCCGGGGTGGTCGACGAGGCCATCGGCGGGGTCCGCGTGGTCAAGGGGTTCGGCCAGGAAGAGCAGGAGCAGGAGCGGCTGGAAGCGGCGAGCAGCAGGCTGTTCGCGTCCCGGCTGCGGATGATCCGGCTGACGGCCAGGTACAACCCCGCGCTGACCGCGATCCCCTCGTTCGGCGTGGTCGGCGTGCTCGCGCTCGGCGGCTGGCTGGCCATTCACGGTTCGATCACGCTGGGCACGTTCCTGGCGTTCTCCGCCTACCTGGCCCAGATGGCCGGCCCGGTGCGCATGCTCACCTACATGGTCACGCTCGGGCAGGAGGCCCGGGCCAGCGTCATCCGGGTGTTCGACATCATCGACTCGCGGCCCGAGATCACCGACAAGCCCGGCGCGGTCGAGCTGCCGCCGGACGCGACCGGACTCAGCTTCGATGACGTCCGGTTCGGCTACGTACCGAACGTGCCGGTGCTTCGCGGTCTGTCGCTGCGTGTCGAACCGGGCGAGACCGTCGCCGTGGTCGGCGCGTCCGGGTCGGGCAAGTCCACCATCGCGCAGTTGCTGCCACGTTTCTACGACCCCCAGTCCGGCGTCGTCCGGATCGGCGGGCACGACGTCGCCGACGTGACCCGTGATTCCCTGCGCGCCGCGATCGGGCTGGTCATGGAGGAGAGCTTCCTGTTCTCCGACACCGTCCGGGCCAACCTCGCCTACGGCCGGCCGGACGCGACCGAGGAGCAGATCATGGCGGCGGCCCGGGCCGCCCAGGCGCACGAGTTCATCGCCCGGTTGCCGCAGGGCTACGACACCGTCGTGGGTGAGCAGGGCCTTACTCTCTCCGGCGGCCAGCGGCAGCGGGTGGCGCTGGCCCGGGCGCTGGTCACCGATCCGCGGCTGCTGGTGCTCGACGACGCGACCTCGGCCATCGACCCGCGCCTGGAAGCCGAGATTCACGCCGCGCTGCGCGCGGTGATGCGGGGCCGGACCACGCTGATCATCGCGCACCGCCGGTCCACGCTGAACCTGGCCGACCGGATCGTGGTCCTGGACGCCGGCCGGGTCGCCGATACGGGCACCCACGAGGAGCTCGAGGAGCGCTGCCCGCTGTACCGGCGGCTCATCGTCAGCGGGGAGTACGACGACGAATCGGTCCGCACGGTCGAAGACGCGCTGGACGACCGCGCCCTGGCCGCGGCGGTCGCCTCCGGCGCCGGACCGGCACCGCAGACCCGCCGCCGCGCCGCCGCGACGGTAGCCGCGGCGGCCGGGCCCGTCACCGCGGCGTTCGCCAGCCTGCCGCCCTCCCCCGAGCTGCTGGCCCAGGTCGACGCGCTGCCGCCGGCCAGCGACACGCCGGACGTGGCGGTGGCCCAGGCCCGGGCCGGGGACCGGCACTTCACGCTGCGCAGGCTGCTGCGGCCGCTGGCCGCCGCGCTGATCATCGGGCTGGTCCTGGACGGCCTGGACGCGGTGGCCAGTCTGGCGCTGCCCGCGCTGGTCAGGAACGGCATCGACCACGGCGTTCAGACGAAGGCCTTCCACGCGATCGTGCTCGTCTCGCTTATCGGGCTGGCTATCGTGCTGGCCGACTGGCTGATCAACCGGGCCGAGACCATGGTGGTCGGGCGGAACGGCGAGCGGCTGCTGTACACCCTGCGGGTCAAGCTCTTCGCGCAACTCCAGCGATTGGGCCTGGACTTCTACGAACGCGAGATGTCCGGCCGGATCCTGACCAGGATGACCACCGACGTGGACGCGCTGTCCACGTTCCTGCAGACCGGGCTGGTCACGATGGTCAGCTCGGTGCTCACCTTCTTCGGCGTGCTCGCCGCGCTGCTCATCATCAACCTGCGGCTCGGCCTGGCCGTGCTGTGCATCCTCCCGGTGCTGGTGGTGGCCACGCTGGTGTTCCGGTCCAAGTCGACCCGGGCGTACAACGAGTCGCGGGAACGGGTCGCCGCGGTCAACGCCAACTTCGCGGAGAACGTCGCCGGGCTGCGGGTGACCCAGGCGTTCCGCCGCGAGCAGGCTAACCGGGACCGGTTCGGCGCGCTGAGCCACGCGTTCCTGGTGTCGCGGCTGCGCGCCCAGCGGTACATCGCGATCTACTTCCCGTTCGTGCAGACCCTGTCCACCGCCGCGGGCGCGATCGTGCTGGTGCTGGCGACCGGGCAGATGCACAGCGGAGCGCTGACCACGGGCGCGCTGATCGCCTACCTGCTCTACATCGACATGGTGTTCTCCCCGGTCCAGCAGTTGTCTCAGGTCTTCGACGGTTACCAGCAGGCCATGGTGGGGCTGCACCGGATCACCGACCTGCTCCGGCTGCGCACCTCCACGCCGCCGCCGGGCCGGCCGGTCGACGCGGGCCGGCTCCGCGGCCGGATCGAGCTGCACGACGTGGACTTCAGCTATACCGGCAGCGACGGCAAGGCGATCAGCGGAATCAACCTGACCGTCGAGCCCGGCGAGACCGTCGCCCTGGTCGGCCAGACCGGCGCGGGCAAGTCCACGCTGGTCAAACTCATCGCCAGGTTCTACGACGCGACCGGCGGGCAGGTCCTGGTGGACGGCACCGACGTCCGCGA
>OBLV0100000529.1_pt1 | contig 11541 bp, 13 predicted proteins | sample 1520071 | NCBI WGS metagenome assembly OBLV01 (sample SAMEA3888446, study PRJEB22518) | metagenome | reverse complement strand
AGATCGTGATGTGACTGGAGTTCAGACGTGTGCTCTTCCGATCTGATCGGCCGGTACTCGGCGCGCCCGGTGTCCTTGAGCCAGGAATGCTCGGGACCCACCCCGGGATAATCCAGGCCGGCGGAGATCGAGTGGGTTTCGACGGTCTGCCCGTCGGAATCCTGCAGCAGGTAGGACAGCGCACCGTGCAGCATCCCGGGCGCACCCGCGGACAATGTTGCAGCGTGCCGTCCCGTGTCCACCCCATCCCCAGCGGCTTCGAAGCCGATCAGGCGCACTCCCGGATCTTCCATGAACGGGTGGAAGATGCCGATCGCGTTGGAGCCACCACCGACGCAGGCGACCACCGCATCGGGCAGCCGGCCATGGCGGGCCAGGACCTGCTCGCGGGCCTCCAAGCCGATCACCCGGTGAAAATCACGCACCATCACCGGGAAGGGATGTGGCCCGGCGACCGTGCCCAGGATGTAATGGGTGCTCTCGACATTGGTCACCCAGTCCCGCAAAGCCTCGTTGATGGCGTCCTTCAGGGTGCGCGATCCCGTCTTGACCGACACGACCTCGGAACCGAGCAGCCGCATCCGGGCGACGTTGAGCGCTTGGCGCTGGGTGTCCACCTCACCCATGTAGACCACGCACTCCAGCCCGAGCAGCGCGCACGCGGTGGCGGTGGCGACACCATGCTGGCCGGCACCGGTCTCGGCGATCACCCGCGGCTTGCCCATCCGCTCGGTGAGCAAGGCCTGCCCCAGCACGTTATTGATCTTGTGGGAGCCGGTGTGGTTGAGGTCCTCGCGCTTGAGCACGACCCGGGCTCCCCCGGCGAGCTCGGAGAACCTGGGCGCCTCGGTGATCGGCGAGGGCCGGCCGGCGTAGTCGGCGAGCAAGCCGTTCAGCCGGTTGGTGAAGGCCGGGTCCGACCGGGCGTCGGTGTAGGCGACGGCGAGCTCATCGAGGGCGGCGATGAGCGCCTCCGGCACGAACCGGCCGCCGAAGCACCCGAAATAACCGCGGCCGTCAGGTTGGGCGGCGGTATGCGACACGGGCTGGATGCCGACCATGCCGCTGCTCACCGAGCCGGTTTCGGGCAGGCGGGGTGCGATCCCGCGGTGACCAGCTGGGTCACCGCGGCCTTGGGGTCGCCGCTGGTCACCAACCCCTCCCCGACGAGCACCGCATCGGCACCGGCGCCGGCATAGGCGAGCAGGTCCGCCGGCCCGCGAATCCCGGACTCGGCGACCCGCAGCACGCCACCGGGTAGCCCTGGCACGATCTTGCCGAAGACGTTGGGGTTCACGTCCAAGGTGTGCAGGTCGCGGGCGTTGACACCGATCAGCGTCGCGCCGGCTTCCAGAGCACGGTCGGCCTCCTCGGCGGTGTGCACCTCGACCAGCGCGGCCATCCCCAGCGACTCCACCCGATCGACCAGCGCCTCCAGGGCGTTCTGCTCCAGCGCGGCCACGATCAGCAGTACGACGTCCGCGCCGTGCGCGCGCGCCTCGTGTACCTGGTAGGGGCTGACGATGAAATCCTTGCGCAGCACCGGGACGTCCACCGCAGCCCGCACTGCGTCCAGGTCGGCCAGCGAGCCACCGAAGCGGCGGCCCTCGGTGAGTACGCTGATCATGCGGGCGCCGGCGTCGGCGTAGTCCGCGGCCAGTGCGGCCGGATCCGGGATCTCGGCCAGCGCGCCGCGGGACGGGCTGGATCGCTTCACCTCAGCGATGACACCGATTCCCGGCCCGCGCAGCACCGTCAGCGCATCGCGCGGAGCCGGTACCCGGACCGCGCGCCGCTTGACCTCGCTGAACTCCACAGCGGCTTCCCGGGCCGCGAGGTCGACTCGGACCCCTTCGAGGATCGTCTCCAGGACACTCAAGCCTCTCCCCTTCCGCCCCCGTGCGCAGCCGGGTATCGATGCTAGCTCCGGCGTGTCCCCCATCTCCTCACCGGGGGTGTCCGGGCATGGTGGGGTCCTCGCCGGCGTCCATCCGCTCCCAGAACCGGCCTTCGGCCGGAGCCGGCTGCGCCGAGCGCGCCCCCGGCGCCTGGTAACGCCGGCCCAACCGCGGCATCCGGTGGCCACGCAGCACCAGAACGAGGCCCGCCGCCGCCAGCAACACCGCCCCGCAGGCGGCCAGCACCGGACCCCCGAGCAGCACTGCGCTCGCCCCGGTGGGAACCGAGCGGGCGGGCAGATCGGCCGTAGCGATGGCGCTGCCGGTACGCCAGCGCCCGTCGGCGATCCGCAGCACTGCCCCGACCGGTGGCCACGCCGCGGCGAGCAGCACCCCACCGAGCACCGCCCGGGCCCACCCCGCGGTGGCCAGCACGCCGGCCACCGCGGCCAGCGCGAGCAGGGCCAGCGGTCCGAGCGCGGCCAGCACCGTGGACCCCTCCAGGCGCACCTGGACGACCCCGCGCAGGGGCACCTGGAAGGCGACCTGCGCCCAGCCGAGCATCGCCGCACCGGCCAGCAGGGCCGCCGCCGCGAGCAGCAGCACGGTGGTGATGGTCAGCGCCCCCCGCGAGGCGGCACGCTCAGGCACGCACCGACCCGGCGGGCTCGCTGTCCGCCAGCCGCATCGTCCCCGCCGCAGCGATGGCAGCCAGCACCGCCCCGGCTTTGTTCAGGCACTCGGCGTCCTCGGCCACCGGATCGGAGTCCGCCACGATGCCCCCGCCGGCTTGGACGTAGGCGACACCGTCCCGGACCATCGCGGTGCGGATCGCGATGGCGGTATCGGCGTCCCCGGCGAAGTCCAGGTAGCCGACCACTCCCCCGTACACCCCGCGCCGGGTGGGCTCGAGCTCCTCGATGAGCTCCATCGCCCGCGGCTTGGGCGCCCCGGACAGCGTTCCAGCGGGGAAGCAGGCGGTGACCGCGTCGAAGGCGGTGTACCCCGGGGCCAGCTCACCGGTGACCGTGGAGACCAGGTGCATGACGTGGCTGTAGCGCTCGACCCGGAAGAAGTCGGTGACGTGCACCGAGCCGGGGCGGCACACCCGGCCGACGTCGTTGCGGCCGAGGTCGACCAGCATGAGGTGCTCGGCGCGCTCCTTCTCGTCGACCATCAGGTCCTTCTCCAGGATGCAGTCCTCGTCCGGGTCGGCGCCGCGGGGGCGGGTGCCGGCGATCGGGTGCGTGGTGACCTTGCCGTCCCGCACCGTCACCAGGGACTCCGGGCTGCAACCGACGATGCTGAACTCCTCCAGGGTCAGCAGGTACATGTAGGGGCTGGGGTTGGTGGTGCGCAGTACCCGGTAGATGTCCAGCGGGTCGGCGTCGGTGGCGATCTCGAAACGCTGCGAGACCACGACCTGGAAGGCCTCGCCGGCGCGGATCGCCTCCTTGGCGGCCTCGACGGCGGCGTAGTGCTGGTCGGGGCTGCGCCGGCGCAGGAACTCCGGCGCCGGCCGGCTGAACACCGCCGCGCTGGCCGGCGCCGCCGTGCACAGCTTCGCGGCCATGCTGTCTAGCCGCGCAACTGCGTTGTTGTAGGCCTCGTCCACCCGGTGCGACGAGTCATCCCAGTTGATCGCGTTGGCGATCAGCGTGACGGTGCCCTCATGGTGGTCTACAGCGGCGAGATCGGTGGCCAGCAGCATCACCAGCTCGGGCACCCGTAGGTCGTCCTCGGCCAGCTCCGGGAGCCGTTCCAGGTTCCGGACCGCGTCATAGCCCAGGTAGCCCACCATCCCGCCGGTGAGCGGGGGTAGGCCGGAAAGCGGCTCGGTGTGCAGCGCGGCAACCGTCTCCCGCAACGCATCCAGCGGGGTACCTGCCCACGGGCTGCCCACGCCGGGCAGCCCCACCGGTGGTGTGCCACCCCAGACCGTGCGACCGCCGGATTCGGTGAGCGTGGCAGCGCTGCGCACCCCGACAAAGGACCAGCGCGACCAGGATGACCCGTTCTCGGCGGACTCGAACAGGAACGTTCCGGGCCGACCCTGGGCGAGCTTGCGGTACACCCCCAGCGGGGTCTCGCCGTCAGCGAGCAGGGTCCGGGTTACCGGGATCACCCGGCGATCCCTCGCCAGAGCGCGAAACCGCTCCCGGTCCAGTGGCAGTGTTCCGATGCTGGGTGTTCCGATGCTGACCATGGCGCCATTGTGCCCGCCGTTTGACGGTTACGTGCGCCCGGCATACCTTTTCATTCTCCGTTGAAAAGAGGTCTGGGAGTGGTTGCCGAGCACGTCAAGCGGGGCCGTCCGCATCGTCCGGGTCGTCCGCGAGGGCGCCGCCCAGCTGGCGAGGACACCAAGGCGGCCCTGCGCAGCGCGGCCCGGATGGAGTTCACCGAGCGCGGTTTCGACGGCGCCACCGTCCGGGCGATCGCCGAGCGGGCCGGGGTGGACGCCGCGATGGTCAACCATTGGTTCGGTGGCAAGGAGAGGCTGTTCGTCGCCGCCATGGAGATCCCGGTCGATCCGGCGGAGATCATGCCCCGGATCCTCGACGGGCCGCCCGAACGCCTCGCCGAGCGGATCCTGCGCACGTTCCTGTCGATCTGGGACGCCGAGGGTGGCGGGGGGCTGGCGGCGCTGCTGCGCAGCGTGGCCAGCCACGAGCAGGCGGCCAGGATGATGCGGGAGTTCATCAGCCGGGTGGTGTTCGGTCGCATCGTCTCCATCGCGTCCCCGGACCAGTGGGAGCTGCGCGCGGCGCTGTGCGGTACCCAGATCGCCGGTCTGGGCATGATCCGCTACCTGATCCGCCTCGAGCCGCTGGCCTCCGCCGATCACGACACCGTGGTCAACGCGATCGCCCCGAACCTGCAGCGCTATTTGACTGGCGTCTTGTGAGTGCGTAACAGTGTTCTAACACCCAATGCCACTCACGAGCACCGACCTGCTAAAACAGGTCGGTGCACCGGTGTGGCAGGCCGGGCCGACCTGATCGACGACGAGCAGCAGGGCGTCGCCGTCGCAGTCCAGCCGCACCTCGTGCACGTGCTGGGTGTGCCCGGAGGTCTCACCCTTGACCCAGTAGGCCTGCCTGCTGCGCGACCAGTAGGTGGCCCGGCCGGTGCTCAGGGTGCGGTGCAGCGCCTCGTCGTCCATCCAGCCCACCATCAGCACCTCACCGGTACCACGCTGCTGCACCACGGCGCACACCAGCCCGTCGGGGTTGCGCTTGAGCTTGCCGGCGAGCACCGGGTCCAGCCCGCTCACCGGACGGTGACCCCGGCCTCGCGGAGGCCGTCCTTGACCTCACCGATCCGCAACTGGCCGAAATGGAAGACGCTGGCGGCGAGCACCGCGTCGGCCCCGGCCCGCACGGCGGGCGGGAAGTGCTCCACCTCGCCCGCTCCCCCGCTGGCGATCACCGGCACGGTGACGGCGGCCCGCACAGCCGAGATCATCTCCAGGTCGAAGCCGGCCTTGGTTCCATCGGCGTCGATGGAGTTGAGCAGGATCTCCCCCACCCCCAGCTCCTGGCCACGCTGCGCCCAGGCCACCGCGTCGATCCCGGTACCGCGCCGCCCGCCGTGGGTGGTGACCTCGAAACCGGATCCCGTCGGTGGTTCTCCGGTGGGCACCCGCCGGGCATCCACCGACAGCACGATGCACTGGGCGCCGAAGCGGTGGCTGGCCTCGCGGAGCAGCTCGGGGCGGGCCACCGCAGCGGTGTTGATGCTCACCTTGTCCGCCCCGGCCCGCAGTAGCCGGTCCACATCGGAGACCTCGCGGATCCCGCCGCCGACGGTGAGCGGGATGAAGACGCATTCCGCGGTGCGGCGCACGACCTCGTACGTGGTCTCCCGGTCCGAGGAGGACGCGGTGACGTCGAGAAAGGTCAGCTCGTCGGCGCCCTGCCCGTCATAGACCGTGGCCAGCTCGACCGGGTCGCCGGCGTCGCGCAGCTCGGCGAAGTTGACCCCCTTGACGACCCGTCCGGCGTCGACGTCCAGGCAGGGGATCACGCGCACCGCAACGGCCATCCACCCAGCCTAGGCGCTCAGCGGGCGGCGGCCAGCGCGTCGGGCAGAGTGAGCGCCCCGGCGTAGAGCGCCTTGCCGATGATCGCGCCCTCCACTCCCTCCGACAACAACGCGGCAAGCGCAGCGACATCGCCGGCGCCGGAGACCCCGCCGGAGGCGATCACCGGGGCGCTGGTGCGGGCGCACACCGCGCGCAGCAGCTCCAGGTTCGGGCCGCGCAGCGTGCCGTCCTTGGTGACATCGGTGACCACGTAACGCGCGCACCCGTCGGCGTCCAGGCGGGCCAGCACGTCCCAGAGTTCTCCGCCGGACTCCGTCCAGCCCCGGGCGGCCAGGATGTGCTGGCCATCGATGATCCGCACGTCGAGCCCCACGGCGATCCGCTCGCCATGCTCCGCGATCACCGCGCGGCACCAGGCGGGGTTCTCCACCGCGGCGGTGCCCAGGTTCACCCGGGTGCAGCCGGTGGCCAGCGCCCGGCGCAGCGACTCGTCGTCCCGGATGCCCCCGGAGAGCTCCACCGCGATGTCCAGCCTTCCGACGACCTCGGCCAGCATCTCGGCGTTGGAGCCCCGGCCGAAAGCCGCGTCGAGGTCGACCAGGTGTATCCACTCCGCGCCGTCGGCCTGCCAGGCCAGCGCGGACTCGACGGGGTCTCCATAGCAGGTCTCGGTGCCGGCTTCGCCCTGGGTGAGGCGGACGGTCCGGCCACCGGCGACGTCCACCGCGGGCAGCAGTACGAAACTCACCCGGCCCACCCTAGGACAGGGTCGCGGTCCAGTTGCGCAGCAACTGCGCTCCCGCGTCGCCGGATTTCTCCGGATGGAACTGGGTTGCCCACAGCGGCCCGTTCTCCACCGCCGCCACGAAGGGCTCACCGTGCTCGGCCCAGCTCACCAGGGGTGGCGGCAACGGTCCGGAGTTGTCCAGTTCCCAGCGCAGGGCGGCGTAGGAGTGCACGAAGTAGAACCGGGGCTCGGGGCCAAGGCCGGCGAAAAGCTGCGAGTCCGGCGGGCTGGTCACGGTGTTCCAGCCCATGTGTGGCAGTACGGCGGCCTTCAGCCGCTCCACGGTGCCGGGCCACTCCCCGCACCCGTCGGTCTTCACCCCGTGCTCGACGCCCCGGCTGAACAGCACCTGCATCCCCACACAGATTCCCAGCACAGGTCGCCCGCCAGCCAGCCGCCGCCCGATGATCCGCTCACCGCGCACCGCGCGGAGTCCCGCCATACACGCGGCGAACGCCCCCACCCCGGGCACCACCAGACCATCGGCATTCAGCGCGGCGTCCACGTCGGCGGTCACCGTCACCTCCGCCCCGGCCCGCCGCACCGCCCGCTCCGCCGAGCGCAGATTCCCCGACCCGTAGTCCAGCACCACCACACTCCGCACCCCCCCAGCGTGCCCGCCCCCGCATTCAGCGCCCTGAGCGGGGTAAACGAGGCGCTGATGACCCCGCTCAGCCCGCTGAATGCGAAGGGTCAGAGGGCGGCGAACTTGCGGGCGGCGATGAGGACGGGGTCCCAGACGGGGGAGAACGGGGGTGCGTAGCCGAGGTCCAGGTTGATCAGCTCGTCGACGGTCATCTCGTTCCAGAGCGCGACGGCGCAGACGTCGATCCGCTTGCTGGAACCCTCCCGGCCGACCAGCTGGGTACCGAGCAGGCGCCCGGTGCCGCGCTCGGCGACCATCTTGACGGTGATCGGGCTGGAGCCCGGGAAGTAGCCGGCCCGGGTGGTGGAGCGCACCGTCACGCTGACCGGCTCGAACCCGGCGGCCCACGCCTCGGCTTCGCCCAACCCGGTCCGGCCGACTTCGAGGTCGCACACCTTGCTGACGGCGGTGCCGACCACTCCGGGAAAGCTGGCGTACCCGCCGCCGAGGTTCGTGCCGATCACCAGGCCGTGCTTGTTGGCGTGCGTACCCAGCGCGACGTGCACCCGGCGTTGCGAGACGCGGTGCAGCACCTCGACGCAGTCCCCGCCGGCCCACACCCCGTCGTGGCCGGGGACCCGCATCCGCCGATCGGTCAGCAGACCGCCGTAGCCGCCCAGCGGAAGCCCCGCCTTGCGGGCCAGCTCGGTGGCGGGTCGGACCCCGATACCCAGCACCACGAGATCCGCCGGGAGCGTCCCGCCATCGGTGACCACGCCGGCGACCCGGCCGTCGGGGCCGGTGTCGAACCCGGTGACCCGGGTGCCGGTGCGCACGGCGATCCCCATGCCCTCCATCGCGTCGCGGACCAACGCGCCCATGTCCGGGTCGAGGGTGGTCATCGGCTCGGGAGCCTGATCGACCAGGGTGACGGCCAGCTCGCGGCGGATCAGCGCCTCCGCCATCTCGATCCCGATGTATCCCCCACCGACCACGACCGCCCGGCGGGGTCCGCGGGCCAACTCGGTGAGTACCGCGGCACCGTCATCGAGGGTGTGCACGCTGTGCACCCCTGGCGCGCCCACCCCGGGCAGGTCCGGGCGCACCGGCGCTGCCCCGGTGGCCAGCACCAGCTCATCGAACCCCATCTGGTAGCTGCCCCCGCCGTCGAGGTCGGTGGCGTGCACCGTGCGGGCGTCGAGGTCGACGCCGGTGACCTCAGTGCGGGTCCGCAGATCGATCCCGTGTGCCCGGTGCTCGGCGGCGCTGCGGGCGATCAGGGCGCCGTCATCGTCGACATCGCCGGCCACCCAGTACGGGATACCGCAGGCTGAGTACGACACGTGCGGGCCCCGCTCGAAGGCCACTACCTCCACTGCATCCCGACCGGCGCGCCGCAGCACCTGCGACGCCGCGCTCATCCCCGCCGCGTCGGCGCCGATGACCACGATCCGCGTGCTCATACCAACCAGGCCACCCCGCCTGCCGCCGCCAGCGCAGCCCCCACGCCGAGCACGCCGGCCAGCAGCCTCGAGGTACGCCACACCGAGACCACGCCGCCGAGCAGGAAACCCGCGAGGGCCAGCAGAGTCACGCCTACCCAGCTCACAGCGCGCCTTTGGTGGAGGGCACCCCACCGGCTCGCGGGTCGGGTTCGACTGCGGCGCGCAACGCCCGGGCCAGCGCCTTGTACTGGGCTTCGGTGACATGGTGCGGATCGCGGCCGTGCAGCACCCGGATGTGTACCGCCAGCTGCGCCTGGAAGGCCAGCGTCTCGAACACGTGCCGGTTGAGCACGGTCGGGTAGTTACCCCCCACCACGAAACCGGCCAGCACGTCCGGCTCGCCGGTGTGCACGCAGTACGGCCGCCCGGACACGTCCACCGCCGCATGCGCCAGTGCCTCGTCCATCGGCACCCAGGCATCCCCGAAGCGCCGGATACCGGACTTGTCCCCCAGCGCCTGGCGTACCGCCTGCCCGAGCACGATGGCGACGTCCTCCACGGTGTGGTGCGCGTCGATGTCCACGTCACCGGTGGCCCGCACGACCAGGTTGAACGCCGCGTGCTTGCCCAGCGAGGTGAGCATGTGATCGAAGAACGCGACACCGGTGGTGATCTCGGTGCTGCCGGTGCCGTCGAGGTCGAGTTCGACGAGCACCTCGGACTCCTTGGTCACCCGCTCGATCCGGGCTGCGCGGCTCATCGTCCCCCCGCCGCCTGGGTACGGGTCTCGGCGAGAACGGCTGCGCTCGCGGCCAGGAACGCGTCGTTCTCCGCGGGGGTGCCCACGGTGACCCGCAGGTGATCAGCGATCCCGACGTCACGGATCAGCACCCCGTGGTCCAGGTAACGCCGCCACGCGGCGGCAGCGCAGTCGAAGTGCCCGAACAGGATGAAGTTGGCGTCGGAGGGCACCACCCGTGCCCCCAGCTCGCGCAGCTCCGCGCTGACCCGCTCGCGCTCGGTCACCAGCAGGGCCACGGACTCCAATGTGGAGGATCCGTGCCGCAGCGCGGCCCGGGCGGCGGCCTGGGTCAGCGCGGAGAGGTGGTAGGGCAACCGCACCAGGAGCAGGGCCTGCACCACGGCCGGCGCGGCCGCGAGGTAACCCAGCCGTCCCCCCGCGAAGGCGAACGCCTTGCTCATCGTCCGGCAGATCACCAGCCGGTCGGCGAACTCCTCGAGCAGCTCGATCGCGCTCGGACCGGCGCAGAACTCCCCGTAGGCCTCGTCGACCACCACGATGCCCGGTGCAGCGGTGATCACCTTGGCCAGGTCGGCGAGCGGGATCGACTGCCCGGTCGGGTTATTGGGGCTGGTGAGGAACAGGATGTCGGGCAGGTGGCTCTCGATGGCCGCCACCGCCCCCCAGGGATCCAGCGAGAAGTCCTCCCGGCGCGGCGCGGGTAGCCACCGGGTGCCGGTGCCGCAGGAGATGATCGGATGCATCGAGTAGGACGGCTCGAAACCCAGCGCGCTGCGTCCTGGCCCGCCGAAAACCTGCAGGAGCTGCTGGATGATCTCGTTGGATCCGTTGGCGGCCCACAGGTTCGCAGCGCTCAGCACCACCCCGGTGCGCGCGGTGAGGTAGCCGGCCAGGTCGGTGCGCAGCGCCACCGCGTCCCGATCGGGATAGCGGTGCAGCTCCCGGGCCACCTGCTGCACCGCGGCGGTGACGTCGGCGACCAGCTCGGGTGGCGGGGGGTACGGATTCTCGTTGGTGTTCAGCCGCACCGCGACCTCGATCTGGGGCGCCCCGTACGGCGTCGTGCCCCGCAGATCCTCCCGCACCGGCAGCTCCGCCAGCCGCACCCGATCACCCACCGCCTCCCCCCATTCCCGACATGGAGACATATCGGGGTCATCGGGCCCTCGCTCACCCCGATATGTCTCCATGTCGGGGAAAGGGGGCACGGGCGTCATGGGGTGCCCCGGTGGAAGCGGGCGGTGATGGCTTGACCGTGTGCGGGAAGGTCCTCGGCCTCGGCGAGGGCGATGACGTGATCGGCGATCTTCATCAGCGCATCGGAGTCGTACTCGATGAGCTGGACACCCCGCAGGAAGGCCTGCACGGACAGCCCCGAACCGTGCCGGGCGCAGCCCCCGGTGGGAAGCACGTGGTTGGAGCCGGCGCAGTAGTCACCGAGCGAGACCGGCGCGTAGGGCCCCACGAAGATCGCCCCGGCGTTGCGCACCCGACGGGCGATGGCGGGGGCATCGGCGGTCTGGATCTCCAGGTGTTCGGCCGCATAGGCGTCCACCACCGACAACCCGGCGTCCAGGTCGCCGACCAGGACGCAGCCGGACTGGCGCCCGGTGAGGGCGGTGCGGATCCGCTCGGTGTGCCTGGTCGCCGCGACCTGATGGGTCAGCTCGGCGTCCACCGCGTCGGCGAGGGCTGCCGAGTCGGTGACGAGCACGCTGGCCGCCAGGGTGTCGTGCTCGGCTTGGGAGATCAGGTCGGCGGCCACGTGCACCGGATCGGCGCCGCGATCGGCCAGGATCGCGATCTCGGTGGGACCGGCCTCGGCGTCGATGCCGACCCTGCCGCGCAACGCCCGTTTGGCCGCGGTGACGTAGATGTTGCCGGGACCGGTAACCAGGTCTACCGGGTCCAGCGGGGCGCCGTCGGTGTCGGTGCCGCCGAAGGCGAGCAGCGCGACGGCCTGAGCGCCGCCAGATCGGAAGAGCACACGTCTGAACTCCAGTCACATCACGAT